>Ga0315904_10000631_pt1 | contig 56195 bp, 52 predicted proteins | sample LakEriMetagenome_6_FD_203529 | JGI IMG/M metagenome (GOLD analysis project Ga0315904, IMG submission 203529) | Freshwater fungal communities from buoy surface, Lake Erie, Ohio, United States - Buoy 12 MA120 | ecosystem: Environmental > Aquatic > Freshwater > Lake | place: USA: Lake Erie, Ohio...
GCTATAGAGAACCTGACTTCCCAAGCCGTTTGTCGCGACGGCGGAACACACCAAGATGGTTCGACCGACGTTTGGTTCTGGTGTGTTCGCGGTCGGGACGATTCCTGCCATGACCACAAGCAGCGATCTACATTTCCCGGCGCTATCAGGTCGTTCGATTGACGACCGGCTCACACACCCTACGGGTTGATTGCTCGTGCTCGAAAGACGCAATCGCATAGTGACGTTTGGTTCTGGTGTGTTCGCGGTCGGGACGATTCCTGCCATGACCACAAGCAGCGATTTACATTCCCCGGGCGCCACGAGGTCATTCGTTCAACGACCGGCTCACACACCCTACGGGTTGAGTGCTTGTGCTCGAAAGACGCAATCGCATAGTGACGCATGGTTCTGGTGTGTTCGCGGTCGGGTGAATCCTGCCATGACCACAAGCAGCGATCTGCATTCCCCGGGCGCCACGAGGTCATTCGTTCAACGACCGGCTCACACACCCTACCCAAGTCTCGCCCCTGCCGATTGGCTCGGATGGCTCCTGTCCCCCTGCGGCTCCTGCTTGTGTGCTGGTGGCCGCGTGCTTGCGACTGGTCACTTCATCGCAGTAGAATGAAGGGAGTCGGCCGCATCAATGGAAAGCTGTATCGACTCGATCGATGCCCTGTGGGTGCTTGAGACGAGTCGTTTCCTGAAGACCTCCCCTACCCTCGCTAGCCTTCCCTTGCCTCGAAAGAAGTCTCTGGCCGCCCGTGGGTTGACGGTTGAGCCGGCGGTTCCACTTGGAAACCCAATCCCCTGTAACATTGCTATCCGCCACCGCGATCTTTGGCGGGGCTGTGGAAGGAGACTTGGATGAAGCTGATCGAATTATCCTGGCCGCGCATCGCCAAGCTGGCTCCCGATACCCCGGTGGTGTTTCCGATTGCGGCCATTGAGCAGCATGGGCACCATCTTCCGATCTGGACTGACAGTCTATTGCTGGGGGAGGTGATGGAGCGGGTGGAGCGGCGGATGTCCGACCGGATCCTGGTCGCTCCCTTGCAGTGGCTTGGCAACTCCCATCATCATCTCGATTTTGCTGGAACGCTTTCTGCATCTCCCAGGACCTATTTGGATTTGCTAGCCGATCTGGCCGAGAACATGCTGCAACATGGTTTTCGTCGCATCATTTTCGTGAACGGTCATGGGGGGAACGACATTCCCTGCAAGCAGGCGATTTTCGAAGTCCGGCAGAAGATTCGGCAGCGCAGCGATTGCCTGCTTGCGATGACCACCTATTGGGGGCTGGGAACGGAGCCATGGCGCATCGATCCGACGATCCATCAGCGTGAGATGGGTCATGCGTGCGAGTGGGAGACTTCGATGGTGATGCGGCTGAAGCCGGAATTGGTCGCCAAGGTGGAAGGGCTTGTGGTGGTGGAGCCAGGGGAGCCATTCACGCCGGGAACGCGAGCCTGGATCACGAAGGACCGGACGGTTCCCGGCCATATCGGCTGGCCGCACTTGGCAACTCCAGACAAGGGAGAAGTCCTTCTCTCTTCGTTCTCTGAGGACGTGGAGCGGTGGTTGCAGCGAATCGTCCAGTGGGATGGGCAATCATGGGATGGATGAGCCAGCCGGTGGGGGAGGAAGGTTCCGAGGGGATCTCCAAAAAGGTCTGGGCGATCGCTCTCCTTCTGCTCTTTGCTTCGGCCATCAATTACATGGATCGGCAGACGCTGGCAGCTTCGTCGGTGCGAGTCACGGCGGAGTTCCAGATGACCGAAGAGCAGTACGGGCGGGTGGAAGCGATCTTCGCCAACACCTTTGCCATCGGTTCGCTTTTCTTTGGGATTCTGGTCGATTCCATCTCGGTGCGATGGCTTTATCCTACGGCGCTTTTGGCGTGGTCGTTGACTGGATTTGCGACCGGCTGGGTGGAGGGCTACGAGCAGCTGCTTTGGTGTCGCGGAACGCTGGGTTTCTTCGAGGCGGCGCATTGGCCATGCGCGCTGAAAACGACGCAGTTGCTGTTGCAGGCGCGAGGGCGAGCCCTTGGCAATAGCGTGCTTCAGAGCGGCACATCGATCGGCGCGATCCTGACGCCGATCGTCATGTGGTGGATCATGGTCCAGATGGGGCTCAGCTGGCGCGTCGGATTTCAAGGCGTGGGGCTGGTGGGCCTAGTCTGGATAGCGGCATGGCTGTCGATCACACGAACGGCCGACTTTCAATCGCCCTCCTCTCCATCCGATTCGATCGGTGTCCAAAAGGATGGCGGAAGGGTCCGCAGCAGTCTTTGGGACGAACTGTCCAATCCGATTCTGATTCGAAGATTCCTGGTGATTCTGGTTGCCGTTTCGATGATCAACACCTCGTGGCAACTGGTGCGAGCATGGCTCCCCAAGGTCCTTCAAAATCAGGTCGGCTACAGCGAGACGCAGACGCTTTGGTTCAACTCCCTTTGGTTTGCGTGCACCGATGTTGGCTGTATCGGTTCAGGATTTCTCGCTTACTGGTTGGCCAAGCGAGGGTGGAGCGTCAAGGGATCGCGGGTCAGCGTGTTTGCCTTGTGCGCGCTGGCGACAGCCAGCCTGGCGCTATTTCCTTGGATCCAGCGACAGCCGCTGTTGATGCCGTTGGTCTTCCTGATCGGCGGCGCCGGACTGCTGGGGGTTTTCCCTCTCTATTATTCTTTTTCACAAGATATTTCCCGCCAGCGCATGGGCTTGGTGACCGGGTTGGCTGGGGCGATGGGATGGATGATTTCATCGCGGTTCCAGGTCTTGTTCGGACGCTGGGCAGACCTGGATGGATCCTACAATCGCGGGATGGTGATGGCAGCTCTTTTGCCGCTGATCGCCATGATGGCCTTTGCATGGTTCTGGCCCGACGATGACTCGGAGGTTTCCAAGGAGACATAAAGCGATGGATGGTAAGCCGGAAGATGGCCAAAAGGTGAGAGCATCCGGTGGTGCCACACGGCGTCGCTGGTTGCAGGGGGCGGCAGGAGCGGCAACGGCCCTTTCCCTCTCCACTCGGCAAGGATGGACAGGTCTTGCACGGGCCGAAAGCACCCCTGTCAAACGAATCGCATTCCTTGGAACCGAAGTGCGGCAGCATTCCCATGCCCAGCACTTCCTCGATCGCCACGCCATGGGCTACACCTGGGGCGGTCGATGGCAAAAGCCACGTTTTGAGATTGCTTCGGTCTATATCGATCAATACCCGCAATCGGATCTGGGGAAGCAGCGGATCGAAAAGTACAAGCTGGCTTCGTATCCGACGATTGCCGAGGCGCTGACGCTGGGCGGAGACAAGCTGGCGGTCGATGGAGTGGTGATCATCGCCGAGCATGGAGATTATCCCGCCAATGAAAAAGGGCAGCGACTCTATCCTCGCTACCAGTGGTTCAAGGAAGTGGTGAAGGTTTTCGAGCAGTCGGGGCGCAGCGTGCCGGTCTTCAATGACAAGCATCTTTCGACCGATTGGGACGAATGTCTGGAGATGGTCGAGGACTCACGTCGACTCGATTTCGCCTTCCTCGCCGGTTCCTCTCTTCCCGTCACCTGGCGTCACCCGTCGATCGATTTGCCCTGGGATGAGCCGATGCGGGAGAGTGTTTGCGTCTGCTATGGAGGGGTTGATAGCTACGATTTTCATGGGCTGGAGACAGCGCAGTGCATGTCGGAACGACGGCGAGGCGGGGAGGTGGGGATCGAGTCGGTGCAGGCACTTCGCGGGGCAAGGCTTTGGGAGGAACTGGCCAGCCAGGATCGCCAGGTCACGCGCCAACTGGTCGTTGCAGCGCTTACCCGAAGCCACAACCTACCGGTCGAAGGAGGCTATCCCACCGCGCCGGTCACCTTCGAGTGGGCCAGAGAGAAAATGCCTGATTCGATCGGCTACTTGATCGCACATCGGGATGGATTCCGCACCACGATGCTGCTGTGTCCGATCCAGGATTTCAACTACGCAGGGATGCGGGACGATACAGGGGAGATCGTCTCCTGCCAAATGTATCTTCCGATGCCAACTCACGGATCCACCACGGCGGACTTTTTCAATCCACTGGCGAGGCACATCGAGACGACGGTGCTGACGGGGAAGGCACCCTATCCGGTCGAAAGGACGCTTCTGACCAGCGGGATGGTGATCGGTGGGGTGGAGTCGCTGCATCGGGGTGGCGAGCGAGTGATGACGCCAGAAATGAAGGTGGCCTATCAGGTTTCCGAGGCGTCTCATTTTTGGCGCGAGTGATCGATGGAACGATGGGACCTGGCAGTGGTCGGTTGTGGAGGGATCGGTAGCGCCGTGCTGTGGCAAGCGGCGCGGTTGGGACTTCGCGCGGTCGGGCTGGACCAGCATCGCCCCCCTCATCACCACGGAAGTTCTCACGGCATCAGCCGTATCTATCGGCAGGCCTATTACGAACATCCCGATTACGTACCGCTGTTGCTGGAGGCGGGGGACGAGTGGCGACGGCTGGAGCGGGAGTCGGGCTATCCGCTCTTCGACCAAGTCGGCTTGCTCTACGTCGGCCCGCCCGACGGGCAAATCGTCCCCTCCGTGCTTGCCAGTTCCGAAACCTACGGGATTCCGCTACAGCGGCTCAGCAAAGCTGAAAGCCGCAGGCGATTCGCTCCTTTTCAAGTCGATGATGACCAGGAGGTGCTCTTAGAGCCAGGGGCAGGATCGCTGAGGGTAGAACGATGTGTGGAGGCAGCGATCGAAAGCGCCAGGGCACTGGGAGCCACGGTGGGATTGGAGGAGCCGGTGGTGGCATGGGAGAGTCAGGCGAATGGGATTTGTCTGAGGACGCCAAAGCGATCCCTGGTGGCCTGCCGCGTGGTGGTCGCTGCAGGACCCTGGGCCGCCGCGTGGTGGTCGACCGAGCCGGTCCGCCTGCAGTTGCTCCGCCAGGTCATGCACTGGTATGAAAGCGACCGGAAGGGACTGCGTCAGTCCGAGGGGGCTCCTGCCTTCTTCTACGAGACGTCGCGCGGATTCTTCTACGGTTTTCCCGCTTGTCCCCAGGGGATTTTGAAGGTTGCACGGCATGGTCAGGGCCAGCCGATCGCGACGCCCGAGTCGATCGATCGATCTTGGGACTCCCAAGAGGCTTGCGAAGTCGAATGGTTTCTCGATCGCCACCTACCGGCTCGATGGACTCCCGTGCGGCAGGCCGCCTGCATTTACACGATGAGCGAAGATGCCCATTTTGTGATCGATCGATCGGAGCGGGAGGAACGTTTGATGATCGCGTCAGGGTTCTCCGGCCATGGCTTCAAATTCGCCGCCGGCTTGGGGCTGCGACTAGCTCAGTGGGCCGCCTCTGGCGAGATCGATCCGCAGTGCCGGTTCCTAGGGTGGAACCGATTTCACTCCCGCAGGTTGCAGCAGGAGGGTTGAAGGGAGCAGGTGGTCGGGATACCAACTGTCGTGATCCGGTTGGGCCCGTCGGCCGCTGGAAGATGCTCTTTCCGCTTTGGGAAATACGGAAAGACTGATAGGATACCCCGGTCCGATTGAGTGGAATGGAAGGTAGGCAGGGAGGAGGCGACGGGGATGGTCAGGGAGCGGATCGTAGGAGGAGGCGGAGAGGACGATGAGCCTTTTGAAGCGACCCCAGAAGGTTCGTGGGACGCTGAGCCGGTCGATCCCGCACAGCCTACCGAAAGCGATTCGATCCTCCGGCCCAGGAGGCTGGCTGAGGTGGTCGGACAGCGCGAGGTGGTCGAGGTGCTGGAGATCGCCATCGATGCGGCGCGAAGAAGGCAGGAACCGCTAGGCCATATTCTGCTGGACGGACCACCTGGGCTTGGCAAGACAACTTTTGCCACCTGTGTACCGAGAGAGCTTGGGGTGGCGGTGCAGATGGCCAGCGGTCCTAGTCTGAAAGCCCCCAAAGAACTGCTTCCTTATCTGACCAATCTGACCCACGGATCGGTGCTCTTTATCGACGAGATCCACCGTCTGCCCAAGGCGGTCGAAGAGTATCTTTACACGGCGATGGAGGATTTCCGGATCGACATCGTGCTGGGAGAAGGCGTCAACGCGCGAACGCTCAATCTGCAACTGAAGCCCTTTACCCTGATCGGCGCGACGACGCGCGCCGGAATGCTCAGCGGACCTTTGCGAGACCGCTTCCAACTGCGACAGCATCTTGGATACTACAGCCAGGAGGATCTGGTCGAGATTCTTCGCCGCAACGCGGTCAAGCTATCGGCGGATCTGGACAACCAGGCGGCTCAGGAGATCGCTGGGCGATCGCGAGGAACGCCGCGAGTCGCCAACAATCGACTTTTGTGGGTGCGAGATTATGCCACCAGCCGCGCCGACGGCCGGATCACTCTGGATGTGACGCGTCGCGCCTTGCAGATGACCGGTATCGACGCACTGGGGCTGGACCGTCAGGACCGTCGTTATCTGACGACCCTGCTGAGGGTCTTTCAGGGAGGACCGGCGGGATTGGAAGCAATCGCTCACACGATGAGCGTCTCGTCGGATACGCTGGAAGATGAGGTCGAGCCATACTTGCTTCGGTCCGAACTGATTGTGCGGACCGCTCGTGGACGCTGCCTGACCGCTCGCGGCATGGAGCATTGCCAGCGAGAGTTAAGTCGCTGACCGGCGCGATGGCTTTCGGATGTAGCGTGATCCACGAGGCAAGCCGGATCAGGGGTGCATGGGAGGCATCTTCGGCTGGCCATCGACCATGCATTGGCGGACTCGCCCCTGCAACTGGTTGCCTGCCAGTGGGGTGTTCGTCCCGCGCGACACCAGAAGCTCTGGATCGACCGTCCAGCGTTCTTCTGGATCGATCAAGATCAGATCGGCGGGAGCCCCAACGCGCAAGGTACCGGTGGGGAGGCCCAGCAGTCTGGCGGGGTTGCAGCTTAGCTTCTCGATCGCCTGGGTCCAGGTGAGAATTCCCGGCGCGATCAGGTGCGTGATCACCTCGGCCAGCGTCGTCTCCAGCGAGATCATTCCGAAGGGAGCCTTGTCGATTTCCTGGATTTTCTTCTCCAGCGATCTGGCCTTGTGACCGCTGCTGATGATGTCGATCGTGCCATCGGCAAGAGCGGCTTGGACCGCAGCGACATGCTCCTGGGAGCGGAGAGGCGGATTGACCTTGAAATGGCTGTCGAACGATCGAAGCGACTCATCGGTCAAGTGGAAGTTGACGGGGAAGACCCCCGCCGTGAACCGAAGTCCCCGATGCTTGGCTCGACGACAAAGCTCCACACTCCCCTGCGTCGATACAGAGACCAAGTGGAGAATGCCGCCTGTGGCTTCCAGCAACCTCAAGTCGCGAGCAGTCGCCAGATCTTCCGCCTCGGCCGGCATGGGGGGTAAACCGAGTTGCAGCTGCACCAAGCCCTCATGCATGACCCCTAATGGGGAGAGCGATCGCACCTCGGGCTGATCCAGCAGAGGGATGCGGAACATCGAGCAGTATTCCAGAGCGCGACGCAACAGGGCGGTATTTTCGATCGGGCGGGGTGCATCGCTGACGGCGATCACACCTGCCTCTACCAGGGAACCGATCTCCGCCAATTGTTCGCCGGTGCGGTCCTTGCTGACGCATCCGATCACATGCACCTTGCAGGCGGCCAAACGCGATGCCTTCTCGAGGATGAACTGCACGGCAGCCGGGGAGTCGATGGGGGGCATGGTGTGGGCTGAGCAGGCGACTGAGGTGAAACCTCCGGCTAGAGCCGCCAAACAGCCGCTGGCGATCGTCTCATCCTCTTCCCGACCCGGCTCCCCCAACTCGGTTCCGATATCGATCAAGCCGGGGGCCAGGATGCATCCGGTCCCATCGATTCGCGGAAGATCTGCGGGGATCTGGCCAGGGGCTGGATCGATGGCAGCCACCAGCCCCTTATCGATCCAGAGACTTTGCATCCCATCGATCGCCTGAGAGGGGTCGATCAATCTGGCATTCTCGATCAGCCAGCTGGACTTCGCATCTGCCGCCATGGATCAGCCTCGTGCAAGAGATTCCGATGGGACTCGCCGCGCCAGTAGCAGCCACAGCACCGCCATGCGGATCGAAATGCCGTTGGCCACCTGATGTAAAATCACCGAATGATGGCCATCAGCCACCTCGGATGTCAGTTCCACTCCACGATTGATCGGACCAGGAGCTAAGATCAGTACGTCCGGTTTGCTGCGCGCCAGCCGCTCCTTGGTCATCGCATAGAGCAACCCGTATTCGTGGACCGACGGGAATGGACGCATCGTCTGGCGTTCGAACTGAATGCGAAGCAGGTTCAGGACGTCGCAACGAGGCAGGATGTCATCGAGTCGATGGGAGGTTTCGACACCCAGTTGCTCCCAGCGGCGACTGACCAGGGTGGCTGGGCCGCAGACGATCACATGCGCACCCAGCTTCTTGAGTCCCCAAATGTTCGACCTGGCGGTACGGCTGTGCTCGATGTCTCCTATCAACCCGACGGTCAGCCCCTTCAGGGAGCCACGGTGCTGGCGAATGGTGAGGATATCGAGCAACCCTTGAGTCGGATGCTCGTGGGGGCCGTCACCGGCATTGAGCACGCTGCACGAAAGATGCTTGGCCAGTAAGTGAGGCGTACCGGGAGTCGCATGGCGCACCACCACCGCATCAACCCCCATCGCCTCGATCGTCTTGGCCGTATCGATGAAGGTCTCCCCTTTGGAGGTGCTAGACCCGGCGGATGAAAACTCGACCGTGTCGGCTCCCAGTCGCTTGGCTGCCAGCGAAAAGCTGTTGCGCGTCCTGGTGCTGTTTTCAAAGAAAAGATTGGCGACCGTGAAACCGCGCAGCAACGTCAAGCGATTGCGGCCTTCCTGGCTTGCCTGAGCGAACTTTTCTGCCAGGTCGAGAATCGATTGAATCTCTTCCGCCGAATGCAGTTCCAAACCCAGCAGATGATGGTGCTTCCACGACTGGGACCAACTTCCCCAATCGGTTGGTTCCCCGCCTGTCTCGTGACCGCTCACCTCCGCCCCCCTGCTCTGCTGGCCGCCGATCCGCTCGCCCGCCATTTAGCTACCGACGCCTGATTGTACGGGATGCAAGCATTGATGAGGAGCGGTAGGAAGGCGAAATGGGGCGCCAGCAGCGACCCTAACGATTGCGTTGAAATTAGGTGTTGCGTCGACTTTTCTTTCAAGATCGGAGCCGTATTGGGTCGATCGATAGAGGGAGCCGGTCGATCCAGGTCCAATGGGATGCCGGCATGGAGAAACATTCGACTAGAATCCAAGCCGCTTTCGGAATGATCCCCAGCGAAGGGATGTTCCAGAGGAAAAAGCTTCCATGAGCCAACAGCGAATCATCAGCTCAAAGGTAGCCGTCCGGATTGTCGCCGGTCTGTGCCTTGGGGTCACCTTGCTTGGTACTGGCTGCACTTCCATCCTCAACGAAAAAGCCAAGGGACCGCTCGATAATCTCGATTTCACGCAGCTTAAGCGGGAGGGCTATCCCGTTGGGGTTGCCGCCGCTTCGGTCGCGATGGCCAATGACCCCGACGCGGCTCCCAGCGTCATTCTGCAGGTGAATAAAGGGAAGACGCACATGGAACGAATCCCTTTGCCTTCGGATCGACCGCTGTTTGTTGCCGATCTGCTCAAGGATGCCCAGCTTGTGGAGAAGGTAGGGAGAATTCAGGTCGACGTCTATCGCCCCACCGGCCCCAATCAGCCTCCCGTTCGCATGCGGGTGGATCTGGACAGCAAGGGTCGCAACGTGATGGAAGGTCAGAACTATTCGCTACGGCCAGGAGACCGCATCGTCGTTTCGCCGAACCGTAAAACCAGCCTCGACCGCTTCATGGACCGGATGGTCCCCTTCGCCAAAAGGTAGGCAGTTCGCTTTAGGGTAGCTCCAGCCTTGCGATCGATCGAAGGAGTGGAAATGTCTGCGACTGGAAACGATCAGAGAAACCGAGGATCTTTTACTCCTTCATGACCGGGAGCCTATCGGCCTAGGCAGAAGTTACAGCCACTTCTTCGGGGCTGGTGTTTTGGGCCAAAACCCGGTGTGTTGCTTCGATCGAGTTTCCTCGCATCGTGTTCCATGCCCCGGAGGGCCGACGCAAGGACTGTTATTGGCGAGAGCCACCGATGGGAGTATCGGTTTTTTCGAGCACTAGCAACTCGATGCTAGATCGGGTGAATCGCCAGCTTTCCTCAGAGTTCTGCAGGCACGAACTAATCGTGACCGGTCAATCGCCACCGATCTCGGAACAGCATCACCATGGCCATCACCATAGCGGCGATGGCACTCGCCGTTGCCGCAAAGTAGGTGATCAGTAGAGGGAGGTTGCCCGAGCGGCTGCGGGTCTGCCCAGCTTTGCTGAAGGTTTCTCCGAAAGGAACTGCCTGGATCGCGGCAAGAGGGCTGCCCGCCCCCAACCATTGCCAGGATTCGGCGGCTGACACACGCGAGAAGCTGCTGACCAGATACCAGATGGCGATCGGTCCCAGATAAAGCAGCAGCAGAATGGCGTAGGTGTACATCATCGAGACGGAGGTCCGTCGAAACAGAGTGGAACAGAGAAGCGCGAGGACGGAATTGAAGGTGGCCGAAATCAGAATGATCGCGATGTAGGCCAGCACCGAAGCCCAGTTGCGCGAGAGATCGGGATTGAGCAGGAAGGCGAGAAAGACAGGCCAAAAGAGGAATCCGGTCAAAACAAACGAAACGCGAAAGCCGGCTAGCCACTTGCCCCAGAGAATCTGCAGGGGAGCGATCGTCGTGGTCAAAAGCAAGTCCAGCGTCTGACGCTCCCGTTCACTGGATATGCTTCCTGCGGTGAAGACCGGAGCGACCAGGATGTTGAAGATCGCGACATACTCCATGTACCAGGAACTCAGACTGGTTCGAAAGAAGAGCAGAAATGCCATCAACGGAATCGCAAGCAGCATGCTGATCTGGATCACCAGCCTCAGCATCAACGTCCCTTGGCTGAATAGTTCGGCGTGGATTTCCTTGTCGTAAACCGGGTTGGCTCCATCCTGCATCAGCGTCTTGCGGCGAGGCGGCGCGAAGAGTCGATCGGGAAACTGATCGCGCTGCAAGACGAGCCCAACCGCCTCCTGCTGCTCCTTCTCCAAATCGACCACCTCGCTCCCCTGACTTCCAACATCGGGGGGATAGAGCAGTCGGCGAGCGGCGATTCCCAGGCATGCCAGCGATGCAACCAGAAGCAGCCCACTAGCCAGCGCGATGCCTGGCAGACGAATGGCCGGATCGAGCGCCAGGAGCCTCCATAGAAGGAAACCCAATAACAGCATCGGTAGAAGGATCAAGTAACTGACCACCAAAGAGGCGCTGGTCCGCTTGAAGTAGCTGCTGCACAAAATGGAGACCGATCCAAAGAAGATCAGTGCGCACAGCAGAGCAGGATAGGTGATCAGTAGCTCCAAAGGCGATACCCCACCCAGCGGAAGGCAGAGCATGATGATGGGCAGCGATGCGATCATCAGAACAAACAAATGGGTCAGCGACGCAATCAGCTTTCCCATGACGATACGCGTGGGAGACAGCGGACTGGCGAGCAGCATCTCGTAGGTCTTCCGCTCCTTCTCGCCAGTGATCGACCCGGCGGCAAAACTGGGGGCCATCAACGAAGTCAGAATGAACTGACCTGCCAGAAAGAAGTCGACTAGTTTCTTGGCGGCATCTCCCCCGACGATCTTCGCGTCGCGAGGGTAGGCGATCAACACGACGGCCGAAAGAACCAACTGGAAAAAAAGAAGCAATAGAAAGGCACGCGGAGTCCTCAAATTGACGATCAGTTCGCGCTGGAGAACGGGGTTTTCACGGAGCCACATCCGATGTTTCCTTCATGGGATACCCCGATGCCTCATCGCGACGCCAGTCGAACCAAGTTCAACCCACCGCTAATCGCCTCCAAATAGACTAACCAATTCTCACCAAGCCGGAGAGGACCGTTCATCACGGACAACCGCCAAGTTCCGTTGGGGAGCAGCAAAAAGGTGCCGGACGACTGCCGCCGACGATCAGGAACAACTCGCCTAGGGAGGGGGCCAGTTGCGCTCGGCTCTGTTCCGCCGGAGTTGTCCAGCCTGAAGATTGGGAGTCAGTCATTCATTCCAGGGGAGTTCTATCGATTTGAACTAGAGTTATGCTGAGGTGTAGGAAGTGCTTTCAAAGAGCGAACGCCATGTTTCACCGCCAATTTCGATGAAATCGACCGATTTTGCCTCCAGATCCCACTTTCCACCAATAAACGATTTTTTTTTCTATCATACTGTTCCCTACGTCGAATTCCCACACTCTCGAGCCCTCGTGGCGTTTCAGCCGCCGTGGAGCCGAGTACCTATTAGGGTGGGGCGCGATGGATTGAGTTTTTTGTAATAAACCGGTCGTCTTGGGATGCAATTCAACAGGACCTTGCATGCCTCGCCGGCTCGATCAGGAGTAGCACTTTCGCCCGTATGAGTACCGATCAAGCGAAGAAGTCCAAGCGTTCGAAGTCCTCTGGATCCCGAGGCTTGAAGGGCTTAAACACACGAGTTTTTTTCAAGACACTGCTGGTGCTTTCCGCACTGGCGGGCACCGCTTGGGCGCTGCACCGAATCCAGTACGGTCGCATCACCGGTGCCTTGAAAAGAGAAGCAACTGAGAAACTGGAAGCAAAGGACTTCCTTTCGGCCATTTCCCTGCTAGACCGTCTGGTGGCGTTGGAGCCAAAGCGGACCGATGAAGTGGTGGAATTGGCCGATGCTTATTTCCAGGGCTACAAGGACCAGCCAACCGCCAACCTTCCGCAGATCATCGACAGACAGATCGCCCTCGACACCGCTGCGTTGGATGCCATTGCACGGAATCCGAAACTTGCGGATCGTGAGATCGAGATCAAAAAACGGATGGTGGATAAAAACCTGCAGTCGGGCAGGTTCGAGACAGCCTATCGACTTTTGGCTTCGATGGCGGGCAAAGACCTGGATCCGTGGATCGCCAAGAAGTCCGCGATCGCGCTGCTGGGCGGTCGAAGTTCTGGAGGAATTTCCAACAGTTCGACCTCGGCAAATCTGCCGCAGTGGTTCCTTCAACTAAAAGAAAAGAACCCGATCGATCAATTGTTGTCGCTCCATGCTGCCGATCCGACCGATGTGGAGCTGGTGGCTACTTTGGTTCCACTGCTGACGCGCTACCGATCGACGGCATTGTTTGACGGATCATCGCTTTCGAACCTCTCCGCCAGAGCGTTGGCGGCTGAGGCTGAGCGGTTAGTCGATGTCCTGGTCGATTCTTCTCCGGGTGAAGAAGCCTTCATGCTGAGGGCTACACTGGAATCCCGAAGCCTCGCGGAGCGGCGGCAAGATCTGGAAAAGGTTTTGACAATAAATCCTGAGCGATCGGATGCCATGCGCTTGCTGGTGGAATTGCAGACCGAGGCACGTCGGACCAAACAAAGCGATCCCGCGATTCAGATGAAGCCGGAGGAGGTGTTTTCGATGCTGGATCGCATCGATCAGCTGAGCAAGGAGCGACCGACGGAGAACGCTCTGCTGCGGGGCAACTTTCTCGCGCAGGCGGAAGGAGCCGCCTCGGCGGCTGCCTATTGGAACAGCCAAGTGGATTCGGTGGAACGCCCCATTCTGGTCCTGAGCGCCTTGCTGGAACTCTCATTGGAACAGAATCAGCTAGCTCAGGCGAAGCAGTATCTTCAGAAGATGATCGAGGCATTTCAGTCCCCCAAGTCGAAGAGGACGCCTCTGGAGCAACAGCAGGAAGGGTGGCTACTGGGGCAGGCGCAGGCGAAGATGGCCTATCGCGACGGAGATATCGGATTGGCGACCAAGTTTCTGGAGGAATCGGGGATTGCAGGAAGCGGCGAGCAGCAGAAATTGCAGTGGCTACGACTGGTGGAAGGTTACGATCAGTTGGGGCAAGAGGAGAAGGCCCTGGAAGCTGCCAAACAAGCCATGTCGCTTGATCCGCAGGATCCACAATGCATACGTCCCTACGCAGATCAGCTGGCCAAGTCTGGGCAGATCCTTCAGGCGATCGAGCAACTGCAGTCGATCAAACAGATGACTGGCTCCGATCACCTGCGGATCGCTGAGTACCTTATCCAGCAAGCCCAGCAATCGGGGCCGGGCGAAGTCGATTGGGCTGGGTTTGATAGGTCCTGCAACATCGCCCAGCAGCTTTTGGCCGAAGCAAACGATTCCATCCCCACCTGGAACGTTGACTTGTTGCAGTTGTCGGCTATCGCACTTCGGAGAAAGTCGGTTTCGCCAGATGTGCTAGAGGCAACTCTTGTGAAACGGTGCAACGAGCTATCGGATGCATTCCCCGATGATTTGGAATGCCAGGAGCGATTGATTATTTTTCTGAAATCCAACGCTCCCTCGGTCGATTCCGAATTGCTCTGGGGCCGACTACAGAAGATCAACCCGGATCATCCTGCGGTGGCCATCCGAAAATTCGAGCGGATGTTGACCGATGGGCAGGCGGGAGCCGAGAAGTTTCTGGAGGACTTCTACGAAAAGCATCCCGATCCTGCAGTCCGCCGCCGAATGATCAGCCATGCGTCTCTCCGCGGTCGCTGGGAAGATGTTGAGAGGTACACCACTGGAGGCCGCAGGAGCAATGAGGTGGACAGTAACGAACTGCTCCAGACCTGCGATTTGCTTTTGCTCGCACCGCCTGATCCGGTCAACGGTAACTCGCCCGAGGATCGAGGGCTTCAGCGACAGCAATGGCTAGATCAGATCGCAAAGTACGAAACAGCTTTGGAGTCAAAAAAAGACTCCGATGGATTCTCATGGCGAGTCGTCCGACTCCGACGCCTCCTGCAGAAGCCCAGTCTATCGGCCGCAGATCTAAAAATCGCAACCGATATGGTGGCTCAGATTGAACAACTCCGTCCCACCTGGACGGGCAACTACGCCATCAAAGCGCGACTGGCAGAAGCCAAAGGTGATGTCGCTCGAGCGATTGATCTGTATGGGATCGCTTGGAGCCGCAGTCAACTCTCAGAAGAGCTGGTCGAACGCTATCTCCTGTTGCTTGCGCAGGCGGGCCGCCAGGAGGAATCGATCAAGGTGATCGACAAACTGAAGCAAACGCCGATCCGTCGTCGTTCCCTGAAGGATCGCATTGCGGAATTGACCGAACAATCCTCAGCGGCCGTTACTACCGAAGCGTATCTCGATTCCCTAATCCAGCTTCAACCGAAAGACGCATCGGTTTACCTTTTGAAACACTATTTCCTCATCGGAGAAGCACGAAATCTAAGTGGCGACAAACGCCTAGCGATGATGCAGGATGCCGATGAATTGCTCGCCAAGGCCGAAGAGCTGGACTTGGGGACTGCCGAGAACGTGCTTGTTGCGTCGATCGCAAGGGCTCATGCGAAAGGAGAAAACGACCAGTCTCTCAGCTTGATCACTCAGCTTCTTTCGAGAACAAACGTCCCGGCAGGACGAAGATTCGATCTGGTTGGCCGATCGATGCGGATGTTGGGACGTACGGAAGATGCCATCGATTACCTCCAGAAGGCGATTGACAATGGAGCCTCGCGGGTTGATCTGGGCCTGGCTGTCGCTCGCGCGCAGGCCGACCTAGGGCAGCAGCAACAAGCGCTCGAGACGTTTCGGAAACTGTCGAAAGACTATCCCGATCAATTGGTTTGCAAACAACGCTTCCTCGAGTACCTGGGGTTCCTCGATACCCCGGAGTCTTGGGAAGAAATTCGGCGGACCCTGAACATCAACCAGCCCGCCTGCAGCGATGTGGATCGATATCTCCTGGGAACCACGGTCCTGGCTTTGGGAGATGACGGCATGGTGGAAGAAGCCATCAAAGCACTCAAAGCTAGCGGGGCAATCAGCGATCCAGAAAACGCAATACAAATTGTGCTCTCCAAGTTGCTGCTACGGCGGGCCAAGCATCTGCGGATCATCAATCGCCCGGAAAGCGAGGTGGCCGAAGCCTACCAGCAGGTCATCGATCGACTGTTTGGGGCAAGCGGTCAGGCAGATCAAGTGGTGGTTCTGGGAACGCAACTGGTGCAGGCCCTCATGACCGATCAACTGCCCGATTTAGCCAATTCTGTCATCGCAAAACTAGGGGGGCTTGCTGATTCGGGAGCCACGGTTGCGAGGTTGCAGGCGAAAATCGATCATTTTCGAAAGCGGCCATCGCGAGAAATTACCGAGGCACTTCGGGTATTCGCCGGTGATGCGACTCAGTCGGTCCAAAGCACCCAGGAGTTGCAGGATCGTTTGGACATTGCCCGTTCCCAACTAGTGTTGGGTGACCCAGTTTTCGGAGAGGAAGCGCTTCGCCGACAGATCGAGTCTTTTCCCGGGATAATCGGAATCTATGGACTGGCTACTAGCACCACCACCAACCAAGAAGTTCTGACGACCGCTAGAAATTTTCTTCGCGGACAGATCAAGGAGAACCCCGGAAGCAGGCAGTTGTCTGCCTACGCCATATTCCTCGCTCGAACCGATCTTTTTGATTCGGAAATTCCCGAACTGGAAGCTGTCATGGAAGCGTCCATCCCGCAACTGGGATCCGATGGGCTTGCCTTGGCCGCCAACCTGGCAGCGATGTTGTCAGCGAAGGGACGTCATAAAGAGGCGGCGGAGGTTCTGACGCAGCAAAGGAAATTCTGGCCGAACGAGCCTTCGCTTGCGAATAATCTAGCGAGTTGCCTTGCGGAAATTCCAGAACGGAGAATTGAGGCCCTCTCGCTGGCCAGCCAGTTCTGCTTCAACGACGAAATCTCCCATTCGGAAGTGCTCGATACCCGAGCCTACGTGCTGATGCGGCAGGGGCAATTCGATGAAGCGATTCGCCTGCTTAGGATTGCCGTATCGATGTCGAACTCCCCCCGAACGCGACTCCATCTGGCTGCAGCTCTGCTCGCCAAAGGCGAGAATCAAGAAGCAGTTCGAATCGCCTCTGGTATCCAGGATGTCGATCTCCTCGGGGAATTGCTGAGTCCTTACGACCGCACTCAATGGCAACAGCTTCAATCCGAGGTTTCGAAAGGTTCCTGATTCCACTGCGGTCCCCAATCCAAACCGTTTGCCGATTGCATTTGTAGCGGCAATCGGAGGTAGAGCATCGATCTGCTGGACCTGATACCACCAGTTTACCAGCGGTATCGGCCGGGTTGGAAATCGACGAACGGTGGGATTGAGGGCTAAAAGCCTCAGAGCCGTCTTGGTCCAGGGCTGCGTGGGCGCTTCTCGGTGGTGCGGGCGGGCCAGTTGGCCCCAAAAGATCGTCAGCCAGTCGGTAGGTCCTGGTCGAGCCCTCGCCATGGGAGGCAATCGCCTCGATTCGATGGGATGAGCGTGCTAGAGTCTGGCACAGGTCGATTCCCAAAAATGCATTTCGGGAATCGACCTCGGGCCACTCAGTCGGCTCCTTGCCGCTCGACCTATGCCGATTCTTTCTGAACGGGCGTCTCTTTGCGATGGCAAAGCGACCCGGTTGCATCGACATCGACCGTGTACTGCGTCCCTTCTTCCTGTTCCGGCAGCTCGTACATCATATCCAGCATCAACTGCTCGATGATCCCTCGCAAGCCGCGAGCTCCAACCGATTTGCTGACCGCCTGCTGAGCGATGCTTCTGAGCGCCTCATCGGTGAAACGAAGCTGACAATTCTCCATCGCAAAAAGAGATTGATATTGCTTGACGAGAGAGTTCTTCGGTTCGGTCAGGACCTTGATCAGTCCGGCCTCGTCGAGAGGAAGCAGTGGAGTGATGACGGGAAGCCTTCCAATCAGCTCGGGGATCATCCCGAACTGAAGGATGTCTTCCGACTGTACCTGAGGCAACAGTTCTTCGGCGGTGCCATCTTCGCGGCGACTGTTGGGTGAACCGAAGCCGAGCGTCTTTCGGCCCAATCGCTTGCGGATGATCTCCTCAATACCGACAAACGTCCCGCCACAGATGAAGAGGATGTTGGTGGTGTCGATCTGAATGTACTGCTGTTCGGGATGTTTGCGGCCACCCTGGGGCGGCACATTGGCTACCGTCCCTTCCAGCATTTTCAGGAGCGCCTGCTGGACCCCTTCCCCGGAGACGTCTCGTGTGATGGAAACGTTTTGGCTCGTCTTTCCGATCTTGTCGATCTCATCGATGTAGAGGATGCCACGCTGCGCCGCCTCGATGTCGAAATCCGCCGCGTGAAGCAACTTCAAGAGGAGGTTCTCGACGTCTTCGCCTACATAGCCGGCTTCGGTTAGGGTGGTGGCGTCACCGATGGCAAAGGGAACGTTTAGCATTTTGGCCAGCGTGCGGGCCAGTAGAGTCTTGCCGGACCCGGTAGGTCCCACCAAGAGAATATTCGACTTCTCGATCTCCACATCCTGATTTCCGGCCCAGTCGGCCGACAGCCTTTTGTAGTGGTTGTGAACCGCCACTGCCAGCGTCCGCTTGGTTGTCGTCTGACCAATCACATACTGATCGAGGTGATCGACGATATCCCGCGGGGTAGGAATGTCGTGAAAAAGCTTCTTGGTAGGTCCTCGGCGACGTTGTTCTTGATCGAGAATCGACTGGCATAGTTCGATGCAGTCGCCGCAGATGTAGACATCTCCCGGCCCTTCGACCAGAGGACCGACATCGCGGTAGCTTTTGCGGCAAAACGAACAGATCGCATTCTTCTTGGTGGGGCCAGCCCCCGATCCGTTGCCTCGCCGCGACGCCATCACATCCTTCCCAGAAGGCATACTAGACTCCTTGAAACGCGGCCTCCGCTTCGCTCACCCAAGCCTCCTCCAGGGAAGCCAGCTGCATGCGAAACCAAATGCCGCTCAACGCGTTGACAGGGAAGCTCGAGGCCACATCGACCCCATCGATGATTCCATCGAAAGGATCCATGCACCGAGGCTTCCCTGACCACGGTTTCGAGCCGTACAACCTTTAGGTGTTTGACATGAATGACGACGGGACCCATCTCCGAGAGGGCCCAGGCCGCTGGGTGGGGATCAGCTTCCGGTAGAAGAGTTCTGCTCCGGAGGTTCCGACCCGCCCAACACCGATTCTATGTTTCGGAATTCCTTGTCGCTAATGTCACCTCGCCGAAGCATTTCCTCGAATTTCTTCTTGTGGTCGGCAGGCGTTTTCCGGTCGTTCTTGGAGAAATCGCGCATCCTTACCACGAACCAGTAGCCTGCAATACACAGAGTAAGAAGAACCAGCAAAGGCGCTATCGGCAGTTCGGTCCACATCACTCATACAATCCGACGTTCTCACGCCAAACACAAACGAATCCCGCCGCTTGCCATGACATCCTAGGCGAGGGGGATATCGAAAGTCCAGAGCTGGAGCCCAGCCGATTTGAAAAAGCAAACGGCCGCAGAGTTTTTTGGGGGCGTGGGAAGCTTGAAGTCGATAAAAAAACCGACGGCTCGCAGGGAGCCGTCGGTCGGAAAAACCGTAGGATCGGAATGCTTCTCCAACGTCAGTCGGGAAGCCGTTTGACCTGCAGATTACGGAAGTGAACTTTGCTGTCTGGATCGTGAGCCTGCAGGGCAAAGGTGCCCCATCCGAGCCGTCTTTCGAAGTCGTCGGAAAAGGGCTTCTTTCCCTCAGGCTCCATGTAGTCCACAAGCGTTTTTCCGTCGACTTTCAGGACGACGTGACGGCCTTCGACAATGATTTCCTGGGTGTACCATTGATCATCCTTGGCTGGAGGTTCCAGCACGTCGACCACCGCATAAATGCCGCTCGATTTCTTCGGGTCCGATTGGGTGATGTTGACTTGGCACTCATAGCCATACTTGGGCCATCCACTTTCCTGATAACGGGTGTGGAAGTAGATTCCTGAGTTGCTGCCTTTGGTGGTCTTCACCTCCGCCTTGAAATGAAAATTCTTGAACGGCTTCTCGTCGCCGACATAAAACAGGTGGCTTCTGGGACCTTTGCAGGTCAGGGTGCCGTCCTCCACCTTCCAGCTTTCTGGGCTTTCATTGGCTTTCCAGCCGGTAAGGGTTTTCCCATCAAACATCGACTTGAATTCCGCGCCGGCGTCTTGAGCGGCGAGCGGATGGAGCGATCCGAAAAGGGCAAATAGGCTGAACACCAACTGGTTGAGTCGCATCGGCAGGTTCCTTGCGAGAGAGGAGGAAAAAGGTTGGAAAAAAAGCCAAGCGCCGAAAGCACTTGGCTTCATGAAATGGAGGGGAGACCGCGTCGGTTACTTCCCTTTGACGTCGCCGCCAGGGAGTTGACCGGCTTTGATTTTATCGCCAAAAAGCGTTCCGTCCTTGGCCTTCATTTCCAGGACTTTCTTGAAGGCGGCTTCGATCTCCTCCTTGCACTTCTCTGGTTCCTTCTTGAACCGATCTGGAGGGAAATCCTTCTTGGTCAGCAGCGTGCCTACGGCGATGCCGTACTCGTTCTTCATCTTCTTGTTCTCGCCATCGATATGGCAAACATTGCATTTTGCCTCTTCGACCAGCTTCACAAAATCCTTGTTCTCATTCCCTTTGGTGTAGGTTTCCTTGAACTGGTCTCCAAACTGCTTGATCGCCCAGGCGGGCGAAGCACTTTGCACGGCCAGAACTCCAACGCAGCAGACCATCAACCATCGTTTCATGAAATTGCTCTCTCCCTTGTCCGTCGAACCTGGGTTCCATCGCGGCCGACAAGAAGAGAGCCGGCGAGTGACCCTGTGAAAACCACTGTAATCTCTCGGCATTCGTCATGGCAAGCACCCGCCGCCGCCCCGGCGTCAGGCCTTGGGATCGGGCACGTCGCCGGGGATGGAGCTGCTGGGACGTCGATCGATCTGCTGGTCTGATGATACCAGCCCCTAGGGAGTTCCAACCCCGTCGCTGCTTCGAGGGATCGGTAGGATCGCCACATCGATTCCAAGATCGACGGAATCCAACAGTTCGAACTCCCTGGGAGCTTTTCTGGCGAAGGAATAGCTTTGGGGAATCCCCGATCGCCATCGAATCCCCTTAGCTAGCTGACGCTGCTCTCGCTCGGCCAACTGCTCCCAGGTCATCTCGCGCACCACCCCTCGTTCACCCGAAGCCTGCACCAGAAGCGAGGTGGCTTGGTCCCAACGGCATTGGCGAAGATCCCAGCCGACCCACGATTCCAGAGGGATGTCTTCCGGAAAGTCTTCCATTTGGATCCAAGGCAATTCCCCTTCGCTCCAGAGAGCCGACCGCTGGATGGCCAGCTGGACCCATGGCAAGGGAGAGCTTGTGAGCATCGTTCGTCCTCCTATCGCGCGGCTGCTGGGCGATGTCAATTTCGCAAATCCGCGGCCGTTCAGCAGGGTCGCTCGATCCATGCGGACTCGAAGCGAGTTCTTTGGATCGCTCCCACCATGAGGGATTTGTAGCTTCAGGATGCGACTGGATACGGCCACCAAAAGATGGCTGGCCTCGACCTGAGCTCCTCCGCCATACCAAGTCAACCAATCGGCATCGCCACGAAAGAAACATCGATCGAGCGTCACCTGGGCTCCCGGTCGCTCGATCTCGCTGCTGGTGGCCGGTGATCGATCTCCCACCTCCAAAAACCCAACCGTCCCTTCATGGGATGGGTGGCGCATGGTGAAGCCGCACTCCCTTGCCACCAGTCGACCCTGGGGGGCGACTTTCAAACCATGGACAGCCCGACCCTCATCGGTCCCTGTGCTGGTCGAGCTGCCAGACCTGTCGGTCCAGTCTCCGATCCAATCCAGGTTCTCTAGGCTTAGCGTCCCTTGCTGGATGGAGATCCACTGGCGGCCTTCCAGTGCGTCGAACGAGTTTCCAGCGGTCGGAGACCATTGCAACAAAGGGCGGTACCCCGCAGCCGGCGCGATTTTCAGATCGCGCCGCATCACCAGAGTTCCACTGCACCGGAGGTTGTTGGTTGCGATTCGAACTTCCTGGATGCTGGCCACTTGGTCGATCCACCAGATCGCTTCTTCCCAACTGCTCACCGAGACCGCTCCCTCGTAGCGTCCCTCCAGTTGGCTTGGGGAAATCAGAATTCGCTCAGGCATCTTCCTCAGCTCGCTGGGCGCTAGCGATGGTTTGGCGGCTGAAAGAGCCGGTCCCTCGAGTGCTGCCGAGTCGCTGGGATCGCCCAGTGGCCGCGGCGGGCCACCGGAATCTGCATCCTCCATTTCCGGCCCAGCGCGTTTTCCTGCCGATGACGGGATCGCTCCTTCCTCCGGAAGCTCCTCATCAGGAGCCTTTAGTTCGGGCACAGTCCCAAGGCCGGGGAAATTGGAGCCGCTGGAGAGGGAAGAGGCTGGGAGGGTGTCTGCTGGCGATGGGACCACCTCCTGGCGATCGATCTTGCCGGCCGCACCTTGGGGACTGGAACGGCTCATCGATGGATCGATGGAATCCGTGCTGCGTCGATCGAACCATTCCATGCTGGCCAGGAGCAGCCCCAGGACTGTGGCGGCTGCTAGCCACGGGAGCACGCTCCAAAGGGTCCTTGGGGCCGGGAGGTCATCGCTCCGAGGCACATTCCCTTCCTGGCCGCGCTGCAGGCCTTCGCGCCTGGACAGCTCATCCAGGTCAGCGATCAGATCGCGTGGTCGCTGGTAGCGCTGCGAGGGCTTCTTGGCCATCAGTCGACTGAGGATGGCAACCAGATCGCCGCTCAAGTCCTTCCGCATCGCGCGCGGATCCGGCGGCTTTTGGCTGCCGTGCTGCAGCAGCTTTTGCAGGGCAGTGCCATCGGCAAAGGGGGGCTGTCCGGTCAGCAGATAGTACCAAGTGCATCCGAGCGAATAGAGGTCGCTGCGGACATCGGCGACACGCGGATCCCGCGCCTGTTCCGGGGAGATGTAGTCGAAGGTCCCCAGCGTCACTCCCGTGGCGGTGATCTCCTGCGGCGTCCCCCCCTGCATGTCGCTCCACCTGGCCAACCCCATATCCACCAGCTTGGCCTGCCCCTGGGGAGTGATGAGGATATTGGAGGGTTTGATGTCGCGGTGGACCACTCCCCGCGCGGCCGCATGCTCGAGCGCTTCAGCGATCTGCCGCAGATAATCGACCGACGCCTGGACGCTCAGCGGTCCTTCGGCCAACACCAAATCCCGCAGGTTGCTCCCTTCGATGAACTCGAAGACGATGTAATTCCACGGAGGCGATTCCCCCACGTCGAAAACGCGAGCGATATTGGGATGATCCAACTTGGCGGCGCTCTGGGCTTCCAGTTGGAATCTCTGCAACGACTCCAGATTCGCCTCCGCTGCCGGCACCACCTTGATGGCGACCGTCCGCTGGAGACGCAAGTCGCGGCCTCGAAAAACCGCCCCCATGCCTCCCCCGCCGATCAGTTGATCCAGCTGAAAGTGCCCTAGCTGCTTCCCCTCCAGAACCCTCGCGAGTTCAGCAATCCCAGCAGCCCGGAAGAAATCACTGGCTCCTGCTGCCGGCTGCTGGCTGATGACGGTCTTGTCCTCACCTCCGGACTTGGCTAGCAGGTCGCTCGAATGCGGCCGTCCATCGGTGGGCTGGCTGGAGTCCTGGCTCATGAAGAACGACCTCCGTTTTCGTTCCTTCGACACCCTGTCGCAGTGACTCTCGCACCTTTGGGACCTGAAGCTTGACGAGCGTCCAACAGGGAAGGGTTCCACCGGATTGCAGGCGGTGCGGTATAAAGAATCGACCACTACGTCGATTGTCGGCCGATATACGATTCCAGGGAAGTCGATCACGATGACTCCCTTTATTTTAACTCAAGGTTCCCCATGGTTCGCGTCCTTTCTTTGGCCGATGCTTCCGAAGTTCCGGAGGGACAGGGGCGAGCCTTCCCGGCTGGGGAGCAGATGATAGCGGTTTTTCGGGAGGGATCGCAGTTTTTTGCGATCGACGATTTCTGTCCGCATCAGGGAGCTTCTCTGGCGTGTGGGTGGCTGGAAGAGGGGGCGGTCGCCTGCCCCTGGCATGCCTGGAAATTTTCCATCCGGACCGGCCAGTGGCTGGACAACCCTCGCCTGAAAGTCGCTACCTACAAGGTGTGGGAGGACGAGGGGAAAATTTGGGTGGAGTTGCCCGAGTCACCATCTTCGGAAAACAGCGAACCACCGCCGTTGTCTCCTTCCGCTGGAAGCGGCGGTTCATGAGCGATCGAGCGGCTGGGGGGACCAGGTAGCGGATTCGCCCGGCGCCAGAAGCTGCGGAATCGACGTCGATCGTTCGCGCACTTGCCTGGCCCACTGAGAGGCATCTTGAGCGATCGGTGGCCAGGTGTTGAAGTGGGAAGGAAACACCCAGCTAGGTTTCAACCACTCGATCGCCTGCAACGAATCTTCCGGACCCATCGTGAACAGATCGCCAATGGGAAGAATGGCCACATCGATCCCCGATCGACTGATCCACTGCATGTCGGAAAAGAGCGCGGTGTCCCCCGCCACGTAGATTCGTCCCTCCGCCAATTCCAGAAGGAAGCCAGCGGGTTGGCCACCATAGGTGCCATCGGGCAGCTCGGAGGAATGATGAGCGATCGTCATCTTGACCCGACCTTCGGGTAATTTCGCCCACCCTCCCAGGTTCATCCCGATCGTCCTGGCAACACCTTGCTTGGAAGTCAGCCAGGTCGCGATTTCGTAGTTGGCGACACAGAGGCTGTCGCATCGCTTGGCGATCGCTGCCGCATCCAGAATGTGGTCGACATGCCCATGGGTGATCAGCACCACGTCGGCATCGACCTGTTCCGGGGAGCAAGGCGCCGTGGGGCTCTGGCTGAGAAAGGGATCGACCAGCACCTTCATGCTACCGGTATCCAGCATCCAGCAGGCATGTCCCAGCCAAGTGATCTTCAGCATCGCTCACCCCTTCCTTCCCAGCAATCGGCTCATGTTTCTCTTATATCCTTCCACCCCAGGTTGGCCGTAGGGGTTGATCCCCATCAGACGACCTTCCACCACAGTCGCCAGCATCATCATTTGTAAAAACTGCCCCAGATGCAATTCATCGATGCAGGGAAGGTGCAGCGTGGTGGTAGGACGGCCTGCATCCCAGAGCGCTTGATTGGTACCCCTCACCGCCGCGTCCAGCAATTCTGGCAGGGTGCGGTCGGCCAAGTCGTTCAGGCGGTCGGCATCGCTGGACCGCTTGCCCACTCGCAGAGGATCAAAATGCGTCTGATCGACGACCACCTGATCGATCACCTTGTCGCGGGTCCCTTCCTCGTGCTGCTGGTGGCGAGAATGCAAGTCGCGGGTGCTGACAATCGTCAGTGGGGTAAAGCCGATTTCCTGTTTCCCCAAGCTTTCGGCCGCCAGTTGGTCGTACCACCAACCGGTCGCCTCCAATGCCTTGCTCCAGACACTGAGCACTCGGGTGTGGATGCCGCGTTGCTGCTGGAGCGCATGATGGACTGCCACCCATTGCAGCACGATGTTCTCTTCCAGCGGGGACTCTTCAAAGTGGCGCGTCATCGCGACGGCACCCCCCAGCAGTTCGATGACATTCAGCCCCAGGAGGGCTGCTGGCACCAGTCCTACCGGCGAGAGAACGGAAAACCTGCCGCCGACGCCGTCGGGTACTTCGAATCGGTCGGTCCACTTTTCTTCCTCAGCCAGCTTTGCCAATTTGCCGCTGGCACCGGTCACCGCCACCACGCGACCGGCAATCCGATGACGATCCCCTTGGCAATGTCGATCGAGCGCTTCAAGGAACTGCCTCAGCGCCACCGCCGTCTCGATGGTGCCACCCGACTTGCTGATCACCACCAGACCCCATTGATCGTCCGGAGCGTCGCCTGGTCCGGAGAGAGACTCGCTTCGCGAGCGAAGCAGATGAAGCAGCCCTTGGGTCGCGTCGTTGTCGAGATTGTTCCCTTCGAAGTAGATGCGAGGCCGCGATCCCCGGTCGCCTCGATCCAGTTCGTTCCAGTACGGCTGACAGCAGGCATCCATCAGCGCCTTGGCACCCATGTACGATCCGCCGATTCCCAGCACCACCACCGCGTCGACTTCCGAATGAAGTCGGTGGGCCATGCGAAACAGCTTCCCCAACTCGCTCTCCCGACGATCCGCTTCGTAGTCTTCCAAAAGTCGCTGCGGCAGCCGCACAAAACCGGCGTCCAACGGCTGCATCGACTCAGGCGTCTCCTTCCGCCCCGCCAATTGCTCCAACTCCTCCCCCAGCATCGCATCGCGGATTTCTGTAAGCCTCGGATAGTACGATTCGATCTGTGACTGCGTCACTCCATGGGCCGGATGGGTGGCACCGGAGTAATCCAGGCGCAAAGGAGTCAGAGTCTTGTGGCGAGGTTTCATGATGAATCGCTTGAAGGAATTTCCAGATGGGGTACATCGGAGCCAAGGGGAGGAAAGCCAGCGAGAAGTTCGATCCCATCAGGCGGCTTGCCCCCGACAGATCCGTCTGCCAACTGACACCTAAATTAGATTGCCTGAGGGCAAGCCGCCAGGGTCCCTCCAAGCCATCGGATCGGCTAGGCAGTCCCGCCAGGAGGTTAGCAGCCCGAAACGGCAAAGGAATGTCCGCCTCCGCCAACCGATCCAGGACGACTGGTTGCAGTCGGCTCCACCTTCGCGACAATAAAGAGCCGATTTTGGTGGGGATGGTCGCTAGCTGCCCTTGGGCACGGGCCATCGATCCATCGCCAAGACTTTTACCGGCACGCCGCCTCATGAGGGAACAGCATGGATCTACATGATTTGACTCGCGATCTGCAGCTTTCTGGAGACAGCAAGATCGTTCTGTTGGTCGCCGATGGACTGGGTGGCCTGCCGATGCATCCTGGCGGAAAAACCGAACTGGAAAGCGCGCGAACGCCCAATCTCGATCGACTGGCCAGCCTAGGGGTTCAGGGAGCCAGCATTCCGGTCAAACCTGGAATCGCACCGGGAAGCGGGCCGGGACACCTCGGACTTTTCGGCTACGATCCGCTCCGCTATCAGATCGGCCGCGGGGCGTTGGAAGCCACCGGGATCGGTGTTCCCCTGGAAAGCAACGATGTGGCGATCCGTTGCAACTTCTGCACACTGGATGAAAAAGGAAATATCGTCGATCGTCGCGCTGGACGAATCCAGAGCGAAGAGAGCGCCGCCATCGCGCTGTCCCTTCGGCAGATCCAAATTCCCGGCGTTCAAATCGTTGTCGAACCGGTGAAAGAGCATCGGTTTGTCGTCGTATTCCGTGGTGAAGGACTGGGAGATCGCGTGTCGGATACCGACCCGCAGAAGACGGGGGTTCCCCCGCTGGATCCGGTCGGACATGACCCCGCCAGTCAGCGCACCGCCGCCGTGGCCAAAGAGTTCCTCGCGCAGGCACGCAAACTACTGGCGGGTCAAAAGAAAGCCAACTTCCATACGATGCGCGGCTTTGCAGCCAAGCCCAACCTACCTTCCTACCGAGACGTCTACGGCCTGCGCGCCGCAGCCATCGCGGTCTACCCGATGTACAAGGGACTGGCGAGACTGGTAGGCATGGACATCATCGGGAATGCTTCGACCCTCGAAGAACAAGTCGCCACGCTCAAACAGGCATGGAACGATTACGACTTCTTCTTTCTCCACTTCAAATACACCGACAGCACCGGGGAAGATGGCGATTTTCAAGCCAAGGTCGAGCGTATCGAGGAGCTGGATCGGGTGCTCCCAGCCATCGAATCGCTCAAGCCCAACGTCCTGATCGTCACCGGCGATCACAGCACCCCAAGTTACCTGAAGAGCCATTCGTGGCACCCGGTACCCACCCTGCTGGTTTCCGACTGCTGCCGCCCCGATCCCCATACGGCATTCAATGAGTCGACCTGCATCACCGGCGGGTTGGGGCACTTTGAGTCGCAGTATCTGATGGCCCTGGCGCTAGCCAACGCCGGACGACTCGGAAAGTACGGCGCATAACCTCCGGCTCGATGAACGCCAAATTGGCCAGCATCATCATCACGCCAAAGGTGACCATTCCCAAAGCGATGGCGATTCCTGAATGGACCGCCATTGCCACTGCCAGCACCCATGGCCGGGTGGACCTCGGCCAAACTAACGCAGCGTAGAACAACTCCCAAAACAGCGTCGCATGGGTCGCCAGCGAAATCACCGTGGGATACCTTCCCAGCCAGGTCAGATCCAGCGACTGGTATTCGTAGCTGGCCAACGCATACCAGACAGCACTTCCATCCCACCACATTCCGCCGCGCAGCTTCCCCAGCCCGCCAAACAGATAGATGATGCAAAGGTGTGTCTGAATCAGCCGGGTAGCGATCCGGTTCCAGGAACTCCCCCGCTCCGATTCCAAAGCCCCCCCCGCTTGCCAGCTATCGATACCCCACCGGTCTCCACTTCTGCCTATCGACAGATAAGCGACCAAAAGGAGCACAATCTGATCGAGGCCAAAGAGCATCCCGGTCATTCGATGCGCTACCATCAGTCCCATCCACCAGCTCAGCGGAACACTCCAGCGAGTCTTCCATCCGGCTGCCATCATCAAGGAAAGAACGATCGCAACCATCTGGTGCACCCGGATCGCGATCGGATGGTCAAACCACCATAGCCAACTCCATTTGTACTCCTGACTGTGAAACTGAGCGATCGTGTGGCGATCGAGCCAACTGGCAACACCCATCCAGTCATCGATCCGCATCCACCAAATCAGATGCATGTACGCCAGCATCCATCCGGTCCCGATCCGAAGCACCGCCAGCGTTTCCGCCGTAGTGGGTGCAAACCAAAACTCGGTCCACTCTCGCCAAAAACCAGCGATCCGTTGTCGCCAAAGTGGCTCATTCACCTTACCTGTTCCTCCATCGTCGAGGTGGAAGGGGATCCCGGGGCTCCAAACGTCGTCGCAGGGGCCAGCGCATCGGGAAGCACTTGGTACGACTGTGGATCTCCCAGCCGCAGCCGATCGCCAAAAAATTGGTCCGGGTCGGGTAGCGGATGTTCGATGCGGTCCAGGCGGTAGAGGCCACCATTCAGTTGCTGGTCCAGATGGCGTCGAATCGATCGGTCGATCGACAGGAATCTTTCACGGTCGGCCTCCCAGCGAGCTAGAAGGTCAGGGCGCTGCGCCTCCTGTGGATCGGGCTGAGGCGCTACCGCCAAGCCGTGATAGAACTCTGCCAGCATGAAATGACGATGGTAATCGAGTCGCGGCCAATGCCGCTGGCGATCGGGCCAGCGACGCGATGGCGACGCCGAATCGGATTCGAGGCGGGTGACCTCTAGCAGGTGATTGGGTCCTGGATTGGGCGCAAAGAAAAAATAGCCATGGTCCCAGTAGAAGAACTCGACGTAAGGAGCCATCCATCGCCTGATCGACAGAGCATAGGGAGCTCCTTCTAGCACCGGCGATCTGGAAAAGAAACGCAGCGGCTCAGCAACGATCCCCACCAGATGCAGCGCAATCAGAAGACTCAAGATTCCAGGCGCGATCGACCAGCCATTGAAGGCTAGCCCAGCACCGGTAGATTGGGGCCCGATTTGCTTCCGATTCGCCTTCCCCCGATCCGCCGCCATCGTTCCAATTCCTCCCCAATTCACTTCCCTGTGCACTCCGTCGATGCCGTCGTTTCGAGACTCCCCAAAGGAAACCGATCGGCCGACGGATCCGGCAAGGTATTTTGGAACGGTTTGGTCGACTATGCCTGGCAGGAAAGATCTTTCTTCAGCAACTCGACCCCATGGCCTGCCCTACGTGAGGATTGTAAGGGTTGTAGCGGCACGCTTCTGCGGTGCCAGCGAGGCCGATGAGTTGACTCAACGCAAGTCAAAAACGACCGATCGACGCCTTCGTCTGCATCGCTTGATTCTCGTACTTCGTCGGGGTCGTGCTCGCCTGAATGACTGTGCTCGCGCGATGATTCTGACACATCTTCGAATCTCATCGCAATCCGAGTCAACATGACGACAATTCACACCCGTCTTGATTTGAGTTCGTGATTTGTTTCCCGACTCTAAGCTGCTAGAAACAACGAGCAAGTCCCGAACTGCAGCGCAACCTAAGGGCGAACCACGAGCATGATCCAGGAACCTAGCCCGATCTTTTCGACTTGGTTTTCTAGGAACGTCGGCAATATTGAGCGGAATCGATTGGACCACTCGCAACCACGGATCATCAGCTAGGCGAGGAAGTCTCTCCAACCATCGCGAACGATCCCATGTGCTAGCGACGTATTCGATCGAAAGGCGATGGACGTCAGGCCGATCATGGTCGAAGAAGCATTTGCCATGATTTTCCCAATTTGATTGCGAGCACGAGCACCGTTTTACTGAGCACGAGCAAGGTGAAATCCGGTGGCCCAGAACGAGGTGCCAGCAGTCGACCGCGGACCCATCATGGTATCGGTAGCAACCAAGTTGGCTGGGACGCATCCAAGGACAACAAAAAACCCCTGCGGAAACCGCAGGGGTCTTGGTTTTGGACCATCTGTCGACGTCAGAAAGGAATTACTTGGATGCCAGTCGCGATTCCGAATCTTCGAACTGGAAAGCCAGCTCCAACTGATCTCCCGCAACCAGACGCAGCGCCTGCTTTTTGGTCTGCCCCTGATGCGTCACTTCGATGGTGTAGTCATCCCACACCATCCCTTCCTTCAGGTTGGCGGTGGTGAAGGTGCGAAGCGCACCGTGGCTTTCGGTGCTGTTGCCCGCCAGCGTCACTTTCGCATCGGCAGGGACTCGCAGGGTGACCTTGGTCTCAAGTTGACGAGGTACTTCGCGGAAAGCGATTTGCACCGTTTCGCGGCGACCACCGGCAATCACCACCGACCGCTCTTCCACCTGCTTCTGCTCTCCATCCCCAACTTCGGCGCGAATCTCAAAGCGGTAGCTGCTCCCAGCTTCCACTCCGCGACTGACGTAATGACGCGTCGCTCCAGTGCTGGTCGTCGCTTTGCCGTTGATGAAGACCTTAGCCGATTCAGGAACCTGAACGTAAAGATGAATCGCATCGGGCTCCACCGACGTGGTCGGTGTGATGATGGGAGCCATCGAGCCGGAGGAACCTTCGTAGATCACTCCGTCCGAAGGAGCGGACCAGGAGCTACCTGAGCTTCCGTAGCCGGATTCGTAGGAGACACCACCGGAGCTGCCGCCACCGGAGCTGCCGCCACCAGAGCTGCCAAAGTGACCGTACTGGTAACCGCCCGAACTGCCGCCCGAGCTGCCGTAGGAAGAGACACTACTGCGATACCCGCTGGATCCATAGCCCGTCGATCCGTATCCGCTCGATCCATATCCATAGCTGCCATAGGCGTGGCGCGCGGCGTGATGGTGATGAATCTTGTCGTGAAGATGATGCAGCAGCGCTCGCACTGGGCCGACATGGCCATGCGATGCACCGACATTGCCCGACGAGCCGTAGCCGCCAGCATAACCGCCGCAGGAACCATAACCACCTGAGGATCCATAGCCGCTCGATCCACCGTAGCCGCCGCCATAAGATCCCCAACCGGCGCCCATTGAGCCCCAGCCACCTTGGACTGAAGCGATCGACATGCCCAAGGAAAGGGCCACTGCCAACATTGCGTTGCGAACCATGAAGCTCATCCTTCTGTTACCCGAGTTCCCAAATCCTGCCCGCGTGCTGCCTCCGCACCACCAGATCATGAGGATAACTGGGATTTCCGGTACTTCAAGAAGACTGCGGGCTTTTTGCGTCCTGCGACGACCTTAGTGCATGGGTTGGCTGGGGTCTTTGTGCCGATTTTGCGGTTTGTGGTGATTGGGCTGGTAGGGGAGCTTCCTGCCACTCCAGCGACCATTGCCCCCTTTCGGATGGTCGCTCCGAGGGGGCCGGGTCGATTCCAGCTTCGTCAGGCAAATCACTTCCGAACGGGTGCCTGAAAGCCTTCATCCAGGATCTGAAAGGTGTGAATCCCATGCGGAAGTGGATCGCGGTAGGTCCAAACCAGCTGCTTGTCCGGAGTGACCTCCAATAGCTTCACCGCACCCGGTTTGCCCTGGCCGTAACTGGCGATCACTGTATTGCCATTGGCCAGTCGCTGTGCCCCACAGGGATCGACCAAAAGGGGTTCGGGAAGGTCGTTGTTGCTCAGCCGCCAAGCAATGTTTCCCTCGCGATCGAATTCCACGACGGTGTTGCCATGCGTGCAGGTCGCCAGGGTGTTGCCCGAAGGGGTGCGGATGGCGGTAAACGGCCAGCACTCTGGCGGCTCACTGGGAGTCTTCGCCTCCCAGACTCGGCTGCCATCGATTCGATACTGCCTCACAACGAAATCGAGTAGTTGAGGGACGAGGTAGGTGCCATCGTCCAGTTTTCTGGCCATGCGAGATTGCAGGTGATGATCGGCTGTCTGGGCTTCCAGAGGAATCGTCGCAAGGATTGTTCCGGAGCGATCGATTTCCAGCAACCGTGGCGAGGGTCCTGCTTCGCTGATCAGATACTTGTCGGGCCCAATCGCCTGAACCGTGTTCACCTCGGACTGCGTCCCCTCGAACCACATCACTTTCTCCCCTTGGGGGTCTAGTTCCACTGCAGCACCATGTGGATAGCGATCGCTTTTGCTAATTGCCAGCAGCGTGTGGCCATTGGCCAGTCGCCATCCATCGCGTGTGGAACCTTCGTATCGCCAGACCACTTTCCCTTTTGCATCACGCTGGTAGGTGCGCGGCCCAAAGGCAAGCACTTCGTGGCGGATCCCCGAAGCGGATTCCTGCACGGCTGGGGTGTCCAGGGGATCTTCCGATCGCACCTTCGCGCCCAGCATCGCCAGCATCGCCAGCATCGCCACGCAGGCTGCCGTTCGATTGCCGAAAAGAAGAGAAAGAACCTTACGCCATCTGTTCGCCATCGCAGAATCTCCTGAGTTGCCCGCCAGCCCTCAGGGCCGCGCGGAATACGACAGGCCTGAAGGAACATCGCCATGCAGCAGAGTTCAGTCCTGGTCGTGATGCCAGATGGCAAGCTGGACCTGTGGGGCTCCTATTCCCGGGTGCGCCGAAAGCAATTGCGACCTGCCATGCATCCCCCGATCGCAAGGATCGCCATCGTCGTGGGTTCAGGGACGGAAGCGAGGACGGGTAACGCCATCGCAGTCAGGTCGCGATGGAATGCACCTGACGAGATGAAGGTGGTCGCTGCACTGGCCGTCGATACGGAATAAAACCAGCGATAAATGAAGCTGACCGCATAGAGTGAACCGTCGGCGCCAAATTCCAGATCGACAAAGTAGCTGGCCGGTTCGCCGTTGAACATGGAACCTACCGTAGTCGCCGCAGTCGCTGAGCTGGCGATATGGAAGAGCGTATCGCTATTGACCCCGGTGTAACCGCATAGATAGATGTCTCCAGTCGACATCTGATAGGCAACGCCGGTGATCCAGTGACCGGAAAGGCCTGTGATGACCTGAGCCGAGGTGACGCTAGAGGAGCCCAGGTCATAGAAGAAGAGTTCCTGGCTGGCATTGCTGAACCCCCAGAGCCCACCGGACCCCATCACTAGGTCAGCGATCTGAGTCCGACCGGTAGGCCCCACAGGAATCGCAAAAGCTCCAGTGACATCCCAGATCACGCCCGATGCATCGGCAGAATAGAGCGTACCTGAGGGGGACATGGCCAAGCTGTCGGAATAAAAACTTTGCCCCGGGATCGGGATCTCCAAGTTGGTCGCCATATTTACCCGGTACCGGGTCTGGTTGAAGTTCAGCGTGGTGACGATCGGAGCTGCCGCACTTTCCAAAGCTGTTCCAAGCCAGCAGCCGGTCGCAAAAAGCCACGGCAGCAGTGTCGTTAGGGTGTACCAGAGCGATCGGCCCGGCTGCCAGATTGCTCGACCATCCAAAGTGCGGTCAACCAAGCGACTGTGCAATCTGTCATCACAACCGATGTGCCAATGAGAGCGGATCATGAGAGGCAACCTCCAGCGGAGCGTGGTGGAGAAACCAAGAGACAAGAGAACCTTCCTGTCTGTCGGTATAAGGTCTTCGCGGGGGCGGCGTCCAACGATTTGCGATCATTTGGATCGATTTCTTCGACCAGTGACTTTGTCCCCAGGGAGCATCGATGCGACTTATGGACTGGGATTCGCCGAATCCAGTCGACGCCAATGAGCGACCTGCAGGTGGCCAAAGGAATGCGACTCCTTCAATTCCCAATCGGCCGGGTTGAAGAAGCCACCGCCATCGTCCTGGGGCAGATGGATCTCCTCCGGATTCAGGCTGCGGACCAGGATCCAGATCCCCTGCACTGCCTCAGGCCACGAAAGGTCCAGGTTCCACTCCTGCGCGCGATTGGAAACGACTAGGGCCTTGGCGGAGATCGCCTCCCACTGCGCCCGCTGATGGTCACTGAGCGAATTTGGCTGGGGATAAACGGCATCGATGGCAAATCGCAGATAGGGAATCGTTGCCTGCTGCATCATCTCTGTACTAGCGGTCTCCACCAGCATGGGTGCCAACACCAATCGCTCGCACGAACCATCCCCCTCCCTTGCGATCCACTCGATGGCTCGTTCCCAGTCCTCACCTCGCAGCCAGATCGCATCGCGCAACGATATTCCCTGCGACGTCTGAAGCAGTGGGATTAGGCTGAGAGCGGCGGCGAGTATCCAATTCCATCGAACCAGTCCATTTCCCGGAATCGCTTCGGAGATCCGCTTGGCCAGACACCAGGAGATCCAGGCCACGGCCAGAGGATAGAAGCCGATCCAGTAGCGGAGGTGCGAAGCGCCATTCCATCCCAGCAGATAGCTGGTCAAGTACATCGCGATCCCCTGCCCCAGTACGGCGGCCAAAGCGACAGAAGCCACCGTGGAATGGGCTAGAGGCCAAGGAGCCAGGGGCGTGGGGTGGGACGATCGATGGCGGCGGATCGATCGCACCCCTGCTGCGACGGCTTCCCATACCAACCACAGGGAGGCCACCACAAACCAGGCATGCCAGCGATGGCGCAGGAAGTCGATCCAGTTGGCATCCATCGGCGACCAGAGCACCTTGCGGGCAGCCATGCGTCCGATCCAGGGATAAAGCAATCCCAGCGCCAGCATCGCCGTCGCCAGTTCGCAACCGCGCGCCATGAGGTAACGGAACCAACCGAACGATCGGCCTACCGAGGATGGGGCTACAGACCACGACAACAGCCATGGGAGCACGATCCGCGCGCCGGCGCTGGCGACGACTAGGGCAAGCGATGTCAGGTGGGTTGCCAGAAGGGCGATGGCTGCCAGCATCCACCAAGGATCGCTCCGCCATGGCATGGCATCTTCGAGCCGATCGACTTGCCTCTGAGCGAGCCCCTGAGCGTGTCGCAGTGCAATGGCTTCGGCAAGTCGGATGTCTCGCAGCACCAACGCCAACGACAGGATGCAGACCATGCCATAGGGCCGCACTTCGATCGCATAAAACCACGCCACAGGATCGATCAGCACCCAAATGGCAACCACCCACCAGAACGCGTTTTGGCATCGCTGGTTGAAGGAAAGATGCAAGGCCATGGAACGCCATCCAAGCGTCAGGCCGCAAGCCCAAAGAAGACCTACCAAAAGCCGCGATTGCCAGTCGGCTGACAGTCCGATGCCGTGGGCCAGTCGCAGCAGTCCGAAAAAAGCTGGCACCTGATTTCCCTGAGCCGCTCGGGCTATCCAGTCAGGTGACTTGGCGGCCCAGGCCGACTGAAGCTCATCGACCCAGAAGCTTTCCTGGACTGCGATCAAAGGCGTTGCCAGCGATACCAGTAGCGCCAGCAGCGGCAGTTTTCTCCAGGACAAAAAGGAGCTAGCCAGGCTCTTTTCCGTTTCGATCACCGGTCACCTTCAGTGGGATTGCCACTCGCCGCTTTGGCGATCTCCCGCAGCGGCTTGGGAAGTGGGAAGTGAACATGTTCCTCCCGCACCATTTCCTGGCGGACCGACGCCCCATACCGCTCGACCAACCAATCGACTGTCGCCTTGACCATCTCTTCCGGAGCACTGGCTCCCGCCGTCAGCAGGACGCGATGGGAAGCCCCAAACCACGATGGACTCAAATCCTCTGGCCCATCGATCAGGTAAGCCGCCTTCCCTTGCTCGGCTGCCAACTCCTTCAGTCGCTGGCTGTTGCTGCTGTTCTGGCTTCCCAGCACCAGAACCACATCGACTTGCGGACTGAGCAGTCGCACCGCTTCCTGGCGATTCTGAGTGGCGTAGCAGATGTCTTCTTTGGGTGGTCCCTCGATCCAGGGAAAGCGTTCCTGGAGACGTCGAATGATTCGCGTGGCATCATCGACGCTCAAAGTCGTCTGGGTGAGGTAGGCAAGGCGCGTGCCTTCCGTAAACTCCAGCTGGTCGACTTCCTCGGTGTTTTCCACCAGGACGATCGCTTCAGGTGCCTCCCCCATCGTTCCGATCACTTCATCATGGCCTTGATGGCCGATCAACACGATCGTGTAGTGGTTCTTGGCAAACCGGATCGCTTCCAAGTGCACCTTAGTCACCAGCGGGCAGGTTGCGTCGATGGCGGTCAAGTTCCGCTCTTTCGCCTGCCGGCGGATTTCGGGAGAGACGCCGTGAGCGGAGAACATCAGTGTTGCACCGGCAGGGACCTCGTCGACTGAGTCGACAAAAACTGCCCCTTTGCTTCGAAAGCTGCGCACCACATGCTGGTTGTGAACAATTTCGTGGTAGACGTAGACTGGCGGACCGAATTCCTGGAGAGTCATCTCGAGGCTTTTGATCGCCATGTTGACCCCTGCGCAAAAGCCTCGCGGCGCGGCCAGTACGATTTCCATCGATGCACTCCCCATCGCAGCAATTGAAAGGTCGGTTCCAGGCAGCCTGCTCTGCCTCGCTCGGGCATCGCCGCTCGCCTGAAGCCTCTTTACGGAACGTCCCAGCACGCCTCGCCCCACTCGGATCTACCGGCTCAGGACGCTATGATACGGACGGGTTGGCGGCTTCGCAAAGGCAACTGGCCGTTTCCAGGGGATGCCTTCAGCGTATCGCTTGCAGGCCCCTGCGACTGTTTTTCTTTCACACTTCCATCGTTTTCAGCGCAGGTGCCATGGGCGGATCAGGAGCTTGGATTGACGCCGGCCTGGCCGCGTGGGGCCCCCAGGGACTCTCCCGCTGCAATTCGCTGGAAGAGGCCCAGCGGTATTGTCGTCAACTGGCCAGAGGGCACTACGAAAATTTTTCGGTCGCCAGTTGGCTGTTGCCCAAGTCGCTGCGACAGGATTTCTCCAACATCTATGCCTTTTGCCGATGGTCGGATGATCTCGGAGATGAGGCGACAGGGGATGCCGCTGACCGGATGCGGCTGCTGGATTGGTGGCGAGACGAGTTCCTGAAATCGTCCGATCGACCCAGTGGCCATCCCGTGCTTCTCGCCTGCCGAAAGACGATTGAGAATCATCGCCTGTCGACCCAACCCTTCCTCGATCTTGTCGATGCCTTCCAGCAGGATCAAACGCAAACCACCTATGCGACCCAGGAAGAGTTGGATCGGTATTGCGCGCGCAGCGCCAATCCGGTCGGCCGGATTCTGTTGGAATTGGCCGATGTGAGGAGTGCCGAATGTCTCCAATGGAGCGACCATCTCTGCACGGGGCTTCAGTTGGTCAACTTCTGCCAGGATGTCGAGCGGGATGCGGAGAAGGGACGCATCTACCTGCCGCGTGACTGGTGGTCGTGGCCAAGAGAGTCGAAGAAGTTGCAGCAAGATCCTGTCGAGGCAATGGAAGTCGACCAATCGCAGTGGCTGGATCGGCGCGTCAGCCCCCACAAGCAGCGCTTGCTAGAGCGATGGACGGCAGTAGCTCGGTACCACCTGCTAGCCAGCATCCCGCTGTTCGATCGCGTACCGCAATGGCTGCAGCGCGACTTGGCGATGTTTCAAGCCGGGGGCTTGGCGGTCCTCGAGAAGATCGCCAGCCAGCGGTTCGATGTCTGGACGGAGCGGCCCAAGCTTTCCAAGTGGGAGCATGCCGCCATCGTCGCTGGTCATTCCTTTCGACCGTTGGGAGCAGACGCCCGGCAACGGCAGCTGGAGGAAAGCCAACGCACCTGCCGACGCATCGCCGCCTCCAGTCGCAGCAGTTTTTATCGCTCGTTTCAGCTGCTGGCTCCCAAAAAACGGCGTGCCATGGAAGCGATCTACGCACTGGCGCGATGCGTCGATGATCTGGCCGACCAGCGCGGATCGACGCCGTCGAGCACCGGATCCTCCAATCCTCGCTTCGACCAGGGGAATCTCTCCGATTCCCAGTGGGATGGCTGGCTGGATGCAGTGGCTTCCAGTCCCTTCCAGATGCCACCCCAGGCAAAAGAATGGTCGTGGTTGCAGCAAGACCTGTTCCCGGCGGTTGGTGAGGCAGTTCATGACTTCGCCATCGAGCCAAAGTGGCTGAAGGATCTGCTAGTCGGAGTCCGCATGGACAGCCAGCCGATGGTGCGGATGGAAACCGAAGACCAGCTGCGACGCTATTGCTACCATGTGGCATCGACCATCGGGCTATGCTGCCTGCGGATCTGGGGCAGTCCAGGCGACCAAGCCGATGCCATGGCGATCGAATGTGGCTATGCATTCCAGTGGACCAACATGCTCCGCGATATTCGGGAGGATGCAGCGATGAATCGCATCTACTGGCCTCGCACCGAGCTGCAGCGATGGGGGATCTCGGAAGCCAGTTGGCTGGCTGGGAGCCCCGATGGGCCCTGGCAGAAAATGCTCGCCGATCGTATCGAACGAACGCGGTGCGCCTTCGACCAGTCCTGGCCAATCGTCGATCACCTCGATCTCGACGGCCAGCGCATGTTCAGCCTCATCTGGCAGTCGTATCGGACGTTGTTGGAGTGCATTGCCGCCAGGATCGACCATTTGTGGATGGAGCGAGTGCGGGTAGGAGAAGGCACCAAAGCGAAGCTTTTGGCAGCGCATTGTCTGAGCCCCTGGTTTGTCGGCCAGCCCAAGCCACCGCCGCGATTGTCCCTCGAGTCCAGGGCCAGCCGATGAACAGCTCGAAGAGGCTCAGACCGATCGCTGTCGTCGGAGGCGGGTTGGCAGGGATCGCCGCCAGCTTGACCTTGGCCGACGCAGGATTCCCAGTCGTGTTGCTAGAGGCGCGGCGGCGTCTGGGGGGCCGAGCAGGGTCTTTCTTCGACGAATCCACCCAACAATCTTTCGATTACTGCCAGCACGTCGGGATGGAGTGCTGCCATCACCTGCGCTGGATGATCGAGCGACTAAGCCAGCGATCCAAGTGGCGCGTCGAGGAGCGTCTTTGGTTCTTCGCCCAACCGAATCAACCTGTCTCCCTGAAGGCAGCGCCACTTCCCCCACCACTGCATCTGGCTGGGATGCTCTGGAAATGGCCCGGCCTTCACTGGCAGGATCGACTGGCGATCGCTCTGGCCTCGCTTCGGCTATGGAGTTTTCATGACTCGAGCCGGGCCGATACCATGCTGGCGATCGATTGGCTGAAAGCACACCATCAAACCCCCCGGTCGCTCACCGCTTTCTGGGAACCGATCCTCGTCAGCGCCCTGGGGGAACAGTTGCCCCGAGTCACCTTGGCGGCCGCGCGCAAAGTCCTGGTCGATGGCTTTCTCAAGCAACGCCTGGGCTACCGCCTATGGATCCCGCAGGTCCCGCTAGCCGAACTCTTCGATGAGGACGCGCAAGCGATCTTGAAGGGGGCGGGTGTCGATGTGCAGCTACAAACTCCCGTCCATTCGGTCCACTGGACGGAAGGAGTCGCCGCCGGACTCCAGATATCAGGCAGAACCCTCGATGCCAGCGCTGTCCTGCTGGCAGTCCCCTGGCATGCCATCGGACGAATCCTGTCCGATAGCCTCGGGCAGCCTGGATTTGCCTCCGCAATCGCTCCCAGCTGGGAGCAAGCGCTGCAGGACGCTAGCTCCCTGCAAAGTTCGCCGATCACCGGCATCCATCTTTGGTTCGATCGACCCTGGCTCAATGCGCCGCATGCCATCCTGATCGGTGGCTTGTGCCAGTGGATTTTTCCCGGTCCCACGGATCGATCTGGCGCATCAGAACAACAGCAAGCCCCCTGGTATGCGCAGGTGGTCATCAGTGGTTCAAGACAGCTGCCCAAAGGGGACAGCCAGTGGATCCTCAAGGAGGTGATGGAGGAGATCCATCGCTTGTTTCCCGATGCTCGCTCCGCACAACTCCTGAAGACCCGGGTCGTTACCGACCCCCAGGCCGTCTTCAGCATGCAGCCAGGAAATCAGTCGATGCGATGGAAATCAGACCGCTTCGCACCTCAGCGACTCTGGGTGGCCGGCGACTGGACCGATACCGGTTGGCCCGCGACGATGGAAGGAGCGATCTTGTCGGGACGCCAAGCGGCCCGACAGCTTTTGCAGGCCCTAGGCAGCACGCCCACGGATCGTTCGATCGGTCCGGGAAATGATCGCACCATCCGGCAATTCGGTGGGGCCTAGCCGTCCGGCCGACCGGAGTAGGCGGGATGGTGTCGTAGGGGAAAGGGCTAAGGATACAAGGCCGTTGGACCTCACCCTCCCTTTGGGATGGACGGCGTGCGATGGGTCTCACCCTCCCCTTGGGAGGGTCGCGAGGAACAAGCGGGGAGGGCCAGGGGCTGATGTTCAGCTCCATCCCTCGCGGACCATTGTGCCCCAACGGACGACTTCTGTGTCCCCTTCCCCGCTTCGTCGTTTCTCCTCAGCGACTCTCCCTAAGCGAGGGGCGCTGGGTGCTGCAGCCACTTTCATTTCTGCAGTCGCGGCAGCGGCGCGATCGAAAGCGATACAAATCCCCGATTGGACCAAAAAAATCCCAGAGGGCCAAGAAAAAACCCGCAACCGATCGGCTGCGGGTTGGATGACTTTCTAGGGAGCACCGGTTCATCAGGAATCGGCAAGAGGCTTCTTCTTCTCCGTGATCGAAGGAGAACTGGCCGCCTGTTTTGCGTTTAGCTCAATGTAGCTCTTCCAATCGTCCGGCACGTTGTCTTCGTGAAAAATCGCCTCAACAGGGCACTCGGGTACGCATGCTTCACAATCGATGCATTCTTCGGGATGGATGTACAGCATCTTATCCCCTTCGTAGAAGCATTCGACCGGGCAGACGACAACGCAGTCGGTGTAGCGGCAACCGACACATGGCTGGGTGACGACGTGAGCCATCGGGCAGAGCCTTTCGTGGAGAAATGGATCGGAGAGGGCAAGGACGATCGGTCGATGCCACGATTGCAAAAAAGGTTAGGCTTGGCAACGCAGGTAAGCGAACGCCGAGCACCGGAATGGTAGGAACCTTTTGGGACTCCGTCAAGCCAGCTAGCCGCCCTACCGGGGGGCGATCGTTTTCGTGGGAACCGTTTGCTGCGCGCGACTGGCAAGCGGCTCTTTCCGACGCTTCGGGGAGACAACCTGGGAAGCGGCCAGTTGGCCACCGGAAGAGTTCAGCCAGATTCGGGGGGCAGCTTGAGCAGTTGCGAAAAGCGAGCTTGTTTTGTCGGGCTAAGGTTGCTACCAATCGGCCAAAGCCGCGGGCCATTCCAGCGATCGCGCCTGCCCATGGCCCAGAGAATCGCGCCATAGAGAGCCCTCGTCATGACTTCTTCAGCCACCCTCCCACTCGGTCGCCTTCCTGGTTCCGGGTGGAAGAAGGACAAGACTTCCCGAGCCATCGCGACCGGCGTTGGTTCGGTGTGGATCGCGATGCTGTTTTTTTCGACTGGATGCACTACCGGTCCCAGCAAGCGGGAGTTGACCATTGAGAATCAGCGGTTGACCAGCGAGTATCGGGCGCAGAAGCGGGAGCTTGAAGACCTGCGGGCGGAGAACGATCGACTGGCGGCGCGCCTAGGCTCCTCTTCCAGCCGTCTGTCGGCTCGCCCCCCGATCACTCCACCTACCAGCCTTTCCCCCTACCGATCTGCCGCCGAAGACCCAAAATCGCTCGATCTCTCCCGTCCTTGGGATCGCGGCACCGCCAGCAGCACGCCTCCTCCGATCCAGTCTGGACCCACCGACCGATCTGCGGCCAGTCCGCAGTGGCGGCCGCTGCGTCGCCCCTAAGCTGCATCGATAAAAAAACCTGTCGACCCGGAAAGGATCGACAGGTTGCTGCCATGGTGAGTGGCCAATCCCGTCGGTTGGCATCGCTGTCGGTTGGCTTGTCGGGAGGCCGCGCCAGAGCCTTCAGCCAGTGCCAGAGCCTTCAGCGAGTGCCAGAGCCTTCGCTAGTGTGAAGAACCGTGCGCCGGTTCGGTTTCATCGATTCGCATCCGGTAGAACGATCTCCAGATGAAGTACTGCGCGATCGCCAGCAGGATGCCCGCGATGATCCAGGCGACCGAGGGATTGAATTCCCGTCGCATCGATTCACCTAGCGGGACCGCCAGGAGTCCAAAGAGCGTGGTGAATTTGATCACTGGGTTCATCGCCACCGACGACGTGTCCTTGAATGGGTCGCCTACTGTATCCCCGACGACCGTGGCATCGTGCAGCGGCGTGCCCTTCGCCTTCAGCTCCGTCTCCACCAGCTTCTTGGCATTGTCCCAGGCACCACCCGCGTTGGCCATGTAGATCGCCTGGAAGAGTCCGAAGAGGGCGATCGAAAGGAGGTAACCGATGAAGAAGTAGGGACCGACAAACGCAAATCCCAGCGTGGAGAAGAAGACAGCCAGGAAGATATTGAACATCCCACGCTGAGCGTACTTGGTACAGATTTCCACCACCTTCTTTGAGTCTTCCACCGACGCGCGGGTGACTCCTTCCAGCTTGATGTTCTCCTTGATGAACTCCACTGCCCGATAGGCACCGGTGGTGACCGCCTGCATCGAAGCGCCGGTGAACCAGTAGATCATGGCGCCGCCCCCGATGAGGCCCAGGAGAAACGGTGGATGCATCATCGAAAGATTCTGCAGTAGCTCGGGCTTCAGGCCCTGCGTCAGTTCCATGATGATCGAAAAAATCATCGTCGTCGCACCGACCACAGCAGTACCGATCAGCACCGGCTTGGCGGTCGCCTTGAAAGTGTTTCCCGCACCGTCGTTTTCCTCCAGGTGGGTTTTGGCTGCCTGGAAATCGGCGTCGAACCCAAAGTCTCTCTTCAGCTCTTCGCGAATCCCAGGGATGTCTTCAATCGTCGATAGTTCGTAGACCGACTGCGCGTTATCGGTCACCGGACCATAGCTGTCGACTGCGATTGTCACCGGGCCCATCCCGAGAAATCCGAAGGCCACCAGACCAAAGGCGAAGACGCTGGGCGCTTTCATGATATCTACCAACCCCTGCTCCCCTACCCAATAGGCGATCGCCATCAGCAGCATGATTGCTACCCCCAGCCAGTAGGCGCTGAAGTTTCCGGCGACGATCCCCGAGAGGATATTCAGCGACGCGCCACCCTCTTTGGAAGAGGTGACCACCTCGCGTGTGTGCTTGCACTCGGTTGATGTGAAGACCTTCACCAGTTCGGGAATGATCGCGCCTGCCAGCGTGCCGCAGGTGATCACGGTCGACAGTTTCCACCACAGCGTTCCATCCCCGAGGTTTGGGATCAGCAGGTAGGAAGCGATGTAGGTGAGGATGACCGAGACGATGCTGGTGAGCCATACGAGGTTGGTCAGCGGATGCTCGAAATTCATCTTGTCGACGTTGCGATATTTTCCATCGGCCATCTGCTGATTGACTAGGTAGGAAGCGCCGGAGGCGACAACCATCATCACACGCATCAGAAAGATCCAGACCAAAAGTGGCACCTGGACCGCTTGATCGGCTGCCAGCAGAATGAAGGTGATCAGCGCCACGCCAGTCACGCCGTAGGTTTCAAAACCATCGGCCGAGGGGCCGACCGAGTCGCCGGCGTTGTCTCCGGTGCAGTCGGCGATCACGCCCGGATTCCTCGCGTCGTCTTCTTTGATCTTGAAAACGATTTTCATTAGGTCCGAACCGATATCTGCGATTTTCGTGAAGATACCCCCGGCGATGCGAAGGGCTGCAGCGCCCAGCGATTCACCGATCGCAAAGCCGATGAAGCAGGCGCCGGCATACTCCCTTGGGACAAAAAGGAGAATGCAGAGCATCAGGAACAGCTCCACCGAGATCAGCAGCATCCCGATGCTCATCCCTGCCTTCAGAGGGATGTCGTAGCAGGGATAGGGCTTGCCACGCAGTGCAGCAAACGCCGCGCGGGAGTTGGCGTAGGTGTTGATTCGAATCCCGAACCACGCCACAAAGTAACTGCCAGCGATCCCGATCAACGAAAATAGGAGGATGATCATCACGCGATCGACGGGCATGCCGGAGCGGACTGATCCAGTGGCAGGATCGGTGAATGGCACCAGTCGACCGAAGTAGAAAGCCACCACCGCGGCGATGAATGCCCATAGGATCATCAGGAACTTGCCTTGGGTCACCAAATAGGTCTTGCAGGTCTCGTAGATCAGCTCCGAAATCCCTCGCATCGAAGGATGGACCGGGAGGTTCTTCAGCTGCTGCCAGATCCAGAGTCCAAATCCGAAACCAAGGGCACTGACCAGCAGGCCTCCTAGAAGCAGGGAACGGACGGGTACGCCCATCATCTTCACGCCATCCATCGATGGCAAAACCAGGTTGGCCTCACCACCGGCCGCCGCATGGGAATGATCCGATTCGGATGATCCGGGATTGGCCGAAGCCCCCGCCATCATCACCGAACCACCACCCCCCTGCCCCCAGGCTGTTCCGATCCAGATCGGAGCCACCGCCAGGGCAGCTATCGCCCATCGCCAAATCGTCGCCAACATCAATTTCTGCATGAAACACCTTCTGTTCTAATGAAGCGAGCGGTCGGCTGATCACCAATTCAAGCCAAGCTCCCTGGACCTAGGGTAATGCCCGCCCGTCGCCTCATGCGGACCCCTTCGAAAATGCTGCCCTTCGTGTGCAATAGCCGAACGAATTCCTTTAGACTATAATCAATGGCATCCATTCTGCCATAGAGGGTGCGACATCCTGCCGCGAAGATGGCGATCTGAGCCCTCCTAAGTCGCAAGTCTCAGAGAATCGTTATCATCGATTCCCAACCTACCAGTCGGTCTGGACGCATGTCGCATCGTGGCATCGTGGCGTCGGCATCCGAGGATGGCTCCTGTTTCACGCACGAATCGACGGATCCGATATGACCCAAGAAGTTTCCATCCCGCTGACGGTTCGGCGAGCCAGCCGCGGGGCCCTGATCGCTCGACATCCCTGGGTCCTTCGAAGTAGCCTTCTGAAGGTGCCGGCTGGATTATCGACCGGGCAGACGGTGGAACTATTCGATGAGTCGGGGCGTTGGATTGCCTGGGGACTGTATCACGAGAATTCGCGAATCGCCGCTCGAGTCACCAGTTGGAATCGGCAGGAGCCGTGGGGGGAATCGCTATGCCTTCAGCGAGTCGACCAGGCGCTGAGGCTGCGACGAAGTTTGGCGGAGTTTCATCCGCGTGGGGCCGAGCGATTGGTTTTCAGTGAGGCGGATTTATTGGGTGGGGTGATCATCGACCGCTATGCCGACCTGCTGGTGGTGCAGCAGACCGCAGCCGTGCTTTCGCCTTGGATCGGGCCGATTGTGGAAAGGATCCAGCGGGATTTGCCGGTGAGTGGAGCGTGGCTTCGCATCGATGAGAAGACGGCTAAGGCGGAAGGGCTGGACCCAGGGGGCAGGTGGTTGGGAGCCGACCCGGGAGGGGGGGCTCGCTGGATCGTGGAGCACGATCTTCAGTGGCGGGTCGATCCGCAGGCGGGACAGAAGACAGGATTTTATCTCGATCAACGCGATAATCGCCGCGAAGCGGCGCACTGGGTGCGCCCGGGAGACCGGGTGCTGGATGTCTGTTGCTATCACGGCGGTTTCGCCTTGACGATCGCTCGGCATGCACAGCCCGCAAAAATTGTGGCGATCGATTCCAGCCTCGCCGCGTTGGAAGTGGCGGAAGAAAACCGTCGTCACAATGAGATGGAGCAGGCTCCGATCGAATGGTTGCGAGGCGATTTTTGGGAACTGCTGGATGGGGCACAGGACCGCAACGAACGGTACCAGGTGATCGTTCTGGATCCGCCTCGTCTGGCAGGATCGCGGGATCAGATGGCCGCAGCTCTGCGCGCTTACCATCGGCTTAACGCCACCGCCGTCAGCTTGCTGGATCCCGGGGGGATTCTGGTGACCTGCAGTTGCTCGGGGCGCGTCGGGCGGGAAATGTTCGAGCAGATGCTGCTGGGGGTCAGCAAGCGAACGGGTCGTGATCTGCAGATCCTTCGGCGTTTGGGTGCCGCTCCGGATCACCCGACTCTGGCCAGTTGTCCCGAAACCGACTACCTGAAGTGTTTCGTTTGCCGTGTGCTGTGATCGGGGAGGGCATCCGCCGTTGCGGTGGTCCGAGGCGAACGACGGGCGCCGCGAAACAGATTCATCTCTGAAAGTCGATCGAGAGATCGAACGGGTGAAGGAGGATCAAGCGATGTTGCAGGGACCACAAGGATCGGCGCGCAGGAATGGTAGGCTGTACCAGTTTGTCGCTGCGATCGTCCTCCTGCTAGGCCACAGCCAGCTTTTGGTGGCGCAGAGCCCATCGTCCACCGCCGCCGCCACGTTCGATGAGCGAAACGGAGTCGGATTTTCGGGGGGCTCGGAAAGCCAGACGCTCCTATGGCTGGTCGCCAGTTGCCTGGGACTCCTGGCCGCTCTTCCAGGAATGCTGCTGTACTACGGAGGCCAGGTGCGTCGAAAGAACGTCGTCCATATGATGGCGCAGTTGACTACCCTGGTTGCCCTGATGGGACTGATCTGGGCCTTGATTGGATATTCTCTCACCTTCGGTGACTCGGGGAGATGGAACTCCTGGGTTGGAGGACTGCAGCATGTTGGTCTGAGCGGGGTCCAGCCGGTCGGTGATTCCGCTACGGGCTTCGTCCGCTGGCCGATGGCATTGGCTACCCCGCAAATTCCGACGATGGTGCATCTGCTAGTCCATGGGATCCTTTTTTCGTTGGCGTCGGCGATTCTGTGTGGGGCGTATGCCGAGCGGATGCGGTTCTCCGGGATGCTGTGGGTGACCATCGCCTGGGGCTTGCTTGTCTACTGCCCGGTAGCTCACTGGGTATGGGGGAGTGGGAACCCAACGACCGGCGCGACCGGACGGGGGATGGATCTGTCGGGCGGTTGGGTAGTTCACGCGCTGGTCGGAATCGCTTCCTTGGTCGTTGCGATCTATCTGGGGCCCCGTCTGGGGCACCGTCGGGAGCCGATGCCGCCGCATAACCTGACCTATACAGCCATTGGAGCCGGATTGATCTGGGTGGGGCTGATGGGAATGCATGCCGCTTGCAGTGGAAGTTCCATCGATCGCCATCTGATGCAATCGATCGTCGCCTTGGTATCGACATACCTAGCCGCCGCAGCCGGGGCTTTGGCTTGGGGGCTAGTGGAATGGTGGGACCGTGGCAGGCCGTCCTTGATGGGGACGGCTTCCGGCCTGCTGGCTGGCTTGGCTGCCATCGCTTCTGGGGCGGGGGTGGTTCAACCGTTGGTCGCCATCGGGCTGGGGGGGTGCGCGGGATGCCTATGTTACCTTGCCTGCTCGCGACTGAAGAATCGCATCCATTACGACGATGCGTTGGATGTTTTTGGGATCCATGGTGTTGGTGGGATTCTGGGAGGCCTTGCGGTGGGGCTGTTTGCCTCCCCGGTGCTGGTGACCCCAGGGCATCCGGAGTGGATCGGATGGTGGTGGGGCGGAACATTGCTCACCAGTCAGTGGATTTTGTTGGCATGGGTGATCGCTTACGATACCGCTATGACGCTGGCAATCCTCAAAATAGTCGACATGGCCTGTGGACTGCGCGTGTCGGTCGAACAGGAGCGACAGGGACTGGACCTGGCGCAGCATGGTGAAGAAGGCTACATCTGGTGAGATGCGAGGAAGGTTGATCGTGAAGATCTATCCGGTGGGACGCGAGGAGCTGGCGCCGTTGGAGGCGCCCGAGCGATTCGCGATGGAAATCGTCTACTTCATGACCCCTCAGGATGCGAAGTCGGATCACCCCACAGGGCCGGGAGAGTATTGGATCGACCGCAAGGATGTCGATCGTTGGCTGGAAGATGGTTGCTTCCGGATCGTTTCGCCGCTCGATGCGCAGGTGCAGGCGGAGATTGAGCTGACGGAATTCCAGGAGCAATGGTTGGAGTGGATGCAGCAGCACCGGATCGAACGGGTGCGATTGGTGCGCCAGTGACTGGCGCAGGCCGAGTACTAGGCGATCGTTCCCTTGCCAATGATCCCGTCGGCTTGGTCCGACTGAAAAACCAGGGAGTGGATTGGCATCTGGATCGATCCTGGTGGCCGTGGCCGGGAGCCTGGGGAACACCGCATGCGGCCTCAGGAACGCTGCATGGATTGCCCGTTCGCGTTCGGCTCGGTCAAGATCGGCTCATTCGGTCCTGCTTCCTGGAAGGCCCGTGGCCTGCAGCTCTAGAGGATCGATCGTCGACAGACGGATGGTGTGCTACCGGGCCTCATTGGCGGCAACTCCTGGATCGCTGGAGAAAGCTGCTCAACGACGAGGGCTTGGGGACCTGGGATCCACAGGCCACCGGAAGTCCAGTCTCCGGATCGTGGCACGCACGTCCCGTGTGGGGAAGTTGGTCGCTGCCACCCCACGAAAGTTCTCAGCGTCTGTTGCTGAAGTGGTTGGCGGAACCGCCCGATGGAAGCCGGTGGTTCCGCTGGCAGCCAACGCATTGGCAAGCGATGCTCGAGGCACCATTGGACACAGGCTATCCCCTCCTTTGGACCCAAGCTACGACAGCCCTTGCGCGGTCCCTCTTCGCCCAACTAGGCGGGGAAGTCCGATTCGACAATTTGTCCACGCAAGACGATGGCAGTTCGCGAGAGGGGTCCAAGCAGGAGGAGGGGTGGCAATGTCCGATTTGTGGGATGGGTGATTGGCCGAAGGGAGACGCCGGCCCGCGACAGGCTTGTGATCGATGCGGCACTCTCGCTCATCGCTCTTGCCGCGCCTTTTTAGGCCGATGTTCCCTCTTTGGGTGCAACGGCAATCCCAAACCCTGAACCTTGGATTGGCCTTGCTAGGCAGACGGCTTTCTATCCGCGACCCCCCGTAAGGTGGTTTCCCCCGCCATCCAATTGGTGCCACCCACCACTCCAAATCGGTGCCACCCACCGATTGGATGATACAAAAACCCCCTTTTGTGGTGGATTTCCCTCCAATTGGTGTCACCCACCGATTGGGTTTTGCCCCCCGTTGGGGCTCCATGCCGATCATCCGTGCCGTCCATCATGGTGCTTTCTCGAGACATGGCCTTCCCGGCCATGCAGTCTTCCGCCCTGGGTGCTAGCTATCCTCCACTCCAAATTGGTGCCACCCACCGATTGGATGATGACCCCCCTTGTGGTGGATTTCCCTCCAATTGGTGCCACCCACCGATTGGGTTTTACCCCCCGTTGGGGTTCTGTCCTGATCATCCCTAGCGCCCATCATGGTGCTTTCCCGAGGCATGGCCGTCCCGGCCATGCAGTCTTCCGCCCTGGGTGCTAGCTATCCTCCACTCCAAATTGGTGCCACCCACCGATTGGATCACTCCAAATTGGTGCCACCCACCGATTGGATGATAAACCCCCTCTTTATGGTGTATTTCCCTCCAATTGGTGCCACCCACCGATTGGGTTTTACCCTTGTGGTGGATTTCCCTCCAATTGGTGCCACCCACCGATTGGGTTTTACCCCCCGCTGGGGGGTGATGTGCTGATCATCCCTGGCGCCCGTCATGGTGCTTTCCCGAGGCATGGCCGTCCCGGCCACGCAGTCTTCTGCCCTGGGTGGTAGCTTTCAGTTTCAGCCGTCACTTCTTTTTGGTTGGCGGTTGGAGTTGTGGCAGATATCACTGGCCGCTTGCACCGAGTGAGAAGATGGCGGGGGGATCCCCCTCGAACGGAATTTCTTCTTGCACTGCTGTGCAATCGGTCCACTGTGCAATCGGTGCCAGCTAGCAATTGAGAAAAACCGCTGGTTGGGGTCTTTTCTTGCCGATTCGTGCCAACCGCCATCCGCATCCGGCGCCCTTCGATTCAGCAATGACCCTTGTTTGGGCCATGGTGGCTTTGCAGTTTGTTCAGGCATCCATCCGTGGAAAGACGTTCTTTGGGATGGTCACTAAGGCGTGGTGATGCGACTCGACTTCTTCACTCGCCACGGAAGGCTGGCGTAGCGAAGCGGGCTGTCGCCTGATGCCGACAAGATACGCTGGGCCTAGCAAGTGTCGCCTTCCAGGGCTGCTCGAATCGTTCGACACGATTCTTCTCGGATCAGGAGGAAGGAGTTCCCCTACAAGGGATCCTCGGGGATGTCTTTCCCCTTCCTCTGGCTGAACCAAGGAATATCGGCCACCCCCTGCTCGGCATTGCACCAGCGAGCCATCACGAAGAGAAGATCGCTGAGGCGGTTGAGGTAGATGATAATTTGCGATGGGTCACTGACCTGTGGTTGGCGGCCCAGGCTGACTACATTGCGTTCTGCCCGACGGCAGGTGGTTCTGGCCAAATGGAGATGAGCCGCAGCAACTGATCCGCCTGGAAGAATGAAATTGCGTAACGGTGCAAGCCCTTCATCGAGTTGATCGATCCACTGTTCAAGGATCGCAACGGGCGCCTCGCCCGACCACTTCATCTCATGGGCATCGGGATCCGGAGTCGCCAGCTCGGCGCCGATCGCGAAAAGCTCCCGCTGCACTTGTAGCAACTTCGCGTCGATCGAATCAGGGCATCCAATGGACCTGACCATCCCCAAAATCGCATTGAGTTCGTCGATCTCGCCATAGCTGCAAATCCGCGGATGGTCCTTGTCGACGCGAGGGCCGCCAAAGAGTCCCGTCGTGCCGGCATCCCCGGTCTTGGTATAAATCTTCATGGTCGCTCTGCAGGCTGGAGGGATCGAACATTCAACGCCCTACGATACCCAGGTGGCAAGAAATCGGAAATGGTACCCTCCCTGAAGGCCGCTGGTGTGCTCCTCTTCCGCAGTCAACCAAGTAGGCAACCAAGCTGGCAGTTTTTGTTGATGAAACACCCGGATCGATGGGATCTCCCCAAAGGTCATTTGGATTCCGGCGAGACGTGGCGACAAGCGGCTGGGCGGGAACTTCGCGAGGAAACGGGCATCAACCCGAAGGATGTCGATTTCGCCCCTGGATTTCGTTTCGAATTGCGCTACTCGGTTACCTACCAGTCCCAAGTCTACGACAAGCGTGTCGTCTATTTTCTAGCGCATTGGCGAAAGGATGGGGTGCTGAGGGTCACCGAACATAGTGGCTACCAGTGGTGGGACTGGAATCCACCTCATCGCATTCAGTCCCAAACGATCGATCCCCTTCTCGCGTCGGTTGCAACCTACCTTTCCAGTCCTCAAGCGGGCCGATGGCTGGCCCGCATGCACCCAAAGCTAGAAGGATAAGCCGCTCCAGCAGCCCTAGGGAAAGAGGGTTGTCATGGAGCAGGCGGGGGGTGCCATATCGGCCATCGATCTTTCGGCGCAAGGGAATCCTATAGGACGCACCGCAGGCAATCGCTAAACTGAGGTGGACTGGGTCCGATCGATGTTCGACTCTCCAAGAATGCCTGACCATCCGATGGCCGTCAGCATCCCAGGATGAGGGTGGATGCTGAGTCCTCGAACGCCGCGTTCCGCAAAGGTGCTTTGCTTATGAAAAAAGTGGAAGCCATCGTACGGCACTTCAAACTGGAGGATGTGAAGAACGCGCTGACGGAGGAGGGGATTCACGGAATGACCGTCTGTGAAGTGCGCGGATATGGACGCCAAAAAGGACACACTGAGATCTATCGTGGCACTGAGTATGCCGTCGATTTCGTTCCTAAGGTGAAAATTGAAGTCGTCTGCACCGATGAGAATCTGGACCAAGTGATCCAGACGATCCTGCGCACCGCGCAAACAGGGCAGATTGGCGACGGCAAGGTCTTCGTGCAAAACCTTGAAAACGCCATCCGCATTCGTACGGGAGAAACCGGTAACGAGGCCTTATAGCCGAAGCCACGCAGCCCAGTCCTCGACGACGATCGCGCAACGATCGTCCGACCTCAAACTGCCATCCCAAGATACTCCAGCATATAGGCCCAAGCACCGCGATGCCCTCCGCTCAGACGATTCAACCGCTGGTGCTTTTGGCACGAGAGCGGCTTGCGGATGGCCGCAGCAAACTGGAGCAGCAGCATCGTAGCGGCTCCCCAGGCCCTCAAACCTGCGCGCGATGGACCGAACTGGTCGATGCACTCATCGTCGATCTCTGGAAAGGGATCCTGCAGGAATGCAACCTTTCAGCTGATCCCCCAGGAGTCGCTCTGGTGGCGCACGGAGGCCACGGCCGCGGTGATCTGGCCCCCTACTCCGATGCCGACCTGATGCTGCTGCATCGGCCGGAGCAATTTCATGCGATCTCACAGCTCGCCAGAATGCTGTCGCAGTGGCTGGTCGATGCGGGGTTGCAACTAGGCTTTAGCGTCCGTACCCCCGAACAAGCATTGGGTTTGGCCTGGAAGGAAGCCGCTACCTTCACCAGCCTTCTGGAGGGCCGCTGCCTGACAGGGGACGAAGAATTCTCCCAACGCTATCACGCGTCGCTGAGGCAAGGTGCCCTCAGGCGAAGCCAGAAGTTGATCGACATGATCGAGTCAGCGAGGCTAGAAGAACGAAAGAAGTTCGGTGAGACGGTCTATTTGCTTCAGCCGAACATCAAGCGATCGCGAGGTGGCCTGCGCGACATCCAACTGGTCCGCTGGGTTGGCTTCGCCCGCTATGGCGAAGCGGGTTTGGAGCAACTGCAGCAGCTGGGCTACCTGGAGCAGGAGGATTATCGACTGCTGCGCGATGGCTACCATTTTCTCCTCCGCCTCCGCAATCAGCTTCACTTCGATGCCCGTAAATGCCAGGATGTACTCGATCGCGCCAAACAGGTCCATCTCGCATCCTGGGCCGGCTTCACAGGGGAAGATGGTGTCCTACCGGTCGAGCAATTCATGCGGCGCTACTTCGAGCATACCAGTAGCGTCCGCTACTGCTCGGCTCACTTCGTCGCCTCGGCTCGCGTCGGCCCCTGGTGGTCCCGAACCGTCGGCCCCTGGTTCTCTGTCCCCTCGGGTCCCTACTTCCGCGTCGGACTCAAACAGATCTGGGCAACACCAGCCGGTCTGCAACGGGTCAAGGAAGACCCCGGGATGGTGATTGAGCTGATGGCGCTGGCCAATCGGATCGATCGAAGGATCGATCACGAGACGTGGCGAGCGATCCGCAAGGCGATGCTGGAACGAAAGCCCACGGTGCGCAATCGAAGGGTGGCCGAGCAATTCTTGGAACTGCTGCGCCACCCGGCTAGGCTGGGTGAGCAATTGCGGAGACTCCATGAACTGCGCGTCCTCGAGCAGATCATTCCGGCGTTTCAGCATGCCAGATGCCTGCTGCAGTTCAACGAATTCCATAAGTACACCGTCGATGCCCACTGCATCCGCGCCGTGGAGCTGTGCACGGAGTTCCTGAAGCAGACTGGGCCTTTGGCCGAGGTGTATCGAGCTGTCAAAAACAAGTCACTGCTCCATCTGGCTCTGCTGCTGCACGATATCGGAAAAGGCTACTCCGAAGACCACTCCGAGGTAGGCAAGCGGATCGCGCAGCAAACGGCAGAAGACCTGGGGCTTTCCGAAGATGAAACCCAGTTGCTGGTCTTCCTGGTACACAAGCACCTGGTGATGACCCACACCGCCTTCCGTTACGATCTCTCCCAGATCGAAACCATCCTGCAATTCGCCAAGGAAGTGCAGTCGGTCGAAGCCCTCCAAATGCTCTATCTGCTCAGTGCAGCCGACATGGCCGCCGTCGGCCCCGAAGGACTCAGCGAATGGCGATTGGGACTGCTCACCCAACTCTACCACCGCACCGAGTCGCAGTTTCGCGATGAGAAACCAGACCAGCGATTCCAAAAAGAACTCGATGCACTTCGCGACCAAGTTCGACAGCGCGTCGGGCATCTGGCTCAAGAGTCGTGGTGGCGTGAGCAGATCGATGCCATTCCGGTCAATTACCTACTGAGGTGCCCGCCAGAGCAATTGGCGGAAGAACTGGGCAAGCTCCAGTCGCTCAACGAACAGCAACCTGCCCTCGCCTGGGCGAAATACAACGCTGAAAGCGGAACGGTGGAATACTCGGTGGCGATGCAAGAACCATCGACTCCCATCGGCATTTTTCATCGAATCACCGGCGCCCTCTCCAGCCAGGGACTGCAAATCCTTACTGCCGAAGTCCACACCCAACCGGGACAAATCGCCTGGGACCGCTTCGAAGTCGAAGACCTCGACTTCGAAGGCAGCCCCCCACAATCGCGGATGAATGCCGTCTGCCAAACCATCGTCCAGTCGCTCGACCCTTCCCATCCCCATCCTCCCGCCTTCCGAACGGTATGGCGAAAGGAAAGCAAGCAGAAGAGCCACTTGGTTCGCAGCCAGCCGACACTCGTTCAATTCGACAACAACAGCTCCGAACGATTCACCATCATCTCCGTCTTCGCCTACGACCGACTGGGGCTGCTCTACGCCATCGCCAAAGTCCTCTTCGACCAGGGACTCGATCTCCAGGTCGCCAAAATCAGCACCCACCTGGATCAGGTGGTCGATGTCTTTTACGTCACCGACTTCGAAGGGCGTAAAATCGAAGAACCAACCCGGCTCTATATGCTCCGACAAAAACTACTGGCCGCTAGCGAACCATCCTGAACGGCCGCCTGGGAATGACGATCCCTACGGTCGTGGCGCTGAAACGATGCAAACGACGTGACCGTTCTCTGGTTGCCTACGTGGTGGAAGCACACCGCTCGGAATCTGTCTTCAAGTACCAGCGGCACGAAGTGGAGCTAGCCCGGAGCAACGCTCTAGGAAGATATTTCCACTTCCTTGCCCCATAAAGAAGTCGACCCGATGGCACCCTCCCTGAAGGTGCGCCACCGATCGCGAGGGAAACAGCAAAATTGCCGATCCAGACCTGTCCTGCATGGTCATGATCCCGGACCTCACTCTTCCTGAATCCATCGCCGAAATGCGGACGTTGGTTGTTGTCATGTGGTGCCCCTCCATCCTGCAATGCCGTCGGCTCATGGCCCCACAACGGCTAACCAGCCTTACCCAGCTCCAACCTCCGCCCAATCCAGCACGACAACAGGAACCGTTTTGTGGCGTTCCAAGACCGATTCCAGTCGCGGCAGTGACGCGATCGAACCCTCAGGAATCCTAGATGGATCTCTTTTTTGTAGCGAAGGCTACACTTCGAAGCATGGCTTGAATCGATGTCATGTCGGCGTCGGGGGACGATTTCGTTGAAAGGTGCAGAGACATCAACCAAAAAGTAGCTGCCGTCGACTGGCGACCGCTGCCAGGATCACCAAGCTTCCCAGCACGGCCACCAGGCCAGTTCCAAAGTCTCCTCCCAGCAGCCAGAAAGCCACCGCCGCAGCGATCACTACCCCCTGCCCCAGCACCAGCGTCCAGATGCCAAAACGCCGAAACGCTCCAATCGGCGTTTCACCGCCACTCGGCTCATCATTTCCCCATTCATCGAGCAATTCCTGCGATTGCCCCCGCGCCTCATGGAGCGCCTTGCGAGCCTCCTCCAGGTGGCTCTTTGCTACCAGCACCCGAACCTTCCCAGGCACGCTCGCCTGGTAGTGCGATGTGAAGCCTCCATCCATCGCTGCCGCAATTCCGTAGGCATCCAGCAGGTTGATCAGCAGCCGACCCTGAAACTCGGAGTCCACCGTCTCCACCGCCACCAGCGGTTCGTTGGTCTCGACCATGTTCGTTCCTTCGCGCAAGCTGACTCTGTTGGACGGACCACTCTCGCAACAGGTTCTATTGTCCACCATGTTCAAATACCTGTCCACCAACCTGGTGCTTCCCTGCCCATCCGGCACGACCGCATCGACGTTTGATTTTGGTCAGTTCGCGTTCGGGTGAATCGCGCAGGGGTCACGCCTGCATGGCCGAGACCGCGATGAAACAAGAAGACCAGAACACACACATCCGACGGGGTCTCTTTCTTCGTAGGGTGTGTGAGGCCGTCGGTGCCATGGGCGATGTTCCAAGCACAGGAACTTTGGAGAAAACGGGTGTTCCATGCAGTAGGTCGCGACGGCGGAACACACCACGATGGTCGGTTGACGTTTGGTTTTGGTCAGTTCGCGTTCGGGTGAATCCCGCAGGGTTCAGGACTGCATGGCCGAGACGGCCATGCAACTAGAAGACCGGAACACACACCCTTTCCAACTCGACACAG
>Ga0315904_10000633_pt1 | contig 56180 bp, 41 predicted proteins | sample LakEriMetagenome_6_FD_203529 | JGI IMG/M metagenome (GOLD analysis project Ga0315904, IMG submission 203529) | Freshwater fungal communities from buoy surface, Lake Erie, Ohio, United States - Buoy 12 MA120 | ecosystem: Environmental > Aquatic > Freshwater > Lake | place: USA: Lake Erie, Ohio...
GCCGACACGATCGGCGTGTTTCAGATCGAAAGCCGTGCGCAGATGAGCATGCTTCCGAGGCTGAAACCGCGATGTTATTACGACTTGGTGATCGAAGTGGCGATCATGCGGCCTGGCCCGATTCAAGGCCAGATGGTCCATCCCTACCTGAAAGCTCGTCAGACCGGACAGCAGCCGCACTATCCAACCAAGGAGATTGGGGAGGTACTCTCCCGGACGATGGGGGTTCCGATCTTTCAGGAACAGGCGATGCGGCTGGCGGTGGTAGCTGCCGGATTCACACCTGGTGAGGCGGATCAGTTACGTCGCGCGATGGCCGCATGGCGAAGGCCCGGAGTGATCGATCAATTCCGACAAAAGTTGGTCGACGGCATGCTGGCTCGTGGCCTATCCCGCGCCTTTGCCGATCAGGTGTTCACGCAGATTCGCGGCTTTGGGGAGTATGGGTTTCCCGAGTCGCATGCGGCTAGCTTCGCTCATCTGGTCTACGCGTCGGCGTGGCTGAAACGCCACCATCCCGCCGTCTTCTGCGCTGCATTGCTCAACAGCCAGCCGATGGGGTTCTATGGACCGTCCCAACTGGTGCAGGATGCCAAAAGGCATGGCGTCGAGATTCTGCCTGCAGAGATCAATGCTAGCGACTGGGATTGTACCCTGGAGCCATCCAGAGGGACGGCGAGGCCGCTGCCGCATCTGGAGTCGGTGTCACCTAAGTCGCGGTGGGCGGTGAGACTGGGGATGAGAATGGTCAAAGGGTTGCAGCGCCAACTGGTGGACCGGTGGGTCGACGAACGTAAGCAGGCGGGATCGTTTCGGGATCTTGGATCGCTGCGCCGGCGGACTGGTATGACGCAGGCGGAGATGACGCGACTGGCCGATGCGGGGGTGCTGCAGTCCCTGGTGGAGGATCGGCGAGCTGCACTTTGGGAGAGCTTGGCACAAAAGACCGAACGCAAGGCGATGCCTCTTCTCGACTTTGCAGACGACCCAGCCGACCCGATTCCCGAAGCGATCGCTCCAACGTCGGCTTGGGAAGAGGTGGCGCAGGACTATCAGGCGACCGGTCTATCGCTGCAGGGGCATCCCCTGGAGTTTTCGCGTGCGCGATTGAATCACAGTGGCGTTCTCTCGGCCAGCCAGTTGCAGCAGACCGAGCATGGCAAGCCAATCCGGGTGGCGGGGATCGTCCTGGTGCGTCAGCAACCGGGGACAGCCAAGGGAATCGTCTTTGTGACGCTGGAGGATGAAACGGGAACAGTCAATCTGGTCTTCCGGCAGGACGTCTGGCAGCGATACGCGCTGGTCTGCAAGCAGTCCAATGCGTGGCTGGTAGAAGGGATACTGGAATCGCGGGAGGGAGTGCGGCACCTGCTGGTGCGGCATGTCGATGATCTCTCGACCGCGCTTCAAGGGATCGCCATCGGGTCCCGCGACTTTCGGTGAACCGCTTTGGCTTGCCAGACGAAGAGGGATCTCACAGAGGCACGGAGGCACAGAGATTGAGAAGATAATGCGATTCTTTAAGCGTGGATTCAATTCCCTATCACGCGACCACTTCTTCTTCCATCCCTGGCTTCTCCTCCGTGCCCTTGGTGCCTCTGTGAGAGGCTATCCAATAAGGCCCTTGCGACTTTGCTATGCCATCCAAAGAGGTATCTCGCGGAGGCACGGAGGCACAGAGATTGGGAAGAAGATTGGGAAGAAGATTGGATCGTGGAGGCTTGGTTTACGATCGACGATCGCCGCGCCGGCGATTGCGGTGCGATCCGCCTTTGCGTGTCCAACCTTTCGGGTTTTTGTCATGGCGGGCATCAAAAACCGGTGCAGGGATTTGAAGGAGTCGTTCCTTCAGGGCTTCGGGACTGAAGCCTGCCATGGGGCTCGCGAAGGCTCGATAGATCTTCAGCCCCTTTTGGGTCGCGATGATTTCCCGGCGTGTTCTCCCTTGGGGATCTTCATCCCATGGCTGAAGAACCTGCTGGACGTCCATGACCATCGGAAGCACTTGCATCAAATAATTCCAGTAGGCGGCGTTATCGGTCTGCACGAAAAGCTTGCCGTCCGGTGCGAGGACTCGCAGCACCTGTTCCATCCAGTTCCGATCGACTAGTCGCCGCGCCTGGGCTCCAGTGCCCAGAAATGGCTGGGGATGATAGAGATGAATTTCCTGGAAGTCGTGATCGCGGCAATGGCGGGTGAGGAATCCAATGCCGTCGCACGCCGCCAGTTTCAGATTGGCGAGACCTCGCTGCCGAGCGCGTCGTGTGGCATATCGAAGCACCACCGGGAGCACATCGATTCCGACATGGTCCCATTCTGGATGCCTGAGAGCCGATGCGATCAAAAATCGCCCGTTGCCACATCCTAGATCGAGGATGCGCGGTGCGTCGCGTCCAAAAAGCGTCACCCAATCGATCGGTCCGTCGGGCAATCGATGCAAAGCGGGTTGCGTCCATTGGTCCTGCGAGACGATCACTCCCGGAAATGGTACGCCCAACTCCAACTCGATATCGCCCACCTGCGGTTGATCGCTCACCGACACCTCATTTCACAATGCCTCTGGACCGCAGCCACTTCAAGCATAGATTGGGCCACTCTCCTGTCCCAGGAATCGACTTCGCCAGCCCGACTCCATGTGGTCCTTTTTCAAACAAATGCAGCTCGCCCGGCACTCCTTTCTCCACCATCGCTTGATAGAAGACCAAGCTGTTTTGAGGAGGCACCGGTTTGTCTTCTTGGGTGTGGAAGAGGAAGGTTGGAGGCGTATCGGTTTTGACCTGCCGTTCCGAGGAGAGGGAGGCAACCAGGGCGGGATCAGGATTTTCCCCAAGAAGGTTTTTCTGGCTACCGCCATGGGTAAATGGTTGATTGAAAGCGATCACAGGATAGCAGAGGATCGCGAAATCGGGTCGGGAGGAGCTGCGGGCGATTGGATCGGCCGAAGCCGAATCTCCAGCATCGAAATGGGTGATGACGGTGGAGACGAGGTGGCCGCCGGCGGAGAATCCAAGGATTCCGATTTTTGCTTGGTCGATATTCCATTGGTCGGCGCGTGTGCGAGCCAGCCGAATGGCACGCTGTGCGTCTTGAAGCGGGGCAGGATGACCGTACCCCTTGCCTCGATGGCGATACTCGCACAGCAAAGCAGACATTCCATTTTCCAAAGCCCATGCGACGATCTGGTGCCCTTCGTGATCCATCGCCAATCCGCCATATCCGCCACCTGGGCAGATGATCAATAGCGGCGCTCGTTCGACGCCCGGTAAACGATGCAACGTCACCTGGGGTTTGTCCTTCGGTTCCTGACCGAGAGCTCCTGGAGCCCCCTGTTCCCAGAGCAAAAAGACTTCCCCTTCAACGGCCAGCAGCCGATGGTTCATGCTAAAGGCTACTATCCAAAACAGTAGCAGCGGGAGGAGCGATTGAAGACCGAACGAGTGCTTTTTCATCGTCGAACCTTTCTTTTCACAGAAGTCATTGAGTCTCACATCGATCGGATCGCGCGGACCTATCTTTGATCGCGTCACGCTGGCGGCGGCCATGGCGATCCCGTCGATCGACGCGAATTCGTCTTTAGATTAAGGCTTTGCCATCCCTTCCAGTCGCTCGATCGCCCATGCTTTGGCGGTGCCGATGGGGCTATGCGGTGGCTCGGGCATCTGCTGCAACTTGGAAATGGAATCGGGGTTTCCGATTTTTCCTAGCGCCATGGTGCCGATGGCACGGACATAGATCTTTTCTGGGTTCTGACTAGCGAAATCGAGCACCCGTTGTTCGATCGCCGCGCGTTGGGACGCATCGGGCTTATCCTTTTGGATTGCACCCATTGCCCAGAATGCGGCGCATCGCGAAAAGGTTGGGAAAGGCGATTCCTTGGGAATGAATCGCTCTAGCAGCGGCAGCGCCGTCTCCTGCTGATGCCTTCCCATCAGCTCCAACAGATGAGCGATCCGATGGTAGTCGCTTGCGGGAGCGATCGTCTTTCGATCTGGATCAATCGTCGCCTCCACATAGGCGGTCAGTCGTTCCCGAATGGAATCGAGGTCGGACTGCTGATGAGCCAGGTGGCTGGTGGCCCATGCCGCAGAGACCGAAAGGTCTGGCAGTGGATCATCCAGCCGCGCAAGAAGATGTGGCAGCGTATCGCGTCGATCCCAAAGCACCGAAAGAATCATCGACTGCTCGACCGCCTTGGCCGTCCCATTCTGGAGAATCAGATCGATCTCCTGATCGATCTGAGGCCGATACGAATCCTCTTGCCGCAATTGCGTCAGCACTTGGCTGACGCGATCACGCAAATGGCGGTTGGGATTGCCTAGCCATCGAAGCCATTTGGGCAGATCGTCGATGGAGGGTGGAGTTTGAAGCACATCGATTGATGCATCGATCCACTGGCTGTCGTCGAGCTCACTACGACTTAGCGCGATCTCTCTTGCCTTCGAGCCATCGATTATGGCGAGTCGTTTCAGGGCGGTGGCGGCATTGGGGTAGCTGTTGGACCGCGCGATCGTTTCGCAGACCCCAATCGCTTCAGCGGTGGGAGCCGGCCCGATCAGTCCCAGTAACAGATCGGCTTGGGCGGAGTCGACCGTATCGGGTTTCAGGATGGATTGGGAGGCGATTTGGCTGCCACGATTCGGATCGATTCGCCCGATCGCGGCCGCCGCTTCTCTCCGCACCGTCGCCTCCGGGTGTTTCTCCATCACCGCTTCGATAGCAGGAAGATCCTCTTTCTTTCCGAGAGCTGCCAGTCCTTCCAGTGCCAGTTGCATGCTGGGGCTGAGGGCTGTTCCTTCCGAGACCCGCTTTCGCCAGACCGCTTCCATTGCTTCCGGTTTCCATCCCATCAATTGCGACTCGATCACCGCCCCCAAGGGCCCATCGCTCTCGGCGATCTGGAGAAGCGTGGGGATGTCCTCTGGGCGTTTCAATCGCAAACTGGTCGACACCAAAGCGCGCCTGAGAACTGGCAGCGGCGATTCGCTCAACCACCGGCTCACCATCGGTCCGAATTCCTGCGGCACATCCAAACCGGCATCCAGGCGCGCGGCCGCCACCTGCACGCTCACCAGCCGATCCTCCATCCGATTGCTGGTCATCCAGCGATCGGACCATTCGGGGATTTCTCCTTTTGGGCTGCCTGTCCAATCCAGTTCGATGGGATCCGTCAGGAACTGATACGACACCGATGGGATGGACGGAACTTCCGCGAGGACGGGAAGGGAGGCGGACCAGCCCAGCCCGAACAGAGCGAGTGCCAAGAGTTGGGCAATCCGCCGGCGGGTGGTTTGCAGTTGGGAGTATTGACTGCCGGTCACTTGGGTCGCGTCAGTTGCCATGTTCGGAATCCAAGCAGAAGGAAGCAGAAAAGGGTGATCGCGATGCTGACATACCAGGCTTGAGGGACCAATTGGTAGGTTTCAAAGCCGGGCATGCGAATTTCTGAGAGAGCTGCTGCGGCTGGGTTGAGCATCAACGTTCGCTCGACGAAGTCTTTTCCGAAGGGTTTATCGCGAGCGACCCAGACAAGGAAGGTTCCGGCCAGCAGAGCCAGCAGGATGCCATAACTGCTGGCGGTGGCGACCGCCGTGGTCTTCTGAAAGGCGCTGCAGCAGGCGCTAACGGCCAGGATCATGGCACCTGAAAGCAGCAGTGAGGCAACGACATGGATCAGCTGCGTTTTCAGCTCGGGCTGAATATAGCCCATGGCGAAGTAGCCCGGCAGCGTCGCCAGCAGAATCAGCAGCAGCGTCCAAACCACGCTCATCACTTTCCCGGTCACGATCTTGGCCGCCTTTAGCGGTGTCATGCAAAGCTGCACCCAGCCACCACTTTCCATTTCCCCCGCGATCAAGCCAGAGGCGAGGCTGGGTCCAAAGAGCAGCAGTAGGGCCAGCTGCAAAATCACCATCGCTGCAACGATCCTCGGCGCGCCCCATGCGACAGTGCCAGTGGCGGTGATCACCGTCAGCCCCAAAGAGCCGATGGCACAAAGGGCGACGATGCGAAGCAGCCAGTGGAGGCGACCAAATTTGCGAGTGCGAAACTCTTTGACCAGGACGGGATTGACCAAGGGAGGGATGCCTGAGGATCGGCGTTTGGGGTCGACCAGAAACGCAAGCCGTCGGAACCACTGGACTCCCGCCGATTGCTCGTTGGTCACCCGTCCCGCCGATCGATTCTTCTCCAGGTTCTGGACACGTAGCTCCCAAAGCGTCGCCGCAGCCGCCACAGCGATCATCAGGCCGCTGGCCAGAGCATACGGACCCAGCCAACCGCTGGTCTGAAGAATCCCTTCCCCTCCACTGGCACCCTGTCCTAGCACTTCCTGGATGGCAGAGAGAGGCGAGCAGGCGCGAAGCCACTTCCCTAAGGCGGGCATGGCACCACTGCCGGCGGTCCAGAGGATCGAGGGGATCAGACTGAGCACCGCGATGGCCAGGACTGCCGCGTAGGTCCACCGGAGAGCTCCATCCGCACTCTGGGCTCGGCTACTGATCCAGAGTCCCACCGCGCTGAAGACCATCACCATCAGCACGAGGATTCCCAGCAGTGGCATCACATGGGATCGAAACGACAATCCGCCCAGCATGTGGGTGGCGGCGATTGCAGGTAAGCTGGCGGAAATCAGGGCGCAGGCAATCGCGACGTTGACCAGCCATTTTCCTGCGTAGATCGCGAACGGATGTAGTGGGCTTTGCAGCAGCATCGCCAGAGTCCCCCTCCGCCTTTCGCGCACAATCGATGTGGCTGGGAAAGCGGGGACCAGTGCTGCGATCGTGGCGGCCAGTCCGAAGGCCAAAGGGCGGAAGACATCCATCGTGCCTTGAGACAGCACAGCGGCGGTGACCCCTGAGCCGCTGGCACCACCCAGATCGCCTGCCGTTGCTGAATTGCCCAGCGAGGCGATGGATGGCCAGCGAAGAAGCACCACCAGAGCGGCCAGTCCACCGACGGTGAGAAAGGCTGCCAGGAATTTCCAGGACCGCACTCGCTCGCGCCATTCGCGGCGCATCACAGGGTTGTCCAACCAGTTCATACTGTCGCTCCCGTCGGCTTGGCGACGCTCAGGAATGCATCTTCCAGATCGCTTGGCACCTCACGGAACTGCGTGACCGAAAGTCCAGCCCCGATCATTTCTCGCAGAATTTCTCCCAGCGACTGTTCATCCTTCTGAGAGCTGAATCGGACGACCCCTTCCGCCTGACTGCTCTGCAAATCCTCCAAGCCATTGCCCATCGATTCCAAGAACGCATGGCACTTCCCACAATCGTCGCGGTCGGCCAGCTGCACCTCAAACGTGCGTTTGGGGCAAAGCGAATGCATGACTTGATCGAGCGTCCCGAAGGCTCGAAGCTTCCCACCGGTGATGATGGCGACGGTGCTGCAGATGCGAGCCAATTCGGGGAGGATGTGGCTGGTGACAATCAATGTTTTTCCACTAGCAGCTAGTTTCAGCAGCAGTTCCCGCATCTCGATGCGTGCCTGAGGATCGAGTCCATTGGCCGGTTCATCGAGGATCAGCACCTTGGGATCGTGGATTAAAACCCGCGCGATCCCGATGCGCTGCTGCATGCCGTGGCTGAGGCTTTCCACATAGCGGTCGCGCATGTACTGAGCCGAGGTGGTTTCCAGCACCTCCTCGATCCGCTGCTTTCGTTGGCGATAGGGAATTCCATAGGCAGCTGCGAAGAAATCGAGGTACTCGGTGACTCGCATGTTGTCATACGATCCAAAGCGGTCGGGCATATAGCCAACCAGCCGCTTGATCTGCGACGCACCGGACGAGCAGTCGATGCCGGCGATCCGGGCCGTCCCCGACGTCGGTAGGCTCATCCCCACCAAGATCTTGATGGTGGTTGTTTTTCCCGCGCCGTTGGGGCCGATGAAACCGAGGATCTGGCCCGAATCGACATGCATCGTCAAATCGTCCAGCGCAGTGAACTCCCCGTAACGTTTGGTGAGTTTCTTGATGTCGACGACTGGAGAATGATCCATCGGCGGAATCCTTGGAACGAAGAGAACAGGAAGGGTTGTCTTGAGGCGTGGAGTCGAAATCAGGGGTTGGACGGAATCGACGCCTTCACATCCATGCGCATCGACTCCACAGTCCATGCGATGGCAGCCGGCGCCTCGGACGACTCCGATTTGCGAAGCATGGGACCAAGTTCGACACGCAGGATCAGACTGCCATCAAGCAGTTTCTGACGAATCGCTTCCGGTAGCTCCACCGTGACCGATCCCGTTGGACTGGTCCACTGATCCAGTCGGTCCACCATGCCATCGATCACCGAGGAGACCGAGAGGGTCCGTTCAGGAGCTAGAACCCGAAGACGGAGGATAGCCGAGTCGATCACCATGCCAGGAATCGACTGAGGGAGTTCGAAGGTCAGGTCGGCGATGGCAGGCTGAGTGAAGGAGCCTGCCCATTTACCGAGTATGTCGCGGAAGACAATCGATTTGCCCTCGGTCGTGGGGGCCGATCTGGCTCGAACCATCCATCCTGGGATCTCGATGCGACTACCCGGCTGTGGCGGCGCGATCTGTAGCGGTACTTTCCAGAGGGCCTCGCCTTTGCCATCCAGGGGAGGATCGAGCTGATAGGGGGTGGGCAGGGACCGAGTCCAGCCACAGACCAGCGGCAAGGGAACGGTGAAGGGATCGCGCATCCGGTCGCCAAAGAGGCTTCCGTAGATTTTCTGATGCAGCAGTTGCCTACCATCCAGCAAGGTTCCTTCCACCCACGAGACGCCATCGGCCAGCGCATCGGAATCGACCAGCCACCTACCGTCTCCCGTCTTCTTGGCCAGTGCAGCTTGCGCCGGGGGCCAAAGGACCAGCAGATCCTCGAACGCCTCCAGTTCGGGTCGTCCGATTCGACCTGGATCATTCATCCACTGCAGTTCCAATCCACCCGGCACCCATTGGCCTCGCATCGCCAATCCAGTCGCAGGCAGCTCAAACCGCTGGTCGACGTTCCAGACCCCCGCCGGCCACCGTTCTGCCCCCCAGCTCCACTGAGTCCGATCGGACGCCAGTCTTAGGGTGGGAGTGGCGGAGGCGAGTTCGGGGGAGAAAGAGCCTTGGGCGTCTTTCGCGGTCGACCACGACAGGGCGCCAGCTTCGGGGCGGTAGACCGCCATGGTGGCATCGACGTCGACGCGATCGACATTGGCCGATCCATCCACCATCTGCATGGTAGACCACTGGGGCGCGAGATCTTTTCGCAGCCACTGGGTAGCAGCCCATGCAGGGATGGCCATGGCGATCGCCAGCAAGGGAGCCGCCCAGCCCAGGCGGTCGACCTTTCCGATTCGGTGCAACCACCATCCAAGTGCTGCGGTGGCAGCAAGAAAGCTACCGAGGAATCCCAGCATCCAGCTTCTGGGAATCACCGGCACCCCAATCTGTTCCACCACCGCGCTGGCGAGTGCTTCTCGCTCCTGAGCTTTCGACCTGGCTTCATAAAGTCGCAATGGTAGGACCCCTAGCCAAGGACGCACGGCGAACTCCGACGACATCATCTGCTCCACCACCACGATCCCCGCCTTGGTATTTGGCGGTCGCTTGCGGCCGCGGAATGTCGCGACGGCGGGACCACCGCCAGGGCCTGCGGTTGGAGTTTCACCGAAATCGAAAAACTCGCTCATATCTCCGCCCCGCTTGCGAGCTGGTTCGCGCAGCCAGCCCCGTGCTTCCATGGTGGTGATCAGCACCTCGCCCTGGCCCAGTGGAACCCAGGTGATTAAAGGCCAACCGCCGATGCGATGCGTCACCTCGCCTCCTTCGATCAGCACTCGTCGCATCCGCACCGGTGGGTCGGCCGAATAGTTCAGTTCTTCCGCGCTGGCGTTCAGTGGTTCACGCGTCTCGATCTGAATCGTATCCAGATAGCAGTCGTCCTGAATATCCAGCTTCACCGATCCACCCAGCAACGACTGGAGGTTGCTGATGGCCTGGCGTTGCAAAGGATTGTTGTCACCTGCAGCTAGCGGGAAAAGCTGATCGAGGAGAATCCATAGCCTGCCACCGCGCATCACCCAGCTTTGGATTGCGCCAGTGGCCGCCGCATCCCGCAGGAATACCTCATCGCTGAGGATCGCCGAATCGTAAACATCCCACGCCTCTGGATCGGTCGGTAGGGGATGGGGCGCCACTTCCACGCTGCGTCGGGTCCAGCCAGCCTGAACGCGCGATGCCACCATCAGTTCGTAGTTGTAATGCCTCGCATCGGCTCGCCACTGCCAGTCGAATGGTTCCCTAGGCTTCGTCTCCATCATCATCAGAGTCACATGGTCGTCGGGATCGACATAAAGCGGAATCGTTTCAAAAACCGCCTTCCCTTCTTCCACCACCGCCTCCGATTCACCCACCTGCCCTTCCACCTCCATCCGTACCTGCGCATCGATTCGAGTGCCGGGATACGCACTTTCGGGAACACCCACGGGAATCACCACACGCTGTCGTTCCCCTGGTTCCAATTGGAACGCACCGGCGAACTGCATGCGTGATTCTTCCTCCAGCGTCGCAATGACTCGCCCCCGGGCTTGCGCATCGGTTTCATTGGTCACTTCCACCGACAGAAAAACCTGTTGGCCCGGTCGCACCACCGAGTAGGTGAGCATACCGGGGGAGGACATCGAAACTTTGGCGAACGCTGTCGCGTGGTTGGTTGCCGTCCCCAAGAGGAGAGCCGCGCATCCTGCCAACAGTGGAATGAGGTTCGAGAGCGATCTGCCCATGCTGCAATTCCCATCCAGTCGATTAGGCCAGTTCCCCGAATCGTCGGGTCACCTTCGGTGCAAAGCAGGCGACCAAGGGATGGATGCCCTCTGGTCTCAGTGGATGCATCGGTGAGCGATTTTGGGGAAGGATCTGGAGGCTCGGTTGAGCTTCATTCAGGTCCAGACTTGCGATCGGTCCGGACTTGCCAAGCCTTCATCATAGCCGATGGGAGGCAGCCGTTGCGAATGCGAAGAGCCGATACTTGCAGGCGGATGATGCTTGGTGGGTACGGCACACTCAACCGGGCTGGTCACTATCTTTCCTTCTTGACGCCCTTTGGGTAGGCTCTAGTGCTTGTTCTTCAGCAGGATTTGGATTCCTGAAGTTCCTAGTCTATGGATCGAGGTAAAGGGTCGAAATGACTGTAGAAAACTGCATCATCATCGGTAGCGGGCCTGCTGGTTGGTCGGCCGCGATCTATGCGGCGCGAGCGAACTTGAAGCCACTTCTTTTCGAAGGGGCGCTCACCGAAGAAAACCGACTCAAGGGAACCCTACCGCTTGGCCAGTTGGCACAGACCACCGAAGTGGAAAACTACGCCGGTTACCCTTCCGGCAAGCTGAAGGAGTTTCTGGAATCGGCGATCGATCCCGACCGCCTGACGATGATGCCGCCGATCGAAGAACATGCGCATGCGGTGACGGGGCCGGAGCTGATGGAGCTGATGCGGCAGCAGGCGAAAAACTTCGGAACACGCATCGTCACCGACGATGTCGTGAAAGTCGATTTCAGCCAGGCCCCCTTCCGGATCGAAACGCTGGAAAGCGGTGCTCATCAGACGCATACCGTCATCATCGCCACCGGAGCTCGTGCGAATTACCTTGGCCTGCCCAGCGAGGAGGCCTTCAAGAATCGCGGTGTAAGCGCTTGCGCTGTGTGCGATGGAGCCTTGCCAAGATTTCGCAAGCGGCCACTGATCGTGGTCGGTGGCGGTGACTCGGCGATCGAAGAAGCAACCTATCTTTCGAAGTACGCGTCGAAGGTCTCCCTTCTGGTGCGACGCAACGAACTACGCGCCTCCAAGATCATGCAGCAGCGCGTCAAGGACAATCCCAAGATCGAGGTCTGCTGGAACACCGAACTGCAGGAGGTGCTGGGGGACGATCAGAAGGGAGTCACGGCGGTCCGAGTCATCAATAACCAGACGAAGGAAGTTTCGGATCTCGAGGCAGGTGGGCTGTTTCTGGCGATCGGCCACACGCCCAACACTGCCTTCCTGAATGGGCAGTTGGAGCTGACCGATAAGGGCTATATTCGCTGGATCAAACCGTTCCGGACCGAGACCAGCGTCGAAGGTGTCTTTTCGGCAGGGGACGTGTCGGACGATTACTACCGTCAGGCAATCACCTCGTCGGGAACCGGGTGCATGGCCGCGCTGGATGCCGAACGGTATTTGAGCCATCACGGGATCATCTAGCCTGGGGCCAAGTGGCCAGCCGAGCTGACATTCGCCCTGGACTTTCCCTTTTCCATTTTCTACCCTCCGGGCATTCGATGCCCGGCGGCGTTCGCGCGGGCCTTGCCGTGGTTGGCTGGGATACTGCTAGCGAGCGAATGGATGCGGATCACCCTGCGCACCTTGATTGCCGGCCAATGCGGGTTGCTGAATGCTCAGCAACAGGCGACGTTGGATGAACGGCTGCAGCAGCACGCAGCCGCCAAGTCGCTGTACCAGCACTTGGAAAGACTGCGCCAATCGACCACTCCTCGCACCCCGCCGCTGTCAGGCACGGGACTAGGCATCGATCCCGCCTCGGTGGCCGCGTACCTGCAGCGACAGTTGCCTGCCGACCAATCGCAGGCTTTCGAACGGCTGGCGATCGAAAGCGATCAGGTGCTGGATGAGCTGCTGGCAGTCGCAGCCCTGGCGCCAGAGATGTCTGGACCCCAGGGACTTTCTTCGGATCGGATCGAACGCGTGTTGGCGATCGGGATGACCGAGTCGCAGCCAGAGGCAGTCGGAGGGCGGGAACCAATTGGATTGGCGATGGCCGATGCGATATGGGATGGTCGGGACGCTATCGAACCATTGGCTCCTGTGCAGAATGTAGCCTTGGCTACAACTAAAAAACCATCCTATCGCTACCGTGGGATGGTGGCAGCGATGATCGTCACCGTGGTCGCCGGATTGCTGGTTTTTCCGATAGGAAGCCGTTATCTGCCCAAGCAATTCGCTCGAGGTATGGAAGACTCGGTTGCTGATACTGGAAATCGGCAGCAGGACGGTCCGGTCGGTGGCCAGCCGAGTCGGCTGCAGCAATCCGTTGCACCGGTGAGTCGCTTGCAGGATCGTGCCGTGATGTCCGCAGCATGGGAGGTGGCTGTTTCCGAGCCGTTGATTCAGGCGCCTAAAGGGTTGGAATTGGAAGCGCGGGCGGATCGCCAGATGGAGGATTCAAAGGAGATTCCAAGTGAGATTTCACGGGAAGCCGATCGCAGGATAGCGATGGGGGATCTCTCGATGGTGGCGGGCAGCGAGAACTTGCTTGGTGATTCCAGTTACGCAGAGTGTTGGCATGGGTGGATCGATTCCGTAAGCCAGCGGTGTCAGAGAGATTCGGACTGGCGGGAGCGGCTGGAGGCGGAGATTGCTAAGCGACCTGGCAATTGGCAACCGGTGCTGATTTTGCTTTGGCAGGGGGTTCCGCAAGCGGGTTATGATCCGATATGGCGGCGTTGGTTGTTGGATGCATTGGTGCACGAGCGTCTGGAGATTCGGGTCTTGGCGTCGTATCAGTACGCTAGGTTGACCGGCATGGTTCCATCGATTGTCGACCGTGCTTATGCGCTGCAGTCCCTTTCGCGATGGGAAGAGCGACTGATGCACCATGATCCTCGCCCATGATTGATCGCTCTTTGAAACCTCACGGAGGCACAGAGGGCACGGGGAGAGGGGGATGTGAGAGGATGTGCCTTCGTCCAAATTCTCCTTGCCTATCTCTTCCCTCCGTGATCCCCGTGCCTCCGTGAGAGAAGCTTCTTGATGTTCATTCCATTTTCTTTCGGTCTTGAATTTGCTACCTCTCAATCATCCCAATCCTCATGGCGGAGGGGGAGTTGGTTAAGCTGCTGGCGGAGGAGTTGCCATTGAGGTAGGGATCGGTCCATCCAAGCGATGAACCGATCGTTGTGCGTTGGTTCCAGCAGATGCACCAGTTCATGCACAAGGATGTATTCCAGGCACTCGGGCGGTTTCTTTGCTAGATCGGTGTTCAGGCGGATATTCTTGCTGGCCGGGTTGCAGCTGCCCCACTTGGTCCTCATCCGTTGCACAAAGAATCTCTGGATCTTCACCTTCAGACGCTTTTCCCATTTTGGAATCAGCGTTTCCGCCACCAAACGAACTTGGTCCCGATACCAACGCTCTAGAATTTCCTGACGCTGCTGACGGCCCGTGCCGGGACGCACGCTTAGGATCATTTTACGGTGGTGGACGGTCACGCTGGGAGCGGAATCCTTCTCCACGACGGTCAGTAAAACCCTTCTGCCCCAAATTTGATGGCTTTCGCGGTCGACATAGTCGCGCTGTGTTTCTCTTGTCTGAGCCAATAGTCGGCGACGCTGCTGCTGGATCCATCCCAGCTTGGCAATCGCAAAGACACGCACCGTATCTAGTCTCATATTGGCAGGCGCAGCGATACGGACTCGCCCCATCGGTGGATGGACGCTGAGATGGACGTTCTTGATCGCTTTGAACGTCACTTCGGCTTCGATTTCACCCAGGCGGATTTTGGTCACCATCGCAAAGCCTCTAGTATTCGCTGTGGGCTTTGATGATCAAAAACAGCCGCTCCACCTCAGCCACGTCTTTGACCACGCTGTAAATCGCTTGCTTGACGATTTGCTCTTTGGCCTGCACGCCTCGCCAGCCATCAGGCCGGTTGGCTTTGACCGCTTCGTCGATCTGTAAGGTCAGGTCCAGATAGGCTTGCTTGAGGTTTCCATACGGCTCGTTCTCCTCTTTCAACCAGGTTTCGATGATCGTTTCCATCGCGGCGCTCTCGATATTGCTGTAGATCGCTCGCTTGCCTGGGGTGTCCAGCGTCGCGGGCAACGTATCGGCATGGCCCGCTTCGACTTGCTTGACCAGCTCAGCGATTCGCTTGAGGTACTCTTCGTATTCGATCGCTTGCTCTTTGCGAGCAACGATGATCTCGTCGAGCAACACGGACATCTTCTCGTAGAAAGCGGGATCGTTGAGATGCTCTTTGATGATCTTGCGCCGGACGTTGTTTTCGATCGTCTCGGCAATCGCGCGTTGGTTGTTCTTCAGCGTAGAGAGCCTTTGGGCGATCGCATCCGCGATTCCCGTTTTGACGATCAGGTCCAGCAAGCCGATGTTGTCGAACGGCGAGATCTTCCTGGGCTCGTCGGCCTGCACATACGTATCGATCAAATGCCGCATGTCGGCTTCGTAGGCTTTTACATCGAGCGATTCACCGCTGGCTTGCTTGATGATCTCGCGAAGGTCCAAGTAGTGTTTTTGTAGCGTTTGGATGCGAGCGACATCTTCGCTGGTGTAACCGGCTGCTTCTAGCTCGTCGACGATGCTGGCGTACGCCCGTACCAGCGATGCCGTCCCTTGGTAAAGGGCTGATCGCTGAGGCTCGCGTTCTTTGAGGTCGCTCGGAATTTCCACGTTTCCACAAAAATAGTGGATATGCTCCAGCTCACCCTTCGGTGGCACCACCGGCTCGCAAAGCAAAGCCAACTGCTCGATCGCTTGGTCGAGTCGCTGTTTGCCCTTGGTGAGTCGGTCTTGGACAAGCACCTCGGGATCGGCACCTGGATCGCTGTGGTCAAGTTCAGAGGTGTAGACCGCGATCGTCTTCTCAACCTTCTTGAACAAGTCTTTGTAGTCAACGATGTGGCCAAAGTTCTTGTCGTCACCATCCAGTCGGTTGGTTCGGCAGATGGCTTGGAACAAACCGTGGTCTTGCATCGACTTGTCGATATACAGGTAAGTGCAAGACGGAGCATCGAAACCGGTTAGCAGTTTGTCAACCACCACCAACAGCTTCATTTGCCTTCTCTTGCCTCCGTGATCCCCGTGCCTCTGTGAGAGATTTTTTTGCATGCCGCTCGAGGGCGACTCACGGAGGCGCCAAGGGCATGGGGAGAGGAGAAAAGATGAGGGTTAGGTGAGCGGGGTGAGGTCGAGCGGATCGCCGAGGGCGGGAGTGATGCCGGGACCAAGAAGCATCATGATCGAATTGATTCCCGATCCAATCCCTAAGAGCGCTAGGCTGTGAGCTGGCTGGATGGCTTGATGAATCATCCCAAGCCCAAGGGCTGTGGGGAGAGCGACTGAGCCGGTGTTGCCAAGCCATGGGAAGGTGGCGAAGTCGCGATCGAGCGGCAGTTGGAGGGCTTCCAGAATCAAGCGGCGGTGCGCGGAACCGACTTGATGGCAGACGGTGCGATCGATTTGGTCGCGTGCGATTCCGGAGTCGGCGATCAGATCTTCGAAGGCAGCTTTACCTGTCTCAATCCCCGCTGCAAGAAGCTGTTCGGAGTCGGTTTCCATGAGTGGCTGCATGGTGGAGCCGGCGCGGTCTTGATCGCTGAGGCACAGGGCGTTGTACTGCGTATGAGCTCGCGCCGCCACATGCTGGATCGCGCGCCCGTCGGGTGCCAGCGACTCATCGGCGATCAGCCAAGCGCAGCTGCCCGAACCAATCGTCAGCGACGCAAAGGCTGGCTTGATCGATTGCCGCGTCAGCGTAGGATCGGTCGATAGATGCTGCAGCGTTGTTTCGATCAAGCCTCGGGCATCTTCAGTACCGACCACCAGGCCACTCTTCCACCAACCGCATTCAATCCCCATCGCGATCTGGAGGGCGCCGTTGAGCAGTCCAAGGCAGGCGTTGGAAAGATCGCAGGCGATGCTACGAGCTGGAAGTGCCAGTTCGTGATGGACTCGGCAAGCCGTCGCCGGTTCCAGAAATTCCCGGCAGACACTGGCGTGAAAGAGGCAATCGATTTGGTTGGGAAGCAGTCCCGCCACCTCCATGGCTCGCCGGCCACTGACGATACTGGGATCGGAAATTCGGGTGCCTCGAGGCCACAACCGCCGCTCCCGAACGCCGCTCATCCCCTCCAATCGACCCTCGGGAAGTCTCAGTCGACCATACACTTCCCCTAGTTTTTGCTCGATTTCCGAGGAAAAAAGCACTTCTGGAGGGATGCAGAAACCTACCCCAGCCAGCCTTGCACGGCGAAATCTCATCCCCGCCTCCTTCAATCAACCTCCATGGAACTTCGCAAATGCTAGCACTGAATGGTGTGCCAGCAAATCCCGGAGCCCCTAAATACGCCCACCTGTTTGCCCTCACAAGCGGTACAGCTTACTTTCTTGCCCGTCACATGGATTCGGTCGCAGGGTTGCGACTGAGGGTGACTGGACGAAGGTAGGATCGAGCAGGGAACGCACGAAGTCGACTCGTCTTTTCGATGCAGATCGGTCGGTGGCCAGGAAGCCCCCTTCGATTTGCTCCGTTTGGCCGGCATCGCCTGAATCAGCGCCTCTGCAGACGTCACTTCCAAAGGATTTGGATCAACGTTTCTCATCAGGAGGGTTTACAGGATGCAGCGCAAGCCATTGATCGGGATCAACGCGGATTATCGCAACACGCATCAGGGCGTCCCAGCTTACAGTTATCTGGCGGCTGGTTATTACGACAACATTCTGGCAGCGGGTGGAATCCCTGTGGTCGTTCCTCCGATGGAAGACGATCAGGACCTGTCGGATGTGCTCGACATGCTGCAAGGATTTGTCCTCATCGGCGGTGCCGACCTGGATCCCCGAAACGATGGCTACATGCTCCATAGCTCCGTTCGCCCCATGGACGCTCGCCGTGAATCCTTTGATCGCAAGTTGATGGCCTCGATCGCTCAGCGTCGCATGCCAGTCTTTGGGATCGGGACCGGTCACCAGTTGATCAACGTTCATCTGGGTGGCAATCTCTTCTTCCATCTACCGATCGATCTGCCCGAAGCGATTCAGCATCGGGATATCAATGACCCGAACCATCGTCACTCGCTGGTGGTGGAATCCGACTCCATCGTCGGCCGCGTCTATGGTGAAGGGGAGATTCGCGTCACCAGCCGACATCACATGGCGATCGACCAGTTGGCCCCAGGACTCCGCGTCACCGCTCGCTGCCAGGATGGCGTTATCGAAGCTTTTGAAAGCGAGCTGGAAGACTGGATGTGCATCGGCGTTCAGTTCCACCCCGAATCCCCTGCTGCCAGCGCGCTGGATGTGCGGATCTTCGAAGAGTTTGTCGAAGGGGTAGTTCGCTGCCAGGCTCAGCCCTTGCGACTAGTTGGCTGATCGAAACGAAAAGTTGCTAGAGAACACGCGGATTGGGAGAGTCGCATGGATGTGACAACCAAGGGCAGGGATGCCCGCTCCCTTTCTGCAGATTTGGCCGGTTAGCACCCTGGCCACGTGTGATAGAGTCCGACCCTCCACGGATGCGGAGGGAGACTCACGGTGGCACAACGGACGAGGAGGGTGACTCTCACGGTGGCACGGAGGCCACGGAGAAGGAGGGTGACTCTCACGGTGGCACAGAGGCCACGGAGAAGGAGGATTTGCGAGCGATCGACTGGTAGGGTGTGTGAGCCGGGCGATGGGAGGATGAGAGTTCGGGTAGGGGCTCTGCGTTATTGGAATCAAGATTTTCTAGTCCAATCGACCAGCCCGCGAACACACCAGAACCAAGCGTTGCCATGCGATTGGGTTTTGGGAGTAGGAGTACGTATCTTAGCGGAAGGGGGCCAGCCCTCCGGTGGCTGGAGATCGGACGGTTTTGCGCCGTACCGCCAAGAAATGCTAAAAAATCGATCGTCGATCGGTTCCCTTCTGCTTGCCATCGCTCTTTGGCGGCTTCACGATAAGGACAGAACGGGGAGCGAGTTCCAAGTGTAAAAAATTCGCGACGCGATCGGATGCGATAATGGCTTCAGAGGATCGCTCGATGAAGTACGTTGCTCAAAGCGCTTGGTTCTCGATCGCGATCTTATGGATCTGCCTTTCTTTGACCGCTTCCCCTGCATGGGGGCAGTTCACCGACGCGGCGGCCGATGCGACTCTGTTGCCCTCGGTAGCGGAGGGGTTCGAGGTGACACTGGTTGCCAGTGAGCCGCTGGTACGGCAGCCTTGTTCGATGGCGTTCGATCGCCGCGGCAGGCTTTTTATCGGCATGGGTCCCCAGTACCGCAACCCGACTCCCGAGACCGACGGCGATCGCGTGGTCCTGGTGCTGGATGAGAACCACGATGGCAAAGCGGACCGCATCCACGCTTTCGGTGAGGGGCTGAATGCCATCCAAGGATTGCTATGGGTTGGGGATGATCTTTGGGTGGCCAATGCGCCCGACCTGACGATTCTCCGAGACCTCGATGGCGATGATGTCGCCGATCGCTACACGCGGCTGTATACCGACCTGGGGAATCTGGAGCATGGGCTGCATGGATTGCAGTTGGGGCCAGATGGTCGGGTTTACATGAGCAAAGGGAATTCGAAGGGGCTGACGCAGCCAGGGCGACTCGCACCGAAGGCGTTTCGCGATTTGTGGGGAGTCGACGCGCCGGCGGGGACTCCCGATATTCCCGCTCCGGAGGTGTTCACCCGCGAATCGTACCGTCGCAATTACCACGATCCCGCCGATGACTGGGGATTGGATGGTGGCATTCTGCGCTGCCAGCCCGATGGTTCGCAATTGGAAGTGGTCTGTCGAGGGTTTCGCAATCCCTGGGATATCGCATTCGATTCGGGATTCGACGGCATCGGGACCGACAACGATCAAACGGAAGGGGATCGCGTCTTCTCCGTCCTACCCGGCGGGCATTTCGGATGGAATCATCCGTGGAGCAGTCATTGGTCGGACCGCCTTCATCTACCGACCGCACCGGTCAGCGGTCCGCTCTTCGAAGGTTCCGGGACGGGGGTGACTTACTACGATGCGGACCAATTTCCTGAGCCGTATCGGCGAGTCTTTTTTATCAACGATTGGCTTTCCAAGACAACCTATCTTTGGCGACCCCATTGGGATGGTGGACTGATGCGGCCTGCGGAAGGTGGCTGGCAACCTTTTGTCGTCGGCGGACAGGCGCTGTTTCGACCGACCGATCTGGAAGTTGGTCCGGATGGGGCACTTTGGATTCTTGGGTGGAGTCGTGGTTATGGAGTGGAATGGGACGATCAGGGGCAGATGACCAACGAGGGAAGGATTTACCGCGTCGCAGCGACGTCGGTTCCTTCCCATTCCCTTGGCGAACCGCAAGCGAACGAGAGCGATCGATCCATCGAGCGATCGACCTTGGAGAATTGTGTCGCCGAGTTTCGGTCGCCGCTTATGGTTCGCCGTCGCGACGCGCAACTGGCCTTGCTGCAGATCGGTTCGTCGGCGATTGATCCGGTGATCGGTAGACTGAAGGCTGGCATGCTGGACGAATGCCAGGAGACGTGGCTGGTCTGGACGCTGGGGCAATTCGATCTGCTGGACCGCAAAATCGATCAAGCGATGCTCGATTGGGCCACCGCTCATCCTTTGCGACCGGAGTTGCTGAATCTTCAGGTGCAATCGATTCGGATTCTGGCCGATCGTTGGCTGCGTCGCAGCGATCTGTTGGGGGCATCCCAGCCGCCTCTACCAGACGCTCTTGCACAGCTTTTCATCAGCGACCATCCGCGAGTCCGCCTGGAAGCCACGCAGGCGGTGCGCGTCTGCCGTCAGAGCCAGGCGGTAGAAAAGTTGAAGCAAGCGATGGCCGAAGAAATGGATCCGACGGTTGCCTATCTGCAGTGGCAGACGTTGCGATCCCTTGTGCCGGAGTCGACATTGAGATCGATGCTTTCCGACCCGTCACCTGCGCTGCAGCGTGGCGCGCTGCTGGCACTTTTGGAGACGCAGAGTCTTTCGCCGTCGGAAGTGCAGCAAGCCAGGGTTCAGCTAACTGGTCCCGCTAGGGAAATCGCCCAACAGTGGCTCGACCAACTCCAGGGTGATATCCAGCCGGTGATTCGCGGTGCAGCGATTGCGTCGAGAAAGAAGGCGGGTGCGAACGATTCCATCGTGCGGAATGCGGCCGAGACGATTGCTGCAGCAAAAGTGACTGGTGTCGCTTCGGGCCGATCGGTGAAAATCGTTCCCGAGGGATTGGTTCCTGGCGCTCTGGTCTACTCCGATCGCTCGTACACCATCCATAAGGTGCCAGAATCGCTCCTTGGCGCCGACCTGCTTCAGACTCCCAATGACGATGATGGTTTGGCGGGAGAAGACTATCTGAAGCTGGAGCTTTGGATGCCGTCGCTGGTGACGATAGCGGTCGACCAGAGAAATGGGTCGCTGCCTCATTGGTTGATGAACGGTTTTGAAAAACGCGATGAAGTGATCGAAGCGGATCATTGGGCTTTCGATCTCTATTCCAAAGCGGTGGAACCGGGAGCCATCCAGCTGGGTGGCAACACGCAAGATGGGAAAGCGGGTGGGAAAGGGAATTACATCGTCTTGATTCAGCCGCAGCCTTTGGCACCGCCGCCATCCCCAGCGACTGTGGAACCGACGCTGGAACGCGTCACGCAGGGGAATGCCAGTCGTGGAGAGGCTCTTTTTCTGCATCCCAAGGGGGCGGGGTGTGGGAAGTGTCACCGGTTGGAGCGGAATCAGAGGGCAGCTGGGCCCTACCTTGGGGATATTGGTCGGAGGTCACCGCTTCATCATCTGGTTCAGTCGATCATCGACCCCAATGCCGTCATCACTGAAGGGTTTCAGTTGCAGGTGATTGCGACCGAAGAGGGGAATGTGCATTCGGGAGTTCTTGTCGAAGAGAGCGGCCTGAAGGTATCGCTTGGTCTTGCCGACGGCAGCATCATCCATATCCCCAAGGGATCGATTGAGCAGCGGTCCCAGCAGGGTCGTTCCGCAATGCCCGACTTCAGTAAGCAGTTGACCAACCCTCAGGTCGCTGATCTGGTCGCTTACCTGCAGACGCTTCGTGGAGAGAGCGAGGGAAGCGAGCCGGGGATGGCGTCTGGGCAACAGGTAACGCTCACAGCAGGTGGCTCCCAAAATGTTCAGACGATGGAGTTGGGATCGTATCGGATCGAGCGGAGCGACGGTCAGTGGCGGCTGCATTCGGGCAACCGTGAGATTGGCCAATTTGTTCTGGAGACCTCGGAGATCCCTCGTCCCCATTTCGCCAATCTATCGACTCCCAATGGAACGCAAGTGACACGCAATCATCCACCGGTGCCTGGAGTCGACGCGGACGATCATGCCACCATGCATCCTGGGATTTGGATCGCTTTTGGTGATTTGTCTGGCGAAGATTTTTGGCGGAATCGCGCGAGGATGCGACACGATGGGGTGACCGACGAGCCGCATGAGGAGGATGGCGTGCTGCGATGGGGGACGCAATCCTCGCTGATCGGGAAGGAAGGGGATTCGATTGGCACCGTGTTGCATCGGTTCGCGGTGAAGGAAGTAGACGGTGCCTGGGCGATCGAATGGGAGGCAACCTTTAGGGCATCGGAAGGAAGGGAGCTGGTTTTCGGCGATCAGGAGGAGATGGGATTTGGAGTGCGCGTGGCGACTTCGATCACGGAAAAAAATGGGGGCCGCTTGGTCAACTCTGAAGGGGACCAAACCGCAGGTGGCACCTGGGGGAAAGCCGCTTCCTGGGTCGACTATGCCGGGCTGATCGATGGAAGAAAAGCCGGGGTGACCGTGGCGGCTCATCGATTGAATTTTCGTCCCTGCTGGTGGCACAATCGAGATTATGGCGTTTTTGTTGCCAATCCTTTTGGACGATCGGCGATGAAGCAGGGAGAGATCAGCGCCGTGCGAGTGGCGGCTGGGGAGTCATTGACATTAAAATTTCTGACGTTGCTGCATGAGGGGGATGACTACCAGCCGGAAACCGCGATTGGCAAAGTATGGAAATAGATTTGGGCTCCTTGGGAACCAGTGTGGCCTAGGAGCATGAACAAGTGGTTTTCATGGGTCTGGTGCTCCATGAAATGGTATTCGCACGAGAAAAGAAGCGTTGGGACCCTGGGGTATCAAGTACGAGAACGAGTACCGTCCGCCGCGGCGGACTGAGTACGAGATATCCAAGCAATGACCTGCGAAATTACCTGACGACCCTAGACTTGGAGACAGGAACACGGCCTTTTGGCAACTCCAACCATCGAACGGATTGAGTCGCTTACGGGTTGGCGGGGACCAGACGAAGGCGAGGCTTTGCGGTGACGCAGCCGAGTGCAACTGGAAGAGAGGCGTGGGATCGATCGGTTCCATCGCTCAGGAGCCGTAGGGCATTTTGGCTTTGGCCGTCGTGGGGCGTGAGGAAGCAGAAGGGCTGAGGTGCAGCGGGAGGTCCAGTACTGGATCGAAGGAGAGAGAACGATGCGTATGCAGCGGAACGTTTTCTTGGAATGGTGCATGATGGCTCTTGCCATCGGGTGGCTCGCCCTCCAGGCAGCTCCCCGGCATCGTCATGCGTGCAGTTCGATTGCGTGCCTTCCTGGTTCCACATCGGATTGGATCCAAACAGCCCACTGCGATGAGGATGTCGCTCCGAAGCTGGTGGCCTTTCAGCCCCCTGCAGCCCCATCGGCCCTCGAGTTTCCGGAATCGGCGGAGTGGATCAATACGCGCAAGCCGCTGAAGATCGAGCAGTTGAGAGGCAAGTTCGTACTGCTGGATTTCTGGACCTACTGTTGCATCAATTGCATGCATCTGTTGCCGGTACTCAAGGAGGCGGAGGAGGAGTTTGAGAATGAGCTGGTGGTGATTGGGGTGCATACCGCCAAGTTCGATGCAGAGAAGCAGACGGAGAATGTTCGGGAGGCGGTGCTGCGGTATCAGATTCGCCATCCGGTGTTGAATGACCAGGGGCAGGTGCTGTGGCAAGCGTATGGCGTGAACACTTGGCCGACGTTGGTGTTGATCGATCCCCTGGGCAAACTGGTCTGGGCGCATCGAGGGGAGATTCCCTACCGCGACTTGCAGAAAGTGCTGAAGCGAGAAGTCGCCAAGGCAAAGGAAGCGAGGACCATCAACCCAAGGCCGGTGCATTTTGAGCTGGCGGAATACGAACAGCCTAAGACGCCCCTTTCGTTTCCAGGAAAAGTGCTCGCGACAGCCGAACGCATCTGGATCGCCGACAGCAACCACCATCGGCTGGTGGCGGTCGATGCGAAAGGTCAAGTGCTGGAGGTGGTGGGGAGTGGTTTGGCGGGGCTGGAGGATGGCAGCTTTCAGAAGGCTCGATTCCGTTCGCCACAGGGCATGGTCGAATTGGATGGGAATCGTCTGTTGGTGGCGGATACAGAGAACCACGCTTTGCGTGTGGTTGACCTGGAGCGGCAGGTGGTTCAGACCGTTGCTGGCACTGGCGACCAGGCGCAGTCGGGGTTTCCGGGGGTGGATCCAGGCAGCAGTCTACCGAAGCGGTGGACTCGCAAGCCGCTTTCGACGGCGCTGGCATCTCCCTGGGATCTTCTATCAAGTGAAGAGGCGATCTACATCGCGATGGCAGGGACTCACCAGATCTGGAGGATGCCAAAGAGCCTGGATGCGATTGGCCCTTGGGCCGGCAATGGTCGAGAAGACATCGTCGACGGTCCCCGTCTTCCCGCTCAGCCCTACGCGCTCGGTAGCGCCTCGTTCGCTCAACCCAGCGGATTGGCCAGCGACGGTCGATTCCTGTACGTGGCCGACAGCGAGGGAAGCAGCATCCGTGCGATTGAATGGAAGGAGACCGGGGAGGTATCGACCCCAGTCGGGACGGCCAATCTGCCGGCTCAGCGCCTATTCACTTTCGGCGATCAAGATGGCGAACTGAAAGATGCGCTGCTTCAGCATCCGCTGGCCGTTGCGTGGGATGGAGCCAATGTTTGGGTTGCCGATACCTACAATCATGCGATCAAAAAGCTGGACCAGAAGAATTCGACGATGGAGACGGTGTGGCGAGAGGCGGACAGAGTGCCGCTGAACGAACCTGCGGGGCTGTCCTACCGCGAAGGACGGCTGTACATCGCCGACACGAACAACCATCGATTGCTGGTGGGTGATGTAGCGAGCGGATCGATCGAAGTACTCGAGATCCAGGGGCTTCAGGAACCACAGCGGGCCGCTCCAGCAGCCGTCGCGAAGTTTCCCACCGAGGGGAGGCAGGTGGGGCTGAAGGAACTGGCAGTGAATCCGGGCGATGTGGTGCGAGCGGTTCCGGCATGGCAATTGCCTGATGGATGGAAGATCAACCCGAAAGCCCCTGCGCGGTGGGTCGCGGAATGGTCGGTGGAAGAAGATTCAGGACAGTTGGAGAAGCAGTTGCTTTCTGGCGTTATACCGATGGAGCAGGGGAGTCCTGCTGCTTGGGAGATTACGGTGCCCGAGGGGAAGGTGACCCATCTGCGACTGGCGGTATCGCTCCATTGGTGCACGGCTGACGAGCAGGGGCTATGTTTTGCCGAGACGCTGAGGTTTCAGGTGCCAGTGAAGAATCGCGGAGAGCGACCGGCCGAGGATACGGTTGAGCTATTGCTGGAGGGGCAGTGGCAACCACCGGTACTGTGAGCGAGATGAACCGACGCCACCCATTCGGCGCTGGATTCGAGAAGGGGTGATGTTCAGGGTCATTACTGCGAAGGCTGGGTTCCGATCGGCAATCTTGATGGATCTTGTGAGATCGGTGCCGCCCCTTCAGGGCGGGTTCCATGGCGTCATGGGCGATGAAATTGGAAAAACGTTCCCAGGGCGTTGCCCTGGGCTATCTCATCGTCGTGCCGTTGGCACTTGAAGACAGATTCCGGTGGGCTGCTTTCAGCACTTAGGGAACGACAGGCCCGTTGTCGGGTTTTCCGCGAAAACCTCATCGTCGTGCCGTTGGCACTTGAAGACAGATTCCGAATTGTGTGCTTGCAAAACGTAGGGAATCACAGATAGGTCTTGAGATTTATCAATTCACCACCACCGCTACAAACACCGCAAATAGGTCGGCAAGAGCACACCAACGGTGTGCGATACGATAGCCCGGGGCAACGCCCCGGGTTCGAAGGCCCCTCCACCCCATCCGAACCAAGTGCCCCAAAGGGGCACGACATAGCAACCGCGAACGCCACGACATCTTGGCGATGGATTCAAGAGCGGTGAGGTCCAGGTTCATTGCGATGCAGGCTTCGGATCTACAATCTTGCTGTACCTATCGCCATCGGTGCCGCCCCTTCATGGCGGGTTCCATGGCGTCATGGGCGATGAAATTGGAAAAACGCTCCCAGGGCGTTGCCCTGGGCTATCTCATCTTCGTGCCGTTGGCACTTGAAGACAGATTCCTGGGGGATGCTTTCTACCACGTAGGGAATGACCGTCCCGTTGTCGGATTTTCCGCGAAAACCCAGGGCGTTGCCCTGGGCTATCTCATCGTCGTGCCGTTGGCACTTGAAGACAGATTCCTGGGGGATGCTTTCAGCACTTAGGGAACGACCGTCCCGTTGTCGGATTTTCCGCGAAAACCTCATCGTCGTGCTGTTGGCACTTGAAGACAGATTCCTGGGGGATGCTTTCTACCACGTAGGGAACGACAGGCCCCTGTGTCGGATTTTCATCATTTCCAGGTCACCACCATGACGTCGGCAAGAGCGTACCAATGGTGTGCCATGCGAAAGCCTAGGGCTAAGCCCCGGGTGACTTGTGGGCCCTCAGAGTCGTTGGATCGACCAACGAAAACGCATCATCCATAACCATGCTGCTAGCTTGGGACCAAGTTTATCGATCCCAGCGACTGGGAGGGTGGAAACGGAAATTTTGGAGTTACCGGATCGGTTGCGACGATCGTATGGGGTTGGATTGGGGTGTTTGCGGAAAAGGTTCCAGATAAGATGGCTTGCCTGAGCAGGCGTTCAGGAGCATGATAGTGCTGGTGGAGTGAGTGGGGCGGGGACGAGGGAAGGACGGAGCAGCGTGGCGGCGATCACACCGGAATTCATGTCGGGTTGGGCCGGACGGTTGCAGGAGGCTAGCCTTCCGTGGCTTCGTCGCCTGACCGGAGGTACGATCGCACTGGTAGCGAATCTTGTCAGCGGTGTGACCGTCCGGTGGATTGACTGCAAGCCGGAGATTCGGCAGCGAATCTATTTTGCCAACCACACCAGCCACCTCGATGCGGTGGTGCTTTGGGCCGCACTTCCGAAGGAAATTCGCGTTTTGACTCGTCCTGTGGCAGCGGCGGATTATTGGGGAGCCGGCGCGTTTCGTCGGTATATCGCCAACTCCTTCCATGCCTTGCTGATCGACCGCAAGGAAATCAAGGTGCATCAGAGCCCCGTGGAGATCATGCTGCGGGAGATTTCGGATGTGTACTCGCTGATCGTATTTCCGGAGGGATCGCGAGCGGTTGATGGAAAGATGGGGGAGTTCAAAAGCGGACTCTATTATCTCGCCAAAAAGAGGCCCGATATCGAACTGGTGCCGGTTTACATGGACAACATGAACCGGATTCTGCCTCGCGGGGAGTTTCTTCCCGTCCCGTTGCTTAGTTCGATCACGATTGGCAAGCCGATCCGTCTGGAACCGGGCGAGGGGAAGGTCGAGTTCCTATCGCGAGCCAGGGAGACGGTGCAGGGGCTGAAGGATCGTGAGCCGTGAGCGAGGGTGGTTGGTCGCTGGTTCCGTTGGCAGGAATTCAGGATTCCGTCCTGACGGCTCCCATGGAGGCGGCCACTGAGGTGGCACAGCAGGCGGTCCAACGGGCTTGGCTGAATCTGCCGACCTACACCTTGCTTGGTGTCGTTCTTGCCGTGCTTGCTATCTCGACGCTAGTGGCCCGCTATTTGGATCACCAGAGCATTCCGTCGGTGCAGCCGGCGATGCTCAAGCGATTCATGCTGCGTCTTCGTGCGTGGTGGATGATGTGCGTTGCCCTGGTGCTGGGGTTGATGCTGCATCGCGTCGGGACGGTGATTCTCTTTTTGCTGCTTTCCTTCTGGGCCTTGAGAGAATTCATCACGATGACGCCGACGCGCCGCGGCGATCATCGAGCGCTTTTTCTGAGCCTGGTGATATTTACGCCGCTGCAGTACCTATTGATCGCTTTGGGGTCGACCGGACTGGAGTACCCCGTCGGCCGACCGATCGACTTTTATGGTCTCTATAGCATCATGATCCCGGTCTATGCATCGGTGATCATTCCGGCCTGGATCGCCTTTTCGAATGACCACAAGCGGTTCCTGGATCGCGCGGCTCAGATCCAGGCGGGATTGATGGTCTGTGTTTACTCCCTTTCCTACGCACCCGCCCTTCTGTACCTAGATCTGAAGACCAGCGCAGGGGTGGATTGGAAAGGGAGCAATGCAGGGTTTTTGTTCTATTTCGTTCTGATCAGCCAGTTGGCAGATGTGCTGCAGTGGACTTGGGGGCGTTTCGCGGGCAAGAATGTCATCGCCCCTTCGGTCAGTGGATCGCGCACCTGGGAAGGATTGATTGGCGGAGCGCTAAGTACTGGGATTTTTGGAGCGTTGCTCTCTTGGGCCACCCCCTTTCAGATGTGGGAAGCGGCGATCCTTAGCATGATTGTGGCGATCATGGGGTTTGCTGGCGGAATGACGATGAGCGCCATCAAGCGGGATCGCGGCGTCAACGACTATGGGACCCTCGTGATGGGGCATGCCGGGGTGCTCGATCGGATCGACACCCTTTGTTTTGCAGCGCCCGTCTTCTACCATCTGACCCGTTTCTTCTTCTCCCAGTAAAATCGTCAGCGACCGGTGCGTCGGTTTTTTGAAATTGTTCTTTGGGGATATCCGGTATGGAATGGGTCGATACCCACGCCCATCTGACCGACCATCGATTGGCCGAACAGCTGGAACAAGTGGTGGAACGCGCCGCATTGGCTGGGGTGAAACGGATCCTTTGTGTCGGTACGACACGAGCGACCAGTTTGGAGGCGGTTTCGATCGCCGAGCGTTTTGATGGGGTCTTCGCTGCCGCAGGAATCCATCCCACCTACGCACATCAGGAGGAGGAAGGAGATTGGCAGGCGATCGAGAGCCTATTGGATCACCCACGGGTGGTGGCCATGGGAGAAACGGGGCTGGATGACTACTGGAAAGAATGCCCGATGGAGACGCAACTGGCGTCGATCGCCCGGCACTGGGACGCGAGTCATCGGACTGGGTTGCCATTGATTTTGCACATGCGCGAATGCACCGGGACGATGCTGGGGATGTTGCGTGAGGTTCACCAGAGTAACGGTGGACCGCTGAAGGGAGTTTTGCACTCCTTCACGGAATCGTGGGAGGTGGCCGAAGAGATGCTTAGCTTGGGGCTTTATATCAGCTTTGCTGGGATGGTCACCTACAAGAAGTCCGATGCCTTGCGCGCCGTCGCGGCCCGCATTCCGCTCGACCGCCTCCTAGTGGAGACCGACAGTCCGTACCTGGCGCCCGAGCCGTTTCGGTCGAAGGGGCCTAACGAGCCATCGCGGGTGCTCGCAACGGCGCAGTGCATCGCTGAGGTGCGCGGGATCCCGCTGGCCGACCTAGCATCCGCTAGCTCGACCAACGCCCTGCGGTGTTTTCCCAAAATGCGAGGTTGACGGTGCTATCGTCTCTAGCACCATTCGAACCACGTGCCCCAAAGGGGCACGACCGAACAACCGCGAACGCCACGACACCTTGGCGATGGATTCAAGTGCAGTGAGGTGTAGGTTTCGGATTTTCAATCTTGCTGTATCTATCGCCATCGGTTCCGCCCCTTCAGGGCGGGTTCCATGGCGTCATGGGCGATGAAATCGGTAAAACGTTCCCAGTTCCCAGGGCGTTGCCCTGGGCTATCTCATCGTCGTGCCGTTGGCACTTGAAGAAAGATTACGGTGGGCTGCTTCCACCACCTAGGGAACGACAGGCCCGTTGTCGGATTATCCGCGATCTCCCAGGGCGTTGCCCTGGGCTATCTCATCGTCGTGCCGTTGGCACTTGAAGACGGATTACGGTGGGCTGCTTCCACCACCTAGGGAACGACAGGCCCGTTGTCGGATTTTCCGTGATCTCCCAGGGCGTTGCCCTGGGCTATCTCATCGTCGTGCCGTTGGCACTTGAAGAAAGATTCGGAATGGTGTGCCTGCAAAACGCGGGGAACCACAGAGAGATCTTCGGGTTTTTATCATTTCCCCCCAATCGCTACAAACACCGCAAATAGGTAGGCAAGAGCACACCATCGGTATGCGATACGATGCCCCGGGGCAAAGCCCCGGGTAGGCTCGCATGGACGATCGCATCTGTGATCAAAAAGGGATATCGCACCGCAGGCAGAGTCCATCAGCTTGGATCGAGTTGGTGCGGCAGCGCGGGCACTTCTTGGGTTTCGAATTCGAACCGTTCGATCCAGGATTGGTCTGGTCGGTCGATTCCTCCTCCAGCTTCTTCCTTCCCCTTCGCGCTGCAGGCTTCTTCGATTCCAGGGGCGTCGTAGGGTACTCCGCCGTCGGCTCAGCCACCAAATCAAACTCGATCAAATCTTCGATCGATTCGGCGTTCAGCAGCTCCTTCGGCAGCTTCTTGCGACGCTCTTCCAGCTTATGGGCGCTTCGAATCACCTTCCGCCGTTCTTCAGCCAGCAGCCGTGATTCTTTGGCCTGCTGTTTGGCACAGAATCCATCGGCGCCCAGCCACTGCGCAGCTTGACGCCGCCGGTCGATATCGTACCGTGCCTTATCGGAGGATCCTTTGATCATCTTGGGGGCCCCTTTACCAAGCACGCAATCGAGGTCGATCTGAATCTCGGTGATCCCAGCGTCCGCCAGCTCGGGAATCTCAAACATCAGGTCTTCAGTCACCTGACGAATCGCCGAATCGACGCCGCGAATGCCGGTGTTCTTTTCCACCGCTTTACGAGTCAGGTGCTTGAGCGCCTCGTCGCTGATCGTCAGCTCCACACCATGTTCCATCGCTTGCCGTTTCTGCATCGACAAAGCCGTATGCTCCAGATTCGACTTGAGCATGGCGAAGATGTCGTCATCCGACAGCCGGTTCAAGTTGGCGATCCAGGCGAAACGACCGACGAACTCCGGGATCATTCCAAATTCGATCAGGTCTTCGGGTGTCACATGGTCCAGCAAGTCGGTCGATGGGTCGACCGCAGCTTTGCGAGCGGCCATGGCTTCGGAGAATCCGAACCGTTTCGACTGGAATTGCAACCTCTTGGAGACGATCTCCTCCAGGCCGACGAAAGCACCCGCCATGACGAACAGCATGCGGGAGGTATCGACTGTGGGGAAGTTGTTCCCGTCGACACCATCGGACAGTCGTCCGTCCATCATGGTCAGGAGCGCGTTCTGCACTCCCTCCCCACTGACATCCCGATCGCTCAACGTGCAACGCCGAATCTTGTCGATTTCATCGACGAACGCGATTCCGGTTTCAGCACGGCGCGGATCTCGATTGGCAGCGTCGACCAAGCTGCGAATCACATTCTCCACCGAATTGCCACGGTACCCGGCTTCCACCAAACCTGCGGCACTGGTGATGCCGACGGGCACTCCCAGGAAGTCGGTGATCGTCTTCATGAGCAACGTTTTGCCCGATCCGGTGGGGCCGATCAAGAGCCCATGAAACCGGATCTTATGGTCGATGCCATCAACTCGCCGTCGCTCCTGCGCCAGGTAATGATGGTAGATATTGCTGCAAAGACGCCGTTTGGCCCAATCCTGACCCCAGATACGCTTGTCCAGGAATCCTTTCATCATTTGGGGCCGCGGAAACAATAGATTCGACACTCCATGCGCTGGATTCATGGGATGCACTCCTTCTCGATTGCGGGGGGCGAGGTGGTTCGGTTTTTGCATCCTAGAGTTGCCCGGAATCGAATCAAATCTTCCTATCTTTTCATTGCTTGGTTTCCGCATGCTGGCTACGTGATACGCGTAGCTCTACCAGGCATCGATAGGGTTGGTTGGACCTAGGGATTTCCACCGTCAAACCCGACTTGATCGGTAAAGCCTGCGCAAACTAATTCCAGACAGCCATTTTTTTTCGACGAAATTCAACTTTCCAAGCGAAACGTGTTGGACACCTTGTTTTTCGAAAAATGGGCTTTTTGAACGCGGAACTTTACCTTGGGAATGCCCTGGGAAAATCAGGAAGATAGGGGGATTGCCGAGGACAGGTGGTCTGTACCTGTCGAACAGGAAAAGAAACCCCCACATGCCCCCCGAAAGCAGGTCGCGCGATGGAAACGGTGACTCACGCGAAGACACGAAGGCGCGAAGAGGGAAAGCTAGGCTAGGCTTCGTGTTCTTCGCGGCTTCGCGCGCGACGGAACCGGTCGCTCACGCGAAGGCACGAAGGCGCGAAGGCGCGAAGAGAGAAAGCTGGGGTAGGCTTCGTGTTCTTCGCGGCTTCGCGTGCGACGGAACCGGTCGTTCACGCGAAGGCACGAAGGCGCGAAGAGAGAAAGCTGGGCTAGGCTTCGTGTTCTTCGCGGCTTCGCGCACGTCGGAACCGGTCGCTCACGCGAAGGCACGAAGGCGCGAAGAGAGAAAGCTGGGGTAGGCTTCGTGTTCTTCGCGGCTTCGCGTGCGTCGGAACCGGTCGTTCACGCGAAGACACGAAGGCGCGAAGAGAGAAAGCTGGGCTAGGCTTCGTGTTCTTCGCGGCTTCGCGCGCGACGGAACCGGTCGTTCACGCGAAGACACGAAGGCGCGAAGAGGAAAGGCGGGAAGAGGGAAAGCTGGGCTAGGCTTCGTGTTCTTCGCGGCTTCGCGCGCGACTTTCTGCCTGATTCACACGAAGGCGAGACGACGCAAAGTCCTGGTGATTGTTGACAATTCGTTTGCAGCCCTCTTTGAAAGTTGATGATCCAAAATTGACGAGAAGGCCGATGGGCAATCGCAACAACCGCAAATAGGTGAGAACCTGTTTCGGGTGAACTGGCGCCAATGTCTCAACGGACTTCAATTCCACCACCAAACGGTCGTTGATCAGCAAGTCGATCCGAAGTCCATCGTCAAAAATCATGCCATGGTACTCAAATACGACCGATTTCTGCCGTTCTACTTTCAATCCCTGCTCTCGAAGTAGCTTGGCCATCACCGTCTCGTAGACCGACTCCAGCAACCCGGGGCCAAGATCCACATGCAGATGGTAAGCCGTATCGACGACGATTGCTGACAGTACTTCGACGTTTCGCTCTAAACCTTCGTGCTCTTCATGGCGTCGCGCGAGGCTGTTTCCCTGCGACAGTCGACGGTCGGTATCCGACATCGCTTGATCCCTTTCGAAAGCTCCCCATCAAGCAATTCGCCATCGGCGAAACCGCGCGAGGGCATGCGCAGTTAGCGCGAGCCTTATCGCGTCAGAGGGCAACTCTACGGCTGACCGTCCCTGGGACAAGGTTCGGGAGATCGGCCTGGTGAGAAACGGAGGGAATCCGTGCGGGGCCTCGATTGGACAGGTAGTGAAGCGAGTCTCTCCAGACCGCCATAGCGGCCGATCCAGGTTGGCTGGTCTTTGCGGGCCGGATTAGGCGGCGCGGCGGAGCGACTGAGCCTGGTAGAAGCTTTTCAGCCCTTCGCATACCCGATGATGTTCGTCCAGCCGTAGTTCGGGGTAAATCGGCAGGTGGAGGATTTCCCGACAAGCGGCTTCCGTGTTCGGCAGCATGCCTTCTCGGTATTCCAGGTGGCGGAAACACTGCTGGAGGTGCAATGGAATCGGATAGTAAATCTCCGTCCCAATCGCTCGTTCCGCCAAATACCCCCTGAGCGCGTCTCGTCGCCCCTCGGGGACTCGGATACCAAACTGATTCCAGACGTGGGTGCCTTGTGGATCTTCCTCCGGGAGGACCACTCCCGCACTGGTGAAAGTGGTTGCAAGCGCTTGTCGATACCGCCAAGCGTTGGCTCGCCGTGCCTCCGCGTACCTACCTGTCTCTGCGGCTTTGACCAGCAGCACGGCAGCCTGGAAGGTATCCAAACGGCTGTTGATGCCGACGACGTGGTGGTAGTAGCGAGGCTGCATGCCGTGAGCGGCGTAGAGCCGTAGGCGATCGGCCAGTGCTTTGTCATGGCAGACGATCATGCCGCCATCTCCCATGCCACCCAGATTTTTGGTTGGATAAAAACTGAAGCAACAGATTTCTCCCCAAGCCCCTGCTGGCTTGCCTGCATGCATCGCCCCGATCGCCTGTGCTGCATCTTCAATGATGGGGATCTGGTGGTGATCGGCGATTTCCCGCAACTGGGTCATTGGCGCGCATCGACCAAAGAGATGCACCGGGATGATCGCTTTGGTGCGTGGCGTGATGCAGTCGGATACCGATTGGGGGCAGATGTTGTAGGTATTTGGGTCGATGTCGGCAAAGACGATTTTTGCACCCACCCGTTCCACGCAACTGGCCGTTGCAAAGAAGGTGAAGCTGGGAACGATGACTTCATCGCCTGGGCCGATTTCCAGTGCCATCAGAGCCAGCAGGAGAGCGTCGCTGCCGGAGGCGCAGCCGATGGCATAGGGAGCTTGGGCTTGCTGAGCGGTCCATTGCTCCAGCTGGGTGACTTCCGGACCAAAGAGGAACCGTCCGCTGTCGATCACCTTCGCGAGGGCATCGAGCAATTCCTGGCGATGCAGATGATTTCCGCGATTGACGTCAAAAAACGGAACGGCTTCTGGCGATTGGTTCTGGCTCATGGCTTCCCTGCACAAAGAGCGACGGAACGAACACGGATGGTTTTGGTACTACAAATTGTCGTCCTGGGTCAAGATGGAAATGGGCCATCCTGCAGGACCTCTCCCCAGTGGAAGATCCATGGTTCACCGGGAGCCTTGATGGGCAGTGATCCAAGATAGCCAAAAAGAGCTGATGAAGCCGATTTGCCTCTCACGGAAACAGGGAGCTGCCGAGCCATAGAGAGCGCGGACCGATCGATTTCTAGCACTTTTCGTCCGTTTTGGACTTCGTGCGATGCAAGGGCGGGTTGCGAGGAAACTGAATGCCCTTCTTTCTGGTCGATCCCTGACACTTTGTGGAGGCATGACGCCCACCGCAACCCCTACCTAGCGACGCAAAGATTCCAGTGGACTTCCACGACCGGTTTGAGACGGGGCAGTCAGCGATCGCCACTGACCCTCATCCCAGATAGACCAGATCGATTCGCTTGAAAAGGAAGCGGCGAGCCGTTCCGAAATCGATCTGGAAGGAAATCGGAAGCCCGAGTTGGGTAGCTGGTCTACCAGCGGCTGGTGTTAGACCGCATCGACGGCCGCCTGTTCGATGGTCGATTTCCCGCTGATCTGGCGAGCTCTTTCATGCATTTCCAGAGCCGCCCTCACGATGCCGTCGGGATCCAGTCCGATCTCTTCGAGCAATTGGCCGCGATCGCCATGTTCGATGTAGCGATCGGGGATGGCGAGGGAGCGGAGTTTTCTAGCATCCCATCCATGGTCGACGGCCGCTTCGCCCACGGCGCTACCGAAACCACCCATCCTGGCACCCTCTTCTACGGTCAGGACCCAGTTGCAATGAGCGAAGAGTTGGCTGAGCAGGTTGGTATCGAGGGGTTTGATGAACCGAGCATTGATGACGGCTACTGACAGTCCTTCGCTTTCTAGTCGGCGAGCGGCTTCGAGCGACTGTTCGACCATGGCGCCACATGCGACGATCGCGCCGCAAGTTCCTTCGCGCATCGTCTGAGCCTTCCCTAGTTCGATCGGCTGTGCTGGCCGTTCGAAGCGCTGGGCAGTGGCTTTCGGATAGCGTATCGCGACAGGCTGCTGTTGTTTCAATGCAAATTCCAACATCGGCTCCACTTCCGACTGATCGGCGGGTGCCAGAATGATCAGATTGGGGAACAGCCTCATGTAGGGGATGTCGAAGACGCCATGATGGGTTGGGCCATCGGGTCCTGCCAGGCCAGCGCGATCCATCATGAAGACGACCGGTAGGTTCTGGAGCGAGACTTCTTGGAAGATTTGGTCAAAGCTACGTTGCAGGAAGGTGCTATAGATGGCGACGATCGGTCGCATACCTGCCTTGGCCTGTCCGGCAGCGAAGGCGACCGCATGCGATTCGCAGATGCCAACATCGAAAAACCGTTTCGGAAACTCGTCTCGCACCGGTTCTAGTTTATTCCCCTGGCACATCGCCGCGGTCAGTACCGTGATGCGATCATTTTTCCGCATTTGAGACGCGATGGCATCTCGGGCGAAGTTGGTGAAGGCGGGTTGGCCGCTGCCGCTGACCCACTTCGGCTTCCCCCCTTCTTCGACGAATGCAGGTGGCGTGTGGAAAAGGACGGGGTCTTCGGCAGCAGGCTGGTATCCATGCCCTTTTTCGGTGACGATGTGCAAGAGCACTGGGCCATGGATCTCCTTGATCATCTGCAGATATTTTCTGAGGAGCGGTAGGTCGTGACCGTCGATGGGTCCCAGGTAGCGGAACCCGAATTCCTCGAAGACCATACCGCCGATCAAACCCGCCTTCATCCCTTCCTTGACTTGCGCCAGAAATCGTTCGGCAGGATCGCCGAGGACTGGGACTTTGGAGAGAATTTTCGTCACCTCGCTTTTGAACCCGGTGTAGTAGGGGTTGGAGCGAAGTCGATCGAGGTACCTGGCGACCGATCCGACGCGGGGGCAGATCGACATCTTGTTGTCATTGAGAACGACCAGCAAATCTTGGTTCAGTTCACCGGCGTTATTCATCGCCTCAAAGACAATCCCGCTGGGAAGAGCTCCATCGCCGATCACCGCGACGCTTCTGCGATGCGGTTCCCGCATCAGGATATCGCCCGATTTGAGCCCTAGCGCGGTGGAGATGCTGCAGGAGGCGTGGCCGGTCATGAACAGGTCGTAGGGACTTTCGGCGGGGTTGGGGTAGCCCATCAAGCCACCTCGTTCGCGAATCGAGGCGAATTGGTGGTAGCGACCGGTCACGAGTTTGTGAGGATAGATCTGATGGCCAGTATCCCAGATCAACCGATCGACCTGAAAATCAAAGACGCTGTGCAGCGCTAGGCAAAGTTCCACCACCCCTAGGTTGGAAGCGAAGTGAGCGGTCCGCGTCGCCATGAGGTTGCAAAGGACATCGCGGATTTCCGATCCCAACTGTTCCAGTTCCGGAAGGGACATTCGGTGAAGATCTCGAGCCGACTCAATGCGAGAAAGCAACGGATGCATCGAACTCAGTGACTCCTCTCGAGCACGAATGTCGCCAACTGCCGAAGTGGATTGGCCTCGGGGCCGAACGCCCCAATCGCCGCGATCGCTCCATCGATCTGCCGGCGCGCTTCCCTTCGACTTGCCTCCAACCCATAGAGTCCAGGATAAGTCAACTTTCCGCGGTCGCGATCTTTGCCGGTCCTCTTGCCCATCTGTTGGGCGGAAGACTGTTCATCGAGCAGATCGTCAACAATTTGGAAAGCGAGTCCAATATGCTCTCCGTATTGTCGCAGCCTGTCCAGTTGTTCGCTGCCTGCGCCGGCGGATAATCCGCCTAGTTCTAGCGACACCGTGATCATCGCACCAGTTTTTCGGGCGTGAATCGCTGCCAGCAGCACTTTATCCCCCCCATTTTTTTCTGCCCAGAGGTCATCCATCTGGCCTCCCACCAGGGCAGCCGGCCCAGCCGCTCGAGCCAACGCCAGAACCGCTTTTCCCCTCGCTGAAGGGGGTTCGAAGCGATGAGCCAATTCTTCGAAGGCCATGGCGATCAGGGCGTCCCCGGCCAGGATGGCGGTGGCTTCATCGAAACGGATGTGGCATGTGGGGCGACCGCGCCTTAGGTCGTCGTCGTCCATGGCCGGCAGATCGTCGTGGATCAGGGAATAACAATGAATCATCTCGACCGCACAGGCGGCGGGGATGGCTTTTTCCAAAGTCCCACCAAGGGCCTGGTTCGCCAGCAAGCAAAGCAGGGGGCGAAGTCTTTTTCCTGGAGCCAGAAGCGAGTAGCCGATCGCTTCCCGAAGTCGTTCCGGGCAGGCGGGCGGCAATCGCATGACGCACCCGGTCAGTTCGCTGTCGACTAGGGCGACCGCTTCTTCCCAACGCTGGCCAAGGATGTTCGTCTTGTCCATCCCACGTCCTTCCATCGGCTTGAATGTCTAGGATGCTGCTGCGACCTTCCCTGCGAGCCGCTTCATTCTCCGGTGGAACGGCGTCGCGATCGTTGTTGCTGTTTCTCCTCCAGCTGGCCGCCGATCTCCTGAAAGGGGGTGGTTTCCGGTGTCCCGTCCTCGGCCACTCCCTTCAGCAATTCAATCTTCCGCTCCGCCTCCTCCAGTTGCTGGTAGCAGAACCTCAGGGTCTGCAGAGCCTTTTGATATGCCTCCAAGGAAGCGTCCAGCCCCATCGTTCCCTGTTCCAGCTGGCGCACGGTCAGTTCCAGGTCTGCGAGAGCCTGTTCAAAGGTTTTCTCGGCTCCCGAAGGAGGGTCTTGCTTCTTCTCTTTCCCCATAGTGCCTCCGGTCTGGCGGATTTCCATGCTGGCGGATCGATCGATCCCCCATCGGCGATGGACCGATGCGCAACGCGAAATATCGCTTCATGCCGACATCGATCCAAGAAGCAATCACCAGAGTTTCATTGTAGCATGGTAGAGCGTCGATTGGCCGGGGCCGACGACGTTGTGGCCCTAGATCCTCTGGTTTTTTCGACCCCTCGAAAGCGAACCCAGCATGCGGATCTCTTCGATCCCGTCGCTCTACCGAAACCTGCGTCGGTGGCAGGAAATCATCCTCGTCCTGCGGCGCTATGGACTGGCGGACTGGTTGAGCCATTTGAAGGTGGACTTCATTCGCGACTGGATCAAGGACAGTCAGGGAGTTCCGCTATCCAGTTACTCCCGGGAGACGCGGATTCGACTTGCCCTCAGTGAACTTGGGCCCACCTTCATCAAGCTGGGGCAGGTTCTGTCGCTGCGTCCCGACTTGGTGGGTCCGGAGCTGGCGACGGAACTTCAGCAGTTGCAGACGCATGGCCCTGCGGATCCCTGGGCGCAAGTCCAGAAGACGATTGAGAGTGAGCTGAAGCAACCGCCCAAGGAATTGTTCTCGGAATTCGATGTCGATCCCATCGCTTCCGCTTCGATCGGCCAAGTCCACACCGCGACGCTGCCAGAGGGAACCGCGGTGGTGGTCAAGGTGCAGCATCAAGATATCCAGCGGGTGGTACGTGAGGACCTGGAGGTGCTTCGAGGACTTGCCACCCTGGCTCAACGACTACCCGAACTGGCGGTTTGGCAGCCAGTGGCGATTGTCGAGCAGTTGTCGAGGTCATTGAACCGCGAGCTGAGTTTCCAGAGAGAGCTGCGGAACCTGGAAATGTTTCGGCTGGCGCTGCACGGGAATCAGGATCTGGCGATCCCGACGCCGTACGCGGAGCTGTCGAGCGCTAGGGTCCTGACGATGGACCGTATCGAGGGGACTCCTCTGGCGCAGTGGATTGATGAATCGCAGGCGACTCCCGATGCCGCGCAGCAACTGGCCCGTCAGATCGCCGAACTGTACATCGAGATGATTTTCGAATTAGGCTACTACCACGCCGATCCCCATCCGGGCAACCTTCTGATCCTCCCGGATGGCAAGATCGGACTGCTCGACTTCGGCATGGTGGGACGGATCGATGAGAAGTTGCGAGAGACGATCGAATCGATGCTGATCGCCGTCGCCTCGCGCGATGCTGCCCTCCTCACCGCATTGATCAAGCGGGTCGGCAAACCACCGCTGAAGCTGGATGACAGCCTGCTGAGCATCGATGTATCGGAATTGATCGCGACGCACGGGATGCAATCGTTGAGCGAATTTGATTTGGCTGCAGCGCTCAATGACATGACCGACCTCCTGCATCGCCATCGCATCCTCCTTCCGCCGCAAACCGCCATGCTGCTCAAAACGCTAATCACCCTGGAAGGGACGCTGCATTTGCTGGCCCCTAGATTCAGTCTGATGGAGGTGATGCAGCCGTTCATCGAGCGGGTGTGGCGAAATCGACTGTCGCCGCGCCGTCAGTTTCGAAAAATCCATCGGATCTCTTGGGAACTGGAGAACCTGCTGGAAAAACTTCCGACGCAGGTCAGCGGGCTGCTGGACTTGGTGCAGGAAGGGAAACTGGATGTTCAGCTATCCCACCGAGGATTGAGCCCCTCCATCAACCGATTGGTTGTCGGCATCTGGGCCAGCAGTCTCTTCCTGGGATCCTCCGTGCTGCTGGCCTACAAGGTCCCGCCGCTGCTTTTCACCCAGAGACCTTTTTGGGGCGTCAGCGATTTCTCGCTGCTAGGAGGCGTTGGCGTGATCGCCAGCCTATTGATCAGCATGCGGCTCCTCTGGGCCATCAATCGCTCAGGGCACCTCGATCCTCGCGAGGAAGAGGAAAGCCATTGAGCCAGATGATTCGTCGATGGCTAGAAGTGTAGCCAAGGCTACATTTTATCGGGGCAAGCGTTGGGAGGCGACTGGGACTGCCGTTATCGGCTTCGATACCAGACTCGGATGAACTGCCGATGGAACGAATCGGAAACCGCTACAGGGATCGTCGTATCATCTTCCTGGCCGACCGGGAAATTGACCGTTTCGATGTTGATGACGTCGATCTGCTCGTTTTCGATCCACTCGCTTGCTGCCTCCACCGCCGCCTGCCATGGCTGGGTTTGTAGCCCTTGTGTCCAGGTGGATCGAATCGTCGGTGGGATGAAATCCCGATGGTGGATCATCTTTTGTTACCCCTGAAGTCTGTGCAAGACGAAGCCCTCGGCTGAGCAGTCTTTTTGTCAGGTCTCTACTCTGGGAGTCATCTTCTCACCGATGCGCGTCCCGACCCGCTGCCCGCTGACGGCTTTGACAATGTTCCCGGCTTTCTTGAAGTTGAAGACGAGGATCGGCATTTTGTGGTGGCGGCACTGGGCGATGGCGGTGCCGTCCATGACGTTCAAATTCTTTTCGATTACGGTGTCGTAGTCGAGTTCCCGGTAGAGCAGTGCGTGGGGATTCTTTTCTGGGTCTTCACTGTAGACTCCATCGACGCGAGTCGCTTTCAGGACGATATCGGCATCCAATTCCAAGGCTCGTTGAGCGGCGGCGGTGTCGGTGGTCACAAACGGCCCGCCGGTGCCTGCTGCCAGGATGATGATGCGGTGCTTCTCCAGATGCCGGATCGCTCGACGTCGAATGAACGGTTCGGCGACCCCATCCATCCGAATCGCCGACATCACGCGTGTCGGGCACCCGATCATCTCCAGGGCATCTTGCAATGCCAGGGCGTTGATGACGGTGGCCAGCATCCCCATGTAGTGAGCGGTGGCTTCCTGGATCTTCGTCCCGCTGGCTCCTTTGAAATGGCCGCCGCGAAGGATGTTCCCGCCCCCGACCACCACGGCGATCTGGCAACCCAGATCGTGTGCCTGCATGATCTGCTTGGCGATGACTTCCACCTCGTCCATGTGGATCCCACGCTCGCCCGAATACGCCAAGCTTTCGCCACTCAGTTTCAGGATGACTCGACGGTAATGAGGCTGGCTTGAGGGAGTTTCGGTTTCTGACATCGAGGAATCATCCATCGGTTCGATTGGCCGAACCTAATTAGAGAAAGAACATGGACCTGCGATCGGCCGACATCTCCCCGAGCTTCCGCTCTTTTTGGGTGCCGGGATAACGAAAATTTTAGCAGGCCTAGCGAGATTGCCTGCACCCCAGTCGAAGGTTCTCGGGAGAAAACATTGAACCGCTTTGGAGGACGCGCGATCGGGGGAGAGAGGATGGCGAAATGAAAAGGCCGAGCGTCATTCTGTGGGACGCTCGGCCTTAGAATCCGATGAAATCGAATTTGGGATCGATAGGATGGTTAGGCTCAGGCGGTCGCTGCACCTTCGCCAAGGATCATGCAGACGAAATCCTTGACCTCCATCCCATTGGCCTTTGCATAGGCACCCACCGACTGCTTGTCATCCTTCACAAACGGCTGCTCCAGCAGCACTCGCTCGGCGAAGAACACCTTCAATCGACCATCGACCATTTTGTCGACGATATTGGCTGGCTTGCCTTCGGCCAGTGCCTGTTCGCGAAGCAGTCCTCGTTCCTTTTCGACGATCGCGGGATCGAGTTGCGCCACCGAGAGGGCAGCGGGACGCATCGCAGCGATGTGCATCGCGACATCCTTCGCAACGGCATCGTTGCCACCCTGGATCGACACCAGGACGCCGGCAACCGTCCCGCTGTTGTGGCTGTAGCCACCGCAGGGGCCATCAAAGCGATGGAATCGTCCTACCTCAAACTTCTCGCGAATCCGGTTGTAAAGCTCAGCCAGCTGTTCGGCCAGCGTCGCCCCTGGCTTGCTTGGGGAAGCCAGCGCCAGCAACTGATCGGCAGTCGCCACTGGATGGTGAGCCAGAGCGGCGGCCAAATCGTTCGCAAGTTGAATGAACTCTTCGTTCTGGGTGACTGGAGCGCTTTCGCACTTCAGTTCCACGATGGCTCCCGCCTTGCCGCTACTGCAGGCATGGATCCCGAAACGTCCGAATGCCGTTTCGCGACTCTTGCTCTTCTCATTGAAATTCTTCTCCCCGCGTTTGCGGAGGATTTCAATCGCCTTTTCTTCGTCTCCCCCGGCTTCCGTGAGGGCCTGCTTGCAGTCCATCAGGGGGAGCCCCGTTCGCTCGCGAAACGCCTTGACCGAGGCGGCAGAGATGTCTGCCATGGATCCTATCTCCCTAAGAAAAAACCTTTGGAATTTCCCGCAGCTCCATGGGTGCCAATGATGCATTCCAGGAGACGTGTCGGTTCGTATGGTATCGGTAGTGGCGCGGCAAGAGTTCTGCCTGTTGCCTGCCAAGTTCGCCAGACGGATTTTGCTCCTGACCCAAAGGACTGATCCAGCGATCAAGTCCTTCTCGGGAAGTCGTCCATCCAGCGATTCGATCACATTGCGTGAAGCAACCTGTTCGAAGTTCGATCAGTCCTTGGCTTCCATCGCCAGGTCTTCGATAGCGGGCTGTGCCTTTCCGGCCGGTCCCGCTTCGCGACGTAGCGACTTGGTCAGTTCCGGGTTTTCCGCTCGACCTGAAAGGACGGCATCGGAAAGCTGTCGGATGACCAAATCGATCGATCGAATCCCGTCGTCGTTGCCAGGGATCGGCAGGTCGACCATGGTAGGATCGCAGTCGGTGTCGATCAACGCGACGGTGGTGATTCCAAGAGCCTTAGCTTCCTTGATCGCATTCTTTTCCTTGTTCGGATCGACCAGGACCAAGCACTCGGGGAGGCGATTGAGCGTTCGCAGGCCGTTCAGGTTGCGGAAGACTTTGCGGTATTCGCGATTGAGCGACGACTGCATCTTCTTGGAGTAGCCGTGGATCAGATCGGACTTGATGATCGTTTCTAGTTCATCCAGCCGCCCCATACGATTGCGAATGGTGCGAAAGTTGGTGAGGCAACCACCCAGCCAGCGTTCGCTGACAAACGGCATGCCGCATCGTTCAGCTTCCCGCTGCACCACCTCTGAAGCTTGACGCTTGGTACCGACGAACAGCACCAGCGATCCGCCCGAGGCGACTTGCGAAAGATATTTCTTGGCGCGAAGAATCCCGCGCATGGTTTCGCGGATATCGATGATGTGAATCATGTTCTTGCGGCCGTAGATGTACGGCGCCATCTTCGGATTCCACCGGCTGACCCGGTGACCGAAGTGAACTCCTGATTCGATCAGCTGCTGCACCAATTCCGTCGACATCAATTTCTTCCTTTCCAAAGCTGGCTGGCAAACCTGCTTCGATTCAGGTCCCGTCGAACAATGACGCGCAACCACATGGCCCGCCCCACAGAACGATTTGTTTTGAGGAGGTCATCGAGACCCATTCCCCAAAAAGCCTTCGTCCTTCGTCGACTCAACCCATCTGCCAACCAAGCACACCCGAATCTCTTGCGCACGCCCCACCCCTTTGGTGGCGCGAAAAATCGCAAGCCCCTAAGAGTACTGGGGAATCGGCATTCTCGTCAACCGGAGTTGATTCGGTTTGCTCAGATGAAAATAACCGTACAGGTGTCAACTCATTAGGCGATCGGGGACCAGCACGATTTTCCCAGCCAGAGCGCCGGATTTGCCCACCGTATTTTCCTCCTGAAGTCGATGCCCCAGTTGGGCCTGAGAGAGGGGGAGTGTGCGATCAATCCGAGGGACCAGGCGTCCTTGGGAGATCCACTGCGCGATTTGTTCGGCAGCCTGGCGCTGGAGTTCCGAAGGAGCCTGAAACATCGCAAATCCAGTTAGCTTGCATTCCTTGACGTAAAAGGGGCCCACCGGGAATGGGGGTCGGGCGTCGCGGCCTGCCATCAGAACCATCGTCCCGCGAGGCGCCATTGCCGCCACCGCCAGTTCGAAGTCGGGCTCCCTGAGTGTCTCCCAGAAGAGATCGACTCCTCCCGGCGCCAACCTTTTCAGCGCTTCTGACAGGACTTCGATACGATACTCAATCACTTCATCAGCCCCCAACTCCTTGCATTGCTGGGCTTTCTCCGGGGATCCCGCGGTGGTGATGACGCGAGCCCCGGTGAGATGACCCATCTGGACCACCATGCTCCCAACGCCTCCCGTGCCTCCGCGAACGAACAGAGTCTGCCCTGGAGAAAGGTGGGCTTCGCGAAAAAGGCCAAGGTGCGCAGTGATTCCTACCAGCGCGACTGCGGCCATCGCGCTGTAGGGGACGTTCTCCGGGATGGGATAGACCCAATCGGCGTCGACGGCGATCGTTTCGGCGAATGACCCCTGACGACCAAGTAGTCCCTGGTTGGATCCCCAGACTCGGTCCCCTACTTTCCATCCTTGGACGCTCGGCCCCACCCCGATCACCTTTCCAGCAAAATCGGCACCTGGAATATAAGGCTGAGGCAGGGGCCAGTAGTTCGCCCCTTTGCGGATGTAGGTATCGATGGGATTGATGGAGACAGCATGGACTTCGATCAGCAGTTGGCCTTGTGTTGCTTTTGGGTCATCCAGGGGCCCGTATTGAAGAACTTCCGGCCCGCCTGGTTGATTCATGTAGACCGCATGCATGAGAATCGCTCCGTTTCCGTCCGACGCTTCCGAAACAACACCTTCCATCGTTCGCCATTGTAAGGAATCCCTCCCACATGCGTCGAAGGGACCCGATTGGCAGTCGGTATAACAGCGAGAGTTGTCGAAGGAAACCGCCGCACATTCTTCCTCTCTCCCACTGCTCGATCGCCTGGGTTGTGTTACCCTCGTGGATGGGTACTGGAGGATGTCTGAAACGATCGAGCGTCATGAAAAGCGCGACTGGCAATACCATGCCATCGGATCGAAAGTCGTTGGATGCGAAGAGGGAGATAGGGATCCGATGAATCGGCAAATCAGACGATGGATGTTGGGTTGCTGGATGCTGATGTTAGGGGCCGATCCCGCAGCCGCGCAGCAGGTACGGGTGGAACCGATGCAGGGGGAAGCATTTGAAGGGCGATGGCTGGAAGGGGCTCCCGATCGGCTCGTGTTTCAAGCAGCCGACGGGCCTCGCATTTGGGCAGCGCGCGATCTGCAGCAGATACGAGTCAGCGGTGCGAAGGCAGACGGCGGCTCGTCCAGCAACGGCAAGGAAGCTGCTGGCCTCCTGCAGCTTGCCGATGGAACGCAATTGGCAATCCGAACGCTGGAATGGAAAGATGGGAAAGGGCAGTGGACCAGCGCGTCCGATGCGGGAACGCTACCTGCTGATGCCGTTTCTTGGTGGCTTCTTCGCAAGCCCGATGCCGTTCAGCGGGAATCGTGGGATCGGATGCTATCGCAAAAGGCCGACGGGGATCAGTTGGTGGTGGTGCGTGGCGATGGGTCGGTGGATCAAGTGGTCGGGACCATTCTGGGTGTTTCGGCCGATCAAGTCGAATTCGAATTCGATGGTCAGACCATTCAGGCGCCTAAGGATCGGTTGCTGGGGGTGGTGTGGTTCCGCAGAGAGTCTCCCGAAGTGGCGCCGGGGGTGGAGATCGAGTCGGCGGATGGATCGCGTTGGAATGCGACGGAGTGGAAATGGGATCGCAACGATGGGGATTCCGGCACATTGGCTCTGCAAACCGGTTCCGGTCTCCGCCATCGACTTCGATACGACCAACTGACCGCGATCGATTTCGGCTCGTCCAATATCACGTGGCTGGCCGACATCCCGGCTCTGCAATCGTCCACCCAAACGCGGCTGGGCGTCAACGCGACCCAGGCCGCGGGGTCACTCGCCGCTTGGTCGCCGCTATGGACCAGTCGCATGGCGGATGCCAGCAAGGCACGGGATCTGCTTTTTCTGAACGACGGTTTTTACGAGACGCGAGTTCCGACCGGCAGCGACCGTTTTGTGGTGACATTGGTCCGGCCCAGCGCGGAGGGGCTTCGCGCCGAGCTATCCGTGGAGCTGTGGCAGGAGGACCAACAGGTGGCGCAGCAGACGATCGGGCCAGATCAAACCGAATTGCCGCTGGTGGCTGCGGTCACACCCGGTAAGAAGCTGCAACTTCGTGTCCGCACCCAAGGTGCCATCCAGGCAGGCAATGCCATCCTCTGGTCGCAAGCCAGATTTCTGAGAAAAGCAGCCGCAGCCAGCGATGGTGGGCGCTAGGCGACCTTGCTGGAACTGGCCAATCGAAGCCGAAAGGGAGATTCTACCTGGAGGCCTTGGGCTACAATAAAAATGACCGCGCCGTCGATTCTTGGAAGCGTCGGCGGAAGGATCGGATTGCTACTTGAGAAAACCTGCCATGCCTGATCGTCATCGACTTGGATGGACCGGCCGTTCTGAAGGATCGCTTAGCTTCATTGCTTTGCTCCTTCCCGCCTGGATGCGGACGCTATGCATGGCGTCGCTGATCTCTGGAAACCTGCTGGCTCAGCAGATCGCTCTGGAGGTCGACCAGCAAGTGCAGCAACTGGAAGCGGCGCGCATCGAAGCGATGGAACGCGCCAGCCGGAGCGCGGTGGCTATTTTTGGAATGAGCGGACAGGGGGGAGGTAGCGGTGTGCTGGTATCGTCGGACGGCTACATCGTCACCAATTTTCACGTGACCAGCCCGTTCGGGACTCGGATGCGAGCCGGTTTGGCGGACGGTTCGGTGCATGATGCGGTGATCGTCGGTGTCGATCCCACAGGTGACGTTGCGGTGATCCAAATTGAAGGAGATGAATTCATCCCGACCACCATCGCTGACAGCGATTCGGTACAGCCCGGAGATGGATGTTTCGCCATCGGCAACCCGTTCGTCCTAGCAACCAATCTCCAGCCAACGGTCACCTATGGTGTGGTCAGCGGTGTGCGTCGCTATCAGTATCCTGCCGGCACGATTCTGGAATACACCGACTGCATTCAAACCGATGCATCGATCAATCCCGGCAACTCGGGCGGTCCACTCTTTAACTCCCGTGGCGAACTCATCGGAATCAACGGCCGCTGTTCCTTTGAAAAGCGGGGACGCGTCAATGTGGGAGTTGGGTATGCGATCTCCAGCAACCAGGTTGGCTACTTTCTTGGGGCTTTGAAGGCCGGGCGGCTTGTCGATCATGCCACCCTAGGCTTCACGGTGGTCACCGACGAAGGCGCCGCCATCGTCACCAATATCCTTTCGAACTCCGATGCCTATCGACGAGGCATTCGATACGAAGACAAGGTGCTCAAGATCGCCGGCCGGGAAATCACCACGGCCAATGAACTGAAAAATGTCGTGGGCATTTTTCCCGCTGGTTGGCGGATTCCGATCACGGTACGCCACGAAGATGGCAATGAGGAATCGGTCTGGGTGCGGTTGATGCCACTGCATAGCGACGAAGAGCTATGGGAAGTGGTCAAGGAATCGAAACCTGAAACTCCTGAAGGCAATCCGCAGGAATCGGACCGTGATGGAAACGAGTTGCCCAGGCCGGGTGATGCCGAGGATGCATCGAAAGAGAGTCGCAAGGAGTCGCAAGGAGCGGGTAAGGGATTGGCCGATGACCCTAGATACCAACAGCGGGAAGGTTTCATCAACGGATTTTTCAATCGCAAGGAACTGGATCGCATCCTGGCGGCGCGGCCGAAGGAATGGAGCGGCCAGACGGATGGGCTTTGGAAGGGAACGACTGCAGGGGATGATGGGCAGGCCACGATCGAATTGGATGGCGCTGCGATCCTCATGCAGGCTGGTGAAACGGTGGTGGCGATCGAAAAAGATTCTCAGTGGGCCGACCTTGTATCCACGCAGCAGACGGCGGCTCTAGGTGTGGGAATTTGGCTGTGGGAGCGATGGCACCGTTCCGGTCCCGAATCGGCCGGTGAGGTGGTCTACTGGGGACGCGCCCCTCTGCCTCAGCAACCGCTGCTCTACGATGAGGTCCACTGGGCAGTGGGGTCGATCGAAGCGAGAGTCTATCTCCACACCGAACAATCCAGCACGCCAGGTGCCATCGCGCTGATCGAATTGCATACCTCCCCCGATGAAGACCCAGCAGAAATTTATTTTGCGGCAACTGCAAGCGAGGCGAAGGGAGATGGCACCCTTCCGTTGCCCGATCGTGTGCGGCTGATCTACGGAACCGACTTGGCTTGGGAATTGCAGATCCAGTCGCGGGAGGTGAAGGAGCCAGCTCAAGCATCGTCCGGCGAATCGCAACCGGAGAAGGAAGCCGCTCCCGCTGGCAACCAACCCAATCAGGAAGGGGGGCGGCCATGATTTGGAGGGAAAGCAAGATCGGTGGTCTGGCCAAGTCGATGGCGCGGGGAGGAATGGCGACATGGCTGCTGCTGTCGAGCTGCTTGACGGCTGGGCCACCTCTCCCGTGGGTGCTTCGCGAGGATGCCACGCCAGCGCCGAAGGAAGAATCCTTGGGCAGCTTTTCCGAAGGATCGATGGCCGCTTGGAATGCACTGGTGCAGCCAAAGATGGTCAAGATTTACGGAGCCGGGGGAGTCCGAGGGATCGAAGGCTATCAGTCGGGGTTTCTTATTTCCGCCGACGGCCATGTGGCGACCTCGTGGAGCAGCGTGCTGGACGTCGAGTCGACGCAGGTGGTGACTTGGGATGGAAAAAAATGGCCAGCGACCTTGGTGGGGACCGATCCGGTTTCCGAAATCGCGGTGCTGAAGATCGACTCGGAGGGCTTGCCATTTTTTTCGCTGGAAAGTGAATTGGCAGTGGCACCGGGAATGCGAGTCTTTGCGGTCAGCAATCTATTTGGGATCGCTCAAGGAAAAGAGTGGTGCAGCATCCAGCGCGGAGTTCTGATGGCGAAAGCTCCCATGGAAGCCAAAAAGGGCAGGTTCGCCACCGCCTACCGTGGCGACATTCTGATCCTTGACACGATGACCAACAACCCAGGAGCCACCGGAGGTGCGGCCATCGATGCGCAGGGCGATTTGCTGGGGATGCTGGGGAAGGAATTGAGAGACGAACGATCGCAGACTTGGATCAACTATGCGCTGCCACGCCAAGTCGTCTCCCAGGCGGTGAAGAATATCCTAGAGGGTAAGACGGGGTCGGCGCCGGCGGAGATGCCAAAAGCGAAGAGTCCTCACCGATTGGACCGGCTGGGGATGGCGATGGTGCCGGACATTCTTGCGAGAACACCGGCCTATATCGATCAGGTGGCCGTCGATTCCCTGGCGGCCAAAGCTGGACTAATGGCCGACGACCTCATCCTGTCGGTCAACGATCAGAGGATCGATGGCCAAGCAACGCTCAGGAAAATTTTGGAGTCGTTGGAGTCAGCGGATGGTTTTCAGATGGTGGTGCAGCGCGATGGGCAGATCCTCACGATGAAGATTCAGCCCTGAAGTAGTCGCAAGGAGAGGATCGATTTTGATGGAGATATTCGTCAGCTCATTGCCTTCAATCGCTCTGCAACTCCTTCGTGCGGTGGTCTGGAATGTTGCCACATGGTCGTTGCTGCTGTCCCTATTCGCTGGACTGCCGTTGATGACTTGGGCACAGGATGCGGGATCGCAGGCGTTGCAGCAAGCGATCGCAAAGGCAGTGGAACAAAGCTGTCCATCGGTTTTGCGGGTTGAGGTTTTTGCAGGGAGTACGGGCCTGGAAGGGGATGAGACGGGGGCCACTTCGGCCCTGACCACCGCCACGGTTCTCTCTTCGGATGGTTGGCTGGTCGCCAGTCGCTTCAGCGCACCGGCCGCCGCAGGCGCGATCTCGGTGATCACGGCCGACGGCACGCGGCTGGCGGTGCAAAAGCGGGTGGAAGATGTGCATCGCGAATTGATTTACCTCAAGATCGACTCGCCACAGCCACTGACTCCTGTGACTCCTGGTGATGTCGGTGCGGCGCGCGTCGGGCAGACCGTGATGGCGCTCGGGAAAACCTTTGCCTCCGATCGCTGCAGCGTCTCGACAGGGATCCTGAGTGCCAAAGGCAGAGTCTATGAGAAAGCGATCCAGTGCGACGCCAAGATCTCCCCTACCAACTACGGTGGACCTCTGATCGACCTGGCTGGGCGGGTTCTTGGCATCCTGACTCCCATCCGCCCTGGGATCGCCACCGAAGGGGAGACAGCGCAGTGGTATGACTCGGGAATCGGATTTGCGATCCCCATCGATCAGATCCTTACCAAACTGCCGGTGGCTCAGGCAGGCAACACCATCCTCCCAGGCAAACTGGGGATACGCCCTAAGAGCGATGATCCATTCACCGGCCCGGTGGTGGTGGCAGGGGTGGCACCGGGTTCTCCCGCGATTGCTGCCGGTTTGAAGGCCGGGGACGAAATCGTGGAGATCAACCAAAAGCCGATCGCTCGCTGGAACCAAATGCAGCACGCCATGGGCTCCCTGGACGCTGGGGATACGGTTGCCATCGCCGTGCGTCGCGATGGGGAGAGAGTGGAACTGAAGGCAGAGCTGGCGGCGAAGATTCCTCCGTACCGCGAGCCCTTCCTTGGCTTGATCCTCCACCCCGTCGCCCAAGATCCCAAAGGGATGAAGATCGATGCGGTGGTCGCTGGTTCACCCGCCGACCAAGCGGGGCTGAAGGTAGGTGGAACCATCACGCAGGTTGGTGGCGCCGCGGTGGACTCCTGGGAGCGGTGGCGGGAATTGATTCTTTTCCGTGAGCTGGGGGAGCCAATCGCGATGGAGTGGGTGCTGGACGGGACCGCGATGCCCGCCGCCTCGGTTCAGGCAATCCAACTCGTGGAAGGAAGGAAGCTGAAGTATCCCGATCTTTCGGCAACGCCGAAGGATCCTAATGCAACCGGCGCGGTGGAAACGATCACCTTGGGAGATCTTCCCAACAAGGCGTTTTATTATCAGCCAAACACATTTTCCGCCGATGGCACGCAGGGGCTGGTCTTGGTGATCCCAGAGCCTGGGGAACCGGATCGTAAGGGGTGGGTCGATCGGTGGGAGCGGTTTAGTCGGCAGCAGGGATGGATTGTCGCGGTCGTCGGATCCAGCGACGCCAAGCGATGGACTCCCGATGATCTGGAGGCGGTCGATCGAACGCTGACGCAACTGCTGCAGAAGCACTCCATCGACCGGCGTCGCACCGTGATCGGTGGGGTGGGCAGTGGCGGTTCGTTGGCTTCCCTGATCGCTGTGCAGCAGCGGCAGCGAATCGGCGGGTACTGGGGGTTGCAGAGCCGATTGCCACCGATGATGGCGGAGATTGCATCCGAACCGTTGACGTTGCATCGTTTTTACTTGGTTGGGGATCGGCCCGAGTTTCCGAAGCTAGCCGAGCTTTGGGGGGCAGCGGGGCTGGATGCGACTCATGTGGCGACCGAGGTGCCGAAGGAAAACCTTTCCGATGCGCCGGTTTGGGAAGATCTCCAGCAGTGGCTGCAGTGGATGGGATGCGATTGATCGATCGTAGATCGCAAGTCGATCGATTGGTCGTTGGAATGCGGACAGGGAGCAGGTGATTGGTGGCATTCGAAAAGCGGCCGGTTCAGGATGAAGTGACGATGTGGCAGCAGCGAGCGGCCATGGTGATGGCTGTGGTGCTGGCCGGTGGTGCGGCACTTCTGCATTTGGCTCCCCAAGAAGCCTCTGGCGGAGCGACGTGGGTCAGCGGATCGATGGCCAAGGTGGCGGTGCTTTGCGCCGCGCTTTGGATGGCCCTACCGCAGCTGAAGAGATTGGCCAGAACCACCGGAGGCCCACAGATTCTATGGGGATTGGGCATTCTGGCAGCGGTGCTGGTGGTGCGGCCCCGCGCCATCTTCGCGATTGGTCCGCTGGTGATCGCCGCCTTGGGGGTCCTGGTGACCCTGCGTCACGCTTCGAAGTGGTTTCGCTAATCTACTAAAAGCGTTACCGCACAAGTCTGTGATGGAGATTCCCAGCAATTGGGCACACGTCGACTGGTGCCCCCTTCAAGGTTGATCTGATTCGATGCGACGAAAGCGATCGCGTGGCAAAGAATAGGCCATCCGCCAATTCTGTGGGGCAGTCGATGGAGTTCCAAGCACTGTGACACAACGGTGCCATGCCGGAATTGCAACGCAATGCTAGCGGAACGGAGCGATCCATACGGTTGTCTCGGTCCAGTGTCGAGCAACAGAGATTTCTTTCCCTTCGGAAACGATGGAGAAGATTCTTTCAAATCGCGGCGCCGACTGTCCGGCCACCTGCACTCGGCGATTCCAAATGGATGCCGTATAGCGATCGCCACCCACACGAATCCCAGATGGACCAACCGAAACAGCTATCTGGGGCCTGGGCAGTTCGTTGCCGTCTGCTTCCTCTGTTTTTGGGCTGTCACAGCGCAACAGATGAGCAGATCGGCTGGTGAGGATTCAGATTTTTCGCTCGCATTGTTGCAGCGACAACAATGACGTCATCCGTTCGCCTTGCGAACATATTTCAAGCACTCTCTTGATCTGGTCTGCTGATAGACCGGACTTCCACGCCGTCGGTACATCCTGGCTCACGCGATTAACCGAATAGTAAGAAGAGGAATTCGTCGTCGTCGAAGTCGCGATGAACGCCTCAGTTTGCGAGCCCCAAACTAGTCCGAGAAAATCGTAGAGAGCCTTCGAAACCCTAAAGCTATCCTGGCACATTTCGTCAAAGTAGACTAAGTGGTAGTTGACCATTCCATCGGCATCCACATTGGCTTGCTCATTCCAACAGAGCCAGATGTAGGCCAGTCTTTCAATCCGATCCATGGTTCTCCATGCTCTCAGAGTCAGACCCAATTTTTGAGCAAAGGCGGTCTTCAGGGCAAAGTCGAAAATCCCCGGATCGTCTGATAGCCCAACCGAGGAGGCGAGCATCTTCGTCCGCTCACCCCGCAATACCGAGTCGATAAAACCGCAGGGGTGGCGAATCACATGAACCATCTGCTGTTCTGGGAAGGCACGCAGGAAGCAACCGATATTTCCAGTCTGCGTTACGGTTTTCCAAACGATGACAGGCACTGATCGTAGAGCGATAGGCATCCTTCGCAACGTTTTGACACCAACCAGTTTGGAAGTGACCTGATCGAATCTTAGGCGGGCAAGGAAAAGCTGATGAGCCAACTTTTGGGCGGCTCCCTGATGAAAATGTTTGTTGAAGTACGGCCGCTTCATCAAGCTTCTGGCACAGGAATAATCAGGAAGATGTTCGACATACTTCCGGACCAGACCTCCCCACGCCTCGAAATCTTCAGCAGCGGTTGTCAATGGAATGCAGGGAATCCTCTTGACCAAGTCCGGTTCGTGGAAGTAGAGAACCTCGGGAGAACTATCAATAACTTTGCTGATCCAGGTGGTTCCGGACCGTCCCAGCCCTGCGACGCACATGTATCTAACCGGAGGGCTTGCTGGCATTTCCATATTCTAATGCTTTCTTGACCATTCACATGACTTGAGGCTGGCTGACCCCAAGCGGCAATCAGCAGCACTACCAATCTACTCTAATTCGGGCCACAGCGACCCGTCGGATGAAAAAGTCTGTCGCCCCTCCAAGAGCCGATAGAGGTAATCTTTTTCGGTGAAAGTGAGATTGGTTTCAGGGCTGCAACCGGTGCGTCACGTGGAGCCTGCCTCGTTCGATGGAAACGGAAAGAGAGGCATGCTTTTCAGCTGGCTGCCGGCTCTCAAGTACCGATCATCGCGATGCACTGAATATCCCCCGCTCCCCAAGTGAGGTGGTGCTCTAGGAGGAGTGGTCGATAGCGACCAAAAGGGCCGCCGAAGTACTTCGCTGTTTCGCGCGCTGAGCTCGCAAAATCGAGCGGTGCTAGAGTGCCATGGATCAAGCGAAGTGAAGTTGACTTAGTAAGACCGAGTTTGAGAGGGGATAGGAAGGATGTACGCATCCGACAACCCTGTAGTTCCTTAGGTCACGATGAAGCCAAAGGAACCGATCGCGCCTGTTGGCTTCTCGCGGAGCGACAGAGCGTGCGAATCGATCAGTCTCTTGCAGCTTTCTCGCCTTATGGTCTCTCTGAGATGAACGGGCCGAACGCAAACAAGACCTATGCTCATCTCCCTGGTATAGCTGGAATTCTTGTGGGTAGCGATCCAAGTCAGCCAAGAGAGAAGTGGTCACTCGTCGGGTGGGCGGGAAGTTTCACCTCATGATGGCCCGTTCAATCAGGTACGGGAGCGGCTCCGAAGGAGCGACACAGGCATGGCGGTTGGCCACAGCCAAAGCATCCTGTCACCGGTCCAAGGGTAGGGTGAGATTCGTCCGGAGTTCGCTTCGCCGGCTTGCATCCGTAGCCCTTATCTATGGGATTCTATCCCACCCATTCCGGTCGGCTGGATGGATACGACCCACAGAGTAGTCGGATCGACTGAGCATTTGCTGCCCCGGAATACCCGATCAGGTTCCCGCTCTTAGCCGGTTGCGAATGAACGAGGCCAGAAACCTCTCGTTTCCCCGATGGCCTCCCGCAGGAATCCCGTTTGGGAATTGATTTTTCCAGAGTGGAATGGATCTTGGTTTCTATCGAGTCGACCGCAACCGGGTTGGCAAGACTCTTCGAAGGAAAGCCCTTCAAAAGCGACTGGGGATTTGCTATGATCCTGAGAATCGAGCGGTAACTTTTGACGATTGGCAAGTTTTGCACCCGTGGCGCAACTGGATAGCGCATCGGTCTTCGGAACCGAGGGTTGCAGGTTCGAATCCTGCCGGGTGTATTGAAATCCTCTCTGGATTTTTGTTCTGCAGGGCTGCAGGTGCCCGGCGCTTCTTTCGCAACACATCGCTTGTTGCCCATCTCCCCGTCCTCCGATGCTGTAGGCCTTTCGCTCTCTTCTCGATGGCTTCGCAGGCCGAATCGGCATTGGCTCCTTCGATCGATCCGGCATCCTGCCCATTCTCAGGGGCACCACATAGGAGGTAGGAGAAACTCTGCCTCCTAAGAAAGTAGGCGAGTTTAGGTAGTCTGAAGTTCGTGTAATGAAATAGCTTTTTTTTGAAAAATCGTCCATTTTTGTTGCAGTCACCGGGAGAATTGCTATCTTCGTCATGTCATTCCCCCCTAATCGCGCGATCAGAGGCATCCCGAGTTGGGCGGTCGGCAGGAGCTTTGTAGGCTTGCCGGTCTTTGGGAAACAGCAGAAAAAACAAGTTTTTAGGCACTCACTCGATCTTTCCCCCCGAAGTTCGGACCCCTAGACCGACTGCCGCGGTGATTCTTCGGCTCAGGTTTTTAGTTGTGTCCACTTCAAAACTTTCCCGGAGTAGCAATCACTATGGCCAAGTCCCTCATCGCCTATCTTCGCAATCTCCGCACCTCTCTTTTCCGTCGCCTCCGTTCGCGGGCCGCTCGTTTGGGTTGGGCACGCAAGCGGAACACATTCCGAAGTTATCTTCGAAAATCGATGGGGGTGGAGAATTTGGAGACGAGGGCATTGATGGCGGTGGATGCCAACGTCTTCGCGACCCCTTTTGCGATCACGATGGATGCGGCGAGTGATACGGCGATCATCTCCAAGCAGCCACTTAGCGGTTCGTCGGTTGTCTCCAGCCATCCGAACGCATTTTTTGTGGAAACCAACACCCCGGACACCGACAGCAGCGGTGATGGTGCGGCGACGGACAAGGTTTTCATCCGCACGGCGGCCGCCGGTGCTGCTGGATTGACCGTCTCGGATCTTGGCGGGCCGAACGCTAGCCAGGAATTGACCATCGGCGGCTCGATGCCGCTCTCCAATCCCCGGGGAACTGACTTGGCGTCGGTCACGGTGACCGGGATTGAGACAATTAACCTGAATCAAGAGATCAAGGTTGCCGGAACGCTCGATGGCGACGCGGAGACAGTGAACGTTGGCGCCGCTGCCAAGGTGGCGCAGGGGGTGAAGCTGGTTGGCCCCAGTGGTGCGGTCGACATCGCAATCGGGACTTACACTGACGGAGCGGTGACGGTCGGGAAAGAGGACTTGACGGTCAACGTTCCGACGGGTGCCACCGGTTTCTCCTTCACCTTGGCCGAT
>Ga0315904_10000634_pt1 | contig 56049 bp, 45 predicted proteins | sample LakEriMetagenome_6_FD_203529 | JGI IMG/M metagenome (GOLD analysis project Ga0315904, IMG submission 203529) | Freshwater fungal communities from buoy surface, Lake Erie, Ohio, United States - Buoy 12 MA120 | ecosystem: Environmental > Aquatic > Freshwater > Lake | place: USA: Lake Erie, Ohio...
GTTGCCATGCGGCCCAAATAATGGGGTTCGAGCTTCCTTTGAAAAGCGATCGCCTTGAATCGATTCAAGTGTTTTGGAGTACGAGTACCGCGAAGCTGAGTACGAAAAAGCCGAGCTTTCACCCACTAAAACACCTCAAGAACCTAATTGCTGAAGAACCGGCAATTCAGTACTGTAGAAACCCAAGATGAAGCTCTGCGTGCCGTAGATTCAACTTGATGCGATCCTCGTGCGACATCTTGCCAAATGCAGGGCTGTCATAAGGCACTGCTTCGGAACTGGCCAATCGACCAAGGGCTTCGATAAGCCGATTAGCAGCATGGCCTGTTTGCATGTCATCGATACCAAGGGTTCCACCCTTGATCCCAGGGATCCGCACCCCCTTGGTCATCCCCACATCGAGCATCTTTCTTAGCCGCATTCGCAGCAGCCAGCGAATGAAAAACGGGGGTGGTTTGATTGGATAACCCACATAGCCATATTCGATCCAGGCCGCCACGTGCCCAAGAACCTGACCGGGGGTCCAACTGCCAGTTGCTTTCAACCTGCCTTGCTCCTGGGCCTGAGCGATACGCTTGACTTCGTCGATGCATTCCTGGATCGAATCGAATCGGAGCTTGCGCCACGAACTGCTATGAGAGGCATTCATCGTTGACTACATCCTTTGGGGGCTAAGCGTTAGAACGTCCATTAAGTATACCACTTTCGACGGCCATAGCCAAAGAGGTTTGCAACAGGACGAGTACGAGTACGAAAAGAACCAGTGGTATGAATTGCCAGCTGCGATAATGCCGGATGGATCCTTTATAGTCCTTCAGGTATATTCGAGGGTAGAAGCTCGGCTTTCTCGTACTCAGCGTCGCGGTACTCGTACTCGAAAACGCCTGAATCGATTCAAGACGATCACCTTCTCAGGGAAGTGGGAACCCCTGTATTTGGCCCGTTTGTTTACGAAATCCGAAACACTTCTCTTCGAGTACGAGTACCGTTTCACTCAGGACAAGTACGATTACGAAAAGAACCAGTGGTATGAATTGCCAGCTACGATAATGCCGGATGGACATCCTCATTGAAAACTTGATCCATTATGAACAAACCATTGCACCGAAGAAGTTTTCTGCACACGACTGGCTCGGCTTTTGCCGCTGCTGCGATCGTGCATCGTGCACCTAGAGCCGAAGGTTTTTGCCAAGCCAATGATAGGCCTCGCGTGGCGGCCATCGGAACCGGAAGCCGTTGGTGCCAAAAAGCTACTGGACTCCAAGGCCCCTACGGTTCGGCTCCCGACTTCAAGAAGTACGGGGATTATGTCAGCGTCTTTGATGCCGATAGCAGTCGAACGGAGCTCGCCGCCGCTTTGGTCAAAGAATGGACCGGAAACCAGCCGGCAACTCCCAAAGATTACCGAGCTATCTTGGACGATCCCAAAATCGATATCGTCCATATCTCTACTCCCGACCACTGGCATGCCAAACTGCTGATCGAAGCGATGCTTGCAGGCAAAGATGTCTACTGCGAAAAGCCGATGACTCTGACGGTGCCCGAAGGCCGAGCGATCTGTGATGTTTGCAAGAAGACCGGTCGCATCGTTCAAATCGGCACTCAGCAGCGAAGCAGCAGGCAGTTCGTCGAAGCCATCGCACTGTTGCAAAATGGCAGGATCGGCAAAATCAAAAAAGCCACTTGCCACATCGGTGGAGCACCCAAGAGTCCCGAGATCCCTGTTGCAGATCCCCCGAAGCATCTCGACTGGAATCTTTGGCAAGGCCCTGTGGCCGAGGCACCCTTTCGATTCCTGGCCGGCGACAACGGGGAGACCAAAAGTTGGTCGCGTTGCCATTATGAGTTTCGATGGTGGTACGAATACTCCGGAGGTAAACTCACCGACTGGGGGGCCCACCATGTCGATATCGCTACCTGGGGCATGGGATTGACCGATACCGGCCCGATCGAAATCATTCCTGAAATGGTCAAGCACCCCGTGGAATTCAAAGAGGGTTATCCCACCGATCCATCGCGCTACAACACGGCCACGGAGTTTCTCATCCGAGCGATGTTCCAAGATGGACTCCAGATCGAGATCCGTCATGATGGGGACAACGGAATCATGTTCGAAGGGACCGAAGGCCGATTGTTCGTCAACCGTGGCCGCATCACAGGGAAAGCGGTCGATGATCTTAAGTCCAATCCATTGCCCGCAAACGCGCTCGAGGTTGCTTACAAAAATCGACCGCTAACGGACCACTTCCGAAACTTCTTCGAAGCTGCTCGGGATCGCGTCGAACCGATCTCCGATGTGCATAGCCACCACCGAGCTTTGTCGACGTGCCATCTGGCAGGAATCGCTGCTCGACTCAGTCGCAAAATCGCTTGGGATCCAAAGACCGAGAAGATCATCAATGATACGCAGGCCGAAAAACTCTTGGCCCGCGAACCTCGTCGTGGTTTTGAAACATTCATGGGCTAGAGCTCTCTGGTCTTTTTTAAGGTCCATACGGCATTATCGTGGCTGGCAATTCATACCACTGGTTCTTTTCGTACTCGAAGAGAAGTATTGGGATTTCGTTGACAAAAGGGCCAAATACTGGGGTTCCAGCTTCCCTGAAAGGGTGATCGACTTGAATCGATTCAGGCGTTTTCGAGTACGAGTACGAGTACCGCGACGCTGAGTACGAGAAAGCCGAGTTTCTACCCACTAAAATACCTGAAGGTCTTTTTTTAAAAGGAAATCCAATGAATCTACCGGATGCAGCCCTTCGAGGCTGTGAACCCCTTGGACGCCGCGAATGGCTCATCAGCAGCCTACTTGCCTGCGGTGCTGTTGCGACGACCCATCAAGCTCAAGCTCTCGCATCCTGTTTGCCTCTAACCCCACAGGATCAGGAGAAACAGGAGACGCAGCAAGCCAAGGAGATCACAGAGATCACCGCACAGATGGTTCGCCAAGCGGCTTGGCAATCTCGCGTCGAGCTCAGCGATCCGCAATGCGAGGAGATCGCCAAGCGGCTCAATGCCAAGGCAAAGTCGATCCAGTCGCTGCGATCAATCTCGATCGATGAGAACACACCCATGGCCTCAGTTTTCCTTCCTGCAGCGATCGTCGAACCGACCACGAAGTTCGGCCATCGCGACGAAGGTAACGCACAAGCCGACGATCGTGCTGCTTGGGATCCCAAGGAAGTTCTTGGGATCGAATTGCCCAAATTCGAGCAGGACAAACTCGAACAAGTAGCCTTCTGGAGCGTCGAGCAATTGGCAGCCGGGCTCAGGCGCAAACTCTTTACCAGTGAGCAACTCACCTCGATGTACCTCGCGAGGCTCAAGCGATTCGATCCGCAGTTGCTCTGCGTCGTATCGTACAACGATCAAACGATCCAGGAGGCCAAGCGTGCTGATTCCGAGCTTGCTAGCGGTAAGGATCGCGGAGTCTTGCATGGGATACCTTGGGGTGCCAAGGACATCATCTCGATTCCAGGGATGCCCACGACATGGGGTGCTGTCGATTACAAAGATCGCCAGCGGGATGTCTTGGCAACCGTTGCCCAAAGGATGGAATCAGCCGGAGCGGTGCTGCTTGCTAAGTTAACGGTCGGGACGTTGGCTTGGGGGGATCAGTGGTTCGGTGGGATGACGCGCAACCCTTGGGACATCGAGCAAGGTAGTTCGGGGTCATCGGCAGGGAGCGCCTGCGCAGTGGTAGCCGGTTTGGTTGGATTCGCGATTGGCTCGGAGACTCTCGGTAGCATCGTATCTCCGACGCGTGTGTGCAGCACTTGTGGGCTGCGTCCAAGTTTCGGTCGTGTCAGTCGTTTCGGATGCATGACGCTCGGATGGTCGATGGACAAGATAGGACCGATCGGGCGAACACCTCGCGATTGCGCCGTGGTTTTTTCAAAGATGCTCGGCACTGATGGCAAGGACGCTTCGGTCTTCGACGCTCCGCTGGTGTGGCCTCTGAGCGATTGGTCGATCAAGCAACTGCGATTTGGTGTATCGAGCAGACCGAAGGGCTCCGAGCGGACGCTTGCTCGGATGCTTTCGGAAGAAGGGTGCGAGGTGATCGAGTTGGATTTCGAGCCCGATTTGCGGATCCAAGCCATGACCGACGCGATCAGTGTCGAGGCGGCTGCGATGCACGGTGAACTTTTCGAGGGGATCCAGCAGGACGATCAAGTGGGCAAATGGGCACCGACTTTTCGCGAAGCACAGTTCTGCACGGCGATCGATTATGTGCAAGCCATGCGAGCTCGAGTGGATTTAATCCGCAAGACCGAGGGGACCTTGCGTCAAGTCGATGTCTATCTTGGAGATGGCGACCTAGCCAGAACCAATCTCACAGGCCATCCTTCGATGGTCGTTTCGTTTGGCGAAGATCAGTCCAACAAGAAACCCAAAACGATTGCACTGACGGGACGGTTCTTCCACGAATCGCAATTGTTGATGGTCGCTGATTGGATCCAAAGGAGACTTCCACCTACCCCAAGTCAGCCACCCTTGACACAGGTTTCATAGATTCCAAATTCCCTGAGCTAACGCCATGAACAATCCTGATCCTTCGGAATACGAGGTCCAAGATCCCAAAAGGGTAAGGCCGCAGGCTCTGCCGACGCTCGAGGACCCATACAGCATCGAGGATGCTCGGATGGATCGATCCAAACAGGGTTCTTGGTCAACCAGGGCCACTGCGCTGATAGTAACAGCATTGATTTTTAATGTGCTGAATGGCTTTATCCTGATTTCTGATTTTGTTCGCTTTGGTCCTTTGAGTTCTATTGCGAATGGTTGTTTTGGTATTTTTCTTGGCTTGTTGATTTGTCAGTACAGCGCGGTTTGGATTTGGATGCAACTATATATCCCTGAAAGGCTCGCGCGAATCATTCTTGCGGGATTCCTTACTTCTGCGATCACCTTTTCCGGGACGCTAGGATATCTGATCCGATTGTTTTACGGTTGGGCAGTGATAGGGGCTCCATGGTACAGATTCGCAGCGATGTCAGTGATGTTTTTAATTGCAGCAATAGTCTTCTATTGGTTGCACTCATGGTTTCTGGGGCTCTTTCTAAAGCGAACGGATTTGAACGTCGAGTTTCAATTCAACCGCTCCAATCGGTATTCAATTCCACGGATCTTGGGCTTTCTGCTCGTGATTGGAATCGTGAGTTATCTGTTTAAGTATCTTGTGGCAAACGGACTTAGTCCAAGTTTGAGCAACCTCGCTGTGGACTTTTCATGGATTTTTTGCACGGCGTTTTGGACGGCGCTGATTGTTTACTTGCAATTGGCAAGTCGATTCGCTTTGGTTCCTCAGAAATTTCGTTGGCGTTGGTGGCTTGCGGTGATTCTCGCTCCTGTGCTTTTTCTTTTGAGCGTTGAATTCTTATCGAAGATCATGGATCCCACCTATCCTCAACTAGGGTTCTTGGCCGCCATTCCATTGATCTATTTCGTGGAATTTGGTTTGGTGATTGGAACTTGGATCCAGTTGCGGATGATCCCTAGGGGAGACAGTAATCGAGTCCATGAACCAACCTGATCCTTCGGAATACGAGATCCAAGATCCCAAAGGGGTTCGGCCGCAGGATCCCTCGACGCTCGAGGACCCCTACAGCATCGAGGATGCTCGGATGGATCGATCTAAGCCGGGTCCTTGGTCAACCAGGGCTATGGCTGTGATACTAACCGCATTGGTTTTTAATGTACTGATTAGTTTTATATTAGTTTCAGATGTCATTGGTGCTGGTGCTCTCATGGGCTTTGGGCCTTTAGAGCTCCTCGCGATCAGCTCCCTCGGGATTTTTCTTGGTTGCTTGCTTTGTCAATACAGCGCCGTTTGGATTTGGATGCAGCTTTTTATTTCAAATTGGCTTGCCCGAATCTACCTTGGAGGATTGCTCATCGGTGCGATCACCTTGTCAGGCACGCTTCAATATCAATTCAATTTGCTTTACGGCTTTGGAGCGATATCGGCTCCATGGTATAGCGTAACCGTCTTACTCTTGATGCTTGTCATGGCAGCAACTCTTTTCTACTGGTTTCAAGGATGGTTTTTGGGGCTCTTTCTGAAGCGAACGAATTTGACCGTTGAGTTGCAAGTGAAACATTCCAATGAGTACTCCAATCAGTACACGATTCAACGGATCTTTGGAGTGATGCTCGTGGTTGGAATCGCAAGTTTGCTGCTGAAGTATCTCGCAACCATTGGAAATAGTCCAAATCTGCGAAACATCGCCATGAGCGTTTTGTGGATCTTTTGCACGGCGTTTTGGACTGCGCTGATCGTTTACTTGCAGTTCGCAAGTCGATTCGCTTTGGTTCCTCAGAAATTTCGTTGGCGTTGGTGGCTTGTGGTGATTCTCGCTCCACTGCTCTATCCATTGAGCCTTGTATTGCTTTCGAAGGCGATCGATCCTGCATTCCCCCCAAGTGAGATCTTTGCTGCCATTCCATTTATCTATGTCGTGGAATTCGGGTTTGTGATAGCAACGCGGATTCAGTTATGGTTGATTCCCAGGGAAGCCATCAAACAAGTCTATGCGCCCATCTGATCCAGCCCGATAGCCCAGAGCAAACAACAGCCGAGCAGTTCTAAGCTAGTCTGCTGAGCCTTCTTGTGAGCCATTCGAGGCTCAGGGCTCCGGCGATCAAGGCCATCAGCAGCGCGTTGAGCCGTTGGCGGAACTCGCTGTCGGGGGCATTGGGCAAGTAATTGACCTGCTCTCGCGGTTTGATCGTGCTTGCGATCGACTCAAGTCCACCAAGGCCAATCCAGTACTTGCCTCCAGTCTTGGATGCCAGTTCGCTCAAGAGCGGATCGTTGCGCTGAGGACGCTGGATCTCTAAGGCAGGTACTCGAACAATGGTTTGCTGCGTCAATAGAACTTGATCCGCCAGCGATCCGATCGGCAATTGAACTTCATAAGTCCCCGTCTTGCGCGTCACGTACTGACCGACATACACTCCAGCTTGTGTCGGATCTGCAAGAGGCATGAGTTTGAGGTTCGACGATCGGCCACCGGGTTCGATCAACTTGGCCGTCGTATCGCTTTGAACCAGCGGCTGAAACTGTGCATCCTTCAAGACCGCTCGCACCATGACCTGCTCGCCAACAATGGCTTGTTCCTTGTCGACAAGCAGCATGCCTCGATCCGAGTCCCTAAGCAATCGACCTTGGCCTGCCCACCGTACCAGTTTGGTGTAGTAGGTGTCAAAATACTTCTCGCCCAAGTCTCGCATGCGCCAGAATTCACCTCCCCCTTGAAAGACCACGCGGCCACTGCCGTAGAACTGGCTGGCCAAGTAGATAGGAGCGGCATTGTTAACGAAGGTGGTGGGATCCGAGAAATTCAAAAGCACACTCGCCGCCGGTTTGGGCTCGTAGCATCCAAAGAAACTGTACACACCTCGAAATCGCTCCCAAGCTTGCTGGCTCTCTTCAGGCGTCGAGCCCACTTGCAAGAAGTCGGTTGCCAACGCATTGGAGGCTAGCTTCAGAGGCCAAGCCGTCTCGGATTCGAAACGACCGATCGAGACCAACCGTGCGCCTCGGGTATTCATGATCACTGGAACCATACCCCGGATGATCTCCGCATTTCGATTGCCGGTGGCGCTATTGCCAGCCCATTTGGGGGTAGAGACCGGCCCGGCGACCACAATCAGTCCCCCGGCCTGCTGCGATACCCAACTCTCCAACGCATCGATCTGATCGGATGTCAGCTTGGTCCAGTCGGCATCGAAAGCGATCACCGCATCATACTGCGTCATCTCCGCAAGCGACTTGGGAAACTCGCTTAGCAACTGCTTGGCCTCTTGCGAAACCCCAGGCCCGCTCGACTGCAAATAGACATGCGATTGAACCGTCTGTTCTCTATACAATAGATTTCGCACGAATTGATATTCGCGAGTTGGCCCGCCGGCCAAGATGAGGATCGTCGAATTCGGCTCGACGACCCGCACCTCGGCTTCGAATTGATTGTCAGAGGTATTCGAGTCGCTATTCGGCGTGAGGATCTTTAGTTCGTAGATCCAAGGCCCCACCTCGCGTGGAACGACATCAAAGGCAATGCTGGTGATCGCATCGTCCCCTTCGAGCGTCAGAGTTCGCTCTTCCTCGATCGTCGGCCCAACGGTCGAACCACCCCCTGGCCGACGTCGCAACTGCACCGGAACCTGCAGCCCCTGCATTCCAGAGGCCTGTATCAAGGCGCTGATACGGAATCGATCGCCAGGAAAAACTCGTTTTGGTGCTTCCATATCGAGCACCTTGGCATTCATCGGGTTCTTTTCGGTTCCCAATCCCACCGGATGGATCCGAACCTCTTGCCTGGCTGCAAGCGAAACAATGTTTTGTGGATCAACACCGGCGTTGCTCCTGCCGTCACTCAAGAGCACGACGGCTGCCAAGGTCGAGCTTTGTTCTTGTTCGAGTACCGACTGCAGAGCATCGCCGATCCGCGACTCGGTTCCCGTTGCCCCAAGAGCCGTTTCCCAAGGTACTTCGGATGGACTCAAGGGTTTGTCTTTGGTTGTTTGCTGCTGGATCGGCTCGGATTGATCAGATTGAATCGACGCAAGTGGCTGACTGGACCACAGGGATTGCCAAGGAATCGTTTCGGCTCGGAGGATCGCCGTAGCGATGAAAACAAAACCGCTGATGGCCGAGACGACCCCGAACAAAATGCAGTAGGAAAGAAAGACTCGGGAGTTGCCGAGGGCTCGCGCAAGTAGGCTTGCGACCATCACCAAAACTCCAACGAGGGTAAGCAAACTACCAAACCACGCTGTGGCTCGGAGGTATCCAAGGAGGCGCTCTCGGGCTTCGATCGAACCGCTGCGCAAAGTGGTTTCGACCGGCTTTTGGAACGATGCTACAACACTCGGTCGGGTTCCTTGGTCAAAACGGTACACCGTTGTGTCATGCTCCTTTTGAAGCTTCTCGAGCAAACCGCTTTGCCCCAGGAATTTCTGAACCGCTGCGATGCGGCTCGGTCCTGTCGACTCCTTACCAGGGGTTTCCTCAAGGGGCATGGTCATACTCAGGCTCGTGTCGACCATCACTGCAACTTTCGAAGATCGAACATCGCGCCGTTCGCTTCGTTTCTGCAAATCCATAAAAAAGATGAAGATCCCAAGCAACGCGGTAAGTCGCAAGATCAGCAGCGCATAGCCAAGCGATTTGGGTAACTCCTCCCAATCCTTGCGGTACCAGTAAACAACCCAAGAGACAATCGCAGCCAAACACAAGGCCAATAGGAACCAATGATGCCATTGGTCGAGTTGCTCGAGCCTCATCCATTGGTAGTAAACCCGCAGGTCATCTTGGGCCAGTACCCACGGATTACTTCGATTTATCCAACTCGTTAAAAAATCCATACTTCGGATCCCTTGCTCCTCTACGATCGCTTGGGCAAGTGGTAGGAAGTGCTCCAGGCGAGCCACTGTTCGGCAAGCAACAATGCCACTAGTAGCCCCAAAAGGAGCATGTTGCGGTTCGAGAGACCAGCTAGGCTCACATCCGAAGCATTGGACAGAGCGCTTCGGTAATTGAATTTCACACCTGACAGGTTTCGCGCCAAATCAGTAGGTGTCACCCGATCGGTATCCCCCTCGACTCCAGGCGTATTGCGAGCGGAATTTTTTACCTTGGCATCCCCTTGGATCGAAGTGCCCCACCATTCGAATATACCGGCACTGGTCAATGCTCGAATCGCGTCGCTAGTTACCGATTCGAGGCCGACCCCATAGTTTGCTCTGAGCGAATTTTCGCCAACATCGGTCGCGTTGATTTGCACCAACGGCCGAACCCCACGGGCGCTTGTGGCTGGCAAAACCAAACGGGTCTCGGGAAGCATTTCTTGAGCAGAAAAATCCCACCGCAGCGCAGTTCCTGTGGGCCTGGATGTTTCAGGAAGTTTGAAGCTCGATAAATATCCGACCATTTTCAAAGCCGCGACAACAAACGTTGGATCTTGAGGCCAGTTGCTCCAGCGCCTATCGAGGGATGTCAATGCGATCAACACTCGACCGGCCCCCAACGGGTAGTCGACCATCAGCGGATCGCGGTTCCTCAAGCTTGCTACCGGCTTCCATAACTTCTCGGCTCCCGTGTCGAGTTTCGTATCAATCCCCACATAGCGTTCGACTCGCACGAACTGGAACGGAGAGTTGCTCAGCCCCAGCAATGGAGCAAAAATCGGATGGGACTCGGCCAGTAAATCAGGCGTCGCATCACCGGGCTGTTTGATCAACTCCATCGGTCCGGTGAGCCCGAAGGGAATCAGCGGCAACGTATTGTCGGCCCCTGGAATCGGTTTGGCCCAATTCGAATAGCCACGAAGATAGTCACTGGTCGAAATGTCATCCCCAAACCAAATCGCAAGGCCACCACCTGCGGAAACATAGCGGTGAAGATTGGCCAAGGCCCTTGGATCGAGGCTGGGGATCGATTGAAGAATGATGCATGCGAAGTTTTCAAGAGCTACGCTGTCGGAGTCTCGAAGGTACTCGGCGCGTTCGCGTTGGATAAGCAATCCGGTTCGGGCGTTTCCACCTGGATCCAAGGCGGATTCAAAGAAATAGGAATGCTTGCCTCCAGCATCTCCATCGACCAGGAGGACTCGAATCCCATCGGCGATATCCAACACACAGCTTGCTTGGTTATCCGGAGCGATCGAGTCGGGTGGCAATTCAGCTTGGACAACGTGCGAGCCGCTCTTGGGAAAGACGACTTGGACGTTCCGCGTTGCGGACTCACCTGGTTCGATCCGTTCGAAAAGCAGCGGTGGCAATTCGGTGACGAGTCCCGAGAATCGATCCGAAGCCTTAGGCTCACCGGTTGAACTGCTGTAGTCGACGGCTGAAACACGAACCGAGACGTTTCTTGCGGCGGTGGTGCCTTGGTTTCTCACGGTGACATTGACCATGGTTGGAACCCCAGCGGCGAGGACTTCTTGGCGAGGTTCGATGCTGGTGATCGAAAGATTCTCGTGTCTTGCCTCGACACAATCGATCAATTGGATCTCAACCGATTCACTTTGAATGGCTTGGAGTCGTTGCCGAATCGTCACTGGGTTCGACCAATCCTTGGTTCGAAAATCGCTCATGACGTAAACGATCGATTTTTGATCTTCGCTCGACTGAATCAATCGCGAGACCACATCGAGGCTGTCCAGTGGGCTCGTTTCGATCGAGGTCGGTTGGGTGCTGTTGATCTTTGTCAGGATGCTCGATGGATCGCTTGGAATGGTTTGGGCCAATAGATCCGCGACCGAGTCGGCTCGGACTTCGTTGGTTTTAGCCGGGTCGCCGGATGCTTGATCACCCGAAGCTTGATCACCCGAGGCGATGCGGGCTGCCAACTGCGGCTTGGACGTCCTGAAGATACTGAGCAGATGATTTTGGGAGTCTTGTTTGGCTGAAGCACTGATCGATGCGATTGCGCCTAAGGCGTTTTGGTAGGCCGATTTGTTATTGGCCGAGTCATGCATCGATGCGCTGTCGTCGAGAATCACATAGTGGTGGACATTGGTTCGTCCCATCCATGCAAACATCTTTGAGTCGGTTAGCCACTGGGCCAGCATCCCCACGAGCAAGGCCATGGCCAACATACGCGATGCGATCAGCAAGGCTTGTTTGAGCCAAACCCATCGACGATTCTTGCGATAACTCTCAAGCAAAAACTCCATGGCCGCCCATGGCGTCCGTTTGTGCCGCACTAGGTTGATCAGATGGATCAATAGCGGAACAAGAACCAGCAGGAATCCCCAAGCTAGGGGCGAGTAGGCAAATTGCATAAGCCAATTACCTCTTTCTCATATGAGCCATTCGAGCGCTCAAATAGGCCGACAAAGCCGCATCGACAGGCCGGCTGGTTCGGATCAATTGATAATCGATTCGAGCACTTGCGCAGGCATGTCGGACTCGATCGAGGAATCGCTGGAGGGACTCCAAGTACCCCTCTCTTAAGGCTCGCGGATTGCATGTAAGGGTGTCGATCGATTCCATTCCTTCGAATCGAGTTGGATCGTTGAAGGGAAAATCGAGTTCATCGTCATCCATGATGTGAAAGACCAAGATATCATGGCCCGAGCTGCGAAGGCTCGTGAGCCCCTTGAGCGTCTCTTTCTCGCTCCCCAAAAAGTCCGACGCGACGATCATCAAGCTACGCTTAGGATAGGTCTCGTTGATTTCGCGAAAAACTTTCGTCAAATCCGTCTTATCGGTAACCGGAGATTGTTCAAGCGACTTATAGATCGCCTGCAGATGGCTGCGACTGGTGCGCCAGGGGAGTTTGGTTCGGATCTTTTGATCGAAGACCGTCAGACCAACGGAGTCCTGTTGACGCAGGCTCATGTAGGCCATGCAAGCAGCAATCGTCGCTGCATAATCAAATTTGGTCAGTGGTCCGCGGCCGTAAGCCATGCTCGCAGAGGCATCGACCAGCAGTGTGCATCGGAGGTTGGTATCCTCCTCGTACTGCTTGACATAGAGCCGGTCTTGTCGCCCCCAAACTTTCCAATCGATGTGCCGAAGATCATCGCCAGGGACATACTGACGGTGCTGCACAAACTCGACGCTTTGACCGAAATAGGGACTGCGGTGCATGCCCGAGAGAAAACCCTCGACCACGTTCCTAGCCCGGAGTTCCATCGAAGAGATTCGACGGATTGCGTCAGGATGCAAATAGTTTTTGGAATCGGGCATCTTGCAGCAATTGGTCTTGAGCAGTCGGCGTATTTTGGATCAGTTGATCGATGACTTTGTCGCTCGTGATCCCGTCGCTTTCGGCGGCGAAGTTCACAACGATCCGGTGACGAAGAACCGGTTTGGCACAGAACTGTACGTCGGTTGTATCGACATGGGAACGACCCGAGAGGGCGGCCTTGGCCTTGGCCCCCAGAATCAGAAACTGTACGGCCCGAGGTCCTGCACCCCAAGCCAATTGGTCTTGGACAAACTCGGGGACACCTGGTTGTCCAATTCGCGTTTGACGAACCAGAGCCAGTGCATATCGAATGACATTCTCAGAAACTTCGATGCCTCGGATGAATTCCTGAAGCGACAGAATCTCCGATCCACTCAAGACCGGTTGGACATCGGTCGATCCGCGGCCCGTGGTTCGCTTGGCAACTTCAAACTCATCATCGAACGTCGGATAAGAGACCCAGACTTTGAACATGAAGCGGTCTTGTTGGGCTTCAGGGAGCGGATACGTCCCTTCCTGTTCGATTGGGTTTTGGGTTGCCAGCACAAAGAAAGGATCTTGCAGGGAGTGTCGCACGCGACCGACGGTGATCTGCCGTTCCTGCATGGCTTCGAGCAACGCAGCTTGGGTCTTCGGTGGCGTTCGATTGATTTCGTCGGCAAGAACCACGTTGGCAAACAGGGGGCCTTCCATAAAGCGTCGTTCGCGACCACCGGTGGTTTTGTTCTCTTCGATGATCTCCGTGCCGGTGATGTCCGCAGGCATCAAATCTGGAGTGAACTGAATCCGACTAAACGACAGATTCATGGTCTTTGCCAAGGTGCTGATCATGAGGGTCTTGGCTAGACCCGGGACACCCTCTAACAAGCAATGTCCTTTGGCGAAGATACTGATGAGCAATTGCTCGATCACTTCCTGCTGGCCGACAATGGTCTTCGAGAGTTGGTTAACGATCTGCTCGCGAGCGCGCTCTAAGCGCTGCAGGTCGGCTTGCGCCTGGTCAGCTGAATTCATTGTCAGTTCGAGTGGGGTTGTCCGTCAAAGTGGGGTCAAATCACGCTGTTAGATTGTATCACGAATCGATAGATTCCTGAAACTCGATCAGTTGTTTTCCGTCAAATCGATACCGTCGGACAAGTCGGCCATCGGAGGGATCGATTTGCCGTAGAATTTCGTGATGTCGATCCCCTGGCGATGCTCGTCTTCCATGAGCTTCATCCTGGCTTCGAGCCGCTCGATGCGCCGCTGCATTTGTGGGATCATCTCGAGGGTCTGATCGACCCTCTCTCGCTTTGGTACGTGGGGATACCCAAGATGTCTTTGCATGGCGGCAAAGAGGAACAAAGGTTCTTTGCGGCGATTGGCATAAGCGATTTTCCCCTCTCGAACGCCAAAGAGGATCGGGTACTCAGCCTGAGCCTCGGCCCCCAAGTGGCGTTTGCGATAAGCGACAAAATCTTCGCTTCGCCCATAGATCAAATCGGCAAGATCGACCAGGCCTAGCTGCTTCTGGACGATCAAGAGCCATTCTTGCCAGTCGTTGTCATAGAGCGGATCGAGACTCATGGCTTTGAGCCCTCCATCGTAGGAGAGTCGATGACGGCACAGAGACTCAAATTGATAAAAGAACAATCCTTGGCGATCGAATTGGGCGGAGCTTTTGTATAGAGCTTCGGCCTGCAAAACCAAAAGAGATGTTCTAAAGTCGAAACGTCCACTGTCCTCCTCGGCTTGCCCGACGAGGAAAGCTTGAAAAGGTGTGAAGTAATGACCTAGCCTTCGCATCCCCTGCGCTATGGCACCTGAGTGTTTCAATTCACTGTAGAGAAAGTCGATCGCAAGCGGGAGTTTGGTGGTCGCTAAAACTTCGTAACGACATTGCTGCAAAAGGTCTTGCAGTGTTAGATCCTGACCGAGTCGCTCCCAAAGGATGCGGAACAAGTAGGCTTGTTCGACGTATTCTTCGCGAGGTAGATGATTTGTCATTGAATCACACTCGTGGAATCCGTTCCTATCAGATGTAGGTCTAAATAGACAAAGTTATTCAGGAAATTTAGTGGGTCAAGGCTCGGTTTTCTCGTACTTAGCATCGCGGTACTCGTACTCGTACTCGAAAAGCCTGAGTCGATTCAATTCGATCGCTTTTTCAGGAAGCTGGACCCCACGTGTTTAGCTCCAAATATTCGACTAAATCCCAATACTTCCCTTCGAGTACGAGTACCATTTCATTGAGTACGAGTACGAGTACGAAAAGCCCGGAACCCAGTTGTACCCACGATAAATCCTGGAGAACTATACACAAAGAGGCAAGAGACTCTCGTCCCTTGCCCCTTGCATTGTATTGTTTCTGAGTCGATGTGGCTGCTACTCAACCATTTAGTTGCTTGCGGCAGGAACAACCCAAACTTTCACATCGGTCGAAATCTCTGGATGGAACTGAACCTTGACCGTGTAGAGTCCGAGTTCTTTGAGAACCCCATCGAGCTTAACTTGATCTGGTGTAATCGCGATGCCGTTGGCCTTGAGTGCTGCAACGATTTCAGGAGTACCGACGCTACCGTAGAGATGACCTTCTTCGTTAGCGTTGGCCTCGACGTTGATCGACTGCTTGCCGACTTGGTCAGCCAGTGCACGAAGGGCTACCAAGCGTTGCTTCTCGATAGCAGCGAGCTTTTCCTTGTGCTTTTCAACCATCCGCTTGTGATGCTCGTTCGAGACGATCGCAAGACCTTCTGGGAGAAGGTAATTGTTGGCATGTCCAGGTTTGACTTCAACGATCTCACCTGCTTTGCCAAGATGCTGAACATTTTGGATCAGCATCAACTGGATGCCACCGTTGGGACCTTTGGGAAGGCGTGGGAATTGTGGCGATCGTTTTTTGCGAGGGGTCTTCGATGGAGTGGTCATGATCGATTGGTCTAAAATGTTTCTGGGAATTAGGCCCAGTGTTATATCTACAAAACAGGGTTTTTAGAAGGGCATTTCTGGGTCGTTGTAGACCGGTTCTTCGTGAATTTCTGGATGTTGGACTTCGTCGGGCGAGTTGCCGTATCCATTTGGGTCGGAAAACCGGTTTGGAGCGGTCGTTCGGGCTTGGCCCTCACCTCGCGATCCGTCGGACTTACCTCCAAGGAACTGCATTTTCTCGACGATCACGTAGAGCTTGGATCGTTTCTGTCCGTCTTTTTCCCAAGTGTCTTGCTTGAGTTTGCCTTCGACGAAGATTGGCGAGCCCTTGGTCAGATACTGGCTGACGAGTTCGGCGGTCCTTCCGAAGAAGGTCACGTCGATGAAAGAGGTTTCATCGACCCATTCGCCGGCAGCGTTCTTACGACGCTCATTGACAGCGATGGCGTTTTGGCAAACAGCCATCTTGGTGTTGGTTGTGTGGCGGACCTCGATCTCACGCACGAGGTTTCCGATGAGGATGACGCGGTTGAAACTGGCCATGATCCTGGACTCCTAAAGGAATTTAAACGGGAAGCATGCCGCAGATTTTACAAACAAGGAGGGGGTGGGGGTTGAATTTGGTTTAAAATTCTACCCCGCCACTGGCTCCTTGCTGATTACTCCTCGTCGCCTTCTTCGACTTCGACTTCTTCCTCTTCGTCGGCTCCGACGGTTGCGACAGCACCAACGCGCTCGATTTGATCGATCGGAACGACCACCTTCTCAAGGGCGTGGGCTACGAGGACATCGACTAGGCGGGCATCGAGCCTGGTGAACATGTGCCTAAGCAGGCTGTCATTGAGTTGGCAGGTTCGGTTGAGTTCCTTGAGCTTGAGCGAGTCTAGATTGAAGATCGCTAGCCAGTAGGTTCCTTTGGAATGTCCCTTGATGGGATACGCCAAGCGTTGCTCAGCCCAAAGGCGGCTGACCAAGATCTCGCCACCGAGTTCGCTGATCATGGACTGTACGCGGTTGGCGATTCCGCCTGGATCCCGTGCATAGTGGTTGCTATCGAAAATAAAAAGACATTCGTAGGATGCGTTGGCCAACGTGACTACTCCTCGCTTAGGACGGATCTTAACTTGTATGTTTAAGGGATACTTATTTGTTTTTCGGTTTTTGCGGGCTTGGTGTTCCGATTTCCTTTGCGGCGTTGAATCGGTTCATCGCCGTATCGATTCCGTCCTTGAGCCAGCACTGGATGGCTTCCAGGGCTCGACCGAGCGACTCGTCGACGACCTCTCGTTCTTTCTTTGAGAATTTGCTCAGCACGTAGTCTACGGTCTGGCGATTCTCAGGGGTCGCATCGATACCGATGCGCAATCGCGGTACATCCTGTGTCCCCAGGGCTTTGAGGACATCATCGAGTCCTTTTTGGCCACCGCTGGAACCACTTTTTCGTATTCGCAACTTCCCCAGTGGCAAGCTGAGGTCATCGCAAACCACGAGGATCGATTCCGAAGGGATCTTGTAGTAGCGGGCAATCTGTGCGACGGCCCGACCACTGCAGTTCATGTAGGTCAGGGGCCAAGCCAGAACCACTTCTTGCGATTCTAGTGGGCCTTTGACCATTTTCGACTCAAATTTGGATTGAACCTGTAAAGATCCCATCGATTCATGCAATTTTTGCAAGCAATCGAATCCAATGTTGTGTCTTGTGTTTTCGTATTGTGTACCTGGGTTGCCAAGTCCGACTACAAGCTTTGGGGCGAGCATTAGGCCCCCGCTTCAGTCGCTTTCTCTTTGCGGATTAGCTCTGGCTCGGCAGCCGTTGGGACGGAGGCTTCGACATCCGCACCTGCAGCAGCGACCACTTGAGCCACAACAATCGACCCAGGTGTAACTGGGACGACACCCTCAGGCAGTTTGAGCTCATTGACGTGAACAGCTTGGCCCAATTGCAAGTGACCAATCTCACAGGTAATGAATTCAGGAATCTTCGACGCAGGGCATCGTACCGAGAGTTCGTGCGAGACGAATCGCAGTTGTCCTGCCGCCGACATCGCTCCGGGGGCCTCACCATGAAGGTGCACTGGAACAGTCACAACGACCGTTTCGGTTTGGGATACCCGGGCAAAATCAACGTGGATGATGTAATCGCCCATCGAGCTCCACTGGACAGCTCGCAATAGGGCCGTATCGGTGATATCGCCACGGAGATTCACCAGTTTTGTTCCGTGTTTGATCAGGTTATTAATGGTATCAAGAGAAACCGACAGGCAGACATTCTCTTCGCCGTGTCCATAGAGAATCGCAGGAATCGCACCGCTCTCGCGGATCTTGATCATGGCTCGCGAACCCTTGGTATCTCGCTTTTTGACTTCAATCGTCTCGATCATTGCTTTACCAAACCCATTGCCAGCGTTGGCTAGTGCCGCCCCTTGGTCGGATCAACAGACGATCCTACTTGGCAAACGGCGACGAAAAACCTCTGAAATATCTCCCAATTTGGGCCTCGGAGTATGACGATTTTATCCTGAGTTGCAAGTCCAAAAAATTCCAAGTTTCCATGTTACCCTTCTGTGCGAACCGGGTTTTACTCCATAATAGGAGAGGTTCGTTCCCCGATGGATCCTCAGGAGTACCCCCTTAGAGCCGTTATGACCAAGAAAAACACCTTCGAAACCATTGAACCCGTCGGAGCCCGAGTCCTGGTCCTTAAGGACGAGCCCAAACGGCAAACCAAGGGAGGAATCGCCCTGCCCGATGCAGCCGAAATCCCAACGATCACCGGCAGAATCGTTGCGATCTCTCGCCAAGTCGAACACGACCAGGGCATGCCCCTTCGACAATACGACAAAATTATCTTTCACCCCAAAAACGCTATCCCCGTGGATTTTGAGCCCGATAACCAACTCTATGTCGTACCGGTCGAAGACGTCGTGGCAGTCTTTCGCAAGCAATCCTCGCCCCCGAAGAAACCATCCGATCAAGACTAATTCAGCCGGAGCGAACCACTCGCCCCAAACCCCTCGGGCCAAACCCCTCGGGCCATCGAGCAGCAAAGGAAGTGACATCGATGCGACAAGTCCAGGTCCCTGCGTCAATCCAATTCGCAATCGCTTTCGCACTTGTGACCTTCCATGCCATCGCTTATCAACCCAGCTACGGCCAAGAACTCAAGCACATCGAGATCGTTTTCGAGGATACCGAACAAGCTCCCCTGCGAGGTGAATTGGTCACCGAGCACCCCAGCCAAGGCATGCTCGTGCAGAGCTCCGATGGCCAACTCGTGGCGATTCCTCCCAAGCGATCGATCTCCAAAATCGTTTCGATCGATGAGCCCATGAAGCCGATGAATCCCAGCGAAATCGCAGCCAATACGCTTGGTTTACTCCCTCAGGGCGCCAAATCGTTCACGACCGAACATTTCGTGATCTGCTACGACACTTCGGAAACCTACGCTCGCTGGAACGCCAACCTGTACGAAAAAATGTACAAAGGCATGGTTCGATTTTGGAAGGAAAAAGGTCTCGATCTTCAACCCCCTCGCTTCCCCCTCGTGGCGCTGATCTTCAAAGATAAAGACAGCTACGTCGAGTACTCCAAACGGGACTTTCAAGGTGGCGAACATACGTTCGGATACTATACGCAAACTACCAATCGACTCGCCACCTTTGACCTCACAGGCATCGAAGGCGTCTTGCCACCAGGTGCCAAAGTCCAGCGAGAGGAGCTCTTAGGGGAAATTTTTTCCAGGCCCCAAGCCGAACGTCAAATCGCGACCATCCTTCACGAAGCTTGCCATCAAATCGCGTTCAACACCGGACTCCAAACACGGTTGGGAGACAACCCGCTGTGGCTCAGTGAAGGTATCGCCACATTCTTCGAATCGGCAGATACCCGCAGCTCAACAGGCTGGGCCGGAACAGGTCGTATCAATACCTACAACCTCCAACAACTGCTCGTTCACTTGCGAATTCGACCCGAAGACTCCCTGGTGAGCCTGCTAACCCAAGACGAACGGTTTCGCAAAGGGGACACTTCAGCAGCCGCCTACGGCGAATCCTGGGGGCTGACTTACTTCTTAATTAAGAAAAAACCCAAGGAATTTGTCGCCTACCTGAAAAAACTCCGGCAGCGCAAGCCGGGCAATCCTTCGGACGCCAAACAGCGTTTAGAGGATTTCCAGGAGTGTTTTGGACAGGATCTGGCGAAGATCGACAAGGATTTCGAAAGGATGATCTCGGGCCTTAGGCTCTAACCCCCCCTTTTTTTGGGAATTTCCCTTAACTCGCCGGCATCTTTGCGGGCAATTCTCCGAAGAGCTCTTTGACTTACCAACTAGCTAGTCGATAAACTAAGACGCTCCGTCCAAAAGACCAAATATTCCTCAAGAGTCCCATCGCCCTGGCAGGTGCCTAGGAACTTCAGACACCCAATGCGTGTCTAACATAGTTCCAAGAACCCTACCAAGCCCCTTGTAAGCCCTTTCATTTTCCGGAACAAGAACGACCATGCCTACGACCCGAAAATCGATCGACATGGATATTGGGCTTGCAGGCCCAGTGAGCTCGAACCTCAAGAGCGACCCGTTTATCGAGCTGTCCGACGAGCAACTCGTCGAAGCCTATCTCAAGGATCGCCGACCGGATCATTTCGAAACGCTCATGAGACGCTACGAGCGAGAACTCTACACGTTTCTGCGACGATTTCTCGGCAATGCCCAGCATGCCGAAGACGTCTTTCAAGGGACGTTCCTAAGCGTGCACTTGAGGATCGAACAGTTCGAGCCCGGGAAACGATTTCGACCTTGGCTCTATGCAATTGCAAGCAACAAAGCCATCGACTTTATGCGGCGCAACAAACGCCACCAAATGGCAAGTCTCGACGGCACCCTGCAGAATTCGGACTCCGATGAGTCCATGGTCAGTCGACTCTCCAGCCCCGGACCCTCCCCCGATGAATTGGCCATGCAAGGCGAGACAACGCTCAAGGTTCGGCAGGCAGTAAGCCAACTGAGCGAACCGACCCAGCAACTCATCCAATTGGCCTTCTATCAAGGCCTGAAATACGCCGACATCGCAGAGATACTGAATATCCCCGTCGGCACCGTGAAAAGCCGAGTTTTTACCGCCATGCGTAAACTCAACGAGATTTGGATGCGTATGCAACAAGGTAGCTAAGGCGATTTGCCTTGCGGCTATAACCCTTTCCTCGCTGCTACGACGCCATGAGTGGTGAACTCCCAATACCTTCTGACGAAACCCTCCTGGGCTACATCCTTGGCGGTCTATCCGATCAAGAGAACGCTCAAGTCGAAGAGGCTTTGTCGCAAAGCCAATCGCTTCGAGAGCGTCTGCGGGACCTAAGGTCGATGCTCGAACCTCTCGCCCAAGAGCCGATCGGACAATCCACACCAGAGAATCCCGAATTGCTCCCACCCTCTGGCCTAATCGAATCGACCATGGCCGCTATCTCTGGACAAGCTCAAGCTGTCCCTGAGACAACCGAACATCCAACGCCTTCTTTCCCGTTCCTGGCAAGTGAACCTCCTTCACCAGAGAGTTCAAGCAATCGAGTGGCGTGGTTCGATAGCTTGGTAACCCTTGCGGCCGGGGTTGTGATCCTCTCGCTGATCCTCCCAGGGATCCTCAAGTGGCGTGAGTCGGCTCGTCGGCAAGAGTGCGCAGAAAACCTTCGAAACATCGGCTCGGCACTGAGCACCTTCGCACACTTTCAACCCTCGCACCGACTCCCCCAAATCGAAACCCAAGGGCCACTGGCATTCGCCGGCATCTACTCGATCCGGCTTCAAGACAACCATTTGCTCGAAAGCAAGCGATGGCTACAGTGCCCTAACGATGCCGCCGAATCGCTCCTGGCAAGCATTCCGACATCCAGGCAGTTCCTCGATGCGCCTGAATCCAAACGTTTTGTTTGGCGAATGCTCGCAGGTGGCGATTATTCCTACAATATGGGTTCTGTCGTTGACGGCAAATACAGCGCGCCGTCGATCGAGTCCCCTGCGAGGGTCGCTTGGATCGGTGATACTTGGCCTGTCCAACAGGCAAGCTTTGTCGATGACGGTGACTTTGAGCACCACGGATCTCGCGGTCTGAACATCCTCTACAGCGATGGAAGTATTCACTGGATCAAATTGCCCAAGCTCAGCGAGATTTCTTCCATCGACCACCCCTACTTGAACCGAGAACTCAAACAAGCCCCTGGGCTCGGTGAATCCGATGCCTGTCTGGGACCTAGCCATCTGCTTGCGGTCCCCCAAACGGCATCGGATTGATCCCAAGGCTCTTTGTTGACCTGGCTTTCCGGCGACCTACAATGCACGGGTGTTTTGTCCTCTTTATCGATCGGTAAATCCTATGTCCCGCTGGCTGGCTGCAATCCCTGTCTACAACGAAGTCAAGCACGTCAGTAGCGTCTTGGACGAAGTGGTTCGTTACGCCCCAGATGTCTTGGCCGTCGATGACGGCTCGAAAGACGGAACCAGCGATCTGCTGAGAAAACGCAAAGACATCGCGGTGATCCATCACCCCCAGAACCGTGGCTACGGTGCAGCCCTCAAAACCGCCTTCGAATATGCGATTGCCGAAGGCTATGAAGTCATCGTAACGCTCGATTGCGATGGCCAGCACCAACCCCAACGGATCCCTATGTTCGTCGAAGCTTGCAAAAAAGCCGACATCGTCACGGGCTCAAGATACCTCAAAACCTTCGAAGGTGACTCCTTACCTCCCCCACCCGAACGCCTGTTCATCAATCGAACGATCACCAAAAGGATCAATGATCTCTTTGGATGGAATCTAACGGACGCCTTCTGCGGTTTTAAAGCCTACCGCACCAGCGCACTTGAACAACTCCGTATCACCGTCGACGGTTATGCGATGCCCTTGGAACTCTGGGCACAAGCCGCCATGCTCGGACTCAGTATCGTCGAAGTCCCCGTGCCACTGATCTACCTGGACTTGGCCCGTTCATTCGGTGGTGCCATGGACGATGGTGGTGTTCGACTCAAACACTACAACCAAATCATCGATGAAAGCATCCTGGCCATGAGAGCCCGAGGATTTGAACTCCCCGATCTTTATCCCGCCGGGTGCGGCATCGAGTGCTGCTCGTGACAAGCCCGGTCGTTCGCGCCCCGCGCAGCGATAACCAAGATCTGTGTATCCCCGACCACGGTCAATTATGCTCTCAGGTGATCGAGAATCACCGACTCTGGAGCAGTGACTCCATTCCAGCATGGTTCAAACGCCTTCGTGAATCTGCCCGAATCGAAATCGCTTCGGCCGCCAAAGGCTATGCACGAAGCTATACCCACGAACCTCCCCTAGAGCCCTCCATGCTCTGGCTCATGGGTGGACACCAACCGGAAGCTTTCCACCCAGGGGTTTGGTACAAAAATATTCTTATCGATCAAGCCACCAAATCGCTCTGTGCTGCCGAGCAACCCACGACTGGAATCCATGTGATTATCGACCACGATCTACCCAAGTCGCTGTCGATCAAGGTTCCTTCCCGATCCAAAAGCGACTCGGAGCATATCGGCAACGAAGCTTGCCCACTACCGATCCAAAGACGCCAAAGTAGTGGCCAAGTTCCAGAACCATGGCATAACTACGAAATCGACCACGATCGCATCGCGCCGTTTGTTCGCAAGATTGAATCATCCGCTTCATCCCTAGGCTTGCCCGAACCGATGGCACGCCACTTCTTTGAAAGCCTTACCCACCTGCCAAGTCCATCCAATGCGGCGGTGGCCCTATCGCAAGCTCGCCATCTGACAGAAACCAAACACGGACTCCGCAACGTCGATCTGCCGATGAGCAGCATTTGTCAAACTCAAGCTTGGTTCAAATTCGTCGAGCACTGCATCGTTCATGCCCAATCTCTCTGGCAGGTCTACAATTCCGCACTGGATCAGTACCGCAAGCGAGAAAAGATCACCAATCCAGGCCAGCCAGTAGCCACGTTAGGAACCCAAGGCCCCTGGCTCGAACTCCCCTTTTGGCTTTATCGATCCAGTGACCCAGGCCGAAATCGAATGTGGCTCAAAATCGACTCTTCGATTTGGGAACTAGGCTGCGGACTACGCCCCGACCAGTTGGCTTGGACGCTCCAAGTCGACCCAAAAAGCGGTGGTCTTGAGAAAGCTATAAACAGTGCCACCGATCAGGAGATCTACCTCAGACCTCGAGCCTTGATGACGACCCTATTTATGCGATGCTTTTTAGCCGATGGGTTCGTCCACGGGATCGGAGGAGGCATCTACGACCGACTGACCGACGAGATCATTCGCGGCTTTCTAGGCATCGAGCCCCCAGGCTATACCATCGCAACGGCAACTCTCCATCTTCCCCTGCCCGAGAACCTGCGCCGCATGACTCTCAGCGCCGAAACCGAACTCGAAAAACTTAAAGAGCATTCCCGTAAGATACGATCGGCCCCCGAACGTATCTTGAGCCCCAGCAATCCCGACGATCTTGCCTTAGCAAACGCCCATGCCAAGCTGCTCTCAGCGATCCCCATGCGCGGTGCTAAAAAAATGTGGCACCGGCAAATGGTTGACATCAAAGATCAGATTCGCAAAGCCATCGAACCTGCCGTCGTAGAACATCAACGAAAACTCATCGCGGCCCAGCGTCAGTCTCAGGAAGCTCACCTGCTTGGCTCTCGGGAATACTCGATGCTGCTCTTTCCAGAATCCAACTGCATCGATCGGCTTAAGTCTTTAGCGTCCCAAGTTCGCGCATAAGCATCTTCATATCTTCCCATGTGAGCTTCTTGGCCTCGGGGGCTCGAAGCAAGTACGACGGGTGGTAGGTCACGACCACCTTGGCTTTCTTGTACCAGTGAAATCGACCCCTCAAGCGACCGACCGGTTCGCTCGTACCGAGAATCGCTCGAACCGCCGTGGCACCCCAGCAAATGATGTAGTCGGGCTGAAGGATCTCAAGCTGCGCTTCGAAGAAAGGACTGCAGTTCTCTAACTCGACCTCGCTGGGGACCCGGTTGTTGGGCGGTCGGCATTTGACCGTGTTGAGAATGTAAACTTGATCGCGGGGAATTCCAGTGGCTACAAGAATCTTATCGAGCAATTGCCCGGCCGGTCCCACGAACGGCTCTCCGAGGCGATCCTCCTCGGCTCCTGGTGCTTCTCCTACCATCACAAAACGAGTTGCCACAGGCCCAACGCCAAAGACCGTCTGACGACGATTGCAGGCCAACTCATGGCACTCTTTGCAGCCCTCGACCTTGAGTTTCAATTCCGCCAAAGCCGCTGTTCGCTCTTGGGGATTTTTCGCAGGAGTCGACCAAGGGGATTCGACCGGTGGGCCCGAAGGTTTTTTGGGCACCGTTGGAACCGGGGTTTGCAAGACAGCCGGTGAAGTCGGTGGTTTTTGAGGTGATGCAGTGCGCGGCGTGACTGCAACTTGGGCTTGCTGAGCCTCTTTAGCCGAAACACCACTGGCAGGCGTTTGAGAGGCCGGAGCGATCCAGTCGACTAAGATCTCTTGCAAATTTGCGTGAGGCTTGGGCAAATTTCGGATCCCAAGCTTGCTCAGATGCTCTAAGTATTGGAGGCTAGCGAGTTTCCACTGGTTTGAATCCACAAGTCACCTGCTAGGCTTGCTGGATTGATCGTTCAAAAGCACTTGCCGCGTGGGCGAGCTGCTCGATGCTGTGAGCCGCCGAAACCTGAGTACGAATCCGAGCCTTGTTCTGTGGCACTACCGGATACGAGAAACCAATCACATAGATTCCTTCGGCAAGCATCGCTTGTGCGACTTTCCCCGCCAATGCCGCATCGCCAATCATGACCGGAACGATGGGGTGAACTCCATCGAGAATGTTCAGCCCGCGTCGTTTCATCTCTTGGCGGAAGTACTCGGTATTGGATTCCAATCGGTCTCGCAACTGAGTCGACTCTTGGAGCAACTCTAAGGCTCGAATCGCTCCGGCGACGACCGGTGGAGCGATCGTGTTGGAGAAGAGGTATGTCCTGGATCGCTGTCGCAAAAGCTCGACCATTTCGGCGTTGCCCGAAGTATAACCGCCCGAAGCACCACCGAGCGCTTTGCCCAGCGTCCCGGTCATGATGTCGATGCGATCGATCACTCCGCAATGCTCGTGGGAACCGCGACCTTTGGGACCAACAAAACCAACCGCATGCGAATCATCGACCATCACCAACGCATCGTGCTCGTCGGCCAGCTCACAAATCGATGCCAAATCAGCAATCGTGCCGTCCATCGAAAAAACACCATCGGTAGCGATCAGACGGAAGCGAGCCGACTTGGCCTCTTGGAGCTTGGCTCTCAAGTCTTCCATCGAGTTGTTCTTGTAGCGGAACCTTTGGGCTTTGCACAAACGGATACCATCGATGATGCTCGCATGGTTGAGTTCATCCGAGATGATCGCGTCCTCTGGCCCTAAAATTGTCTCGAAGAGTCCTCCGTTGGCATCCCAGCAGGAGTTGTAGAGGATCGTGTCTTCAAAGCCTAGGAATCGGCTCAACTGGTCTTCGAGTTGCTTGTGGATCGTCTGCGTGCCGCAGATAAATCTCACGCTGGCCATCCCATATCCCCAACGAGCCAAGGCATCGTCGGCAGCTTGGCGAACATCCGGATGCTGAGCTAGCCCCAGATAATTGTTGGCGCAAAGATTAAGGTATTCTTTGCCGTCAGCGAGCTTGACCATCGTCCCTTGGGCCGAATCGATGACACGTTCACGTTTGAATGTGCCAGCATCGCGCATCGACTGGTTCGAGCTTGCTACGTGTTCGAGGAATTGAGCATTCATTGGGAATCCCTAAGCTTGCAACGAGGATCGAGACTGACCAAGGAAATAGGCCCAAATTCCAAGTCCGATAATGACCAATTGGCTCAGAGCAAAGGCCCCGAGTATTTTAAGCGATTCTCCGGTCTCACCGCCGTAAGCGTGAAGTCCGACACCAAGGATGTTGGTACCGAACATCGACCAAGCGGTGATGATGTTCCCAGCGATGGCCAACGTCGCAAAACCCAATGCACCCACGAGGCGATCCCATTTGGCATGGAGCAACAGGGCATTCCACAGAACGATCATCAGAGCCCCGTTCTCTTTGGGATCCCAACCCCAGAAACGACCCCAACTGTCGTCTCCCCAGAGTCCTCCTAGCACCGTTCCAACGAAGCTGAAGAAGATCCCAAAGCAAACCACACCGTAGCAAATCCGATAGAGCATATCGATCGTTTCGCGAAGCGTTGACCCTCGAGAACGATCTCCAAAGAACGACGACATCAAGCTGACGAGAACAATGACTATCCCTAAGAAACCTGCTAGGAACGTCGCGCTGTATCCGAGCGATACGCTGATGACGTGTGTCGACAACCAAAACTGCGTGTCCAACACCGCTTGCAATACAGGCATCGAATCGCCCATGTCCAATCCATAGGCAACTTGCAGCGACAAATAACCAGCAATCGATGCGACGAGCAACGAGATCGAAATCGGAAACAAGGATTCGGCAACAACACCTGCTAGCACAATCGCCCAGCCGATGAATACCGCAGCCGAGTAAAGACTCACCACGGGCGGACGCTCAGAGATATAGATCCGGCTGATGATCGCCAACGTATGGAGTCCAAGGGTAAGAACGCATATCCAAAAAGCCGACTGGCGCACCCACTCGCTGCGGATAGCCAACCCTAAGAGGCTCAATAGACCCGCGATGATATACAGACCGTAAGACCAACCGATCGGATTGAAGTACTCATACCAAGCCTCGAATCGAGCCTTGGGCACCTTCGCGACGGCTCCATACTTGTCTTGCATTAGCTCAGAATAATCCTTCACCGCAGCATTGATTTCGCGGCTCTTGACATTCCCCTCACGCAGCAGGGCGGCCATATCTCGGAACCTCGACGTTGGATTGTCGAGTTTCTTGGAATCGAAATTGGAAATCACCTCGTAAAACGCAGGGGCATAAGCATCCCAGCGCGGAGGAGGAAGCTTTGGATCGATCTTCTCAGGAATATCACGAGGAGGAATGATCGCCGGTGGACCTTTGACTCGGAGCGATTCGATCAGGGGCTTGAGCCGATCGATCACCAAAGCCAATCGATCGGGTTGCTGAGCCGCACTCTTGAGGAGTTCGTCGATCGGTTCGTAAGCGTTCCAAATACCCAAAAGAATCTGCATCTTCGACTGAAGCTTCATGAACTGCTTTTCGTCAAAACTCCAATCCTCCTCTTTGCGAGCCAGGATGTTCTCGGTCTTTTCTTGCTTGCCTTCCAAGGCTGCCATGATTTGGTTGGCTGGATAGCAGTTGGTCTTGTCCCGTTTGATTTCAAGCTCATCGAGCAAGACTTGCGAATCGATTCGAACCAGCGGAGCTTCAAGCACCCACGGTTCATGCACCATGACACTCATTAGCCACTCGGCCGAGGTGCGTCTCTTGGGTGGTTTCGAAGATTTCTCACCGGAGTCTTCTTTCAGATAAGGCTCCAGCGCGTAGGGCTTATTCGATAGGGCTTTAAGGATTTGACTTCCGACGCTCGATAGAGGCTTGATCCGCCCCTCGTGCTGCACGGGCAACTGACCGACTGCATACCAATCGACTTTTTCGCTCGTATCCTGGCGTTTTGGAAGGGCATAATAGAGCACACCCAAGGCTAGCACCGCTGGAATAATCAATGAGGAAATCGCAAGCGGTCTACGCTCGGGCATCGCGATGGCTTGGCGATCGTACCTCGAGGCAAATCGCGTCAAAGTGATGCTAAAGTGAGCCAACATTCCCAGACCGACCAACACGCATGAGACGTAGGGAATGAGCCAGCCGGCATTGGTCACAACTTGCAATACCGTTTGCTCAACTTTCAGCGGGGATTGAGCAGCCGATGTGTATTGGGATTGATAATAAGTCTCCCCACGGAAACGCATCGGACTGTTCATCCAAATGCGACCTTCCTGGAGTGTAGCCCCGGAATCATCGAGGATCCTGACGATCGAGGAATAGTCCTTGGGGATCGATGTACCTGTGTATTGTTCGAGCTTCACATCCTGAAGTTCAATCGAGAAGGGCTTGATGTTCCTACGGAATCTCAGTGCCAACTCAAAGTCCCTGCCGTCGGATTCCAATCGAGGCAAGAGCGTCTTTGGACGCACGCTCGGATCGTTAAAGAACTGCGTCAGGGCGTACTTGCCCAAGTCTTTCGAGGTTTTCTTTTCGCGAATCGAGACGATGGCCGAGGCAAAGTTCATCTCGCTCTTTGCCCCCCCAGACTTGCGGGCATCGAGCAAAACCACCTCGGGCGGTAATCCCAAAACCCCCTCGGATTCCTTCGCCGCAGCGGGGTTCTCTTGCCGACTACCCATGTCCGAATTGGGCATCCACTTTTCGATGCGGATCTCGAAAGGCAATGACTCATCGCTCAAGGGCTTCTTGCTGTCGATCGAACTCAAAATCAGCGGATCGTCAAACGCCACGATCCGGTTCTTGTCTGGTCGCGAAGAATCGATCACGGCCAATTCGACAATATCGGTTTGAACGGCAACCGAAGTCCGTTCACCTTCATAAAGACTGATGCGCTCTTCGCTTTGTCGATCCCCGAAGACGAACTGCCCGAGCATCAATAGACCGATTCCCAAGTGGATAAGCACATTTCCACCCCGAGCCCCAAACAGCAGGATCAGCCCCGCGAGCATGACCGAACTGACAATCGCACTCTTGGACAACTGCCAGACAATCCGCAAACCAGGATCGGGAATTCGATACTTGTCCCCAGTGATAAACAGGAAAACCGATATGCCCAAAAAGGTTACGAACAAAACCCAAAGGGTTATCAGCACAATCGACTGCTTGGGGGGATAAGCGATCGCCCAGCTACCAAGCCCAATGGCAGCCAAAACGATACTCGCTACGCAACCGATCCAAATCGCATCGTAACTAAACGGCGGTTCACCTTGGAGACCATCCTCCAGGTGCGCGCCAAAAACGATCATCGCGATGAGCGCAAAGCCGATGAGAGTTAGCACCATCCCTGCAGCCAATCGCGAACCTCGAGCGGTCATTTGAAATCGCGTCATCTTGGCCGCTACTAGGTTGACCAGCAGAATCAAACCGATCAATGCACCACCAGGGATCACAAATCCACCAGCAAGTCGCTCTTGGTCTGTATGCGGCCAAATCGTCTGAGGCTTGAACACGTCCAAAGGTACGTAAGCCACCCAGCTATTGAAGTAGTCTTTCTTGACATCGACGATCGTATCCTCGTCCTGTGCCAAGGTTCCAACAAAGAGGATCACCACCCCGAGGAAAAACATCGCGCAGGTGATTTTTAAAGAACCTGCATACTTCAGGAGGGTCCAAATCGCATTTTCGACCGAAGACGAAGATTCGCTAGACCGTGGAAAAAGACCGTCTTGCAAAGGTGCAGTAGCCATGGAAATCTATTTAAGTTTTAAGGATTGGACGAATTGGATGAGGTTGTCTTTTTGACCCTCAGTGAACTGATTCTCGCCGATGACTTTCACAAACAAATGCATTTCTGGACTATCGGTCGGCAAGGAGACCACCAGCAACGAGGGGGCCATGGGTTCTTCCGAATTACGGATCTGGTAGAGGGTTGCTTGCTTGTTGCCAACGGCAATCTTTTGGGCCCCCTGAAGGGTCTTTTCAACAAGCGGGTCGAGCTTCGTTGGATCGGTTTCCTTAGCGACTTGCTGCAACCACATCATCGTGTTGGCTTGCGGATTGTCCGTCGCCATACTCACGGTCACCTCGCCACGACCTTCCTTAGATTCGACGTTGAGTGTCGCTAAGCGAAACTGGGAACCTTGGCCTACACTCCAGCCAGCAGGCAAGTCGTACTCGAGCGTGGGACGTTTGGGGGAAGCAGGTTCCTTGGGGACCGGAGAGTTCGCAACGCCTTGTGCCGGTGGACTCATTGCGCCTGTGCCAGTTCCAACCGCATCGAAAATATACGATGGCAACGGTGAACCCAATCGCGGAACAGTTGCCAAGGTCTCTTGCACGGTCTCCTTGGTCAGTTCTCCAAGTTTGAGTTGTCCTCGCCAACGATTGACGTTGCTCAGCAAGTATCCTGGCCACTCTTGCTCGGGTGGCATGGCTAGGGCCGTGACGGTGAACTTGACCTGACCGGTCGATTCAGGAGAGACCAGTTCAGCAATCGCAATGTCGTTGCGTGGGTTCATCACCCAACCTTCGGGAAGTTTGTTCGCAGGAAGTCCCGTCTGTGGATCGATCGTGAAGGTCTCGACAACATTCCGAAGATCGCCAAGCAAAGGTTCAAGCCGCTTGGGTGCATCGGTTGCTTTGAGAAAGTAACAACCTTGCTCGGTTGGAATAATCGCTCCGACGATCCGCTTAGGCCCCGATGCCGAAGGGTTGCTCTTGTTGACACTCGGACTCGGATTGCTAGCCCGTGTATCGGTCCTGGCCAGTGGGCCTGAGACAAAGGTCGATTCGGATTTTGGAGCTTCGTAAACACGAACCTGCGAGGCTGGCTCGCAAGCCAGTTGCGTGCAGGTGAGGACTGCAAAAAGTACCAGCAGCAAATTTTTTAGGGTGGGTGCAAAATCCACGAAGGAATTTCCGGTGTGCGAAGGGCAAGGCGGGGAAGCAGGATCGAGGGGGAGTCGATTGACTGGAAGCTTGTGCCTTCAGAACCGCAAAACGGTCTGATGCATTCACCCCAGACCCCTTAACCGTTAAAGGGATCCCTCGCCTGTGAAAGTACTCAAGTATAGGCTAGAACCTGAAAATCCGACAGTTCAACCGACCCGACTGAGCCTCATCGGGCCGGTTTTTCTATGGGAATCCAAGCCCGGGAGCTTAAGGAGTTTTCTTGGTCGGCTCGGCGATGACAACATTCGTCGAGAAGAAGGCCGGGAGAGTTCCAGCATCGAAAACCCATTCGCCAAAGGCTGCGACATATTGCTCCGAGTCCATAGCGACTTCGGCGGTGTGCTTGCGGGCCTGAAGCTCTTTGGCTGGCAAGCTGGTCCAACTGGAGTTTCGGAAGTCTCGGGTCTGAGATTTAGCGATCCAAATCGATGCTTCCTGCGGGTCGGTGTCGCACTGCATGTTTAAATAAATCCGACCATCCTTAAGTTCCGTCTTCCAATCGAGCTTTGGCAAGACCATTTGGCCGCAGCGGCTCTTGTGCAGCGCACAGATCGAGCCGGCCACTCGGGCAATGTCCCGGATCGAATGCCCCTGATTGGGTGTGTAGAGCAGATACTTATCACCCCTTAGATCAGCCCAGTAATTGTTGCAAGCGTCTAGCGGCCAGTAGCGATCGTTGGTCCCAAAAATCAGTAGCTTGGGCTGTTCGATCCGATCCCGATAGCGATAAGGGTCGACGATTTGAATCAAGGACTCCCCTTGCTTGGTCTTCATGAATTTTTGCAGACTCAGAGACGTGTAGTCTTCGATCTCATCGGAATAAGTACCCCAGGTTGCCATCTGGTGCTCCATTTGCACGGGCATATTGAGCATGTCGATGACCATGGGAGCTAGTGCATGGATGCGGGAATCAACTGCCGAGGTCAACCAAGTTGTCCAACCTCTTTTGCTCGCACCTGTGATGGTGAACTTATCGACCTGCAGCTTGTACTCGTCTTTTGCGAATTTTTGTACAGTGTCCATTGCGCGGACTGCAGAGCGAACCATCGGCATGAGCAGCGGCCAATCGTCCCCTTCCCCCTGGATAAACCGCTTGAAGGTTTCGGCGATCAGAGCATCCTCGTTGAGATCTCCGAGCATCGGTTGGAATGGGACTTGGGAGACGACGATCGCTGGAGACCCGGTCGCCTCAGCGATACCCTTAAGAACCTGAAACTCGGCCCGGGGCTCGACTTGAGCAGGAGCATTCTCACCCCATTGCTTGCTCCAACCACCTCCATCGACCAGCAAGATCGCCGATCGACTCGCTGCATCGTCGGGTTTTTCGATTGCCTTGCTCGGTACGATGATCCAAACGACATGCTTCCATGTCACATCTTTCCATTTCTGCGAGACCATGTGCAGTCGGGCCACGCGGCTCGATCCGATCTGACGCTTCTCGACGACCTCGAAGCGATAAGCCTCATCGACATTATTGGCAAACTCCTTGAGTTTGCTCGTCGCCGGTGCAGGACCTTCCTGAGCCGACAAAACTCCCACCAACGAAACACTAGCCACCAGAAAGCATAAAAGACCGAGCAATTTGAATTTCATCGAGGATCCCTTTGGGTGAAATCGGACATGGCAAACTCAAGCAACTTATCGCTGTCATTATAGCAAATAGGAAAAGGTCAGCGACTCTCGATGGCTGCTTGGGTTTTTCAGGCCCAGCGGGCTGAGATATGGGTACCAAGCGACGCTACAAGATCAAGCAGCGACTGGCTGGGGAGCAACGCATTGCTGCCAGATGTGCTCATACACTTGTCTCGCTAATCGCTGCTTTTCATCTTCCGTGAACGGTGGTGACGGTAGATTCAGGAACACATGGTCGAGAATGAACGTTTCAACCTCGGCTTGCGTCTGCTCTTTGTCAGTCCAGCGCTCCAGAGGTGCGATCAATTGCTGAATCGATGCGAGTAGACTGCGGCTAGCCTGCTTTACTCGCTCGCGGTCCACTTTGCTAAGGGTCTCTTTTGTGAGCAGATCGAAAAGAGCCAGCTCCTCTTCGCTCAATCCTTCTTCGGCCGCACGCCGCTGCTCGGCGTCGAGGCTGTTGGCCAGATCAACGAGCTTGGCGAATGTCTCCTCGATGGTGACCCGGTCCTTTTCACGGTTGTAGTCGGCAATGATGTCGGAGTACTTCTTGTAATAATCCATCCGCTGCGGATTGCGTGCGAGCATCTTGGCTAGTTTGTCTTCGACGATCTGGCGGACATCCTGGATCGCCGTTGCCTTGCGTTTACATTTCTTGGCAAATTCATCGCGGAGCTTCTCAAGGTCAATCTGGCTCAAATCATAGAAGCGGGAGTCTTTCTGGTCGTCGCCGGGCGCGGAAGTACGGATGGCTTCATTGACGATGCGATGGAGCTCTTTTAGCAATTCGGTAACGTCGGCAGTATCTCGGCGTTCCTCAAGCTTTTTATAAATTGCCTCGATATTGTCATGGCGTTCTGCGAAGGTGAACGCCGCAGGTTCCATGATGAGCGACTTGAACCGAGTGAAAACGACTCTCGAAAGGATTTCGAAGCGTCGTTTGCTTTCGTCGGATGTATAGACAGCTTCCACGCCATCGGCGATCGCCTGTATCTTCGTGAAACCACGTGCACCTGTTAATCGGTTCGGTTCGAAGCCTAAACCGCGAAGATGCTTCTCTGTTTCTTCGAGTGCATCGATCAACGCCTGAACTCGCTCTTCAATCGGAGCGACAATTTCCTCTGGCCCATCAGCATCATCCCCCAAAGCGTATTGTGCCAGTGCCTCCCTCAAGCTTTTGAGCATGCCGTTATAGTCTACGATCAGCCCAAAGTCCTTCCCGGGATAAACACGGTTGGCTCTTGCTATGGCCTGCATCAGCGTGTGCGCTTTCATCGGTTTGTCGATGTAGAGCGTCGAAAGGCATTCGACGTCAAATCCTGTCAGCCACATCGCACAAACGATCGCAACACGAAACGGGTGCTCGGGACGCTTGAATGCCGACTCAACATCAACACGTCGGTCACCGACCTCAAAACCTTGCTTCATTAACGCGCGGTGCGGAATGATATCGAAGCCCCATTTTTTGAAGTCCGCCACCTCGTTTTGAGCTTCGCTGATGATCATTTCGATGATTGTTTCCGCCATCCAAGCTGCTTGCCCTCGCAACCATACGAGTTCTTTCTGTTTGGCTTCTCGGATGTCATCGTCGGTGGTTGCTTCCAGTTCAGCTTCTAGCCTTGGAATCAAAGCTTGCACCGATGCCAGTTTCGCTTGCCACCGAGGGATGATCCGTTGGTGCATTCGAGCGCATGTAATCTTGTCGATGCATACCAGCATTGCTTTGCCGGATTGCCAACGGGTCGAACAGTGCTCGACGAAGTCGCTCGCAATCTTATCGAGCCGATCATCGGCGGTGATCACCTCGTAGTCCTTCCCCAATAACTTTTCCAGTTGCGCTTCTTGATCGGGATCGAGAGTCGCCCTGGCAATTGCGTCGGCGATACGGTCGTTCAGGTCCAGTCGTGCAATACCGAGCTTTTCGCCACGATTCTCGTAGACCAGCTTTACTGTCGCGCCGTCTTCTTCGCTCCGTTTGAAGTCGTACCTCGACACATAGCTTCCGAAGATTCGCTTGGTGAGGTGATCGTGCTTGAAAAGCGGAGTACCTGTGAAGCCAATGAATGAAGCATTCGGCAAAGCCAACCGCATGTTACGAGCCAACTTGCCCGCCTGAGTGCGATGCGCCTCATCCGAAACGACGATGATGTCGTCTCGCGTACTGTATGGTTCACGAGGGTCTACATCCTGATTGAATTTGTGAATTAGGCTGAAGACAAACCGGTGGTTCTCCTTCAAATACCTTCGTAAATCATTGCCTGATGCGGCGCGAGGCGTCTGATCGTCGGCGACACCGCAACCCACAAACGTACTGTAGATCTGCGAGTCGAGATCGTTACGATCCGTCATGAAGAGAAAAGTGAACTTCGACGAAACATGCCGACGCACTTTCTCGGCGAAGAATGCCATCGAATACGACTTGCCGCTCCCTTGAGTGTGCCAGAAAACACCTAGCTTTCCTAGATCGGGATGAGCCTGCTCGACGATGTCGAGCAATCGCAGCGAATTTTCTTGTTCTTTGGATTCTACGAATTCGGTGGTTGACTTCACCTCGAAGTCAAGAGCTTTTTCAGCAACCTCCGAAGGTATCTCTACGGCAGCTTGCCGTACAACCAGTCGCTTGTCAGGGGGAAACTGCTTTTTCAAATCCTCCTGTCGCCGCACCGATTCCACCGCCGCATTCACCCCCAACACCTGATGGTTGCGGGCAACCACCTTGCGGGTCGCTCCCGGCTTGCTGGCGTCAAACAAGATGAAGTTCTCGACTAGGTCGAGCAATCGATTGTGAGCCAACATGCCGTTTAGTAGCGCTTCTGCATCGACGCGCCCCTTATCGCGCTCGTCTAGACGCTTCCACTCATAAAAATGCTCCCATTGGCTGGTGATCGATCCGTAGCGAGCTCGGTGGCCGTTGCTGACAATCAGGAAGGCGTTGTGGTGAAACGCATGAGCGATCACGTTTTCGTCGAGGTAATCGCGTAGGTTCCCATCGAAGCCCGCGCGGATATTCTTGTAAACCGCTTTGAGTTCAATGAATACAAGGGGAATACCGTTAACGTAGCAGACCAGATCGGCCCGACGGTTATAGCTGGGGGCTCGCAGGCCGGTGATCTTCAGTTCCCGCACTGCCAGAAAGCGGTTGTTGGGCTGGCTGTCTGTCCCGCGTCCGTTATAAAAGTCGATCACGCGGGCTTGGGCGTGACGAAGTTGGCCGGTGGAGTCGCGAAAGCTGACGGGAACTCCATCGCGGATGAATTTGTGAAAAGCCTGATTATGTGCCAACAGCGAGCGAGAGAAATCGTGCTGCGTAGTTTTAGTAATTGCCTCTTCTACGGCCGCCGGCGGCAACTCGGGGTTGAGCCGCTGAATTGCTCGCCGCAAGTCGCGAGCGAGTACTACCTCGCGGGTATCATTTCGCCCCAGGGTGCCATTGGGGCCGAATGTCTCGTCGTTCCAAGCATAGACGTTATCCCAGCCCAATTCCTTTTCCAAGTGCTCGGCAAACGTCGCCTGGACGAGTCGGTCTTCACTGTTGATGTCTGTGATCATGGCAAGTTATGTTCTCGATCCGAGCTGGAGTTGTACGGATTCAGCGTCTCTTGTCGCATTCGCAAGTTCCTGCTGTAAATACACTTACGGCCAATCAACTGGTTTTTGCTCCTCCGGAATCGCGCCAAAACCGTTTGATTCGGCTTGGTTTGGCGCAATTCTGTATGTTCGCACACCTGTCACGGATTCTCTGTTTGTATCCCCTGAATCAGTCGTCTTAGGCCGGCAATGAACACGGCAAAACTGCGGGAACGATCGTTTTCCAAATCCAAATGAGGGCCGATGTCGCGAGATCCTCTTACTTTTTGGTAACGATTGTTCGTCAACCTTTCTAACTCCTGCACTGGGTTGGAAAGATTGTCCGGCACGCGAAACTTCGCCTGACCTTGTTTTGATGAGAGATTTGGGATTTCCAATGCTCGTTCAACGGCTGCTAAATCTGCCAGATACCAACTCTCAATTTCATGACATGCTATTCGGATTAACGTGTTTGGACGATTGGCTTCGATACACTTCTGGACAAGCCTTGCTTTGACCGCTCTACAGTCGCCAGCGTCTTTGTCTCTGAGCACAATAAACTGAGCGTTTGGAACCAAATATCTTCGCAAACGACGAACCAAATTGCTCTCAAGATCGCTTTTGCCTTCGAACGTTATAAAACGCACACTGACGCCTGCTGGCAGAAGACGTGGTAAAAGCCCCTTAAGCATCTCCTCGGCGGAGGCTTCCTCAAGAAGAAATACCAATTGACTCATCGCGGATCTGCTCCACCTAAAAAACCCTGCTTCCAGAGGTAGCCCAGTTGGTCGCCATCATTCACGTAAGTGGCAATTTGCTCGTCATCCGATGCGCGTTTCACGGTGGTGTATCCTTTTTCTTTAACAAGCCAAAAGACTTCTTCAAGCTTGCACGCATTAAGGAAATCGGGCGAGTGCGTCGAGACGAATACCTGGCCACCTCGATATGCATAGTCCCGAAACTCTTCGGCCAGTTCGATTAAGAGTTTTGGGTACAACTGATTTTCCGGTTCTTCAACGCACAAAAGTGGATGTGGTTTTGGATCGTAGAGTAAGACCAGATATGCAAACATCTTAATGGTGCCATCTGAGACATGACGCGCGAGAAAAGGGTCTGTGAAGGCACCATCTTGAAATCGCAACAGAACGCGACCTTCCTCCGTTGTCTTGGCGTCGACTTTTGTGATCCCTGGAACGCGACTGGCCAGCCGCTTGAGTATCTTGTCAAAGACCTCGCGATGGCGTTTGTACAGAAACTCCGTCACCAGTGCCAAATTCTCACCCTGGGTGGACAGGTGTTCGGCATGGCCGGCTTCCTGCTCGGGGCGCGCCTGTTGAATATGGAAATCAGAAATATGCCAATTGGAAATAAGCTCTCCTAACGCCATGGCGGCTGGGAATTTCTTGAATTGGGCCAGTCCTTTGACGGCCAGCGTGTCGGATGACTTTAGGACTTGATGCTCTCGCTGCAGTTGGCCTTCGTCTTGCACCTGGTCTGGTTCATTGGTAACAGCCTGGCCTTCGCCATTGCTGAAATCGAGAAAGTGCCATGGTTGCCCCTTGCTGCCACGCCGATACTTCAACAATTCCCGCTCGACATAGGGTACACCGTCCCGCTCATTAACGGCCAGGTAGTACGTGATCAGGGGCGAGCCCTCGTTTTCTCGAAATTTCAGTTCGATTTCGATCGGACCTTTCGAGTTCCGGCTGCGTGCTTCTTGAAAGCCTCGGCTACCACCTAATCGAGTCAATGCAACATGGACGTTTTCCGTCATGGCATCTTTCAAGAATCCAAAAACGTTAAAAATGGTTGATTTTCCCGTTCCGTTAGCGCCAACCAGGACACACATTCGCGGGATATCGCGAATCTCAGCATCTTGGAATGCTTTGAAGTTTCTCAACCGAAGTGACTCAATTTTCATTGGAATACTCTTTCGATCTGGTAGTCAGGGCGAATGTTGCTGGCTTGGAGAGCCAATGTTCTTGGAAATCGTTACTCATGTGCAATACCCGAGGTTTCCGCCAGCGATGCCTGGTATTGGCGGGTCGTTTTTCATACAGCCACCTCCCCGCTCATCAGCCGCAGTAGCAGCAAGTCGCGAGCGGCGAGGAGTTTCTGGTTCTGCAGATAGAGAACTCGCAACTGCTCATCAATCGAGTAGGTTACCTCTTCAAACGCAACAACCAGTGATTCCAAAGGCTTCAACATTTTTTGCTTTAAGAACTCCGCCTTGGTTACAGACGCAAAAATCGCTCCAGATCCAATCAGGTCTTCCTTGAAAAAGTGATTCTTGAGCTGATAAAAAAGTAGGGATTGATTTCCCGACTTGGAGCGCAAGGCAGCCAAACCTCGGCCGATCACTATTTTGTCAAGCGTGATATTCAGGCGGCCAACAGGTGCTCGCACGCTACATAAGATGTCATGTGGAAATGCAATTCGATTCAATGCCGACGTGAAGATACGATTTGAAACAAACCTATCGCCGAAATCCGCCACGCCCTGGTGGAATGGTAGACCTTCACCTACATCATTATAGTATTTCGACTCTGGGCTTTGCCCCATTACTACTTCGGCGATGTCGCCGAGCGATTTCTGCTCCCACCCCTCAGGCACTCCGTCAATTACTCGAACGTGTTCGTGGCCGGGGAAGTGGAGGCGGACGAACCACTCCTGGTACAACAGACGCGCCGACTCTTCCAATAACGCCATCCGACGACGATTGTTCTCGATCAGAACGTCGTAAGCGGAAAGAGTATCTGCGATTCGTTTTTGAACGGTTTGGGGAGGAACAGGCACCCGCAGTAGCGCGAGTTTTTCGCGAGGAAGATGTTTGATTGTTGCTCCAGTAAAGAGTGGCGCAAACAGCCCGGTTTTGCCCATGTAAAGAAAGGTGTAGAACAAGAATTCATGGTCTAGACAAGCGCGCGGGCGGATCCGGTGGATTGCCTTCTGGATCATCATACCAGGCCGTTGCTCCTTCCAAATTGCACATCGCCCCGGCTCTCCGCCCTCACACATTACGATGTCGCCTTTGCGCAGCCCAAAGGTATCTAGCTCGTGATCCTCAAATCGCATTTCGCGAAGTTCGCTGAAGTCAAACTCACCCCATCTAACATTCACGTTCGCGAGGTACGGGAGTAGGTCGCCGCGGTTCTTCTTTTCGTCGAGCATCTTGCCAAGACGGAAATCCGCAACCTCATCGAGTTGTTTGGTCGGCCACTTCATATCCCACGCCCCTCAGAGTTTTCCTGAATCTTCGCCGCCAACGCGACGACTTCCTTGTTCAGATTCGACGGTTCATAGTCGAGGTTGTGCGGAAATGCTTTCGTCGTTCGATTCATTGCGATGCCTCCAGCAGCTTGGCAATTTCCTCCGGAGCTGGCAGCTGGCCTTGGAGCTCTTTGGGCAACCGCTTCACCGTGTGGTACGTTGCGACGCCGATCGGTTGACGCGCGTCCTGCAACGCGTACTCGACAACTGTCCGATTCTTCTCTTTGCATAGAATGATGCCAATCGGGGCTTGCTCTCCCGGTTCTCGTACCTGCTTATCCAAGGCCACCAAGTAGAACTGCATCTTGCCAACAAACTCCGGCTCGAACTCGCCGATCTTCAGATCGATGGCGACCAGACACCGCAAGCGACGATGAAACAGCAGCAAGTCGACAAAGTACTCCTTGCCATCTACATCCAGCCGGAATTGGCTGCCCACAAACGCAAAGAGCCCGCCCATCGCTCGGAGGAACTGCTCGATGCGGGCAATCAACGCGCGTTCCAATTCCCGCTCGCTGTGCTCGTCTCCCAGTTCGAGGAAATCGAACGTGTACTCGTCCTTGACCGCCAACTTGGCTTGGGCGCGAAGCTTGGGCGTGAGCGCGCGGTCGAAATTGGTCTGGCCCAGCAGCATCGATTCATACGCTTGGCTCTCTATCTGGTGAATCAAGACGTTTTTCGTCCAGCCAAACTTCTTGGTCATGCGAATATAAAACTCGCGTTGCAGCGGGTCTTTGCAGCGTTCCATGATCAGCACATTGTGCGTCCAAGCAATTTCTCGCACCAATGGTGCGAGTTTCTCCGACTCATGATAGGCTTCGTAGAAAGCACGGGATCGCCACAAGTTGGCTGCTGAAAATCCCTTGATACCGGCGAATTCTACTTGCAAATCGGCACCCAATTGCTCAACCACCGCCTTGCCCCACGAGGCTCCTTGTTGGCGGGCTACGATCATCTTGCCGATATCCCAATACAATCCGACCAATTCCTGATTGACCGCGCGCAGGGCCGCGTACTGAGCCGACCGTACTCGTTCCTTTACCTCGGCCAACAATTCAGCGTAATCCGCAGGAATTTGCGACATGTTCTCGGTCATATCCCCAATCCCTCAAAGTTCTCCTGAATCTTCGCGGCCAACGCGACGGCTTCCTCGTTTAAGTCAGCTAGTTCCGTATGAATATCCTTGAGCACTTGCTCGAAGTCAAAGTCCTCGTCGACCTCGGCCGGCGCAACGCCGACATAGCGGCCGGGTGTGAGGCTCCAATCTGCATCTTTGATATCCTTGAGCGTCACAGCGCGACATAAGCCTGCCACGGGCACGAACTTGGCATCGGGAAACCTCGACAGTAACCAATGCGCCTGACGTTCGAAGTAAGCGGTCCGCTTGAGTTGCTCGACCAGTTCCTTGCGCCGCGCATCGAGGATTTTTTCCAACCGACCAATTGCCCGGCTGTCCCACTGTTCATGCTCGCGGGCTGCGGTGTCCTTCTCGGTCGTATCGACAACGCGAACCGTCAGCTTGCACACCAGATCAACATCCTTCACCAGATCGCGACACGCTTGGGCCAACGGATCGAGTTGCTCTAGCCGCTTGCGCTGCGCAGATGCTTTTGGCTCAACCGCCTTCTTCCAGTCCTTGGCAATGCGACCGGCCCACTCCGTCAGCGACGTGAAGCAAGCCTCGGCTGCGGCATCACGTTCCTTAACCAATTCGCGGATTGGGGCATCTTTGGCCAGCGTCTCGAGAAACGGTTCTGTAGCATCCACCACGCCATGATAGGCTGCTTGCACAGCCTTTGCTAACTCTTCGATTTGAGCGGCTTCACTGAGCGTTCGATCCAAATAGCTTTGCACCAGCTCGATAAAACGGTCGGACTGCCCCCGATATAGCCAGACAATCGCAGTGAGGTTGGCCAATTGCTCGGGACTGAAGTCGTAAATCTTGCGGGTGACTTTCCGATAAACGTTTCGGGCATCGAGCATCAGCACTTGGTCTCGCCGCTCTTTCGGTTTCGCTCGATCGAAATGCCACAGTTCGCAGGGAACGGTGCGAGTGTAAAAGAAGTTCGAACGAATCGAGATCATCACATCCACTTCACCCGTTTCAACGATCTTGCGCCGCACCTCCGCTTCGCCGTGGCCCGCGCTACTCGCCTGCGAGGACATCACAAAGCCTGCCCGGCCTTTTGGACTTAGATAGCTGTGGAAGTACGAAATCCAAAGATAATTGCCGTTCGAAACCTTCTTGGCTTTGTTGACCCCCGGCAAACCGAACGGCAATCGACGATCGTCCTTCACTTTCTCAGCGTCGACCATATCCACGTTGAAGGGCGGATTGGCCATGACAAAGTCGCATTTCCCGTAAAGGTTCTGAGCGTCTTCGTAAAAGGTGTTAGCCTCGCGAATATCCCCTTCCAAACCATGGACCGCGAGGTTCATCTTGGCAAGGCGAATGGTGGTCGCCGTTTTTTCCTGGCCAAAGAAGGTGACGCGATGCGCGGTGTCTTTACCCAAGCGTTCGATGAAGTGACTTGATTGCACAAACATCCCGCCAGAACCGCACGCCGGATCGAACACAATACCGTGGTCGGGCTCAATGACGTTAACGATGGTTTGCACCAACGATGGCGGAGTGAAAAACTCGCCGTTGTCCTGCGCTCCCTGCATCGCAAACTTCATGAGGAAGTATTCGTAAATACGACCGAACACATCGCCGCTGGCAGTACGCAGCGTTTCGCTGTCGAATACTCGGAGGAGGTCTTCGAGCAGATAGTTCTCGAACTTGTCGTAGTCTTTCGGAAGTTGACCTTGTAATGGTTCAAAGTCGCGCTCGATGGCGTCCATCGCTTTGACGATTGCGGTGCCAAGGTTCGCACCCTTAGGCAATTTGAGCAGTTCGTCGTAGCGGGCTTCTTTCGGTAGCAGCAGGGCGCGCCGTTTGAGGAAGTCGCCTTTAACTAGCGCGCGTTTCGGCATCTTGCCGGCCGCCTGCTCGGCTGCGATTTGTGCGGCAGCAGCATCGTAACGATTCGTTGCATGGCGCAGAAAGATAACGCCCAGCACGGGCATACAGTATTCGGAAGAGGTCAGCTTGGAATTCGCACGCAGGTTGTCTGCTGCTGCCCAGAGGTCGGTTTCCAACTGTTCGATGTTGCTCAATGCGTGTTCCGTCATGCAGTTTTCCTAAAAGCGTTACCGCTGTTACAAGTCTTATCGGGCTTTCTTCGCTACAGTGGCAATCACCGGCTTGGCCGCTTTCTTCAGCAGCTTGTCCAAGTCCGTTCGTTTGAACAATCGATACCCATTGACCGGATTGCGGTGCATTGGGATATCGCCACGGGCTGCCCACTTACGAACCGTGTTGTGATGGATGCCGAGATACTCGGCCGCCTCTGCGGTGTGCATGTATTCCGACAATTTGGTCATGGTCTTGGCCTCAAAAACTGGGGCGCGAATTTCGCAAGACCGGTAGTTTAACTAACCCTACACGGTTTGAACAGCACGACGCTATTGCTGGCCAATTCCGGCCCAAAGCTGGAAATCATGTCATTCATCAACGCCCAATGTCGCGTCGGCGTCGGAACTACCACTAGCCTCCGTCGCAACGCGAGGTCGGACGATCTGGCTAATCTGATCCGGTGTTCTCAGAAACCTGCTGACGATCAGCCAAAGCCCAGCAATTCCAAGCAGCAATGCAACGACCGCATAGAGAAAAAGCTTTGCAAGCTTTTGACCCATTTGCCCAATGGGCACCGTGATCGAATCGGCCGGGACTTGGACCAACAAAAGAAGCGATGTCGATTGCCGACGCTCGAGCTCATCGGAACCCTTGCGAGCGATCTCGACTTTCTCCATCGCCGCGATCCACTGGCCCTTGTAAGCCTCCCCTGCAGGATGTTTCGACACCGGATCGATGTATCGATACGTTCCGTCTTCTTTGAGTTTTTTGAGCATCGCTTCATCGATCTGAAACTTCAGCTCGGATCCATCGGCGGACTTTGAATCCGTTGAACCATTCCATGTCGCAAAGAAAGGATGTTGCAAAATCGTCCCTTCGCGCTCTCCTTCATGTCCGTCGACCAAAACGGCAAAACCAGAAAACTCCCTTTGCTTGCTCTCATCGTTGGAAGCTTGCGGCTCGATATTGGATTCCTCGAGTTGCGGGTTCTCTGTGCTTTGATTCTCTATGCTTTGATTCTCTGTGCGTCGGTTTTCCGTGGCGAGCAACTGCAGATCGCCGATGTTGATCGTCAATACCAACAGACCTTCACAGACTCGCTCGGGCCCTTTCCCATCAAGTGGCTTGCGCTTGACCGAAATCGGAGTCGAGACGGCGATCTTCCATCGATTGGTGGTCGTCGATTTGAAAGGCACACTCAGGTGCGAAGCGGACGTCCGCTGGATATTGCGACGGGGGGTCGTCGGACTCAGATCCCGCGACTGACCAGAAAAGTAACTTCGGTAGGCAAAGTTCTCGCCGATCGGAGCGCTCGAGGGCTCGTTGGCAAACGCCGCTGCGATCATCGTGCCATATCGATCCGTGACAAACAAACTATCGAACTTGGTGGATTTGGCCGCTCCACCTCTTAAACGTATCCATTCGAGCCTCTTGGCCAGCAGCGCTTCGAGCTCATTGCGGGCCGGCAGGTCGATCAGGGTCGCTTGACTCTCTGGCGGTGGATCTTGCTCGGTGGCCAACGATTGCAACAGATCCGTCCCGGCAGCATCGATCGACTCGGCAAACCGCTCCTCGATCGCACTTCGCTTGGCCTCCTCTTCGACCAGTCGAAACAGCGCCGAAATCTCCGATTCGAGCGTCCCGGCAGCAGATCGAGCAGCAAAGTAATTGCTCTGCAGTGCACCCTCCCGCAGATCGTTCGACAGATCCGCTTCGGCCACCGACACAGCCCGCCAAAAAGAGAGCCCCATGATCGTTGCAAGCAACAGCGGGCCGAGTATTCCAAGCACCAGCAGCGGTGTCCGCAGACGACTGATATTGCGGCGCTCAAGGGCTGCTAAAACCTGCTGAACGTTCTCGAATCGATCCTCAGGCTTCTTGGCAATGCAACGATCGATGATCGAACACAGGCCGCGATCGATCCCAGAGGCCTTGTAGTGGCCTCGTGGATAAGGACTCTTGAGGATCGTATCGCGATACCTCTTGAGCCGCTCCGAAAGACTGCTTGCTGTGTCCAACGTCGATACGGTCTCAGGGGTGCGATAAGGAGGCGTGCCGACGACCATCGAATAAAGGATCGCCCCAAGTGCATAAACGTCCCACCTCGCATCGGGCACCGCATTTAAATCGGCTTGCTCAGGTGCCATGAAAAAAAGTGTGCCCAAAGAAGGGGTCTGCTCATTCGATAGCCGGCTTTGCCCAAAGTCGGCTATCCTCGGCTGCATGTCTTGGTCGAGTAGAACATTCGCAGGTTTTAAATCGCAATGCAAAACCCCCTTGCCATGCGAATGGTTCAAACCCATGGCAATCCCCGTAAAAAGCTCGACCGCCTTGGGAACGGCGATCGCACCTCGATTGCGAATCAAATCATCAAGCGACCCATTCTCTAGATACTCCATGACGTAATATGGAGGCTCGGAGTCCCATCCCACCTCCAATACCTGAACAATCGCGCGATTGCCCGACATCGAAACCAAGTTCCTGACCTCACGCGTCAGAAGCGACCAGTTGACCCCAGCCCGATGCAAATAGAACTTGATCGCCACGGTTCGCCCCGTATTGAGGTTCGTCGCAATCCAGACCTGCCCATAAGCCCCCTGACCTAACAATCTCTCCATCCGGTAACCGGGAACCTGCGACGGAGGAACCGTCGAGCGCAGGCTCAACTCCTCGGCCCGCATCTGCTCGCCAATCGATTGATTTAAAGTTTGGTTGATGGTCATCCTTCGCCCAGAAATCCAAGGCTGCCTTTACGTTCTGTTTCCCTAAAGCTTAAGCCCCACAGGAAGCCTTGACAAAGACCAATTCCCAAGGATTGCGACCAATTCGGAACTTGCAGGGCGTTTTTCCGTTAAACTGATCGTAGCCAAAAGCTGCACTTCTAAGATTAAACCTACCCCATTGAACTACCCCAACCCCCGTCAAAATATGTCAAAGTACCCTTCCTGTCCCTTTTTCCTGACAGCCTTGGCCGTCAGCTCGCTGGCTTTGGCAACCGAGAGCCGAGCCCAAGAAACTGCCAAAGAAACCGCCCCATCATTCTCCCAACAAAAGACCTCGGCCCACACAGCCGCAGCCCAATGGGGGCACTGGCGAGGCCCCAGCGGCAGCGGAAAGTCCGACACTGCAAAACCACCCCAAGAATTCGGACCGGACAAAGCACTCCGATGGAAAGTTCCCATCGCTGGCCAAGGATCCGGCTCTCCTGCGGTCTGGGATCAAAAGGTATTTCTCACCAGCGCCGTAGCAACTCAAAACCGAAATGAGTTCGAGTTTCACGTTTACTGCCTCGATCGACAAACCGGCAAAACACTCTGGGATCAAAAAGCCGTTACGGCAAAACCGCACGAAGGAACCCATGAGACCAACGGCTACGCCTCGGCGAGCCCCTGTACCGATGGCGACATGCTCTATGCCTTTTTCGGTTCCCGAGGCCTCTTTGCCTACAGCCTCGATGGCAAACAAGTTTGGTCCAAAGACTTGGGTGATATGCAAATCCGAAACGGTTTCGGCGAAGGTAGTTCGCCGACGATCGCAGGTGATCTGCTGATCGTCCCATGGGATCACGAAGGCCAATCGATGCTCTATGCACTGAATAAAAAGACCGGAGATATCGTTTGGCAAACCAAGCGTGACGAACCGACCTGCTGGGCAACACCCCTGATCGCCAGCGACCCTCAAGGCAATGCTCAAATCATCATGAACGGACAGACCGCCGCTCGAGGATACGACCTTGCGACGGGCAAAGAACTCTGGCAATGCTCAGGCCAAACTCAACGGCCCTGCGCCTCGGCCGTTGCCCAAGACGGTGTAGCCTATGTCGCCAGCGGCTTTCGAGGTTCCTACATCGGTGCGTTCGACTTAAGCGGTCGAGGCAAACTCGAGTCGACCAAACATCTGCTATGGTCTCAAAACCGCGACACCCCAGATGTGGCCTCTCCCCTTTTGACCAACGGACGCTTGTACTACTACAAAGAAAAAACCGGTCTGCTGACTTGCGTCGAGGCTAAGACAGGCAAGACCCTTTACTCGGCAAGCCGAGTCCCGGGAGTGGCTCGAACCTACGCTTCCCCCGTCGCGGCCAACGGAAAAATCTATTTGACCGATCGAGGTGGAACGATCACCGTTATCGAGGATTCTGCCGAACTGAAAGTACTGGCCAACAACAACGTCGGTGAAGGAGTCGATGCAACCCCCGCTTTGGTCGGCTCAGATCTCTTGGTTCGAGGCGAAAAGCACCTGTTTTGCTTCAGCGATTCGAAAGACTAACGGCCGACAGATCGCTCAAGTAATGTCTTGCGCATCCTTCAGATCGATGTCGCAACTCTCCGGACACACCCAACGCGTGTACTCACGCGTTGCATCGACGATCCCACCGTCGGCGTAAATTCCCGGACCATCCTGTATCTTTCGCATCGCTTCTAAAATCCTCTGATGCTCGATCGGATCTGCCTCGGTCTTGCGCATGTGCTCTTGAACACGCAGTTCATCCATCCGCCAAACCCCCTCGGAATCTTGATATGCCGAGTGACGCCAATGGTAAATCTCCAAACACTTCAGATCCAACGTAAAGGTCTTGTTGCGTTTCCAGAAATCCGAAAAGACCCCAGCCCCCATATAAAAGAGCCATGAACCCTCAAAGCCCAACGCCTCGGCAGAGGCCGGATCGGGATTCTTAAACCACACTCGATCCCCAGGTACGTAATAACTCTCAGGTAAAGGCTGCTCGCGCGAGCCATACTCCTTCATGAACACATCATGAAACTCTCTGGAACGAATCGCACGGCGCTGAGCCTGGGCCTGAAGCTGCCGATACAAACGAGGGTTCACCCTCATTGCCTCTTGAGCCACCCCCAAGGCCACGACGTATTCGGTAGCACGATAACATGAAAACGAGTAAACAACTCCAGTTTCCCCGGGCTGCGTAGCGAGCCTCAATGCGTCGATCAACGATCGCTCGGGTTGGATCAAGAATCCTCGATCCTCATCATAGACCCAGTACTCCTCGGGCCGCTCTGCTCCATAAGCATCAAACGACAAAAACGTCTTGCTTGCCGCCTGCGCGATATTCACCCGAATCCTAGCCGAGGACTCAAACTCCTCAAGGCTTGGATAAGCGAAACACAAAGGGGAGGCGAGCATCGCAAGAAGTGTCTCTTGGTCGATCAACTCCGATGCAGGCCTTTTGAAATGACTACAAAGCCGCTCCGAGAGCATCAGAGTGTTGTAACTGGGCGTCCAATGAGCAAACGCCTGTGCACTTAACGAAAACCGGTAACCCCTAAGCCCCGCATGCTCACAAGAGTTCGACGTGACCCAAGCTTCGATTCCTAAACGTTCGAACCATTCGAAGGCTCGGTCTTTGGCCGAGTGATCGCAGGCGACAAAGACACCTTCAGGAGTGTGATCGGTCATGGGCTTTCACAAAGAGTCAAGCAGTTCGCTCGGCGTTGGCTCCAAACGATGCTTGAGGAGAGGTAGTTTTTAAAGGAAGGATCGTTCGAAGAGGGCTAAACAAAAGGAGTGCAGCATTTGCATACCGCACTCCTTTGAACTCATTTATAGTTGACCCGATCGCTTCAGACAACCTGCCGAGGATTAGGAATCTGCTTCGACATCCTCTTGAGCTTCTTCGGCAGTGCTTGGACCTTCCGGCCCGGAGTATCCACCGGCAGCCTCAATCGCGTGGCGAATCTCCTTGGCCACCTCCTTGTTCTCAGCCAGATAGTTCCTGGCCTTTTCCTTGCCTTGGCCAATGTAAGTCTCACCGTACTTGAACCAAGCTCCGCTCTTGGAGAGGATCTTGTGCGCGATACCCAGATCGATCAAGTCCCCTTCGTAGCTGATGCCGTTGGTGTGCATCATGTCGAATTCAGCGACTCTAAAAGGAGGAGCGACTTTGTTCTTGACGATCTTGGTCTTGACCCGCTGACCAACGACCTCTTCGCCATCTTTGAGCTGGCCGATACGCCGAACGTCCACGCGAACCGAAGCGTAGAACTTCAACGCACGACCACCGGGGGTCGTTTCGGGGCTTCCGTAACTCATGCCACCGATCTTCTCTCGGATCTGGTTGATGAAGATCACCGACGTCTTGCTCCGAGCGATCGCACCGGTGAGCTTACGCATCGATTGGCTCATCAGTCGAGCTTGGAGTCCGACGTGCGAATCCCCGATCTCGCCTTCGAGTTCTTGACGGGGCACCAAGGCTGCTACCGAGTCGATCACAACGACATCGACCGCATTGCTCTTGACGAGCATCTCGGTGATCTGCATGGCTTCTTCTCCACTGCTTGGTTGACTCACGAGCAACGTGTCGAGCTCGACCCCTAGCTTCTTACCCCAGCTTGGGTCAAAGGCATGCTCAGCATCGATGATCGCAGCGATACCACCGGCCTTTTGAGCCTGGGCACAAACGTGCAACGCAATCGTTGTCTTACCGCTAGACTCCGGACCAAAGACCTCGATGATCCGACCTCGTGGTAATCCGATGCCGCCCAAGGCCAAGTCAAGCGAGAGCGATCCGGTACTGATCCCTTCGATCTTCAATTGGGTCTCGCCGCCCAAAGGCATGATCGACCCTTCTCCGAACTGCTTTTCGATTTGTTGCAAAGTGGTTTTCAGAGCTGGCTCCTTCTTGAGGATGCTCTCCAAACCGGTCACCGGCTCGGCCGGTGCCTTGTCTTGCTTCTTCTTGGTACCAGAACCTTTTCCTGTTGATCCAGCCACGGCTATTCTCCTTTTGTTCCAGTGGATGTCTCACCACTGCTTCCTTGTTTCCAAACGGGTCAATCATGCTAACGCTTACAAGCGACGTCAACAACTGCCTATAAGAATCGCCCAGGGGTGTGACACCTCTGGTCACAGCCAAATCCAGTTTCAGAAAAAACCCAAAAATTTTTTTGTCCCTTGGCACCCATAACGGCCTGAATTGCACCGTTTTCTCGCTATCCTGCTGTACCGAGAAACGCTCCCCCCAATAACGTCCACCAAGCGTCAAAAGCTAGCCTTCGACCATGTCTCTGGAAAAAACCGATGCGATCGTCCTAAAAACGGTTGAATGGAGCGAAACGAGTCTGGTCGTCACCCTCTTTACCAAAGACTTTGGAAAAATCTCGGCCATCGCCAAAGGTGCCCGACGACTCAAAAGCCCCTTTGAATCTGCTCTTGACCTTCTGTCGCTGTCCTCCGTAGTGTTCCTCAAGAAATCGGGCGAATCGCTCGACTTGCTCACAGAAGCCAAACTGCTCCGGCGGTTTCGCTCAGCACAAGTCGGACTGCTCCCCCTGTACTGCGGATACTATGCGAGCGAATTGGTCAATGCACTGACGGAAAACCACGAGCCGATCCCCGGATTGCTCGATTCGTTGTGCCATGCCCTCAATGAGCTCGATCGACAAGCAAATCCCGCTTGGACGATCCTGGACTTTGAACTTCAAACAATCCAACGCCTAGGGCATACGCCCAGTTGGAGATGGTGTGTTGCATGCGGCGAAGAGATCGAAACCGATCGACAATCGATAGCCTTCAGCCCCCAGGCCGGTGGTGTGCTGTGCACCAACTGCACCCCCATGCATCGGAGCTACCTGCGCATCCGACCACAAACGCTTCAGACTCTCGAATCGCGATCGGCTCAAATCAGCGATTCCAATCTAGCAAATATGATTGCCGAGCAAACACCGCCCCCAGTCATACCCGCACCCGTTCGAGCCGAACTGAGGCTCGTCATGGAACAGATCATCATCTGCCTCTCGGAACGACGCTTGAGAATGCTCGACTACCTCGAAGATCTCAAACGCTAACGCTCGGCACCTGGGCCCTTAGCACTGTGCTTGTCCTGAGCCTCTCGGGTTGCAGTCTCTTTAAACCTTGGAAAGAAGACGAATACTCCCGCGCGAAAAATGCCATCGAAGGCTACGAGGACAAAGAAGGCAACTGGATCCGACCCGAAGGCTCCCGAGCCGATAAAATGATGAATTCGGATGTCCCAAAAATATTCCGAAAGATCCCCGGTCTAGGCGAACGCACAGTCGACAAGGATCTTGCCAGAACCACCCTCAAAGAAGCCAACGAGCTCTACCAAGCTGCTGTCAGCTCGCAAGGTTCTGACCGCAAAGAACTCTTCCGCCAAGCCGCTAAGAAATACAACCAAGCCGGTAAACACTGGGCCAGCAGCTCCCTCGAGCAAGACGCCTACTTCATGACCGCCGAATCCTATTTCTTCGCCGAAGACTATCCCAAGGCCGAAGACTACTACGTCAAACTCATCAAAGACTATCCCCGAACTCGCTACCAAGACCGCGTCGACCAACGCCGTATGGAAATCGGTAACTACTGGTTGCAGTTCCCAGATAAGTTCTACAACATCAACTTGACCGACAAAAAACGACCCTTGAACGATACCGAAAACCACGGCAAACGCGTCCTGGAAAAAATGCTCCTCGATAGCCCTACAGGACGACTCGCTGACGATGTCACCATGGATATCGCGAACACCGAATTCAAACGGGAGAATTGGAACGAAGCCCTCGATCGCTATCGAGATCTCATCAGCGTCTACACCGATAGCCCCCACCAATTCGACGCCCACTTCCTAGGTGCCAAATCCGCACTGCTTGCCTATCAAGGCCCCCAGTACTCCGCCGAACCTCTCGAACAGGCCGACAAGTTGCTCAAGCAAATGGTTCGCCAGTTCTCCAAACAAGCCAGCGAACGCAAAGAACCTATCGCCGAAATGCTCGCTGAAGTCAAATACCGCCAAGCCGAGCGACTCTACGACGAAGCCACTTATAGAAACAACAAACAGGAATACGCCGCTGCCATCCTCTACTGCGATCGAATCCTAGACAACTATCCAGATACCCCGTTTGCAGATAGGGCTCAACAGATCATCGATAAAGCCGAGGGCAAGCCAAGCGTTCCAACCCCCTATCTGCATTGGATGACCTACGCCTTCCCAACACGCGATAAAGTCACTCCCCTTTTGAAACCAACCCAGCAAGAAATCGCGCAGCGACAAGCCGTCATCAGCCGCCCTCGCAACAAGCCTTCGACCAACCCACTCGATCCACTCGGTGGGGATTCCCAAGTTCGAACCGTAGGCAACATCGAGCCAGCCAAACAATAAACGCCATGGCCACTCGCACTTTGCTCTCTTGGGTTCCCCTCGTGCTGATTTTGCTCAGCGGTTGCTTTGGGTACCGCATCGGTACCCGCAACGTCTATCGCACCGACGTACGGACCATCAACGTTCCGGTCGTCCGCAGCGACTCGTTCCGACCCGAACTGGGTGTGCTCCTGACCGAAGCGGTCCAAAAAGAAATCGAACGCCGAACACCCTACAAACTCGCCGATAATGCCGTCGCCGATTCGATCCTCTCAATACGGCTTACCAATGACACCAAACGCGTCATCGCCGAAACCAATACCGATGAACCTCGCTTGCTCGAAAACGTCGTTGCCGTCGAACTCAATTGGACCGATCGACGTGGCATGAACTTGATCTCGACGCGATTCCTGCCCCCAGGCGAAATCACGCACTACTTTGCCGAACGCACCAAGTTTGTTCCCGAAGCCGGACAGTCGATCGCAACGTCTTTCCAACGCAACGCCGAACGACTCGCCAATCATATCGTCGACCAAATGGAAACCCGCTGGTAACCACACTTCATCGATCTACCGAATGATCCTTCGCCGCGCACTTGTATTTACCACCCTTGCTGTCCTTGGTACGGCCGTCGATCTGCTGACCAAAGAAAAAGTATTCGCTTGGAAAGGGCTCCCAGGCCAACAGCCTCCCTCCTGGTGGATCGAAAACTATTTCGGTATCGAAACGGCGGTCAACCAAGGTGCCGTGTTCGGACTCGGACAAGGTTACGGTTGGCTCTTTGCCGCCGTCTCGATCACCGCCATCATCGGACTGCTGGTCTGGTTGTTTGTCTACAAAGCTTGCCAATCGCTGTGGCTGACGGTCACTCTGGGACTCGTCACCGGGGGCATCCTGGGTAACCTTTACGATCGATTGAACCTCCACGGCCTACCAGGCTCGCTTGCCGGCGGCGTTCGCGATTGGATCCTATGCCGCTACGGCCAATACACCTGGCCAAACTTCAACATCGCCGACAGCCTCCTGGTCGCCGGTGCCATCATGCTCGCCTTCCACTCGCTGTTTCTCGGCGATCGATCGGATCGATCTGTCTGATCCGACTGATCCGACTGATCAGTCCGATCCCAGAACAACGACCACCTGCTTTCGCAACTCCTTGGCAATCTTGAGCAACTCTTGCGAATCTTCACCCTTCGTTTCTTCACTGTGCGACTCCAAGAGCCTCGCGGATTTGAGCATCAACTCTGCCGCACGATGCTTGCCCGATGACCCCTTGGACTTCTTGAGCGACTCCTTCGAACTCGTATCGCCCTGACTATCGCTGTCCAATCGAGGTAGCTGACCCATACGCTCCTTGATCGACTTGAATAAAGGATCCGACGGATCGATCTTGCCCTCGGGTGGTTGCTGCCAAGCTGCCGAAATCCAAGCCCCGAAAACAATCACACTGATTATTGCCAAAGTCAAACTAAGTCTATCGCGACGCATCTGCGCACTCCATTTTTAATTCCAACTACACCTTGTGCTTCTTGAGCCAAGCGAGCATCTGCTTGGTCGTCTTGGTATTGAGCACTTGCTTTTTAATGATCCCAGCGCGGCGAGCTACACCGACGCCATACTTCATGAGCTCGAGATTGCCAACCGCATGGGCATCGGTGTTGATGACGATCATCACCCCGGCTGCGGCCGCTGCGGCAGCTTGCAAGTCGTTCAAATCAAGCCTCTCGGGATTCGCATTGATCTCTAAACATTTGCCGTGCTCCGCAGCCGCTTGGATCACAGCCGTCAAGTCATAGTCATAAGCGGGCCTGCGCGAGATGAGCCTTCCGGAAGGATGCGAAATCGAATGGACACTCCGATGCGCGATCGCACCGAGGATCCGATCAGTGATCTCTTGCCTGGATTGTTTGAATCCAAAATGCACACTGGCTGTTACCCAGTCGGCCTGCGCCAAAGTCTCATCGCTCAAATCGAGTGAGCCGTCTTCGAGGATGTCGCACTCGACCCCTTTGAGCAACTGCAAGCGATCCTGAAACTTTGGACGGATTCGATCGATACTAGCCCACTGCTCGAGCAGCCGCTGGTCATCGAGCCCCCGAGCTACACTGACCCGCTTGGAATGGTCGGTGATGGCGATGTACTCCAGCCCCCTATCGATGGCCGCTTGTGCCATCGCTTCGATCGTGTCGGCACCATCGGTATAGACCGTGTGCATATGGAGATCGCCTCGGATATCCGTAAGCTCGATAAGATCCTTAAGCCTTCCTGCGAGATCCTTTTGAAACTCGAATCGATTCTCGCGAAGCTCTGGAGGGATCCACGGCAATCCGATCGCCTCGTACAAACTGGCTTCGTCGCTGCCGGCGATGGGTTTTTGATCTTCCCCTTCACGAAACACCCCGTACTCGCTGACTTTCAACCCCAACGACTTGGCAATCGAACGAACATGCACGTTGTGCTCTTTGCTGCCGGTGAAGTATTGCAGAGCTGCACCCCAACATGCCTCCTCGACGACGCGCAAGTCGACTTGAAAGGCTCCCGTCATCCGTACACTCATCTTGGTATCGCCTCGCGCGAGGATCTCCGAGATGTCGGAAAATTCCCCGAAACGATCCATCACCTTTTCGGGTGACTGGCTGACGACCAAAATGTCCAGATCTCCGACGGTCTCTTTGCCCCGTCGGTAACTTCCAGCAAAATCTAATCTTTGTATCGCTTTGCAGCTTGAAAAATGCGATCGCAACCGCTCGGCAAGCCGATCGGCATCATCGAGCCGCAGTCGCTCGGCAGCTTTGGCGACAATGTCGATGTTTTGCAAGATGCTTTGCTGCGTTTTTTCTCCAAAGCCTTTCAATCCGGCGACTTTTCCATCCAAGCAAACTTGCTTGAGGGACATCAAGTCCATCACGCCGAGCTCTTGGTGGAGTTTCATCGCTTTCTTGGCTCCAAGCCCCGGGACACGCATCACATCCCTGAGCGTTGTGGGAACTTCTGCACGCAACTTTTCTAAAGCAGGAATCGATCCGGTCTCGATGGCGACTTTCGACTTCTCAGCCAGCGTCGATCCGATGCCATCGACCGTCGTAAGATCGAAACCTTGTGCGATCAGTTCGCCGACCGGTTGGCTTAGCCCTTCGATGGCGGATGCTCCGCTGCGATAGGCTCGGATACGAAACGCGTTCTCGCCGGAGAGTTCCAAGAGGTCCGCTATCTCTTCAAAGAGACTGGCCAAGTGTTGGTTGGTCATGTGCGTTTTACTGGTCATGGTACTGGGTTTCCAGGTACTGGAGTTCCTGACACGCGCAAGAGGATTTCAGAGACCCTTTGTATCCATCGGTCAAGGTCGTGATGCTGGCGAACGTGATGATAAGCCACCTGGGCGCGGGTCTTCCATTTGGCTGGCTGGTCAAAGCAATTCTCCATGCGTTCGAGCATCAGTGGGATGTTGCCGATGGGAACCAAATCGCCCAGTGGGTATTGGCGCAAGTATTCACCGGCACCTTGCTCGGTGTTGGTCGCCAAGACCGGGCATCCGCAGAGCATCGCTTCGAGCATCACGTTGGGGAGCCCTTCGTAACGCGATGGTAGCACCATCAGGTCTGCATGTTTGAGGAGGGGAAAAGGGTTCGCGACATAGCCATGGAGAAATGCGCAGTCGCTGACATTCAGCTTGGCAATTAAGCCTTCGAGGTTCTCGCGCAATGCCCCTTCGCCAGCGATGTGCAAGTGGAATTGTTTGCCCCGTTTTTGAACCAGCAAGGCAAAGGCTTCGATCAAATCGGCGTGTCCTTTCTCAGCGCCGAGTCTGCCGACTGCGACAATGTTTTTCACCGAGTTGGACCAACGTGGGAATTCGATAGGGCTCATGGACTTGGCCTCGATCGTTTTGGTATCGATCGGGCTCATGACGACCTCGAATCGTTGGCCTGGGATCCGATAGTACTTGGCACTTGCAAGTGCGGTCCCTTGGGAAACACTCAGCAACGCTTGGCTTGAGGCGTAAGCTTTTGCCAAGCAACGGCGTTTGATCCAGCGCCAGCGGTTTTCGGTCCGCT
>Ga0315904_10000635_pt1 | contig 56020 bp, 50 predicted proteins | sample LakEriMetagenome_6_FD_203529 | JGI IMG/M metagenome (GOLD analysis project Ga0315904, IMG submission 203529) | Freshwater fungal communities from buoy surface, Lake Erie, Ohio, United States - Buoy 12 MA120 | ecosystem: Environmental > Aquatic > Freshwater > Lake | place: USA: Lake Erie, Ohio...
TGAGGGTGCAAAGATAAGGAACTATTCAGCATTCAATGGCCATCATTCCTGTCTGTGAGGAAATTCGTATGTTTAGACTTTGAAATCAAACCAACCCATGAAAAGACTCTTTTACTTATTTACTATTCTGACGTCTGCGGCTCATGTTTACGGCCAGACCATCAATAATCCGGAAAGTGTTGAATACGATGCCGCCAATGGACGTTATCTCATTTCCAACCGTGCTACTCCGGTAAGCATCCAGTCACTGATACCCGGGCAGTCTCCAACCTTGTTCGCGACTGGAGTAAGCAGTCCCGCAGGACTTGAGATCCTCAACGGGAAGCTCTGGGTATGCGATGGGGCGAACATCAAGAGTTTTAACCTGTCAACGGGTGCCCTGGAAAATACGATCAATGTAGGCGGGGTATTTTTGAACGGAATCACAAGCGATGGCAGCCAGTTTTTATTCGTGAGTGATTTTAGTGCGAATAAGATTTACAGGATAAATACGGTGTCGTTGACTTCTAATGTAATGGTGAACAGCACCGGAACCCAGCCAAACGGAATGTGGTATGATGGTGCGAATAACCGACTGATTTTCGTGTCTTGGGGAGGTTCAGCGCCGATCAAGGCTATAAGTCTGGCTGATTCAACTGTTTCGACGATAATGAACACCACCCTTGGTAATTGTGACGGAATAGCGAGAGACGGTCAAGGACGTTATTATATATCGTCATGGTCACAATCGGGTGTATATCGTTTCGATAGTGATTTCACAAGTCAACAACAAGTTCTTTCAGGTGTTAGCCAGGGAGCAGACATTTTCTATAATACATTAAATGATACGCTGGCTATTCCGAGAACATCGGGTGATGCTGTGACTTTTCATTATTTTGGTTCAGCCGGATTGGAATCAGGTTCCGGTGGCATAGCAATAGATGTTTTCCCAAACCCGGCAGTGGATCTGTTGAAGATCGATTTTGGTACTTTTCTTTTAGATGAAATAGAGATCAATCTGACAGATGCGAATGGTAAACAGTTGGACGTTAAATCCCTTATCAAGGAAAAACAGAATGGGGTTTTCGTCATGAATGTTGAAGATCTTCCGCGTGGTGCGTATTTCCTCAAATTGACGATAGGAGAGAATAATCCTGTGATCAGGCAGATCCAACTGCGCTAAATATAATGGATCAGTTCTTAAAGTACATCACATCTGTTCAGTCACTGGGTGAAGCGGAGCTAAACGCTCTGATTGCTATATGTTCAGAAGTGATGATCAGAAAGAATCAGGAACTTCAACCCGTCGGGCATACCTGCAAGACCATCTATTTTGTGAATAAAGGAATGTTGCGTATCTGTTATGTTAAAGATGGGGTAGACATAACCGAAAGTTTTGAACCGGAGCAATCGATTGTTGCGCGAGCCGAAAGTCTGTTTGCCGGAATACCCTCGCGCAAAGCTATTCATGCAGTAGAAGATTCAGAACTGATTGCCGTTAACGCCATTAAACTTTACGAACTATACGATCGTTATCACACTTTGGAGAGATTGTTCCGCAAAATCTTCGAACAGCAGTATGTCAGGTCCATAAATCGTCTCGAAAGTTTTCAATTCAATTCACCCGAAGACCGCTATCGGCTGTTACTTGACGAACAGCCTGATATTTTATTAAGGGTTCCGTTGAAACATGTTGCGAGTTATTTGGGGATCACTCAAGTCAGTCTGAGCCGGATCAGGGCAAGAAAATGAGCTAATGGTGAAGTTGATGAATGCTTTGATATGAAATGTATCTTAAGTTACCTAATTGCTACTTTTACGTACCTAAGTTTGTACCATTAAAACGTCTTATATGAAAAGTTTGATAACAGGAATTTTTGCTCTAACGGTATTGGTAGGCTTTAGTGCTTGCTCAACAGCTGAGGAACCTGCGGTAAATGAAAAGGGAGGAGCAACACAGGAACAGCAGCAGTCAGCTTCCATAAAACAATTGGCAGCAACTGATTTTGAAAAAGTAAAATCGGAGAACAATGCCATAGTGATCGATGTTCGAACTCCCGATGAAGTGGCAGAGGGATATATAGACGGGGCCACGAAATTTATCGATGTAAATAGTGCTGATTTCTCGTCTGAGATCGCAAAACTTGATAAAGGCCAAACCTATATCGTTTATTGTAGAAGTGGGGCCAGAAGCATGCGTGCTTCAGAAATGATGATCCAGCAGGGATTTACTAGGGTGTACAATCTGCAGGGTGGTATCATGGGCTGGACAGGGAAGATCATTAAATAATGATTCGTCAGATCCTCACGGAATACAGGGGAATTTTTCTGTCATCGGTGATAGGTGCGTTGGCACTCATCATCGGGCAATATACTCCTTCCGCATTTAACAGCGTGATTATTGCACTGTTGATGGGGATCATTATCGGGAATCTTGTCGCTCTGCCGGACCGTATATCCAGCGGGGTGACTTTCACAAGCAGTAAGTTACTTGAATTGTCTATTATTTTTCTGGCATTCAGCATTAACTACAATCATATTGCAGCACTCGGTGCAGAAAGTTTCATTGTGGTAGCGCTCGTGCTCTTTGCTATTGTTTTACTTTCCTTTTTTCTTGCCAAGAAATTTAAATGTCCCGGTTCCACGGGTTGGCTTGTCGGTTTCGGCACGGCTATTTGCGGTTCTTCAGCGATTGCGGCCTTGTCGCCGAGTGTGACAAAGGACAAGGAAGACGTAGCGATCGCAATGGCTGTTGTGAATTTATTTGGTACTCTCGGTATGATCGCGCTACCGATACTTCTGGTCCGATTTGGCCTCGATATTACTGCATCGGGACTTTTGATTGGGGGATCTCTCCATTCGGTGGGAAATGTTGCCGGCGCGGGTTATGCAATGTCCCCTGAAGTAGGAGAGGCCGCTTTGACCATTAAGTTGGCACGAGTGGCACTGCTGACACCCGGCTTGATCTTTTTCAACTATTTAGCGAATCGGGAAACCGTCTCCAGTTGGAAAGAGCATTTCCGTCTGCCATGGTACCTGATCGGTTTTATTCTGATAACAGTACTTGTTTCTGTGGTTAGTATTCCCCCGGTATTCTCCGATGCTATGGACGAGATCGGAAAAATAGTTTTGACGATCGCCATGGCAGCTATTGGATTGAAAGTTGGATTTAAGAGTCTGATCCGTTCAGGTAAGAAGGGATTGGTCTTTGGGTTGGTGATATTTGCGATTCAACTTTCCCTGTTATCCTTGGCTCTTTTAATTTGATCAAATCTTTAGTGCAAAAAAAAGCCCGGTGTTTCGGGCTTTTTTTTTAATCGTTGATTAGAACGGAAGATCGTCATCTTCGCTGTCACTCGTCATGGCAGCAGCAGCCGGTGCATTTGGAATAGGATCGAGGTTCATAGCTGATGGACCACCAGGAGGCATTCCCTGTGGAGCTGCAACCCCGGCCTTTTCTACTCTCCAAGCTTCAAGCGTATTGAAGTATTTAACCTCACCCTGCGGACTAGTCCATTCCCGTCCTCGCAAGTTGAAGGATACTTCTACCTGATCACCTACGTTAACGGTATCAAGCAGAGCGCACTTATCCTGCGTTGCCTGAAAAAGGATGTCCTGCGGATACATACCCGTATTTTCCGTTACTACAAATTCACGCTTTGAAAATTTCTCCGACACTTGAACAGTATTGTTCACCACCTTCACGGTTCCCTGTAATTTAAACATAACTGGTTTTTTTATTTGATTGTTGTTTGTTTCTATCCATTATTGAAGGAAAGCAATGTCATCCATGCCTCCTCCAGTTTGTTTTGAGCCAGCATATCCTTTGCTTTGACATGAAGCGCCTTTTCCAGTTCTGCGGGTTCGTCTTCTAAAGATAGGAAAAGTTCGCTTAGCTCCAACAATTTATATTCATTGACATCCGTTTCATTCGGAAGTGCCTCGATCCCGCCCAGCTGTCCCAGATCATTTGCCGATAGTATCGAACTCTGACGAATATCTTCCGGGATCTGATCGTAACCGATGCCACAGGTTGTAATAGGCTTCGCTATCTCGAACATGGAATTCTTGTCTGCGCGGCAGTACCAGTTGCCACCCATTCTAGCTACCAGATCGATCTTCTGCTGATCGATCATACCGTTAGCGTCGAGCACATCCTCGCTGATATGGATCTTTACTACCTCGCAGATCACCAAATTACCCGCACCGCCCTCTGTCCCCAGTTCGATGACCTGATTAACCTTACATTCGAATTGCACGGGAGATTCAGCTACGCGGAATGGTTTGACTTTTTCAGAGGCCAGTCGCGAAAAACCTGCTTTTATGAATTCATCGGTACCTGGAGGGTACGGTGAACTCGCAAGGCTCATCTGATGGACCATGTCATAGTTCACAATGTTGATCACTACTTCCGGATTCACCTTTACGTTGTTGTAGGTGTCTTTTGTCGTGTTGGACCTTCCCGCTCGAGCAGGAGAAAAGATCATTATAGGCGGATTCGCGCTAAACACATTAAAAAAACTGAAAGGCGCCAGATTCGGCACCCCATTCTCGTCCATAGTTGAAGCAAAAGCGATCGGTCGTGGGCCTACAGCACCCAAAAGGTATTGATGAACTTTTGGAACAGGAAGATCTTTAGGGTCTAGACTGAGCATCCTTCTCTTTTTTTGTCAAAGTTAGGGTGTTTTTTACTTTAGGCTTTATTGAGTTAAATGATCTTTTCCACAATATTAATTCTTATTCAGAATGATGAAAATTGGTCATTGAAACCAATTTTAATTTACCTTAAGGGTCGCAAAATCAACCCGCTGTTATGAAGTATTTAGTTTTTCTTTTCAGTCTGTGTCTTGCCTGTTACTTCAATGCGCAGACAAGTGTAACTCCTCCTGCCTGTATCGCGCCGTTCTATCATGGGGTAGCTTCAGGGGATCCGTTGGATGACAGAGTGATCATTTGGACCCGGGTTACACCGGATGATTTTTCAACGACTGCTAACGTCCAGTATTTAGTTGCCACTGACACTACCATGACCAATACAGTAGCGGAAGGAACTGTGTTGACCGATGCGACAAAAGATTTTACGGTGAAGATAGATGTCACGGGTTTATCACCAGATACGTATTACTATTATGAGTTTAGATACAACGGTTTTTACAGTCAGCGCGGTAGGACTAAGACTGCTCCTGTTGGTGCCGTTGATAGCTTGAGATTTGCTGTCGTGTCGTGTGCGAATCTCGAGGCAGGTTATTTTAATGTGTATCGTGTGATCAACGAACGCAACGATGTGGATGCCGTCCTTATGCTTGGTGATTACATATACGAATATGAAACAGGTGGGTATTCACCTAATGCGAATGTCGACAGAGAATTTCAGCCTGCGAATGAGATCACAACACTTGACGATTACCGACTTCGTTATTCCATCTACCACATGGATGAGGCTCTGCGTAAACTGCATCAGAATTTCCCATGGATCTGTGTGTGGGATGACCATGAGTCGGCGAACGATGCCTATAAGGACGGTGCAGAGAATCATGATACCGGTGAAGGTGACTGGCAGCAACGAAAATTGTTCGCTCAACAAGCCTATTTTGAGTGGTTGCCCATTCGAGAAAAGGCCCCGGGAAACACTGAGATCTTTAGAACCTTTCATTACGGAGACCTGCTCGATCTGATAATGGTCGATACCCGACTTCACGGCAGGGATCAGCAGGAGGGAGCAACAAGTGGAAACCTTAACAATCCTGACAGGACCATGTTGGGATCTGATCAGGATATCTGGTTAAAGGATGAATTGTCGGCAAGTACTGCAAAATGGAAGGTGCTCGGGAACCAGGTGATCATGGCGAAGCTTACATTGTTTGGTGTGCCGATCAATACCGATGCCTGGGACGGTTACCCGTCAACCCGACAAGGGTTGTATGATCACATCATCGCAAATTCGATCAAGAATTTTGTGGTTATTACCGGAGACATTCATACCAGTTGGGCTTTTGATCTCAAAAGCGGATCGGATAAAGTAGGGATTGAAATGGTCACACCAAGTGTTACTTCACCGGGTTCACCTGTAAATGTCGGTGCCGCATTGACTATTGAAAATCCTCACCTCAAATATGTTGAACTAACTAAAAAAGGGTTCATCATTCTGGATGTAAACGCTGAAAAAATACAGGGAGACTGGTACTTTGTGAATACGATCGATCAAGTCTCGTCTGATCATTATTCGGCAACATCCTTTTACAGTTATGATCAGATGAATCAAATGGTCTCAACCAATACTGTTACTGTACCTTCTTCAAAGTATGATGTGGCCCATGCGCCTGATTGCCCGCGTTCACAGTTTGTGGGAACTGGTCCTGATAACTCGTCACCAAGGATCGTAGCGTTATATCCTAATCCGGTTGGGGATGAGGTAACGTTTCATTTCATCGGGAATATGCTTCAGGAATTGTCGGTTGTTTTGTTGGATGGAGCTGGTAGAGAACTTAAAATGGAGTCACTTCCGGTAAATTATCCTGCTCATTCGCTGTCGGTTTCGGAGTTAAATGCAGGTATTTACTTTCTTCGTATTCAGGATAAAGCCGGTAATGGGCATACGCTTCCATTTCTGAAGCAGTAAAAGTAAATTTGACGATCACATTTTGTTCTGTAAAAAATAGTTTTATCTTTGCACTCCCGAATCGGGCTGAAAGCAGAAGAGCTTCAGACTTTGAAATAATAATTTTTGCGGATGTGGTGAAATTGGTAGACACGCCAGACTTAGGATCTGGTGCCGAGAGGTGTGCGGGTTCGAGTCCCTCCATCCGCACAACAAATGGTCTTGTTCATGAAGTACGAGGCCATTTTTTGTTTTAATGAGTTAATACGATCAAAGATGAATGTAAGTCGTCATGATGTAGATGCGTTGAACGCAGTGTTGAAGGTGGAGATCGCTCCTGCTGATTATCAGGGAAAAGTCAAATCAGCCCTCGAAAAATATAGAAAGACAGCCAAGGTCCCGGGATTCCGACCAGGACACGTCCCTTTCGGTCTGATCCAGAAACAATACGGTAAAGCCGTTCTTGCTGAAGAGCTCAATAAACTGGTTAACAGTGCTCTGTACGATTTTATTTCTGCAAATAACATAGAGATCCTGGGTAATCCAATTCCTAAGGATGGTACGGATGTTAAAGGAGATTTCGAGAAGCCTGATTCGTTCGAGTTTGAATATGAGATCGGTCTTGCACCATCTTTTGAACTTTCTCTGAGTGGCAAGAGCAAATACGATTACCTTAAAGTCAAGGTAGATGCAAAATTGCTCGATAAGCAGATAGAAGATCTGAGGAGAAGGTACGGAAAACTTACTTCCGTAGACACAGTTGGAGACAAGGATCTAGTCCTTGCTCAGTTCGTTGAATTAAATGAGGATGGATCGATAAAGGAAGGAGGAATCCTGCATTCGTCTACTGTTTCTCTTGAATTCATTGAGGACAAGAAAGTAAAGAAGGATCTCGTTGGAAAGTCGAAGGGGGATAAGGTAGTTGTTGATCCGGCGAAAGTTTCCCGCGGAGGTAAGGATACTGCTGCCATGCTTGGAATAAAAGAAGAGGCTCTTGCAAACATCAGCGACAAATTCCAGTTGACGATCAATGACATCAAACACATGGAACTTGCTGAATTGAATCAGGATTTCTTTGATCGTTTGTTTGGAGAAGGTGCTGTCAAGAATGAGGAGGAGTTGCGTCAGCGTATAGCTGCAGATCTCGAAGGAATGTTCTCGAATGATTCGGATCGTCTTCTTACACGTTCGATCTATGAGGACCTTGTAGAAAACACAAAACTGGATCTTCCTAATGAATTTCTAAAGCGTTGGATCAAGTTGTCCAATGAAAAGCCGATCACTGATGAACAGATTGATCAAGAATATGACGGTTATGCCAAGGGATTGAAATGGCAGTTGATTCAGAGCAGTATCTTCAAGAACAACGATATTAAATTGGACAACAATGAAGTGATCGATTTTACGAAGGGGCTATTGGTAAACAACTATGCTCAGTATGGCATTCCTGCACCGGATGACAAGGAATTGACAGGTACGGCGCTTCAGGTATTGAAGAACAAGGATGAGGCGAACAGAATCTATGATATGCTGGCCGAACAGAAGCTCACGCAGTTTTTCAAGAACACAGTAAAACTGAAGGATAAAGAGATTTCATACGATGAGTTCGTTGAGATCGCTTCAAAATAAGAAACAGATAAATGTAACCCCGGCAGCAAGTCGGGGTTTTTTATGGAACACTTTTTTAATTTTGCCTTGATTAACTCTGTATCATCTATTTGATCCTTTAAGTATGCGTAAAGCCTTTCTCCTTTTTGTGTCTTTATTCGTGCTGAACTTAATTCAAGCTCAGCCTGCGGCTCTGCAGACCAAAAAGAATCCCTACAAGTGGATGTTCGGATTATGCTGGAGTGCTGTAGATGACAACGGTAATGCTTTTGGTCAGCTGTTTGATGTCGGAGGATCCTGGAATTATGAGTACTTTCCAAGCAGGTTCTTTTTTGATCGTTATATCCGCAAGGGATGGAGCATTGAAGGAGCGCTGGTGTACAACAAGTACTACAGCAACATTCAGATCAATGATACCACCGGGCTTTCAGGGACTTTTTTCAGCGGTGATTTTAATGTGAAGTACAGCTTCAATCGTTTTCTCCGGGGAGCGAAATGGCTTGATCCTTATATCTCAATGGGGCTTGGTGTAACATACCGTACTGTACGGGAAGTACCGGTTACTCCCACCTTTCAGACGAATGTAGGTGTGAATTTCTGGTTTTCCAGAAGGTGGGGAGTTCAACTTCAGGCGGCAGGAAAACTTGCTCTCGTTGCTGATATTTACGAATCAGATGCGGATTACACCAATTATACAATTGGAGTGCTTTACAGGATAGACCCTAAGAAAAGATCTTCTAATTATTTTTCTAAGCGGAAACATCAATGGACGAACGAACGACAGCGATTTAAGCGCAGGAATTCATAACGCAAAAAAAGAGGACTCGTGTCCTCTTTTTGCTTTAGTCCAGTTTAAGTTCGTAAGGCATACGCATTTGGATGCCGAAATAATTTTCGATCTTCTTTAATTTCTTGTACTCTGTCAGGAGTTGATCAGGGATCTTTTCTGTCTTGATGCTGATCATTTCCTCTTCTTCCTCTTCTTCTTCAAGTTGTTCCAGCAGTTCAATTAGCTTATCTGTTTTCCGGTTCGGGTAGTACAAAACTTTTAAATCCTTTGATTTGATTCCTGCCTCCTTTGCAGCATAATTGATCGCATCGCCCATTCCTCCCAATTGGTCTACGAGTCCGATCTTTTGAGCATCCCTGCCGGTCCAGACCCTTCCTCGTGCGAAAACGTTCACTTTTTCTTTGCTCATTTTTCGACCCTCGGCAACTCTATCAAGAAACTGATCGTAGATCTGGTCTACCTCCTCCTGAATCATTGCTCTTTCTTCTGGAGTCATTTTACGGTTGGTACTCATGATGGCATGCTGGTTCGTCATGGCACGGTCGAAAGTTATTCCCAGTTTGCTCTCGAACATGGTTCCGAAATAAGGTATCATTCCGAAAACACCGATCGAACCGGTAATGGTAGTAGGTTCGGCAAAGATCGCAGCAGCAGGACTTGCGATGTAGTAACCTCCCGATGCCGCAACGTCTCCCATGGAAACGATCACTTTTTTCGTCTTATTGGTCAATTTTACCTCACGCCAGATCTCATCACTTGCCAGTGCACTTCCTCCCGGACTATTAATCCTGAACACGACGGTTTTAACGCTTTTGTTCTTTCTTACGTCCTGAAAGAGTTTACAAATCTGCTTAGAGGTGAGACCGTCTCCATCAACGGATACATCTCCTTCAGCCAAAATGACCGCAACATTTGGTTTATTGTTCTTAACCAGTCGCTGGTCCTGATTGAATTTTTTACGGGCGTATTTTTCAAATGACTGCATCTCAAGTTCTGAATCTTTCGAAATTCCTACCTTTTCGGATATCTTTTCCATAACCTCATCACGGTACATCACCCCATCCAAAAGCTTGAAGTCAACAGCGTCAGAAGTTCTTTTGATCTTGGCCGATTCCGCGATGTCGTTTAAAGTCTGAGCAGAAACGTTTCTGTCAGCTGCAATGTCAGATCGTATGTCAGACCACATGGATGTCAGATACCGTTCAACCTGTACACGGCTGGAGTCACTCATATTACTTCTGAAGAAGGGTTCTACAGCGCTCTTGAAGTCATTGTTAGATCCACGGATGATCTCTACTTCAACCTGAAGTTTGTCAAGTGTGCCCTTGAAAAAGGATAGTTCAGCCCCCATTCCCAGGAATTCCATGGCAGAAGTCGGGAAACCATAGTTGGTGTTGGCAGCAGAAGAAACATAATACTCCTTTAAAGTTACTGCTTCTCCTCTGTTGTAGGCAATTGCGAATTTTCCGCTCTTTTCAAACTCATTGATAGCCTCACGGATCTCTTTGGCCTGCGCATAACCGCATGAAAGATCTCCGATTTCGATATAAAGTCCCTTGATCTTTTGGTCTTCCTTGGCTTTCTCAAGGCCGTGTAGGATGTCGCTCATTCCGATCTTATTTTCCATGCTGAATGATCCGGGATCGAAAGAGTTTTCAGCCTTCTCCGCGATCTCGCCATCCAGCGTCATGTGTAATACGGTTTTGTCTTTGATCGACAGAGGTTTCGGTCCAAATTCTCCAAAACTACCAATGATACCCCCCAGAATCAGGAAGAAGAGGAGTAGACCGATCACGGACACGATTATTACTGCAACAAAGCTCGGCCAGAATATTTTACCGAAAGTGATCTTATTCTCAGACATAACAATACGTTTTATGAAGTAAAACTACAAAAGGAAAATCGGCAAGTATCATTTAATACACAAGTGGAAAAAGTATCGTAATAAATGACTGAAATCTGTGATAAATGATGTCCTGTAACCCTTGGTTGATAAAGAAATGATTTGTGAGCGAGCGTACTATTCTCTAATTTGGTCTAAAAAACATTCAGTAATGAAGTATTTATTTTTCTTCCTTGTTACGTTTAGCGCGTCGTTTTTAAATGCCCAACAGCAGGAACTCTATTCTCGGGTAAGGATCTATACGGACTCGAAAGGGCTTTTGAACTTGATGCAGTTGGGTGTGGGGATTGACCATGGGCATTCTCGACCAGATCAATGGTTCGAATCTGATTTTTCTGAAAGCGATATACAGATCATGGAGGAGAATGGTTATGAATATGAAGTGCTCATCAAAGATGTGCAGAAGTATTATGTTGAGCAGAACCAGCAGACCTCACAGGAAAAAAATACGGATTGTGTATCGGCATCGGTGGATATTCCTGTTCCGAACGGATTTAATTACGGATCTATGGCTGGATACCTGAATTATGATGAATTACTGGCGGAACTAGATGAGATGAGAGCTGCTTTTCCGAATCTGATCTCTGTCAGGGAACCGATCTCCTCATTTATGACTTTCGAAAACCGGCCAATTCATTATGTAGTTATTTCGGACAATCCCAGCCAGACAGAAACTGAACCGAATGTACTGTACACTGCGTTGCATCATGCCCGTGAACCTATGGGGCTTTCTCAATTGATCTATTACATGTGGTATCTGCTTGAGAATTATGAAACGAATGCTGAGGTAAAATACCTTGTAGATAACAATCAGTTGTTTTTTGTTCCATGTGTAAATCCCGATGGTTACGTGTACAACTGGACAACCAATCCGAATGGAGGTGGTATGCATCGTAAGAACAGAAGAGATGTGGGTACAACTAACAAAGGTGTTGATCTCAACAGAAACTATTCTTACCAATGGGGTCAGCAAGGTGTCAGCTTTGATCCGGACAGTGATACCTATTGCGGCACGGGGCCATTTTCTGAACCAGAGACCCAGGCGATGAAATGGCTGGTTGAGACGTTTGGGTTCAAAACAGCATTGAATGCACATACCTATGGGGACCTGCACTTATTTCCTATTGGAGCGGATGCTGCTGAATTTGCGGATCATCACGACTACTATGAAGATTTGGCTAATCATATGGTGGAACACAATGGTTTTATTGCACAAAAGGCGACTTCACTTTACCCCGTATCAGGAGGATCAGATGATTATATGTACAAAGAGAACATTGGAGTGGGGGCAAAAGACACCGTTTTCGCCATGCTTCCGGAGATAGGTCCTTCATTCTGGCCGCCTCAATCCCTGATCCTTTCAACGTGTCACCAAATGCTTCATCCTAACATGGTATTGGCCCATATTCCCCATAAATACCTGGTGGTAAGAGATGTTGATCCGTCGGCTATTACTCAAACCACTGGTGTGTTAACACACAGTGCTATGCGCCTTGGTCTTGAAGATGGAGTTGTTACTGTGTCCATAGAACCATTGCTTAATATTCAGTCGGTTGGATCACCGGTAGTTCACGATCTTGAGATCAGGGAAATAGCTCAGGGTCAGATATCCTACGAACTGGTTTCAGGTATCCAAGCAGGAGATGAGGTCCGGTTTGTGTTGCATACTGATTATGGTCTGTGGATCAAACATGATACGATTATTAAAGTCTATTCCGTCTCTCCATTGCAAGTGGAGGATAATGCAAACGTAAACACGAACTGGACAGGTAGCTGGAATACGACAACATCGGATTTCTTTTCGGCCAGCTATTCCTTTACGGATAGCCCGTTCGGAAATTATGCAAATAATGCCAATACGGTGTATTCGTTCGATCAAACACTGGATCTCACGAATACGCAAACAGCTTATGTGACATATTACGCTAAATGGGATATCCAGCCTTCCTATGATTATGTGCAGTTCCAGGTTTCGGTTGACGGTGGCTCTAACTGGGTGGCACAGTGTGGAAGATACACGGAATCCGGCATTTCAGGAGTTTCAGGTAATCAGCCTGAAGGTGAGCCTGTTTATGATGGCAATAACTTAGGGTGGGTCATGGAGGAAATTGATCTGAGTGAGTATATAGGTCAGCAAGTTTTGCTTCGTTTCATTCTCAGGTCGGATCTGAATACCCGTGAGGATGGATTCTATTTTGATGATTTCAGGGTGTATTATGAAGGTGTAAATGGAATGAATGAAGGGGAGCTGTCTGTTTCTGTACATCCTAATCCTGTTGATGACATATTAAAGATAGATGTCCCATCAGTTGTACATGATGGACAGCTGTATATTGTGGATCAGTTCGGAAGGATAGTTTGGACGGCTATTTGCGAAGGTGGAATGCAAAAAACTATTAATGTTTCAGCGTGGGAATCAGGAATTTATACTATTCACACAAGAGTTGGAGAATCAGTGCGGAAACCGGTCCGTTTTGTGGTTCTGCGTTAGCAAAACATAATTATGATTCAAGATGGCAGAATGGCGAGGATGTTGCTCCGGAATGAACTTTATAATCTACAGGAAGGGGAGTTGAGAACTCCCTTTCTTATTTGCTGGTAAATCGCTTGCTTATCGTATCCTTATGGTCTTCAATGTAGTTTAAAAACGCATTTGCCACCGGCGAGAATTTCTTTGAACGCTGCCAGATGAGATTCCATTTTGATGTCAAAGGCAGATCGTCCATAGGTATGATCTTGAGCAGACCACTGGAGATCTCGTTCTTGATACCGATGAGTGGCATTATCGAATACCCCAGATCGGCAATTACTGCTTGTTTAACTGCTTCGTTGGAGGTAAGCTCAATCGATCTGCTCACGGAAATCCCATTGGCGTCAATGAATTCTTCCATAGCTTGTCTTGTGCCCGAACCCGGTTCCCTGAAGATCAGAGGAACCTTCCCAAGTATTGCTTTTTTGTAGTGTTTCTCATTCAGGTCGCACTGATTGGAACCAACAAAATAGAGGTTATTATCCATCAGTTGTATTGAACCTAGCTGAAGGTTGGAAGGCAAGGTCGAAACCAGTGCAAAATCGATCTCATTCTTCTCCAGGCTCTCGCTGACCTTGCTTTTATTGGTTACGTCAAGCTGAAGTTGAATCCCTGGATTCTTTTTGAGAAAATCAGTCAGGTAGAACGGGATAATATATTTCCCTGTCGAAACTACCGAGATCTTGAGTTTTCCAAACAGCTGTCCCTTGAATGCTTTAACCTTGTGTTGAATAGCGTCCACTTCTGTCAGGATCCTTTCTGCAGCCTGATCAATCTCTCTTCCGAAATCTGTTACGTAAAGTTTTCTACCTATGATCTCCGTTAAAGGAAATTCGAATTGTTCCTGAAAATTCTTTAACTGGATAGAGACTGCAGGTTGTGTTAAATGCAATTCTTCAGCCGCTTTGGTGATACTTTGAGTTTCACATATCTTGTGAAATACTTGTAGTTGGTGCAGGGTATAGTGCATAATCTCATGTTATGTTTCACATTGCAAATATAAATAAAATTAAATATAATAATTGTTTAACTTTGTTTAAAATTACATAATTAAAAATTAATGTAAATTTACTGACGTTATGTGAGAAGAGAAATTTCTTCCACACACTCCTCAGTGGTCATAATGTAAAAAAGCTGTTGATCATGGTGAACGTAATTATATATCTGGACAAAAAGCACAATTCAAGAAATCTGATCGATGCGCTTTTAAAACGCATGTTGGCAGCAAAAGCGTCAGTGGATATCGACAATGTTTCCTATTACCTTGAGGACGGTGAGATCGTAACTCGGGGAAGAACGGTGATCACGCTTCAAACCCGCGCAAGATTGTTCTCGGCAATTGACCGTTTTCTTGAGGAGTGGTTTGGAGAGCAGATCCCGATGTGTTCTGTCCCTATTACGCAGGTAAACAGCTCCTTTGACGAATTCATAAGATTGAATACACAGTTGGATAATGATTAAACTCTTCACAGGGAGAAAGGTTGTTATTGCGAGCATGCACCGAAAGGAAATGGTCATTTCTCCTGTTGTTGAAAGGTTGGGAATGATCCCTGAAGTGGCGTTTGAGCTGAATACGGACAAGTTCGGTACCTTTTCAGGGGAAATTGAAAGAATTGGTGATCCGATAGAAACCTTGAGGAGAAAGTGCTTTGCTGCACTTGAAGTATACGATTCTGAGATCGTAATAGCCAGCGAAGGATCTTTTGGGCCGCACCCGCTCTATCATTTTATCCCATGCGATGACGAGCTTATCATGCTTGTTGATCGCAAGCATAATCTGGAGGTTATTGCAAGAGAACTGAGTACAGAAACGAACTTTGCTCAACGTGCAGTTGAAACCGAAGAAGAATTGTTATCATTCGCTCAAAATTCAGGTTTCCCTGACCATGGTCTGATTTTGAGGACGGACCGGAACGACATTCAAAAGGGAATCATGAACAAAGATATACTTGTCGAATCCTTCAGGAAGTTCCGCAACTCAGGAGTGAGAGCCATCACTGTAGAAACCGATATGCGTGCTTTGTTCAATCCAACAAGGATGAAAGTCATAGCTGCCGCAGCGGAAAAGCTTTTCACCGCCTTGCGATCTGAATGTCCTGACTGTCAAATGCCCGGTTTCACAGTGAAAAGAACTGTTAAAGGGTTGCCATGTGCACAATGCGGTGCGCCGACGGACTCAACAAAGTATGGAATTAAGGTCTGTGATACCTGTGGTTGTGAACAGCAGGAATCTATTCGTGAACTTGAAGATCCAATGTATTGTTTATTCTGTAACCCATGAAAACAGAACTGACGACTGATATTTACAAGGCTGCATACATCCTCAGGGAAGGGGGGGTGGTAGCTATTCCAACTGAAACAGTGTATGGTCTGGCGGCAAATGCATTGAATGAAAGCGCCGTAACAAAAATCTATGAGGCGAAAGGGCGTCCACATTTTAATCCGCTCATTATCCATATTTCAGATGCGGGCAGACTGAATGATCTCGTTAAGGAGATACCTATTAAAGCATCTGAACTGGCAAAGCGTTTCTGGCCGGGTCCTTTGACCCTTGTGTTGAAAAAGCAGGATCATATTCCTGATATTGTAACGGCCGGAAAATCGACGGTGGCAGTTAGGGTTCCGGATCACAATGTAACACGCAATCTGCTCTATCTTCTTGATTTCCCGCTAGCAGCACCTAGTGCTAACATGTTCGGTCAGATCAGTCCGTCAGAAACTTCTCACGTAGTTCATGGGCTCAATGGAAGGATTCCATTAGTGCTGGAAGGAGGATCTTGCCAAAAGGGAATTGAATCGACAATTGTTTCTTTTGACGAGGACGGTACACCAGTTTTATTGCGTCCGGGTTCGATCACTATTGAACAGATCGAAGAGTGTGTTGGACCTGTCCGCGTAAGGACGAAGGACAACGTAGCTCCCGATGCACCAGGCATGCTGGATCGTCACTATTCACCCAGAACCCCGGCATTCCTGGCATCTGACCTTGGTGAATTGATCCGTGAGTTTGAAGGTAAAAAAATCGGCATTTTGTCTTTGACCGGGATTTCGCGTATCCCTTCTGGCGCAGTTCAGCTCTGCTTGTCTGATTCAGGGGATCTCAATGAAGCTGCTCAAAATCTTTACAGATACATGCATGAACTGGACGACATGAAACTCGACGTCCTCCTCTTCCAAACTATGCCTGAAACGGGCATAGGTATTTCAATCAATGACCGTTTGAAGAGGGCAGCAAAGGGACATGAGATTAAACAGTAAACGACCGATATGAATCTTCAGTTATTAATTGAAAACTTAACAAACCCCGCACTTCTTTTCTTTGTTTTAGGTATTGTTGCCGTTATGGTCAGGAGCGACCTGCGCATTCCTCCAAATTCCTCAAAGTTCATTTCACTTTATCTTCTTTTTGCCATTGGATTCAAGGGAGGGCAGGAACTTTCCCACAGCTCGTTCAGTTGGGAGATAGCGTGCAGCATATTGTTTGGTCTGATGGTCGCAGCGGTAATACCGATCTATACATTCTTCATACTCAAATTTAAATTAAAGTCGGAGGATGCCGGAGCAATAGCTGCTGCTTACGGGTCAGTGAGTGCTGTAACATTCGTCACAGCAGCATCCTTTCTCGAGGCTAAAGGACAAACCTTTGGTGGGCACATGGTAGCCATTATGGCGCTGATGGAAGCTCCCGCAATTGTGATCGGTGTGATGCTGATCCGACTTTATTCAACCGATAAGCATAATACCTCCGGTTTGTCTCACATAATCAGGCATTCTTTCAGTAATGGCAGTGTATTGCTTATCCTTGGATCGTTAGTGATAGGCCTTCTGGCGTCTGAAGAACAAGCCATGGGTATAAAGCCATTCACAACAGATATTTTCAAAGGTTTTATGGCGATATTCCTGCTTGATATGGGGATCGTTAGCGGAAGGAAGCTAGGGGATTTCATTAAGTCCGGCTGGTTCACAGGGGTGTTTGCAGTCTTGGTACCTTTTATTAATGGTTGTTTAGTGGCACTTCTCAGTCACTACATTACACCTGATAGCGGTAACAGATTCATGCTTTCGGTTCTGGCTGCGAGTGCCTCTTACATTGCGGTACCTGCTGCCATGAAGATCGCTGTACCAAAGGCTAATCCGGGTCTTTTCATACCAATGGCACTCGCCGTGACCTTTCCATTCAACATAACCATCGGGATGCCGATGTATTATTACCTGAGTACGCTTTAACCGTGTATTGTTTCCCTATTACCGTACTTGTCCATAAGTGTGGCTTCAAAGTCCAGAAATTCCTGCCAGCGTTTTTCAACGTCAATACCCTTTCCGTATTTACGGGCAAAATTCAGAAAGGTGGTATAATGTCTGGCTTCACTTTCCATTAGTGATCGGTAAAATGTTCGAAGGTCTTCATCATTGATCTCCTCTGAAAGAATCCTGAAACGTTCGCAGGAGCGCGCTTCGATCATAGCGGCGAACATCATTCGGTTTACAAACTGATTTTCATGACTTCCACCGGCATTTCGTTCTTTCAGATAATCTGCAAGATCGTTTACATAAGGGTCTTTTCGTTCGAATCCCAGTCTCATACCTCGTTCAAGTATTTTCTCGTGAACCATGCCGAAATGCTGCATCTCTTCCTGCGCTATCGCAGTCATCGCCTGAACGAGATCAGGATAGTGTGAGAATTTTACGATGACGGAAATGGCATTGCTGGCTGCCTTCTGTTCACAGTACGCATGATCCGTAAGAATCTCCTCAATGTTCTTTTCTACGATGTTCACCCAACGTGGATCAGTCGGTAATTTAAGACCTAGCATTTCTTTGGTTTTTTGCAAAGTTAACAGGTGTTTACAGTAAATGGTATGCTTTACCTATTTTTGGTTTTGATAAAAATTGGAAGTAATGAGGAATGCTCTTTTCTTGCTGATGCTAAGCCTGACAGGTCAGTTTACCGCTCAGCGAAATGATTCTCCCAAGCTCATTGTAGGAATTGTTGTGGATCAAATGTGCTATGAATACCTGTATCGCTACGAGGCGAAATTCTGTGAGAGCGGGTTCAAAACGTTTATTGACAGGGGCACGAATTGTAGAAATACCCTGTATAACTATGTTCCTACGTTTACAGGCCCCGGACATGCTTCCATTTACACCGGCGCAGTGCCTTCAGACCATGGAATTGTCGGTAATGAATGGTTTGACAGGCAAAGTGGGATGGTTATCAATTGTGTCGACGATAATGCGGTTAAACCGGTAGGAACTGATTCGCAGGATGGTTTATGTTCTCCCCTCAACTTGAAGACATACACCATAACAGATCAATTGAAGCTGACCTATCCCAATGCAAAAGTGATTTCAATGTCCATTAAAGATCGCGGGGCAATTTTACCCGGTGGACATTTGAGTGATGGCACCTATTGGTATGACTATGCGACAGGAAAATTCGTCACCAGCAGTTTTTTTGAATCAGCCTTGCCGTCATGGGTCGATGAACTCAACAGCGAGGGACAAGTTGATCACTACATGTCTCAGACTTGGAATACCTTACTCGATATAGGAGCTTATGGAGAAAGCGGTCCGGATAATTCTCCTTATGAGGTTATTTATCCGGGTAAGACAAGTCCGACATTTCCGTACGATTTGAAACAAATGTCTGCAGTTGGAAAAAAATACCAGTTATTTACATCAACTCCTTTTGCCAATACATTGCTTACTGAACTGGCTATTCGTTCAATTGATCCGGAATCGTTGGGGAAGGATCTTCAAACGGATTTTTTATGTGTCAGCTATTCTACCCCGGACATTGCAGGTCACGCATTCGGTCCGTATTCAGTCGAGTTGGAAGATATATACATACGACTTGATCTTGAACTGGGCAGACTCCTGAAAACGCTGGAAGAGAAGGTGGGTAAAGATCAGTTTGTGGTGTTTCTTACGGCTGATCACGCAGTAGTGCCGGTTCCTCAATACCTGACGGACAAAAAATTACCCGGAGGATATCTCTATCTAAATGAGCATTTAAGTGCTCTTGAAATGGATGTTCAGAAACGGTTTAACACTGATCTTGTTGTAGCAGAGGAAAATCAGAATATATACCTTGATCACAAACGGATAGATTCTTTAAATATCGATCGGGAAGAGGTGGCTGAATTCGTGTCCGGACATATCAAAACCTGGCCTGGAGTCAAGGCGAGTTATACCTATGCTCAACTTGAAATACCCGGAGCCGATGATGCCTGGAGGGATATGATCAGAAAGGGGTATCATCCGGCTGAGAGCGGAGATGTAATTTTCATCCTTGAGCCCGGATACCTGTTAAAAACGGCTGAAACATCTTCATCACACAAAGGAACCAGTCACGGCTCTGCCTTCAATTATGACACACATGTTCCATTGCTCTGGTATGGCAAAGGAATACCGAAAAAGGAGATCATTCGTCCAATAGTGATCACTGACATTTCGGCAACCTTAACTCACATGCTTTATCTTCAGCGCAGTGGTGCCATGACAGGAGAGCCTATTCAGGAACTTTTTCACGGGCATTAAACCTTCTCAACCTGACGAGCTTGATAGTCTCCAGAATTCCGAGCATGATCAACGAAAAGATTGCACCTGCTATTAAGTCTTTTGGCGCTGGAATGTCCATTTTGAAGAGGTCCTTAACACCTGGTACCGACATGATGAAGAACAGAACAGATAATGCGACAAGCAATATGATCCGTGCTGACCGGTTGTGACCAAATAGACTGGCAGCAAATGTTCTGGTGTACGATAACTTCGAAAAGATCAGGAAGATATTTCCAAGTACCAGCGTAAAATAGGCGATCGCTCTCAGTTCTTCAGTAGATTTTCCGTGTTCCAGTGAATATAGATAAGTGGCCAATACTGTGATCAGCAAGAGTAAACCTTCAAGTATGGCCGCTCCAATCCTTTTTCCTCCAAAGAAAGTCTTGTCTTTTGGTCTAGGCGGACGGTCCATGATCCCTTTTTCTTCTTCCTCCGTTTCAAATGCAATAGAACTGACCGGGTCAATGATAAGTTCCATAAAGATGATGTGCAAGGGCATGAGCAAAATAGGAAAACCAGCATTAAACGCAGGTATCATTGTCAATCCGATGATCGGCACGTGTATCGCAAGTATGTAGGACATGGCCTTTCTTAGGTTGTCATAGATCCTCCTTCCCAGACGAATCGCTTCAACGATCGAAGCAAAGTTATCATCGAGCAACACCAGTGATGAGGCTTCACGAGCAACGTCTGTACCTTTCAAACCCATTGCTATACCAATATCGGCCGCTTTTAAGGCCGGAGCATCATTGACACCGTCTCCTGTCATTGCCACTGTTTCCTTAGCGCCTTGCAGGCAACGAACGATCCTTAGCTTTTGCTCTGGTCGTATACGTGCCAGTATAGGTTGTTGTTCAAGTGTTAGGGTGAGTTCCTCATCATTAAGTCCATCCAGATCTGCACCGGTAAGTACGTTTTGGGTATTCAAGCCTATGGTCGCTCCTATGTTTTTTGCTGTTTCCGGATAGTCTCCGGTGATCATGATGACTTTAACGCCGGCTCTGTGGCAAAGGGAAATAGCATCCGGCACTTCCACTCTGACGGGATCACTAAAGCCGATCAGTCCTAAAAAGTCAAGTTTAAGGTCTTTTTGATGCTCCGGTAAGTCTGAGGTGTAGACTTCTTTACCGGCCACACCGATCACTCGCAGTCCACCTGCAGCCATATTCTTGATCTCTGCAAGGATTCTTTCCTTTAGTTCAGGTTCCATCCCGCACATCGAAAGAATTGTCTCAGGAGCGCCCTTAGAATAGCACTTTTTTTCAGTTGACCCATAGACTCTGGATATTGCCAGATGCTCATGATTTAGAGGATATTCCCTTACAAGCTCAGGATAATTCGGGGTGCCAACAAGATCTAGAATTGCCTTTTCCATTGGTTCACTTCCGGCAGGATGAGAAGCCAGAGCAGCGATCTCAAGAATTTTTCTGCCTTCCGGGCTTGTTGGTGTATATGAGGCAAAGGTCTCTCCGGCTATTCCACTGACCCGACTAATAGTCATTTTGTTCTCAGTGAGCGTTCCGGTTTTGTCTGTGCATAATACAGTTGCCGATCCCAGGTTCTCGATGGAAGCTGCCTTTCGGGTCAGCACATTTTTTTTAGACAGACGCCAGGCACCCAATGCCAAAAAAACAGTGAGTACAACAGGGAATTCCTCAGGAAGGATGGCCATCGCGGCCGCCAGTCCATTGAGTAGGGCCTGAAGGAAATTACCTCGGGTAAGGAAGAAAAGTATAACCACCACAATACAGATGACCACTCCGGCAATGGCTACTTTTCGTATGAATCGCTTGAGCTCTGTCTGAAGGGCTGTTTGTTTATCCTCTATCTCATTAAGACTGGTGCCGATCTTCCCAAATTCACTTTTTAAGCCTGTATTGGTTACGATCATCCTGGCATTTCCTCGCGTAACAAGTGTCCCGCTAAGAAGTTTATCTCCGGTTTGTTTATCAACGGGATAAGATTCTCCGGTAATGATGGATTCATCACAGCTAATGCCCGTTGTTTCATCCAATACACCATCGGCAGGAACCCGATCCCCTTCCTGAAGAGATACCAGATCGTCCGTGACAACCTCGCGACCCGGAATACGCGTCCATTCGTTGTCTCTGAATACAAGTGCTCTGGGGGAGGAGAGTTTTCGCAAGGCTTCCAGAGCTTTTTCTGTTTTCTTGTGCTGAAAGTAGGTGATACCAATGATTATGGATATCATGCAGATCATGACAATTCCTTCGGTCGTATCTCCGAGTATCAGATAAAGGGTTCCACAAGCAATCAGTAAAAGGAACATGGGTTCCTGAGCGATCTCCTTCAGCAGGGCCAGCAGATTTTTCCGTTGTGGAGAAGGGAGTTCATTAAACCCTTCGCGAAGAAGTTTTTCATGAGCCACCCCCGATGTCAGACCTTTATTCATCTTGATGTCCTAAAGTTAGCGAATCTTCGTTTTTTGTTTGTGAATAACTATATTTAACTGTGAAAAATTCAGCAGACTATTCACCGTCAAAATTGAGTACCGCCGGTCTTTTGATCACCTTGGGGATCATTTACGGTGATATCGGAACCTCACCACTATATGTTTTTAATGCCATTCTTGGCACTAGGGTCATCAGTGAACAACTGGTTCTGGGTGGAATGTCTCTGGTTTTCTGGACCTTGATCCTGATCACAACATTCAAGTATGTTTATTTGGCGTTAAAGGCAGATCATAAAGGGGAAGGTGGAATTTTTGCCCTGTATGCTTTAATAAGGAGTCATCCTGCCAAATGGCCCATCATCGCTACACTTATAGGTTGCAGTGCCCTTATAGCAGATGGTTTTATTACTCCACCGATCTCCATTTCCTCTGCCATTGAGGGACTTGAGATTTTGTATCCGGATCTCCCAACACTGCCGATCGTCGTCTCAATATTGATCATGCTGTTTGTATTTCAGCAGTTTGGGACAAGTGTGGTGGGAGGTGTTTTTGGTCCGGTCATGTTGATCTGGTTCCTCACAATTGGTATTCTTGGGGTTCATCAACTTGTTCAGAATCCCAGTGTATTGAAAGCGTTAAGTCCTCATTACGCGATCGATCTATTATACAATTATCCCGGAGGATACTGGATCCTGGGGGCGGTGTTCTTATGCACTACCGGTGCGGAAGCAATGTATGCCGACCTTGGACATTGCGGAAAAAATAATATCAGGGTGAGCTGGAACCTGGTATTGATCTGCCTTGTACTGAATTATCTTGGTCAGAGTGCCTGGGCACTGGAACATGTGGGGTCAAAACTTTCCGGGAACGGAGTTTTCTATTCCATTGTTCCGAAGAATTTCCTTCCGGCTATAATTTTTATTGCCACAGCGGCCGCAATAATTGCCAGTCAGGCATTGATCAGTGGTTGCTTTACGCTGGTGAACGAGGCATTCAAACTTAGGCTTTGGATAAATCATCGTGTCAGTTATCCGTCTCACTCAAAAGGTCAGGTCTATATTGGCCCAGTGAACTGGTTCCTTATGGTAGGCTGTCTGGCAGTACTGTTTATTTTTCAGAAGGCAGAGAACATGGAGGCAGCATATGGGCTCTCTATCACTATAAATATGATCATGACATCGGCTTTACTCCTGCTATTTTTCAGGATGAAAGGTGTTTCGATGATTTGGCTCATCCTTTTGGGGATCGTCTTTTTTACCACAGAGTTCAGTTTCTTGTTCAGTAACGTGTTAAAATTCTTTTACGGAGGTTGGTTCACATTTATAATGGCCGTATTGATCTTCAGTCTGATGTATTTGTTCTACAAGGCGAGAAATTTCAGGAATAAGCACTTCAGGAGGGTTGAACTGATGGATTATAAGAATATGTTCCGTGATATGATCGCTGATGAAACAATACCTAAAGAAGCAACCAATCTGGTGTTCATGACAAAAAGTAGTGGAGATCCGGGACTGGTCGACGAAAATATCCTATACTCCATTTTTCATTACCGCCCCAAACGGGCAGATGTTTATTGGTTTGTTTTTGTTGAAACCCTCGATAATCCTCAGGCTCTTGATAAGGAATACAGTGTCAAGACCATTCTTCCGGGAAAAGTCTTCTACGTGCACTTGAAAGTGGGTTTTAAAGTCCGGTATACAGCTCGGAATCTTTTTAAAAAGGTGGTAGAAGAAATGGAAGCCAACGGAGAGGTGGATGAGCGCAGTAGGTTTGATTCATTACGCAGACACGACATTTCAGCTGATTTCAAATATGTTTTTGTTAAATCGATGGTGTCTTCGGAAAACGAATTACGAACCGTTAACAAACTGGCCATGGCAACTTATGCGGGGTTATATAAGCTAAGTTATCCTATGGACAAGGAATTTGGTCTGGACACATCAAATGTACTGGAAGAGACGTTGCCAATGAATTATAAACTTGCAGAGGATCTGGATCTTAAGAGGGTAGATTGAGGCTCTCATGTTAAATTCTGTTGAAAACTTCGTTAATAACAGTTGAAAGTACGAAGTTAAAGAATCTACCCTCTCTGCTAACTTTGTTAAGCAAACAACAACAAACTGAAAGACGAATGTTAGGCTCTCTGATCAAAAAGAAACTATCAGACAATCAAGTAGCCAATATTTTCATCAATGCCATTTTCGACACTGTTGATAATGGCTTTAAGGAAGTGGCTCAAATGATCAATGAAGATCCTGCGTTTGTAGGGTCTCCGGAGCTCGATGAGCGCGAAAATGGTGAATTTGGTCTGATCATTATCGTTGGTAACCTTTCTTTTTTAGAAAGTACCTTTGAAGCTGATCAGGCGTCTCGGATCGAACAGATCATTTTCGAGAAATTGGCAAAGATCTATGATATGCCGGTAGTTGATTTCGTGAAGCTCATGCGTGAGTATCAGAACTTTATTACCAGAGTGAATCATCCATCGAAGAATATGATCTATGGTATGTCGAAGGCTGTATTCCACAAGTATAATCTAAATGAATTCCAGGATGATTATTTCAGGAGAATGCAGGCGCCAAACCCTCTTTTCCTGAAAAGAATGGATGAGGTGATGGCTAACTTTATCTGGAACTGGGATGCATTCTTTAAGAAGTACCGATTGAACTGATACGTAATACTGAAATACTGAAAAGGTGTCCGATGGATGCCTTTTTTTATGGATTCATCTGAACGTAAACCACCTTTTTTGTTTCAAAGAAATCTCCTTCAAAATAATCGGTGAGAGGGAAGATAGTCATCGGTCGTTTGATCCCTGAAAGTTCCTCTGCAAGATCTCCTCCCTTGAGATAAAAAATGCCGTTTTTAAAAGTTGGATGATTGTTCTTTTGTTCGAACTTGCCCTTTGTCCAGGGCAGAAAAGCAGGCATGGCGGTCACCGCTCTGCTGACGATAAAGTCGAATTTCCCCGGGACCTTCTCCGCTCTTTCATGAATGCCTGTCACATTTCTCAGCGCTAACGCCGAGGCTACTTCATTTACCACTTTTACCTTTTTTCCGATGGAATCCACCAGGGTGAATTGAGCGTCGGGAAAAAGAACAGCAAGCGGGATACCGGGAAAACCACCACCTGTTCCAATATCGAGGATTTTAGTTCCTGAGGTGAATTGGATCACTTTGGCAATCCCCAGTGAGTGAAGTACATGGCGCTCATAAAAATTGCCTTCATCCTTTCGGGAGATCACATTGATTCGTGCGTTCCATTCTTTGTACAAGGGTTCCAGCATTCTGAATTGCTCCAGCTGGATTGGTGTAAGATCAGTAAAATATTGGGTGATCAGTTCCATGAGGAGTTAAATGTCATCCCTCATTTTTTCCATCATATTGGCGAGAAAATCACGTGCTCTGAACAGCTGAGCTTTAACCGTACCTAACGGAAGGTTCAATTCTTCTGCGATCTCTTCATAGCTCAATTCCTCGAAATAACGTTTCTCTACTAATTCCCGGTATCTTGGTTTGAGCTTGCTCACCAGCATGCGCATGTGGACCACTTTCTGTCCGTGAATGATCGTTTCTTCAGGGTCCAGCGTTCCGCTTCGGGCATCCACAAAGATCACTTCGCCGTCATCCGTCGTAATTCCGGTGTCCATCGAGGTTACTTTGACTCTTTTCTTCCGTATGAAGTCGATGCAGTTATTGGATGCGATCTTGAACAGCCAGGTGCTGAACGCAAAGCTCGGCGAATATTGATCGATGCGACTGAATGCTTTCCCGAATGCTTCAATGGTAAGGTCATCAGCATCATCCTGGTTCTTGACCATTTTCAGCATCATAAAATAGATAGAATCCCTGTAACGATCCATTAGCTCAGCATAAGCTGCCTGATTGCCGTTCTTGGCCGCTTCAACGAGTAAGAGATCTTGCTTGGCTTTGTCTGACAGGTGTTCGGTTTCTACCATTTGTTTGCTTTCTTTTTCTCAGCGCTGTAATACAGAACCGGCATCAGCAACGTGTAGAAAATATCCCACAATGGTAGATAACGGACAAATCCCTTTTCTCCAAGCTTGACGAAACATCTCCCCTGGATCCACCATTTTAAGATGAGCACGATGCCGAAAACAGATAACGTAATCCAGCGAAAATCAGTACTGAACATCAAAATAACGAAGGATATCATCAGGAGCAACATGGAGAAAGGATAGATTCCTAACAACCATTTTTTAATAACGCCGTACTTTGGACTGGTAGTATAGTGTCTGGATTTCTGTCGTGCCCATCCGGACCATGATTCAGAGGCTTCAGAATAGCAAAATGCCTGTCGGTCGATATTGATCCTGTGGTTCCTCTTTTTTGCAGCCTCTTGGATGAAAAGATCGTCATCTCCTGATGGCAGGGCATAGTGGGATTTAAAACCGTGAACATGATTGAAAAGCTCTTTTGTATACGCCAGATTCCTTCCAACTCCCATGTAAGGTAGTCTTGATAAGGCAAAGGAAAGATAGCTCATGCCGATCCAGGCAGTGTCAAAACGCACTAATCTATTCAGGAATCCCGGCCTTTTCATATAGGGCCCAAATCCCAATACGATCTCTTTTCCGGCGGTAAATCTTCCGGCCATGCTGCGTAGCCATTCATTGCTTGACGGTTTACAATCCGCATCAGTAAGCAGCAGGTGCTCAAATTGGGCTCCTTTAACGCCTAATGTGATCGGAAGTTTTTTCCCGGGTCTGAGGTGAGGGCTTCGAGCCACTTCGATCACTTTCAGATTTGGATACTGACGCTGATAAGCCATGAGAAGATGTGCGGAATCATCGATCGACTGATTGTTGATCACTATGACCTCAAATTTCGGATAGTTCTGCTGAAGGATATAAGGTAGATTTTCAAAGAGATTGTCGGCTTCATTCCGTGCCGCAATGATTACGGATACAGGAGGAAGATCGGCTTCTTCAAGGGTTGGTGATTCTTTGAAAAATGCCAGCCTGCGGAAAATAAAGAGCACATACAGAGTCTGGGACACCGTCATAAGACAGAAGAACCCGAACAATACAGTTTCGGGCAATGATTCAAATGTCGGCAGGAACTGCATTTCAGGAGGTAGCTTTGTGCTGCAAAGATGGGGTGCTTAATGAATAAGCCTTATCTTTACAGCGTTTATTTTTCAACAATTTATGCACTTTGAACTGCAGATTTCTGATCCGAAAAGCAATGCCAGAGCAGGTCTGCTTCACACGGATCATGGGGTGATCGAGACGCCAATATTTATGCCTGTAGGAACTGCTGGGACGGTGAAGGGAGTGCATCAGCATGAGCTCAAAGAACTGATTCAAGCTCAGATTATTCTTGGCAATACTTATCATCTTTATTTAAGACCGGGTTTGGATGTGCTTGAGCCTGCCGGAGGATTGCATTCATTCATCGGATGGGATCGTCCCATTTTAACGGATAGCGGAGGTTATCAGGTCTATTCGCTTTCAGGCTCAAGAAAGATTACCGAGGAAGGGGTGAAGTTTCAATCGCATATAGATGGCAGCTATCATTTTTTTACGCCGGAAAAGGCAATCGATATTCAGCGTTCGATCGGGGCTGACATTATTATGGCTTTTGATGAATGTACGCCGTATCCCTGTGATTACAATTACGCAAAAAGGTCGATGCATATGACTCATCGATGGTTGAAACGCTGCATTGATCAAATGGCTACAACAGAACCCAGGTACGGCTATGAGCAAGCATTATTCCCAATAGTTCAGGGTAGTGTTTACAAGGATCTTCGTACAGAATCTGCAGAGACGATCGCTTCGCATGATGCAATTGGGAATGCCATAGGTGGATTGTCAGTTGGTGAGCCGGATGAAGAACTCTATTCTATGACGGATCTCGTATGCAGTATACTTCCAAAGGAAAAGCCGCGTTATCTCATGGGGGTCGGTACACCGGTAAACCTGTTGGAGTGCATAGCGCTTGGTGTGGATATGTTCGACTGCGTTATGCCGACCCGAAACGCGAGACACGGAATGTTGTTTACAAGTGACGGGATCATCAATATCAAGAATGAGAAATGGGCGAAAGATTTCTCTCCTCTGGACCCCAATGGAACAGCGTTTACGGACCAGATATATTCAAAGGCATATTTGAGACATCTGATCAAAGCCAAGGAAAATCTCGGGATACAGATCGCTACCATCCATAACTTGTCATTTTACTTATGGCTGGTCAAAGAAGCGCGTAAACATATTCTTGCCGGCGATTTTGTGCAATGGAAGGATCAAATGGTTCCTAAACTTCAAAACCGACTCTGACGCATGCTGAAGATCCTTGATCGCTATATCATGCGAAAATTCCTGACCACCTTTTTCTTCATGATGGGTATCATCATGTTGCTGGCCATGGTATTCGATTTGTCAGAGCGATTGAGTGAATTCATTGATAATCAAGCGCCGATATCAGGAATCATCTTTAGTTATTACCTCAATTTTATCGTCTATTACGGGAACTTGTTCTCTCCGATGATCATTTTCGTTTCCGTGATCTGGTTCACGGCAAAGATGGCTCAGGATGTTGAGATCATCCCGATTCTCAACAGTGGCAGGACCTTTGGACGGTTCATGCGGCCATATATGCTGGTTGCGACCATTCTCATGTTCATGGCGCTGATCCTTAATCATTTTGTTATCCCGCGATCAAATGCTACACGCCTGGATTTTGAGGAAAGGTACTATCGTGATGCAATGTTTATCCAGAATTACCATGCAGAATATCCGGGAAACAGAACAGTTTACTTTTCTTCATACGCCTCTGATGAGAATATAATCAACGATTTTGTTGTAATGCAGTGGGATGAGTCAAACACTGAGATGAAATACTTTCTAAAGGCTCGAACGGCTCAAAACGAACCGGGGACCAATAAATGGCATCTGGAGGATTATTATGAGCGCTATGTTGGTTTTTATAAAACTGGTGACAGCACCAAAAACGATCGTTTGGTTGAAGGAAGGGTAAAGGATACCATATTTGATTTCAATTCTGCTGAAATGGTGCAGCGCGAAAATGCTGCAGAAGCTATGACGTATTATGAATTAAAGGAATTTATAGATCGTGAAAAGGCAAAAGGCTCAGGAAATGTTCCCATGTATGAGATCGAACTGCACAAGCGAACTTCGCTGCCATTTGCAACGTATGTGCTCACGGTGATAGGTGTTTCTGTTTCATCCAGAAAGCGTCGCGGAGGAATAGGGGTAAATATTGCCCTGGGGCTTGTGATCATTTTTATTTACATCTTCGCTATGCAGGTTACAACGGTGGCAGCTCTTAAAGTAGGATTCCCGGCTAATGTGGCGGTATGGGTTCCGAATGTGATCTTTGGTGCCATAGCATATCTGATGTATCGTTTTGCGCAGAAATGAGGTGGAATTTTCTTATAGTGTTCAGTGTGGCTGTCAATATGTTGTTTTCGCAGATAGTAAACATTGAGAACCGTAGGATCTACGATGATACTATTGGGTGGAGCGGTGCAATTGATGCTTCGTTCTCGGCCTTTCGCAATAAGGATCTTTTATTAACGGGAGCGTTCAGGCCAAGGGTACAATATAAAACCCGTTATCATTATTGGTTATTCCTCACAGACTGGGTGTATTCAAAGGGGGCTGACCGAGTGTATGCCAATTCTGGAATGGTGCATTTGCGCTATGCTTACAGGCTCGGTAACCACCTGGATTCAAGCAGGAAAAGTCCATGGAAATGGGAGAGTTATGGGCAGGTACAGTATAACCAGCTTATGGATCAGCGTCTTCGTGCACTTGCCGGATCGGGCTTGAGGTTGAAGGTTTTGGACAAGAAGGGGTTCAGGGTTTTTGCCGGCAGTTCATTCTTTTATGAATATGAAGAGTTGCAGAGTACCGGTCAGCTCATTCGTGATGTGAGGTGGAGTAATTATGTTTCGTGGTTCCTAAATCCGGTTTCTTCCTGGAACTTTACGGCAGCAACCTATGTGCAGCCTGTAGTTGATGACTTTTTTGATATACGAATTATGGGGCAATATGCGTTGTCATTCAATTTTGTTAAACGAGTTGATTTCAGGCTGGAATACAATACTGTTTTCGATACGAAACCACCTTCCGGAGTCAGGGAATGGATCTTCAGTGGTTCGGCCGGAATCCGAGTTCGTTTGGGGGAATAATCAATTGTTATTTCCGTGTGGATAAATCCTTGCAGGGAGGCCAGATCAACCAATGTTGCACGGATAATTTCATTAACTTTGTCATTCATTGAAATCTATGGAAAGCACATTACAGCAGGAAGCAACTTTGGAGCAAGCCGTTGAGTTAGGACTGCGTCCGGAGGAGTTTGAAATGATCAAGGAAATCCTTGGCAGAACACCTAACTTTACTGAAACAGCCGTTTATTCGGTGATGTGGTCGGAGCATTGTTCATACAAGAATTCGATCGTTTGGCTAAAGACATTGCCAAAAGATGGTCCGCACATGCTGGTAAAGGCAGGTGAAGAGAATGCCGGGCTTGTAGATATCGGTGATGGTCTGGGCTGTGTTTTTAAGATCGAATCACACAATCATCCGAGTGCGCTTGAACCTTACCAGGGAGCAGCAACCGGAGTTGGAGGGATCAACCGTGACATCTTCACAATGGGAGCCCGTCCGATTGCTCAGTTGAACTCACTTCGTTTTGGTAATATCGAGTTGGCGCGAACCAAGTGGCTCGTGAAAGGTGTTACAAAAGGGATCGGTGACTACGGAAATGCATTCGGAATTCCGATTGTTGGTGGTGAAGTATTCTTTGACGATTCATACAATACCAATCCGTTAGTAAATGCTTTTTCGGCGGGTATCATTGATACGAAGAAAATTATTTCGGCAAAAGCCAAAGGGCCGGGTAATCCGGTTTTCATCGTCGGTTCATCAACAGGAAAGGACGGGATCGCAGGTGCTGCTTTTGCATCGAAGGATATCACCGAGGAATCGGCAAATGACCTTCCTGCGGTTCAGGTAGGTGACCCGTTTATGGAGAAATTACTCTTAGAAGCGACTATGGAACTTGCTGCGACGAATGCGATCGTGGGAATGCAGGATATGGGGGCGGCAGGGATCACCTGTTCAACATGTGAAATGAGTGCCGGTGGCGGTGTGGGTATGGAGATCCAACTGGATCGTGTACCAACTCGTCAGGAAAACATGTTACCATACGAGATTCTGCTGTCAGAATCTCAGGAACGCATGCTCGTGGTGGTTCATAAGGGGCAGGAAGAGGTTGTAAAGCGCATTTTCGACAAGTGGGATCTGAATGCTGAGGAGATAGGTGTGGTTACAGACACGGGTAGAGTGAGATATTACATGCACGGTGAATTGGTGGGGGATGTACCTGCTGAGTCACTGGTTCTTGGCGGCGGGGCTCCGCAATACCGCAGAGAATACAAGGAACCTGCGTACTATCAGGAATACAAGAAGTTTAACATTGATTCAGTGAAGCAGCCTGCAAATCTTAAGGAGGTGGCCTTCAAATTACTTCAGATGCCGAACATTGCATCTAAGCGCTGGGTCTATGAACAGTACGATTCCATGGTGGGGACGCGGAACATGACTACCAATAAACCATCTGATGCCGGAGTTGTGAATATCAAGGGTACGAACAAAGGATTGGCGATGACGGTGGACTGTAATTCCCGTTACGTGAATGCAGATCCGGAGATCGGAACAATGATCGCCGTGTCTGAGGCTGCTCGTAATATTACCTGCGCCGGTGGAGAACCGAGCGCGATCACCAACTGTTTGAACTTTGGAAACCCTTACAACCCCGAATCTTACTGGCAGTTTGTTGGAGCCATTAAAGGGATGTCAGCCGCTTGTACCAAGTTTGCAACACCTGTTACAGGTGGTAACGTTTCGTTCTACAATCAGACGGTTACGAATGGAGTCGAGGTTCCTGTTTTCCCTACACCGACAATTGGTATGATCGGTATTTTGGAGGACAAGGATAAAATGATGACACTGGATTTCAAACAGAAAGGAGATTTGATATTTGTTCTGGGTGAATGTACGAATGACATTGCTTCATCCGAATATCTTGCCTCTTACCATGGTGTCAAAGCTTCACCGGCTCCTCATTTCGATCTTGAAAAGGAATACGCGTTGCATCAGGTTGTCAAGGGGCTTATCTCAAATGAATTGGTTAATGCAGTGCATGATGTTTCTGATGGAGGTCTTTTTGTTACCTTGGTCGAGATGTCTATGCCGAGAGAACTGGGTTTTGATATTGAAACTGATTCTGAAATCCGGGAGGATGCCTATTTGTTTGGTGAAGGTCAGGGACGTGTTATTGTCTCGGTTACGGAGGATAACGAAGAAGATTTCCTTGAGTTCATGATGACGTCAGACATCAACTTTACCTTGTTGGGTCATGTTACAAAAGGTAAGATGATGATCGATAATGAACATTATGGTTTCGTTACAGAAGCCAAGGAATTATACAATAACGCCCTCGGGAAACATCTCGAGGCGTAATCAGGAAGATTACAATGGACACTAAGTTCATTGTGATTTGTCCGTTGTTAATTGAAAAATATGGAATACAACACTACACGTGGCCCACTAATTCTTCCGGAGTACGGCAGAAATGTGCAGAACATGATCGCTTATGCGATGAATATTGAAGACCGTGAAGAGCGCAACAGGGCAGCACAGGCGATCATTGAAGTAATGGGACAACTTAACCCACATCTGAGAGACGTGGACGACTTCAGACACAAATTATGGACACATTTGTTCGTCATGTCTGATTTCAAATTGGATGTTGATTCCCCTTATGAAAAGCCGAAGCCGGAAGTACTTGCAGAAAAACCGCAGTTAATGGATTATCCGTCCGGTTCGATCCGCTACGGACATTATGGGAAATATACCCAACGTATTCTGGAACAGGCAAAGGATGTTACGGATGAAAAGGAAAAGGAATTCCTGAAGAATTCTATGGCTAATTTCATGAAGAAACAGTTCCTTGCGCACAATAACGATGCGGTCGAAAATAACGTGATAGCACAGCAGCTCAAGGAATTGTCCAAAGGAGAGCTGGTACTCGAAAATCCGGATGAACTTGTGAATACGAATACGCTTCTTCGATCGATGGGGATGAACCAGAATCAGAACCAGAACAAGTGGAACAAGAACAAGAAGAAACAACAGAAAAAGAAATTTAAAAAGTAACCGCGATGGCTTCTTTTGAGATCTACGGTGGTAAACCCCTGAAAGGAGAATTGATCCCTCAGGGAGCAAAGAATGAAGCGCTTCAGGTGCTGTGTGCACCGCTACTCACTGCTGAAAAAGTTACCATTTCAAACATACCTGACATCATCGATGTCAATAAACTCATTGGTTTACTGCAGACCATGGGGGTGAAGGTTGAAAAGGTGGAGAAGGGAACCTACATTTTTCAGGCTAAAGAGATCGATCTTAAGTACCTGGAAAGTGAGGATTTCAAAAAGAGGGCCAGTGCCCTGAGAGGTTCGATCATGATCGTTGGGCCGCTATTGGCAAGATTCGGAAGAGGATATATTCCTAAACCGGGTGGGGATAAGATCGGTAGACGTCGTCTCGATACCCATTTCGAAGGATTCCAGATGCTAGGTGCAAAGTTCAACTACGACGCAGGAGAGCATTTTTATTCTATTGAGGCCAAGAAACTGAAAGGGACGTACATCCATCTGGATGAGGCCTCCGTAACAGGTACGGCGAATGTGTTGATGGCAGCTGTAATGGCGGAAGGAACCACTACGATCTATAATGCCGCATGTGAACCCTATCTTCAGCAGCTATGCAGAATGCTGAACGCAATGGGCGCTAAGATCTCCGGTATTGGATCTAATCTGTTGATCATCGAAGGAGTAAAGGAACTAAAGGGTTGTTACCACAGGATCCTGCCGGACATGATCGAGATCGGCAGTTTCATTGGTCTTGCAGCAATGACCAAATCCGAGATCACCATCAAGGATGTGAGCTGGGAAAATCTGGGGATCATCCCAAATGTATTCCGAAGGCTGGGTATTAAACTCGAGCGCAGGGGAGACGATATTTATATACCTGCTCAGGAGCATTATACGATCGACACGTTTATTGACGGCTCGATCCTTACAATTGCTGATGCACCGTGGCCGGGATTTACACCTGACCTTTTATCGATCGTACTGGTTGTGGCAACTCAGGCAAAAGGTTCCGTGCTGATCCATCAGAAAATGTTCGAATCACGCTTGTTCTTCGTGGATAAGCTCATCGATATGGGAGCGCAGATCATTTTGTGTGATCCTCACAGAGCTACAGTAATCGGTATTGATCGACAATATGCACTACGTGGTATCCAAATGACCTCTCCGGATATTCGCGCAGGAGTTTCGTTACTCATTGCTGCTTTGTCTGCTGAAGGTAAATCTGTGATCCATAATATCGAGCAGATAGATCGTGGGTATCAGGATATAGAAATGCGTCTGAACAACATCGGTGCAGACATTAGAAGAATCGGCTAATGAAAAGAATTATCATCGTATTTTCGCTTTTAGCATTGTTTGTGTGTGCATTCACCATGAACGCTAAAGATGTTGAAATCGTTACCAAAGCTGAAGAGATCAGCCTGAAAGGTCCGGACGGTAAGACATACAAACTTTCCAAAATGAAAGGAAAGATGGTCCTGATCGACTTTTGGGCATCGTGGTGCGGACCCTGTCGTCAGGAAAATCCGAATGTGGTTGAGGCCTACAATAAGTACAAGGACAAGAAGTTTACCAACGCTAAAGGTTTCACGGTATACTCGGTCTCTCTGGATCGCGATGAAGCTGCCTGGAAAAAGGCGATCGAAGCAGATAAGCTTATTTGGAAGTCCCATGGTTGGGACAAGGAGGGCAAGGCCTCTTCAGCCTACAAGGTACAGTTTATTCCACAGGGATTTCTTGTAGACGGTGAAGGAAATATCGTTGCCCAAGGCAAAGAACTGAGAGGATTGAATCTGCATCTGACCCTCGATAAATACATTAAGGAATAACGGTAACTCAGTTTTGAGATTGTTCCTGAACACCAAATTCAAGCAGCGTACGAGGTGTTTAATTCGTGAATTTTAAAGCTAATGCTGTTTCCTAAAGATTTTTGAAACACATTACCCAGTTCTTTCATATCATCGTCGAATTCTTCATAATTCCATTCAACAGTAGTGGAGCAATATTCGGGTCTCGCTGCATCAATCGTTTTTAGGAGTATGTATAAATATTTAATATCGCTCGAACTGATGTACTCAATATTGAGAACTAGTTTAAGCTTGTTCGCTTGACGAGCCAAATTTTCTGAACTCTGAATAATCTCAGACCAAAGTTTATCTGGTTCAAGTGAAAGAAATCTGCCTTCTAATTTGATAAACCCATTTGTATCGTTTATTCTGAAGTCAGAGTAGAAAGAGCTGTTCATATTTGCTTTCATGTTGTTAAATATTTCTGCAAATATGATTCTAACTTGAGCCCTCCAACGACTTTTGTTATGTAATAGTTAATTAATTAGCTATTACTATGGTAGGTCAACTACATGAATCTACTTAGAATGGTAAGTCATTTAATGTGATTCATGATCGTTCTTACAATTGCCTCTCAACTATTACTAAGTATTCATGATCTGGTCTTTATGATATTTCCTTGGTTTGTGTATTTAAACGATGACACGGGATTTAAAAAGTTTGATTTAAACATTAAACGTCGGAATTAACCAGTAAGAATTGAATTTTAGAATTGTACTATTTCATTCTTGCCTTAATTACATCAAGTACATCAATTAAAGCATATCCCTTAGCTTTGAGCAATAACAGGTAGTGGAAAAGCAGATCGGCACTTTCTTCCAGGAAGAGATCATCATCGGTCCTCAATGCTTCGATCACCACTTCAACAGCTTCCTCACCAACCTTTTGTGCGATCTTGTGTACTCCCTTCTTTTTTAATGATGCAACATAAGATTCGGATGATTCCGACTCCCAGCGTTGACGGATCGTTTCTTCCAGTTGTGCTATCGCACCGAATGGCGTTCCGTTTTCTTCTCCCCAGCATGTTTTCGTTCCCTTGTGACAGGTAGGCCCCACAGGTTCAGCCATGATCAGAATGGTGTCATTGTCGCAATCGATCTTGATATCCTTCACGAAAAGGAAGTTGCCACTTTCCTCACCTTTTATCCATAAACGACCTTTAGACCTTGAAAAGAACGTCACCTTGCCATCTTTTTGAGTTTGAGCAAGTGCTTCTTCGTTCATATAGCCCAGCATTAAGACCTGAAGTGTATTTACATCCTGAATTATCGCTGGAATTAATCCGTTTGTTTTGTCAAAATCTGGTTTCATATATTTCTTTTTAACGCAAAGGCGCAAAGGTTTCGCAAAGAATGAGCTGCGCTCTAGCTTTTTCTATAATCTATTGACAACTCTTCTAACTCCATCCTTGAACAAAGGAACATTGAAGTTGATGAGAAGTCCGAGTTTAGTTTTTGAAAGTTTTAAATAAGTCAAAAGCTGAGCGAAATGAAGTTCGTGAATGTCTTCTACTGCCTTTAGCTCAATGATCAGTTTGTCTTCCACAATCAGATCCAACCGATATCCATTTGTCAATTGTATGTTATCGTATTCAACTGGTAATATCTTCTGACGTTCGATCTTCAATCCTTTCTTTAGTATTTCATAATGCAAACATTCTTCATAAACACTTTCCAATAATCCCGGTCCCAGCTTCCGGTGTACTTTAAGCCCACAATCTATAACGATTGCTGCCAATTCATTCTCTCTCATTTTGTTCAGTTTAGGTAGGTTACTTGAAGTTAAGCAAAATCTGAACATCATTTGAATATGTCAATTTTTTCTCTGTGCGCCCTTTGCGTATCCTTCCCGCCTTTGCGTTTAGACTCTTACTTCAATTCCCTCCTCCTTCAAAAATCCTTTCAGCTCCGGTATCCCTATCTCCCCAAAGTGAAACACACTTGCCGCCAATGCAGCATCCACATTACTTTCTTCAAATACCTCTTTAAAATGTTCCATCGAACCACAGCCGCCGGAAGCAATGATCGGAACATTCACCGTTTTAGATAAGCGATCCAATGCCTCCACCGCGAAACCGGCTTTTGTGCCGTCATGGTCCATAGAGGTGAACAGGATCTCACCGGCTCCCAGTTCAACTCCCTTTTTCGCCCATTCAAACAAGTCGAGGTCAGTTGGTACTTTTCCTCCTGATAAGTGCACAGTCCATTTTCCGTTGATCAATTTAGCGTCGATAGCTAACACCACACACTGGTTCCCGAACCTGCCGGCAAGATCACTGATCAGTCGCGGATTGCGGACTCCAGAGGAATTAATACTCACCTTGTCAGCGCCGTTCTTGAGCAAAATGGCAGCATCTTCAACAGATGAGATCCCACCACCAACAGTAAACGGGATATTCACCTGTTGTGCAACCTTCTTCACCATTTCCATCATTGTTTTCCGACCTTCCTGCGTGGCAGTAATATCCAGAAAAACCAGTTCATCTGCACCATGTTCGGAATAGTACTTTGCCAGATCCACCGGATCACCGGCATCGCGGAGCCCTTCAAAGTTGATTCCCTTTACAGTACGACCATCCTTAATGTCCAGACAGGGTATGATGCGTTTCTTTAACATACTACTGAGTAAATTGAAAAATTTGAAGATTGAAAGATTTGAAAATTATTAAGTTCTTGTTCACTTCGGCTAGCTCAGTGCATCGCCTTGTTCCTTGCTCCTTGTTCCAAAAGCTGCCAATTCATCAAGATCGATCCTCCCTTCATAGATTGCCTTTCCAATCACTACCGAAGGTATTCCGTTTGCTTTGAGACGGTCAACATCCTCAATACCTGAAACACCTCCACTGGCGATGAGTTGAAGATCCGGAAAGCGGCTCATAATCTCATTGTACAGATCGAAAGCAGGTCCCTGCAGCATTCCGTCCCTTGAAATATCGGTGCACAACACATGGCGGATCCCAAGTGCATAGTAATCTCCGATGAAATCCATCAAGTCTAGTTCACTCGTTTCCAGCCAACCGCTAACAGCAATTTTTCTGTCCCGGGCGTCGGCTCCGAGGATGATCCTCTCTGCGCCGTACTTAGCGATCCATTCTTTTACTTTCTCAGGTTGCTTAACCGCCAGACTGCCGATAGTAACTTGTGAGGCGCCGGCATTCAACACCTTTTCCATATCCTCATCCGTTTTGATGCCTCCGCCAAAATCTACTTTTAGTGAGGTATTTTGGCAAATGGATTCGAGGACCGCTAAGTTGATGACTTTGCCAGCCTTGGCACCGTCGAGATCCACCAGGTGCAGACGATCAAACCCTTTGGCTTCAAATTCTTTGGCAACCATCAGCGGATCGCTATTATATACCTTACGTGTATCGTAATTGCCCCTGGTCAGGCGCACACAGGCACCATCGATGAGATCAATTGCTGGAATAATTGTCATAACTTTTCAATAAATCGTTTGAGGATCGCCTCGCCTGTTTTTCCGCTTTTTTCAGGATGGAACTGACAGCCGATAAAGTTATCTTTCTCCATGGCTGCTGAAAAAGGGAAGGGATAGTCTGTTTCTGCGATGGTGAATTGATTTAAGGGAGCATAATAACTGTGCACGAAGTACACCGGTTCATTTAGACCACTTAGGAATCCTTTCGCGTTCTTGAGGTCATTCCACCCCATGTGGGGCACTTTCAACTGTTCATTAAAGCGAATAACATTTACTCCCTCAAAGATCCCGATCCCTTTGGTATTCCCTTCCTCTGTTTCCGAACACATCAGTTGCATCCCCAAACAGACGCCCAATACTGGTTGTTTCAGCGACGGTAGTAGCTCATCAATGCGCTGAACGCGGATCTGTTCCATTGCCGTTTCTGCATGACCAACCCCAGGGAAGACAACCAGGTCAGAAGTTCTGATCCTTTCTGCATCATTGGACAAAAGCGGTTGAATGCCCAGTCGCTCAAAGGCCGATGCCACTGAGAACACGTTACCTGCTCCGTAATCGATGATCGTCAGTTTCATAACAGTCCTTTGGTTGAAGGTAAAACTGCATTTACACCGTCTCTTCGTTTTGCCATTTTGATAGCCTTCGCGAAGGCTTTAAAGATCGCTTCGATCTTGTGGTGTTCGTTCGTGCCTTCTGCTTTGATATTCAAGTTGCACTTGGCACCATCAGTGAAGGATTTGAAGAAGTGAAAGAACATTTCAGTTGGCATCTGTCCGATCATTTCTCGCTTGAACTCTGCGTCCCACTCCAACCAGTTCCTACCGCCAAAATCGATGGCTACCTGGGCAAGACAGTCGTCCATTGGCAGGCAGAAGCCATAGCGTTCAATACCGATCTTTGACCCAAGGGCTTTTGAAAAACATTCTCCAAGCGCAATGGCTGTATCTTCTATCGTATGATGTTCGTCTACCTGAAGATCTCCTTTTACATCAATCGTGAGATCGATCGATCCATGCCGCGCGATCTGTTCGAGCATGTGATCAAAAAAGGCAATTCCTGTATTGATAACTGATCTGCCGTTTCCATCCAGATCGAGACTTATGCTTATATCTGTTTCGTGGGTTTTGCGCGAATAGTTCGCCGTGCGTTCTCCAAGTTTAAGGAAGGTATAGATTGCATCCCAATCTGTACTTTGGAACGCAATACATTGTAGCAATTCCTCTTCCCTGCTGCTCACCTCAGCGCGTCCCGGGTCATCCGGATTGATCATGTAGATCGCTTTTGCACCGAGATTTTTGGCAAGTTCAACGTCTGTCAAGCGGTCTCCGATCACAAAGGAATTCGCAAGGTCGTAATCGCCGTTCAGGTATTTCGTTAGCAGACCTGTTCGTGGTTTTCTGGTCGGCGCGTTATCCTCCGGAAAAGTTTTGTCAATGCATTCCTCATAGAACTCAATGCCTTCCGAACGCAAAGTTTCGATCATTAGGGTATGTGGTCCGATAAAGGACTCGTATGGGTAAACAGCTGTTCCAAGTCCGTCCTGATTGGTTACCATAACGAGTTCAAAATCCAGTTCTTTTGCGATACGTCCAAGTCCCGAAAATACCTTCGGATAGAATTTCAGCTTTTCGAACGAATCAACTTGGAAATCGACCGGTGGCTCGAGAATGAGGGTTCCGTCCCTGTCTATAAAGAGTACTTGTTTCATGAGATTACGGATTGAAAGTCTTTGATCGCGGTAATGAGTTGCGTGTTCTCCTCAGGTTTACCTACAGTAATCCTTAAGGTATTGTCGCACAATGGTTGAGTTGAACGATTTCTCACAACGATACCAAGGGAAGTCAGATAAGTGTATAGAGCTTCTGCATCAGGTACCCTGATCAGTACAAAGTTCGCGTCGCTTGGATAAACGGTTTTGACAATTTCGAGGCCTTGTAACTGGCCTATGAGTTTTTCACGCTCTGAACGGATCTGATGGATCTGTTCGTTGACCTCTGAGGTATCAATGAGTTTGTTAAGCGCAAATTCTTGTGTCAACTGATTGATGTTATATGGAGGTTTTATCCTGTTGATCCAGTCGATCAGTTCAACTGACCCAAAAAGCAATCCCAAACGGATCCCAGCCATTCCAAATGCTTTTGAAAAGGTTTGTGAAACAGCAAGGTTCGGGTAGTTCTGGAGATCATTCAACATTGATGCTTGATCGGCGAAGTCAATGTAGGCCTCATCGATGACAACAATACCATCGAAGTTCTTGATCAGCATGATGAGGTCATTGTGCGAAAAACACTGACCGGTCGGATTGTTTGGCGAACAAAGGAATAGTAACTTACACCCCTGAGACTCCCGAAGGATCTTGTCAGTATCCAGGGAAAAATCCTCGTTCAGCAGGATTTCCACCAGTTCTACCTGATTGATCCTCGCCGAAACACCATACATCCCGTAGGATGGTGCGATCGATGCAGCTTTGTCGGTTCCCGGTCTGCACAGCAAACGGAACAACAGGTCAATACATTCATCAGATCCGTTCCCTAAAAATATCTGATTAGCAGGAATGCCTTTGATCTCAGAGATACGATTCTTTAGTGATTTCTGAAGAGGATCAGGATAACGATTCACACCATTATTGAATGGATTTTCGTTGGCGTCCAGATAGACTGATGCGCTGCCCTCAAATTCATCCCTTGCTGAAGAGTAGGGCTTCATCCCGATGAGATCTGGGCGGATCATGCTGTTCAGTTCAACATTCTTCATGACAATGAATTTAAACGAATGGTAACGGCTTTCCGGTGTGCATCGAGTCCTTCGGCGCTGGCCATTTCTTCGATGGTTGGACCAAGATTGCGGATCCCATTTTCAGTGATCTGCTGGAAGGTGATCTTTTTTACGAATGAATCCAAAGATACTCCGGAATATTGCTTGGCGTATCCGTTCGTGGGCAAAGTGTGATTAGTTCCGGAAGCATAGTCGCCGGCACTTTCTGGCGTGTAATCGCCAATGAATACAGATCCTGCATTGATAATCCCACCCAAAAGGGCCTCGTTAAATGTTGTTTGAAGGATCAGGTGTTCCGGACCATATTCGTTAATCACTGAAATAAGTTCCGGTTGTTGCACGACTATGATCGAAGAGTTCTCCAGCGCTTGGGCAGCCAATTCCTTTCTCGGTAATTGATGGAGTTGAACTGCTAATTCGTTCTCCACTCGTTCAGGCATTTGAGGATCTGTCGTCACAAAAACCACCTGTGAATCCGCACCGTGTTCTGCCTGAGAAAGCAAGTCTGCCGCTATGAATGAGGGATTGGCAGATCCGTCTGCAACTACCATTACTTCACTCGGTCCGGCAGGCATATCGATGGCAATACCAAGTTTTTGTGCATATTGTTTCGCAGCGGTGACATATTGATTACCGGGACCGAAGATCTTGTAAACAGCAGGAATGGTCTCTGTTCCAACCGTCATGGAAGCTATCGCTTGAATGCCACCCACCTTATAGATCTCGGTTATTCCGATAAGCTGGGCAGTATATAGAATGGTGGAATTTACCTTTCCGTTCTTGTCGGATGGTGTGCATAGGATGATCTGACGGCATCCGGCTAATACAGCAGGAACGCCAAGCATCAGTACAGTAGAAAACAAAGGCGCTGTTCCACCGGGAATATAAAGGCCAACCTTTTCGATGCTGACAGACTTTCTCCAGCAGGAAACACCGGGCATGGTTTCGATCACTTTAGATTCTTCCCGCTGAGCTGCGTGGAAGGAGCGAATATTATATTGAGCCGTTTTGATGGCATTTTTGAGCTTCTCAGAAACTTGGTTCTCGGCCTCCCGGATCTCCTGTTCGGTAACGCGCAGTAAATTGAGACTGACCTTGTCGAACTTCTCGGTATATTCTTTTACCGCCATATCCCCTTTGTAGCGGATGTCTTCGAAGATTGCCTTAACTGTATTTTCGAGGTCCTGCTGATCGATCACCGGTCGGGTGAGGGCGGATCGCAGGGTTGCTGAATCAGGATAGATGAACTTTTTCATACTTCTAAGGTTAACGCACCATTTTTTCGATCGGAACGATGAGGATCCCTTCCGCACCAGCATTCTTAAGGGCATCGATGTTCTCCCAGAATTGATCTTCCGAGATTACGGAGTGTAAAGAACTCCAGCCTGGCTCTGCCAGTGGAAGGATCGTTGGGCTTTTCATTCCCGGAAGGATGCGTATGATCTCCGGGATGGCCTCATTCGGAGCATTCAGAAGAACGTATTTTGAATTCTTCGAAGCAAGTACAGCCTTCATTCTGAAGACAAGTTTATTGAGGATCTCTTCTTTTTCCGGGGAAAGATTCTTTCCTTTAACAAGCACAGCTTCTGATCGGAGCATTGTTTCCAGCTCACGGAGTCCGTTCATAAAAAGCGTATTCCCTGAGGAAACAATATCACAGATCCCGTCAGCCAGCCCGATCGTAGGTGCGATCTCAACGGATCCTGAGATCGTGTGGATCTCTGCTTTTACTCCATTTTTAGAGAGGTACTGCTGAACTGTATTAGGATAGGAGGTCGCGATCTTTTTCCCTTCAAAATCCAAAACCGACTGAATAGTCGAGTTTTTTGGAACAGCCAAAGAAACTCTGCACTTGGAAAAGCCAAGCTTCAGCAAGACTTCAAGATCCGAGCCCTCCTCTATAAGCAGGTTTTCTCCGATGATAGCTATGTCCGTCACGCCGTCCTCCACATACTGTGGGATATCGGAATTTCTTAGAAAAAGCACTTCCAATGGAAAGTTGGGAACCGTTGATTTCAATTTGCCATTGGAGGCATCAACTTTAAGTCCACATTCCTTAAGGATCTCGAGTGAATCTTCTAATAAGCGACCTGACTTTTGTACTGCAATTCTTAACATAGTAGTTTTCATTAGTGCCTGAACCGAACATCCGAGTAATAAAAAACCCGCTTGATCGATCCAAGCGGGTTTAAAATTATTTAGTTAATACTAATAACATATCACGCCTGGATATTCCAAGAATGATGATGATGCATTAGTACATTCGAAATTTTCATAGCGCAAATATATTATTTTGAAATTATTTTCTGTGGGAGTTGTGAAAAAAAGTTAGGAGATATCGATTGTTCTGAACTAAATTTCCTACGGTTGATTTCAAAGATGAATAATTTCACTACATTTAACGTTACATCTACCTAAATACAACATGTTCAATAACGAGAACATCAACTTTGAACTTCTCAGAAACCGTGCGTACAATTTACGTTGGGCTACCGTTTCCCCGGGCACAATTCCACTAACAGCAGCAGATCCGGATTTCCCCAGTGCGCCTCAGATCTCACAGGCAATACAGAAGTACGCATCTGATCGATATTATTGCTATGGTCCTCCCGAAGGATTGCCTGAGTTTAGAGAAAGTATTGCAAGATCCTACAACGAAAGGAGAAATGTACCTATTGAGTCAAAACTATGTTTCCCGGTTGACAGTGCGGCATACGGTATCTACCTGACATGCAAAGCATTCCTGACCCCTGGGGACACAGCCATTATTTTTGATCCGGTTGACTTTTTGTTCAGATATTCTGTTGAGGCGGTGAATGCTAAAGCAGTATCCTTTCAGATACCTCCCGGAACATCTGTTGTTGATTTCACAAAACTAGAAGGACTCATCACGCCCCGTACAAAGCTCATCTGTCTGTGCAATCCGCTCAATCCGACCGGAAAGGTTTTCTCGAGAGATGAATTGATGCAGCTCGGTGAAATTGCTGTCAAACACAATATTATGATCCTGTCCGACGAGATATGGAGTGATATTGTTTTTCCTCCCTTTCAATATACTAGTGTCGCATCGCTGAGCGAAGAGATCCGACAAAAAACAATTCTCATAACAGGTTTCAGTAAGTCTTATGGATTGGCCGGACTGCGTATTGGAGCTGTAATGGCGCCTAATGATCAAATTTTTCGTCAGCTTTTTGAAGCATCGTTACACCAATCAACCATACATGGCGTAAGCGTTCTGTCTCAGCTTGCAGCAACAACAGCATTAAATGAATGTGGTGTCTGGCTTGATGACTTTGTGAAGCATCTTTGGTATATGCGAGATATTGTTGTAGAAGAATTGAACACCATTAGAGGGTTTAAGTGCATTGCTCCGGAAGGTTGTTATGTAGCCTTTGCCGACATCTCTGATACGGGATATTCAAGTCTTGAAATGCATGAGTTATTGCTTGATAAAGCCAAAGTCTCTGTTGTACCGGGATTAGAACAATGGTTCGGTAAAGGGGCTGAAGGTTATATTAGATTGAGCTTTGCTACTTCAGAAGATGTTTTGAGAGAGGCCATGTCACGGATAAAAACCGCATTGTCATGAAGACAGTAGTCATAGGTGGAGGGATCGCCGGGTTGACCATGGCAATTTTATTGAGAAAACAGAAACAGGAGGTGGTGGTCTGTGAACGAAACGCTATTGCCGCAAGTCATGGTCACGCTTTTTTGATGAGTATGGAGGGTCTCAGCATACTACGGGAATTCAAGAAGGATTCGCAGCTATTGTTAAAAAAGCAACCCATTAACCTTTTCAACCTGAGAAGACCGGATGGTACTGAAAAGATAAAGATCCAGCTCGAGGACTGGTTCTGTATGAAGCGAGTTGATCTGATTGAATTTCTGATGTCGTTTTTTGATGAAAACACGTTAAAAACGGGAAGGTCTTTTTCACATTTCATTTATAATGACAATAAAGCAATTGCAGCTGTTTTTGAGAATGGGGATATAGAATACGGCGATATATTCATCGGGGCAGATGGGAGTAATTCAAAAGTTAGGGAGTCACTCTTTGGATCAACAGCATTTACTGCGAATGAAGTCAATGAAGTGGTGGGTATTTCAACTTACAATGCAATTCAAGACAAAAACACTATTTGTTTCAGGAAATTTCAAAGTGACGAGGTTGGGCTGGCATTCGGATACATTCCTGTTTCAGACAAGGAGGTAGTTTGGTTTATGCAGTACGATCTCTCAATTCCAAAGGAGGAGGTAAGGAATTCTCCGGAAAGTATCGCTTCATTTTGTATGGACATGATGTCCACTTTTCCCCAAGAAGTATTGGATGTGCTGAATGGCGCAGATTTCTCCAATTCCTACATTTGGAAGACAAAGGATTTTGATATCTTGCCGAGATTTCACGAATCCAACGTCGTATTGATAGGTGATGCTGCGCATTTGGCATTACCTTTCACGAGCGCGGGCACATCGAATGCTATTTCTGATGCCTGTTATCTTGCGGAAATGCTTGAAAAATACGGTGATTGTGAGAATGCTTTCCAGGAATATTATGCAAAAAGGGCGGAAATTGTTCGTGGCCATGTTGAACAAGGCAGGCAATTGAAGCAAGCCTTCTTAAATCCTGAAAAATACTCTGAGCGGTCATTCTTGTTGCCGCTTATCAAACGTGAGATGAAGGTATCCTCTCTGGACAGTGATAATTTGCTCAAGATCGTGTATTTCACTGACCCAATCTGTTCAACTTGCTGGATCATTCAGCCCATTTTAAGAAAGCTGAAACTGGTTTTTGGGGAACAAATTCATTTGGAATATTACATGGGCGGGCTTCTTCCATCATGGAAAGATTATAATAAGGGTATCATTAAAAATCCTTTGGATGCCGCAAAACATTGGGATGAGGTCAATTCCCTGCAAGATTATTACCTGAGTGGTGATATCTGGATCGACGACCCCTTACATTCTTCGTTTCCTCCTTCAATTGCATTCAAGGCAGCACAGATTCAAGATAATGAACGTGCCATCCGCTTTTTGCGGAGGATGAAGGAAATGGTTTTCATAGAGAACAAGAACATAACGCGATGGGATGTATTGGAAGAGGCTGCTTTGGCAAGCGGTCTGGATACCGCCTTGTTAAAGCAGGATATGAAAAGCAGAGGTGAAGAGCTTTTCAACGAAGACCTCCGATTCAAGGACGAAATGAGAGTTTCTGTTTTTCCCACATTTTTCTTTATTGAAAATGATGAGATTTCAGACAGAATTTCCGGGTATCAGCCATACGAACGTTTCAAAGAGATCATATCTAGACTAAGGCCTCAATTTGTGCTGGAAACTCGAAAGAAGGAACCCATAGACATCTTCAGGTTATTCGGAAATATTACCACGGAGGAGTATGCTTTTCTCAATGATATAGCTGTTCATGATGCTGCCGAATTGCTGGAGGGAATGTACAACCAACATATTTTGAGGAAGCAAATTAATAATAAAGGAATCGTCTGGATCTTGAAAAGCAGTGAGATTTAGATGTGAATTTGCATATTCACAGAGATAATGTCATCATTTTTCTTCATTGCTTTTCCATTTTTAAGTTGACACAACTATCAACTATCTTTGTGCCGTGGTTAAGATACGAAACATAGAGTTGGGCGAATTCCCGCTTCTATTGGCACCTATGGAGGATGTGAGTGATCCTCCCTTCCGTGCTTTGTGCAAAAAACATGGAGCAGATTTGATGTATACTGAATTCATCTCTTCTGAGGGTCTTATCCGTGATGCCGCGAAAAGTGTTCAGAAACTCGATATTTACGAATATGAGCGTCCGGTAGGGATACAGATTTTTGGTGCTGAGATAGAAAGCATGAAAGAGGCCGCGAAGATTATCGAAAAGACCAATCCGGATATCATTGACATCAATTATGGTTGTCCGGTTAAAAAAGTTACCTGCAAAGGTGCCGGGGCTGGTATGTTACAGAACATACCCAAGTTGATCAAGATGACGGAGGAAATCGTGAAAGTGACAAATCTTCCTGTTACGGTAAAAACAAGATTAGGATGGGACGAGAACAGCAAGTTTGTTGTTTCGACTGCCGAGGCATTGCAGGATGTTGGCGTAGAGGCAATATCTATTCATGGGCGAACGCGCGTTCAGTTATACAAAGGTGAGGCAGATTGGACGCTGATCGGAGAGGTCAAGAATAATCCGAGGATGACGATTCCGGTATTTGGTAATGGTGACATCGACTCACCGGAAAAAGCGATCGAATACCGCAAAAGATATGGTGTTGATGGCATCATGATCGGAAGAGCGAGTATTGGATACCCTTGGTTCTTTAATGAAGTGAAGCATTACATGAGTACAGGTGAGTATTTGCCTGCACCGACCATAAAAGATCGCGTGGAGGTTGCTCGTGAACATCTATTGATGTCGATCCGTTGGAAAGGTGAGCACCTTGGAATCGCGGAAATGAAACGTCATTATACCAACTACTTTAAAGGGATCGCTCATTTTAAGGAATACCGCACGAAGCTGGTCAGTTCTTTTGACCTTCAAGAAATATTGGACACTCTGCAATATATCGAAGAACACCAGGAAGAGTTTTATTTTGTTTCATGAGGCACGGATAGATTTTTCAGGTCGCCAATTTTTAGCGATGCAAGTTCTGCGATTATCCCAATGACTTAATGATTAAATTTGAAGACCAATATCTCGTATATGCAGCGCTATCAAAACTATGTCCTCGGTAAGTGGATTGACGGAGAAGGTGTAGAAACTAATTTGTACAATGCAATCAACGGTCAACAACTGGGCACAGTATCCAGTGCCGGACTTGATTTCACATCCATACTGGAATATGGCAGGAGAACCGGAGGGCCAGCTCTTCGTAAAATGACTTTCCAGGAAAGGGGGCGTATGCTCAAGGCGTTGGCCCTTTATCTATTGGGACGTAAAGAAAAATATTACCAGGTAAGTTATTGGACTGGGGCTACAAAAGTGGATTCCTGGATCGATATTGAAGGTGGTATTGGTAATCTGTTTGCCAATGCTTCGCTGAGAAGACAGTTTCCGGATCTACCTTATTATGTGGATGGAACTGCCGCACCACTTTCCAAAGGGGGAACATTTATTGGACATCACATTATGGTTCCAAAGAGGGGAGTAGCAGTACATATTAATGCGTTCAATTTTCCTATCTGGGGAATGCTTGAGAAGATCGCAGTAAACCTGATGGCCGGTGTTCCTGCCGTGGTGAAGCCCTCAGAATATACTTGTTACCTCACTGAAGTGATGGTGCGTGATATTATTGATTCTAAGATTCTTCCTGAAGGTTCATTGCAGTTGATCTGTGGCCTGGGAAGAGGAATTCTCGACCACGTCGAAACGGAGGATACGGTAACTTTTACAGGAAGTGCATCAACTGGTAAAATGCTGAAAGCGCACCCAAGGATCGCACAGGAAAGCGTGATGTTCAACCTGGAAGCTGACTCCTTGAATGCAATGGTTTTGGGTGAAAAGGCAGTATTGGGAACAGAAGAATTCGACCTATTCATCAAGGAAGCTACCAAGGAGATCACCATTAAAGCAGGTCAGAAGTGTACGGCTGTTCGTCGTTTGATCGTTCCTGAAGACCGCATCGATGAGGTGGAAAAAGGGATTGCTGCCCGCTTGGCTTCTACGAAGATCGGTGATCCTCTCGTGGAAGGCGTTCGCATGGGATCATTGGCTACGGCGAATCAAGTGAAGCGAGTACGTGCAAGTGTCGAGGAACTGGTGTTATCACAGCAGATCGTTTATGGTGATATGGATAACTTTGAGGTGTTAGGTGCCGACAGAAATGTAGGGGCTTTCTTTTCTCCGATCCTATTCCGAAACAACGACCCGTTCAATAAAACTGCATGTCACGATATCGAGGCCTTTGGTCCTGTGTCGACGATCATGCCATATAAAACACTTGATGAAGCGATCGAATTAGCTCGAATGGGTAAAGGTTCACTTGTTTCTTCGATCGTGACACCGGATGACAGAGAAGCTACCGAATATGTGGTCAATGCGGCGAGTATGCACGGACGCATTCTGGTGTTGAATAAAGATTGTGCAAAAGAATCGACCGGTCATGGCTCACCGATGCCTTTGCTGACCCATGGAGGTCCGGGCCGTGCGGGAGGCGGCGAAGAAATGGGGGGTAAGCGAGGAGTGTTGCACTACCTGCAAAGAACAGCCATCCAGGGGCATCCGACTACGATCACAAAGATCACTCAGCAATTCCAGGTAGGCGCAGAGATGCCTGAGGCTAATCCGCATGTCTTCAGAAAGCACTTTGAAGAATTGGTGATAGGCGAAACGGTGTTCACGCACAAACATACTGTAACAGATGCAGATATCGTGAATTTCGCCAATGTCTCAGGGGACAACTTCTATGCTCACATGGACGCCACGTCGCTGGAAGGAACCATTTTCGAACGAAGGGTAGCTCACGGCTATTTCGTGCTGTCCAAAGCAGCGGGTCTTTTTGTTGATCCAAAGAAAGGACCTGTTTTGTTGAATTACGGTATTGATGAGGCTCGATTTACAAAGCCGGTTTATCCGGGTATGACCATCGGTGTTCGCTTTACCGTGAAAGAGAAGATTGATCAGGAGAAACGCAACGAAGAAGACATTGCCAAAGGGATTGTAAAATTCCTGGTGGACGTCTATGATGAGACAGGCGAGACAGTTGCGCTTGCAACGATCCTCACGATGGTCCGCAAACTGGATCAGAATTAATAGGGTTTTAAATGTTCAAAACGGGCGGCCAATCGGTTGCCCGTTTTTCTTTTTGATTCACTATCTTCGCAAGCTTATAACGGACAGGGTGTTCCGGTCCGTTGAACTTCAGCAACTATGGTATTTTCAAGTCTGACCTTTCTTTACATGTTCCTTCCCCTGAGCATTTTGGCTCATTACATTACGGGGAACACCATGTTCAGGAACCTGACGTTGACTATCTTTTCCTTGATTTTCTATGCCTGGGGTGAACCAATGTGGATCTTCCTCTTGTTGTTCACATCCTTTTTTGACTATGGAATGGGGATCTGGATCGAAAAGACCCGTGGAACGTTCAATTCTAAGCTGATCCTGTGGTTTTCTGTTGCTGTTAACCTTTCGCTGCTTATTGGCTTCAAATACGGTGGATTTATCTGGGATAATCTCAATATGTTGTTCCCAATGCCTTTTGACAGGCCGATGAATACTCTGCCCATCGGGATCTCTTTTTACACTTTCCAGACCATATCCTATCTCGTAGATGTCTACAGAGGAGATGTAAAGGCACAGCGAAATCCGATGTATTTCCTGCTGTTTGTCTCGCTTTTTCATCAACTTGTGGCAGGACCGATCGTGCGTTACAAGGCGATTGCTGATGAGATCGAAGGAAGGGTGGTCAACTGGCAGATGATCAGTGAAGGGATCAACAGATTTTGTTTCGGATTATTTAAAAAGGTCATTATAGCCAACGGAGCTTATGAGTTGGTTGAGAAGTACTTGGAATCAGGTTTTCATGATCTCTCCAGCTATGAAGCATGGTTCGGGATCACCATGTTCTCTGTCCAGATCTACTTCGACTTTGCAGGATATTCCGACATGGCGATCGGACTTGGGAAGATGTTCGGATTCAACTATGATGAGAACTTCAAACATCCTTACGCTGCTCAGTCTGTTGGGGATTTTTACCGCAGATGGCATATTTCCCTGGGGAAATTTTTCAGGGATTACGTCTATATCCCACTTGGTGGGAATCGAAAATACCAGCTGCGCAACATAATGATCGTTTGGTTACTCACCGGAACATGGCATGGCGCAAGCTGGAATTTTGTTCTGTGGGGCCTCTATTTTGGGTGCTTCATGATCATCGAAAAATTGCTCGAGAGAGTATTGGCAAAAACTCCCCGGATCCTGCGTCATACCTACACACTGATCCTGATCATCTTCAGTCGGGCCATTTTCTATTTTGTTGATTTCGAGAAATTGAAAACCTTCACGGTAACCCTGTTTCATTCGAACCACGGTATCAGCGATGGATTCTTTACCGATCTCTGGGAGAATTCGATTTGGTTTGCAGTAGTAATTCTTCTTTGTATTCCATGGGATGAGATCTACCCAAAGGGAACTCGGGTAAATGACCGTGCTACTGCTATGTTCGGTGCGTTCAGACCGGCAGTTAATGTAGCATTTCTGGCAGTTTCGACGATAATGCTCGTTGACTCGACCTATAATCCGTTCATCTATTTCCGTTTCTGATCATGACAGCGAAGATCAATACCATACTCTTCTTTCTGCTCATAACAGCGGGAATGACCTCGTATTTTATTATTAAGCCCAAAAGGATCTCCATCGAGGAGAAGCGGAAGCTTACGGTTTTCCCCGAACTGACTTGGAATAGCTACGTTTCAGGGAAATGGGCTGATAGCATCGATCGCTACCTGAACGATCATTTTCCAAACAGATTGAAGATGGTTGAATATGCTACTTCGGTACGTTATGCTCGTGGAGTACATTTCAAGAATCAGGAAAAGATCTTTGTCTATCAGAAACCTAAACGCAGGATCAGAAATCTGAAGGAGCAATCCAGGGATACTGTTCCACATTTCCTCGACGAATTCGAAGAAACATACTCGCAAAGTATGCTCATTCTGAATGGCTGTGTATATCCGTTAAATGGTGGTAGTCCAAAGATGGGCAAGCCATTTGCGAAAATGGTGAATGAATATGCGGAACGTTTTAAAGGAAAAACACGCGTGTTCTCTGCGGTTGCACCTCTCTCCTCTGCATTTATTCCGGCAGAGAAGTACCGTCATTACAATGGACAGAATAGACGAACACTTGAAGCGGTAAGGGATAATCTTGCCAATGGATCCATTTTCTGTGATGTTTTCGGAGAGTTGAACAATCACGCAAGCGAAAAATTGTTCTTCAGTACGGATCACCATTGGACAGCGAGAGGAGCGTATTATGGTTATGTGTCATTCTGTAAGGCAGCAGGATTCGAACCGGTACCAATGGAAAAGATGCAGAAGAAGGTTAAGTACAACTTCCTGGGGACACTGTATGAAAGAACACGTGACAAATCGGTAAGGGAGCGGGCGGATACTTTTGAATACTATGTACCAAATGTAAGTTCTACCGCTATACGCTATGGTCAGTACGACTACAAGGGTACAAAATCGAATACGTTTTGTCATGGATGTTCAGGAGGGAACAGTTATTCGACCTTTGTGTGCGGGGATAATCCGTTGATGAAGATCACAACCTCCAATAAAAATGGTAAGAAGGCGGTAGTTATCAAGAATTCAATGGGAAATGCCTTCTCAGTGTTCCTGATCTCCCATTATGAGGAGGTTTGGGTGGTTGACTTCAGGTACTCGCGGCACAACCTTGTTGAACTGGTCGAAAAGAACGATATTGATGATATGATTTTCGCTGTTGGAATGTATGCGGCAATGAGCAGTGGGACTATCGGGATGATGAGAAACCTTGCCACTCACAAGGGAGGTCCACCCCCGCCTCCTCCTGCTCCAAAGCAGGATTCCAGTGCTGTGATCATTCAGGAGCCGGAACTAAAAGACACGATAAAATGATCCTGAGGAAAGTGAGGTTAACGCTGACTTTCGTATGTATTCTTTTCTGTTCTTTGTTGGCTCAAGCCCAGGACAGTATTCTTCCTACCGGATTAGGGATCGATTCCTCCTATGCGTTTATGCAGTTCTACGATCAGGAGACAGGTAAACGGTTTCACGATCATTTCCGGAACTCCGGCTCAGACAAAGTAGTGATCTTTCATTATGGGGGGAGCCATATTCAGGCGGAACGACCGGTAACTTATGCCAGGAATTCGCTCCAGCGTGATTTCGGAAACGGCGGTAGAGGAATGATCTTCAATTATGGAGCAGCTAATACCTATTCATCGGTTAATTATTCCTCCACGGCAAAAGGCAATTGGGTGTATGCTAAAAGTTTTCAGATCCCACCGAAAATTCCTCTTGGTGTATGTGGAATGTCGGTCGAAACTTCAGAATTGAATGCCGAGTTGAATTTCCACTTTAAAGCAGAGATCCCGGACGAGCGCTATAAGATTATCCTGTTCATTGAAAATGATTCAACAACACTCGATTTTGACCTTAAAATTGACACAACGGTTTATCACTTTAACCGGGCAAAATTAAAGGAGATATCTTCTCATGCAATCGAGATCATTTACACGGGAAAGATCAATGAAATCCAGCTGAAAACGATAGCAAGGACCGGGACTCCAAACTATCTGAGGTTCTACGGGATTGATATAGAACATGAAAAGAATACCGGTGTTGTGTATCATTCTCTGGGTGTTGGTGCTGCTGCTATGCGGTCTGTACTCTACTTGGACAAAATGCCTGAACAGGCGGAAGTCCTTAACCCGGATTTCGTTATTCTCGATTTCGGGACGAATGATATTCTGTACACCAATTCTATTGATCCTAAGCTTCCTGATCAGATCAGAAGAGCCATCCGGAATTTCAGAAAGGTTAATCCAGAGGTGATCATCATCCTTACATCCGTGCAGGATCTTTACCGAAAGGGAAAATACATCACTGCAGGACCTGTTTTCAGGGATCTTATTGACTCCATTGCCAGAGAACAGAAATGCATGTTCTGGAACTGGTATGATCTATCCGGTGGATTAAGAACCATCCGCAATTGGCACAGTCTGGGATATGCCCAAAGCGATTGCATTCACCTTACTCAGGCAGGATACAAGATCAAGGGGGATTTTCTGTACCGCTCGTTCTTGAATACTTACATTAAACTGGACGAAAACCCTGAGCTCACAGATTTGCGGATCCCCATGCGGAAGTATGATCTTGGTACAGTTACTACCACTCTCGTAAAGGATACTACGCACAATGAAGAAGTAATGACCGGCGGTGCAATCGAACAAGCCCCATCGGGACAGATAAAGGATTCAAGTGCAGTCGTTACTCCCAAGCCAAAACCACTCACTCCCGCTCCGGTTGTCAAGAAAACAGTGTCTAAAGTCCGCACATACAAGGTGAGATCCGGAGATACTCTTTCTCAGATCGCGGAAAAATACCACACGAGTGTGATAAAGATCAAAAAAGCAAACGGTTTAAAGAGCGACATGATCCGCGCCGGCCAGATCTTAAAGATCCCCTAGTAAAGATAATTGTGTAGAGTGCATAATGTAAAGTGTGTAGTGCATCAGCATGCTCCATGCTCCATGTCCCATGTCACATGTTCTTTGCTCCTTGCTCCATGCTCCTTGTTCCATACTGCCACATCTTCATTACTTTCTGACATGTTGTCCGAATTCCAGCGTTGGCAATATCTTTGACTGCTGAGGGACAAAAAATCGTGGTCATGGCAGAGGAAAAAGAGGAAATGAATCAGGAAAACGGGAATGAACAGCAAGATCAGGAAACAACTGTTGATCAGAATACTGTGGTGAACGAGGAAGCAGCATATTCGGAAGGTGACAAAATTGCCGAACTGAATGATAAATACATGCGCCTATATGCGGAATTTGATAATTACAGAAAGAGGACAAATCGCGAGAAGATCGAATTGATCAGTAGTGCGGGTGAAGGTATCCTTAAGGATCTGCTTCCGATAATGGATGACTTTGAACGTGCAATAGCTAATAACGAGAACGCAGAAGACTTGCAGAGTGTTAAGGAAGGATTCCATTTGATCTTTCATAAACTGAGACATATACTTGATGCGAAAGGCTTAAAACCGATGGACGCCAAAGGACAGACTTTTGATAGCGAGTTACACGAGGCGATTGCAAATATTCCGGCGCCATCCGATGATTTGAAGGGAAAGGTGATCGAGGATGTTGAAAAAGGGTATTACTTGAATGAAAAAGTGATCCGCTATGCAAAAGTCGTAGTTGGGCAGTAAGTGTTCTTAATTGAATAGTTGAAAAATTCCGAATCACAAATTGATCAATACCAATAGGGTATGAGTGAGAAAAGAGATTATTACGAGGTGTTGGGTATTTCCAAGAATGCTGACGAGGCAGAAATTAAGAAGTCTTACCGCAAGCTGGCACTGAAGTACCATCCCGACAAGAATCCGGGAGATACTTCTGCAGAAGAGAAATTCAAGGAAGCAGCAGAGGCCTATGAGGTGTTGAGTAATGCTGAGAAAAGAGCTCAGTATGATCGTTTCGGACATGCCGGAATGGGGGCGGGTGGCTTCGGAGGCGGAGGAATGAACATGGACGATATCTTCTCACAGTTCGGGGATATTTTCGGAAGTGCCTTCGGGGGAAGTTTTGGTGGTAGCAGAAGCGGAGGAAACAGAGTGGTTAGAGGGACCAACCTTAGGGTAAAAATGAAATTGA
>Ga0315904_10000636_pt1 | contig 56011 bp, 44 predicted proteins | sample LakEriMetagenome_6_FD_203529 | JGI IMG/M metagenome (GOLD analysis project Ga0315904, IMG submission 203529) | Freshwater fungal communities from buoy surface, Lake Erie, Ohio, United States - Buoy 12 MA120 | ecosystem: Environmental > Aquatic > Freshwater > Lake | place: USA: Lake Erie, Ohio...
GCGCGTTGCGGCGCACAGCGTGTCGCCTGACCGGGTGGCGCGCAGTTTCACCACCGCGCCGATGTCACCGGCATGGAGCGAAGGCACGGGTTCCCTGACCGAACCATTGACGCGGTAAAGCTGGCCCATGCGTTCGCTCTCGCCGCGCGTGGTGTTCAGCAACTCCGTGCCCGAAACGACATCCCCGCTGTAAACCCGGAAGAACGAGAGATTCCCGACGTGGTCCTCATGCATCGTTTTGAAGACAAACAACACTGTCTGTCCGTCATCGAGCGCCACCGACACATCGCCGCCGTTCATGTCCTTTGCGGCGACGGTCGCGCGGTCCACCGGCGAGGATCCGTATTTGGCGATGAAATCCAGGATGCGGGAAACGCCCACGTTTTTCACCGCGGAAGCGGCGAACACCGGCACCACCAATTCTTTTTGCACGGCTTCATGAACATGGGCGCGCAGGTCTTCCTCGCTCAGCGTGCCTTGTTCGAAGAACTTCTCCATCAACTCATCCTCCGACTCCGCCACCATGTCGATGAGTTGGCGGTGCAATTCGTTGACCTTTTCCCTGAGCTCGCCCTCGGCGGGTTTTTCAGTGTATTTTCCGCTGCCATCGTTGGCGAAACTGATCACTTCGGAGCGCATCACATCGAGCACCGCGCTGAAGCCCGGCCCGGCATCCACCGGCAGGGTCATCGGGAAAACCCGCGCGCCATAATGCTCGCGGGCCTCTTCCAGGATTTCATCGAAGCGCGTGTGTTCGCGGTCCAGCTGGCTGATCACCAGGAAACGGGGTATGTCATAATGCGCGGCGGCGGCCCATAACTCATCGGCTCCGGTTTCCACACCGTTCACGCCGCTGATGACGATCATCGCGGAGTCGGCCACGCGCAGCGCGCTGAGCGGCTCGCTGATGAAATCCGGAGTGCCGGGGCAGTCGATGAGGTTGAGTTCGCGGCCGAGCCACTCCTCGGCGAGCACGGTGGCATGGATGGATTGCTGGTGCTGTTTTTCGTCGGAGTGGAAATCGGACGCCGTGTTGCCCTGTTCGATGGTTCCCGCGCGGAGGAGTTTTCCGGCGCACACGAGCATGGCCTCGCAGAGCAGGGTCTTGCCGGTGGCGGCATGGCCGGTGATGGCGACGTTGCGGATTTCCGGAGCGCGGTAGTCTTTCATAAATCAGGATGGGTGATGGGTTGAGAGTTGTTTCAATGAAGGATCATCTCGATCCGTTACAATTAGGCGCAGAGCAGCGGCGGACGTCAACCTTCGCGCGCGCCCCGCAAATCCGGGCGCGGCTTTCGGCAAAATCGGGGCAGGCCGGGCTTTCGGCATCCGCCCCCATGGAAGAGCCTTGCACCGGGGCATGCGGGGCGCTTTTCTCGCCCGGCGAACCGCAACCCATTCTCATTCTTGAAACCGCAGCTCACACACCTGGCACTGATCGCTCCGGCCATGGCGCTGTTTTCCTGCGTTCCGCCAAAGGCCATCGTCGTCGAGGAAGCCAGCCCCATACCCAAGCTGGAACCGAAACAGGAAACCGCTTCCACAGAACTGCCATCCACACCCGCTGCGGATGACGACGGAATCCGCCTGCCCAACATGCTGGGCATGCCGGGCGACAGCGAGTTCCGCTCCAGCCGCCCCGCGGGCGGCGGCGCCTCCAGCTCCGGCGGAGTGATCGCAAGACCGCCGGTGGAACCGGAGAGGTGAGTGATTTCCTCAGGGTGAGGATTAATGCGATCTCGGTCATTTCGTCACGATGGCATGCATCACGGAATCATCCCTTGTCCGCCCCGTTTTTCTCCAACACCATCTTTCCATGATCCAAGCCACCGTCTTCGACACCAAGCCATACGACCGCGAGGCGCTTGAGGGCGCGTCCGCCGGAAGCGGCATCGTCTGGCGCTTCATGGATTGCCGCCTCACCGCCGAAACCGCCCATGCCGCGCAGGGATCTCAGGCTGTTTGCACCTTCGTGAACGACCGTCCGGACCGCCCTTGTCTCGAAGCACTAGCGAAACTCGGCGTGAAACACATCGCGCTGCGCAGTGCGGGCTTCAACAGCATCGACCTCTGCGCCGCCAAGGAACTCGGTCTCGCGGTCACCCGCGTTCCGGCTTATTCACCCCATGCGGTGGCCGAGCACGCCGTCGCGCTGCTGCTCGCGCTCAACCGCAAGATTCCGCGCGCCAACAACCGCGTGCACGACCTGAACTTCTCGCTCAACGGCCTCGTCGGATTCGATCTCCACGGCAAGACGGCGGGCATCGTGGGCACTGGAAAAATCGGCCGCATCACCGCCGGCATCCTGCGCGGATTCGGCATGCGGGTTCTCGCCTTCGATCCCTTTCCGGCGCAGGACTGGGCGGAGAAACATGGCGTCGAATACACCGATCTCCGCACGATCGCGCGCGAGTGCGAGGTTGTCTCGCTGCACACGCCGCTGACTCCCGAAACCCATCACATCGTCCGTGCCGAAACGCTCGAATTGCTCAAACCCGGCGCGATCCTCATCAACGTCAGCCGCGGCGCGCTCATCGATACCAAGGCTCTGATAGAAGCGCTCAAGTCCGGCCGGCTCGGCGGCGTGGCGCTCGACGTCTATGAAGAGGAAGAGGGGGTTTTCTTCGAGGATCTATCAGGACAAATCCTCCAGGACGACGACCTCGCGCGGCTGCTTACCTTTCCCAACGTGCTCATCACCGCGCACCAGGCGTTCCTGACTCATGAAGCCCTCGGCGAAATCGCCCGCGTCACCGTCGCCAACATCGACGCCTTCGCCAAAGGCCTGCCTTTTCTTGCCGAGACCACGCTGACCTGAGCTTGCAGGCTGGGTTGTGAAACGGCATGTTCATTTCGCCTCATGCAAACCCATCCGTTCTTCTACTTGTTCGCCGATGCCTCGTCATGGCAGGTCTTCGCATCAGGTCAGGCGAAGGGCGTGCTTTCACAGATCGCCACACCGGACGGCAAACCCGGTGTGCGTCTCGACTATGATTTCCATGGCGGCGGAGGTTTTGTGGTCATGCGCCGTGTCATCGCATTAACGCTGCCGGAAACTTTTGAAATCGGCTTTCATCTGCGCGGGGAAGGCCCCCCCAATCATTTTGAATTCAAAGTGGCCTCGCCCGGCGGCGCGAATGTCTGGCGGCATCTTCAGCAGGACTTTCAGTTGCCTGATGAGTGGTCGGACTTCCGTTTCAACGAACGCGAATTTCCCTTCGCATGGGGGCCGGCTGGCGGCGGTGCGCCTTCGGAAGTCGAAGCGGTGGAAATCGTCATCGCCGCCGGTCCGGGAGGGAAGGGGAGTGTGGAATTGTCGGATGCTTTGCTGATGGATCAAACACTGACCGCGCCGCATGCGGTGACCGCCTCCAGTCATCTAACAAACCATCCGCCGCAGGCTGCCTTCGAGCCGTCTTCCACCGGTTGGCGCGCACCGGCGGACGATCCGAATCCGTGGTGGTCGATCGATTTCGGCCGCGGTCATCGCTTCGGGGGCTTGGTCATTCACTGGCCGGAAGAACTGCCGCCGCGAGCCTGCGCGCTGCAGGTTTCCAACGACGGTGAAAACTGGACTCTGCTGCATCGTCTGACCCGCGCGCTGGGAAACAAAAGCCATATCTCCGCTCATGGAGCCGAGGCGCGCCATCTGCGGTTGGTTTTCGGCAACGCCGCCTGCGCCGCCATCCGCCGCATCGAACTGAAGCCCGACGCCTTCTCAAGCACACCCAACGAGTTCATTCATTCGATAGCCCCCGATTTTCCCCGAGGCTGGCATCCGCGTTACTGGCACCGCGAGCAATCGTATTGGACGCCGGTGGGAAGTCCCGATGGCAAACGCCGCGCCCTCATTAACGAGGAGGGCGTTCTCGAAGTGGATGAAGGCGGGTTTTCCATCGAACCATTCCTTCTGACAAAATCCGGAATCATCACCTGGGCGGATGTGAAAACCTCATGCGCCATGGCGAAACACGGCATCCCCGTGCCGTCCGTCGCCTGGAAAAAAACCGGCTTGCGCCTTGAAATCATGCCATGGGTGGATGGCAAGCGCGACGAACTCGTCCTGCGCGCGACCTACCGGTTGAAAACGACTCGCCCGCACGACGGCATGCGCCTCGCGCTCGCGATCCGGCCCTTTCAAGTGAATCCGCCATGGCAGGCCTTCCGCAATCTCGGCGGGCGCAGTCCGATCACAAGCGTGACTCATGGCGCGGATGGCTTCTGTGTGAATGATCGTATGGTCATTTCCTCACCGCTGCCAACCTCCACCGGAGCAGCGATGTTTGAAGAAGGAGGAGTGCTGGGTTTCCTCACGCAAGGCATGGTGCCATCCGCGCAGTCGGTCGAAGATGCCACCGGCTTGGCCTCCGCGGTCATGGTTTGGGAACTTCCCGCGGATGGGAAATCGCTCGAAGTCACGGTTTCCGTTCCTTATTTCACAGCGTGCGGAGTTCCAACTCCCAATGGCAGATCGAAAGCGCTCGCACGCTGGAGAAGAAAACTCGGTGTGGTGGAATGGCGGGTTCCGGATTGCGCCAAACCCGCATTCGACTGCCTGCGCAGCGCCGCCGGGCATATTCTCATCAACCGCGACGGCGCGGCGATCCAACCCGGCCCGCGGCGTTACACCCGCTCGTGGGTGCGCGACTGCGTCATCATGGGCGCGGCGCTTGCCAAAGTGGGCGTGCCGCATGCGCTCGAAGAATTCATCCGCTGGTATGCGCGGTTCCAGCGCGAGGATGGGTTTGTGCCCTGCGTCGTCGATCGCGACGGCGTGGACTGGCTTGTCGAGCACGACAGCCACGGGCAGTTCCTGTGGGGCGTCCGCGAAGTGTTCCGGGTCTGTGATGACACGCGCTTTCTAACAAAACTTCTGCCGCACGCCCGCAAGGCCGCCGACTACCTCATTGAACTTCGCGCCCGGCGCATGACCGGGGAGTTCCGTAGCGGCGGGCGCCCGGCGAGTTTCGGACTACTGCCGGAGTCGGCGAGTCACGAAGGTTATCTCGCACATCCAGTGCATTCATATTGGGACGACTTCTGGGGCGTGCGCGGTTTGCAAGCCGCGGCGGATCTTGCGCGGGCCGCGGGTTTGCGCGGAGACGCCGATCGCTGGTACAAGGAGGCGGACTGTTTCCAGAACGACCTCTTGTGGTCGCTCAACAAAGTGATCAAAGAGAAAAAACTCAACTACATCCCCGGCTCGGTCGAGTGGGCGGACTTCGATCCCACCGCGACCTCCAACGCCATCGCCATGCTCGACTTTGCGGACGCGCTGCCATCCGCGCCTCTGAATGCCATGCTCGACACTTATCTGGACGGCCATCGCCGCAAGCACCGCGGCGACATGCCGTGGAACAACTACACCGCTTACGAGATCCGCATCATCGGCGCCTTCGTTCGTCTTGGAAAACGTGACATCGCCAGCGAACTGCTCGACTTTTTCCTGGCCGACCGCCGCCCGCGCGAGTGGAACCAGTGGCCGGAAATCACCTGGCGCGATCCGCGTTCGCCGGGGCATCTCGGCGATGTGCCGCACACCTGGATCGCCGCAGAGTTCATTCTCGCACTCACTTCCATGGTTGCCGCCGAACGCGAGGCGTCCTCCTCGCTGGTGCTCGCTTCCGGCATGCCATGGCAGTGGATCGCGGATGGGGGTTTTGCTGTTAGAAATCTCCCCACCCGCTTTGGCCCGCTGGATTTCCGCATCCATGCGTCCGGTGATGTCATCCATGTGGAGATCGCGGACACGATCGAGATGCCGTCCGGCGGACTGCGTGCAATCCCGCCGCTACCGGAAGAAAAACGGATTGCTTCTGTAAAGAGCCGGAGCGGAAAGTGTGATGTTTCCGACAACGAACTGCACATCCACGCCCTGCCCTGCGTCATGGATGTGCATCTGAAGTAGGCGCAGTCGTGAGACTGCGACGGGGCGCTGGGAGCGCGGGTTTCCAAACCCGCCTGCCAATGGAGTGCGATAGGAATAGTGCGCAGGGCGTCTCTTTCGCCTAACATTGTCATGCGAGTCACAGACTCGCGGTCCCGGCCAACGGTTCACTCCAAAGTCACGACAAGCCGGTTGCCGCTCTCCTTGAGATGACCGCTCCAAGTATCCATTAAAACACGCACACCCGCCGTACGGTAGCGGTTTGTCAGTCGCTCAAACTCCAGCGCTGTTCCATTCAACTCCAAATTCACCGGACCCCGTCCGGTTTTGCCCGTCCGGTAAACCACCTCCACTTCAAGGCCGTTGAGATTCACCATGGCGGTCATGCCATCCAGTTCCGTCGGCACGCACGGATCAACGACCAGCGCCGCTTTTTCCAGACGCAAACCGAGGAAACAATGCATGATGAGCCGCACTGCGATTCCGGGGCCGCTGGAATACACCCGCCAGCCGCCTTCCAGCGGGACTTCGCCGCGGTTCACTTTGTCATATTCATCGTAGGCTTGGTAGCGGTCGGCGAACGCGGGGTCGGAACTGGAGTAATAACAGTTCGCCTGCCGCGGCGCGGCGGATGGCACGAGTTCGCGCATGGCGATCGGGTTGATCTGGCAGAGCGCTTGGAAGAAGGCTTTGGAATCGCCATGACGCGCAAGCGCCTCGCCGTAGCGGATGTGGGCGTGGGTGTACATGATGCCGATCTCCCGGCCGAAGAAACTCGCGCTCTCGGCGCGCTGGAAGTTTTTCTGGATGCCGCCGTGATAAGCCATTGGACGGTCGAACAAGTGTGCGCCATCGGGACCAAGAAGATGTTTGCGGATGAGGGATAAATGATGTTCCGCCTGCTGCGGTGTCAACATGTCGTTGATGACCGCATGGATCATCGGCAGCAGGCTGTAGGACAGTCCTGTGCCGCGGTCTTGAGGGTGGAGCAGCGGCTCCGCTTTTCCGTCCGGATGGAAATAGACGAGTCCGGCGATCACATCATCCACGATGAGATGTTGTTGGAATGCTTCCATGATTCCCGCGGCTTTTGTTTCCAACTCCACGGCACGCGGAACGACGCCCGTCTTTCGGAAGGCGTCCGCCAGAGCCATGAAAGTCTGATAATTCAGCGTCACTGTCCACGAGCTGCAAAGTTTTTCCCGCATTTCGGGTTTGGCGGGTTGCAGCGAGTCGTTCCAATCGCCATGGCCGTAGGCGGCGAGCACCGTGCCATGGATGACGCGGCGTTGTATCAACTCCAGCGCGCGATCCACATGTTCGAGCACCGTTGCCTGCCCGCTGTTTCCATCCGCTTGGAAAAACGGCAGCGTTTCATCCAATACGGAAGCATCTCCCGTGGCTTCGAGATACTGGGCCAGCGCCAGCACCGGCCAATAGACGATGTCGCCATGCGAGTCGCCGGGGCGGATGCCGCGCTCGCGTTCGAAAAACATGAACCACTGCGGCCAATCGCCGTCCGGGTTCTGCTGGCGGAAGACGCGGCACAACAAATCCCTGACAGGGTCGAAGCGGCCCAGCGCGAGCAACAATTCAAGCGGCCCCTGGCAGACATCGCGCGTTCCCCATCCGCCGCCGGAGTATTGTTCGAGTCCGCGCGGCGAGAGGTAATGCACGAGCGCGTTGTGGACGAACCACGGAAAGATTTCCGAAATCCGTCGCGCGCCAGCCGAGGTGGAGGTGATGGCGAGTGTGTCCGGCTTCCAGAAACCCGAAGACAGCTGAAGTTCCGGGGCGACGAGATTTCCGCGGATCGAAAGACCCGCCGATCGTGACGGCGCGGTGACAAAACATAGAAAGGGTTCGCCGCGCGATTGCGTGTCCTGATAGAGCAAATCATCGCCGCCGGTCTGTTCGATGATTGTAGAGTCATTGGGTTCGATGACGAAGCATCCATCCGGAAAACGCCGTCCGACATCGCTGTCGGGCATGGCGCGGACGTGAATGGCATTACCGGCACTTTCGGAGATCACAGGGCCGGGTCTGAGGCCGTCATCACCGTTCATGGCGACGTGATGGGTAATGAGGAACCTCGCGGGCGGCCCGGACAGGACTTTGAGCGAAAGTTTGAGTTCGTGAATGTTTTCCGCCGCGGATGTGGTCGCTTCGATCACGCCGGCGTCATGTTTGTAAATCCATCGGCAGGAAGCCGCGTTCATTTCAAATGCGGAGGGCATTCCCAACAAATGCCATGCTCCATCGATTTCCATGAAGACGCGCTGGCCGTGGCTGCGGAACAAACCGAGATAACTGTGACAAGTGGATAGGAAGCGGTTGATGCTGACATGGCCCTGCGTGACCATCGAGTGGAACACGCCGCCCATCCAGACGGTGGATGTGAGCGCGGCCTCGTCCGGCACGAGGGTGCTGCCGCTGCGCAGGATGTGCCCGTGCGGCCGCAGTACTTCGAGTTCCTTGGCTTTCAGCACGACATGGCCGCCCGCCGCTGTGAAAAACGAAAGCAGGCGGCCGTTGTCCCTCTCTTCATGACGCATGTCTCCGCCGAAAATTTCCCGCGTCTCTTCATCCGTGAGATCGCCGGTTTCCAGCCATGGCGCCCTGGCAAACAAGCCGCCCGCAGCAGGGGAGGGGGCTTCATGCGCAGGCCATGGCGGGCAGGCGGCCTCGGGCAGTGCGAGCGCGGCATCGATCCGGCTGGTGTCGGCATCCGATGTCGCGTCCGGATGATCCGCCTCAAACCATGCGAAGAATCCGCGGGTGGTTTTTTCGCCGGGTTGCAAATCGACTGTCTCGTCCTGCACGCAAACCAATGAGTGTTCGTGCTGCAGGCGTTTTCCGGGCAATCCGGCGCGCAATGCGGCGGGCATGCCTACGGAGCGGCTGGCGAGGCCGTGGAATTGCAGGGCGTCGGTGGCATAACTGGCACCTTTGCAAAGGCTGCCGATCACCGTCCATGGATAACGCCCGCCCATCGACTGGTTCTGGCGCGAGGCGATCGCAACGCCCTTTGAATGATGCGCCAGCGGACTGTGATCGATGTATTGGCTCACGTAAAACTCATTGAGCCTGACAGCGCCGTAATGGGCGATGCCGATGTCCTGCGTGTGGATGAGATCGCATTTGATGGTTTCCGCTGCCGTGTTTTCCAACTCCACATGCCAGAACCAAGCGGGGGTGTTTTCCGCAAGCAGCAGGCGGATGCGGAAAACCAGATCCTTCCATTGTCCAATGCCGGTCATGCCTCGCCCGTCGAAGCTCCAGGCGGCCGGACTGCGAGGTCCCATCAAGGGGATGCTTTCCATCACCGGACCATGACGGCGGAGATGGATGTTCGCCGGTCCGCCTTCCGCTTCGCTGCCGGGAAACAGGTTGATCAATATGTCACCGCAATCCATCCGGCGTATCGAACCGTTGGAGTTGAGTTGGAAAGTGATGCCCGAGGGGCTGCTGGAAGTTTTCATGGAGTTTTGAGTTGGGTCATGAGCCGTTTTTTCCGGCGTTCTCCGCTTCTTCGACGAACTCGCTGAGCCGCGCGATCACCGAGGCATAGGAGGAGATGGCCTGGAACTGTGTGATGATGAGTGAAAAAGCGCCAAGCAGCGCGGCAAAAGCCATTGCCGACTGCCCGATCACGCCGAACTCCACTTCTTTCCGGATGAACATCGGCGCGACAATCAGGACCGGGATCAGTTGAATGAGATAGTTGTAACCGGTGGTGAAGAAGTTGAGATTGCGGTTGATGGCGATGATGTGGCGCAGATTGGAAACCAGGCTGTCGATGCGTTCGGTGACTTTTTGTTTGAGAGCCGGTTCTGAGCCATCCGCGACGATCTGCTCGCCGTCCCTCTGGATCTCGATGAGATCGGTGCGGAAGTCCGCCTCGAAGTCGGCCTGCCGGTAGTTGAGGCGGATGAGCGGCCTGCCCAGCCAGATCGTGAAGATCGATCCGCACAACGCATAAAGCACCGCCACCACGAAAAGCATTGGACTGATGTTCCACAAGACACCCGAGAAGGAGAGCACGGTGAGCGTGGCGTTTAGCATCATCAGCACGAAGGACAGCGTGGTGGTGGTCAGTTGCCTGACGTCCTCGGTCATGCGCTGGTCCGGATTGCTCACCGAGTCATCCCCGTTGAAATGCAGGAACAGATGGCGATCGATATAAACCCTGGTGATGCGCCGGGTGAGCCATTCGCGCCATAGCAGTCCGAGCCGCTCCTCGGTGAACCGGAACAGCACGCCGACGAGTGTGGAGGCGGCGAACACCCCGAGATACAGCCATGCGTAGCGGACGAAACCCGCCGAATCCCTGCCTTCGATCGCGGACATGAAATATCTGCCGACATAACTGTTGGTCACATTCATGCCATTGATGCAAAGCATCAGCAGAAGCAGTGCGGCCAGCAGCAGGCGCGCCTTGCCGCCGGCGCGTGATTTGAGGAAAGTGGCGATGGCGCGCATCAAGTGCCCGAGGGTCCTGCGGGTGATGGCTCCCTGTTCGCCGTTCATGTCATCGGTCGGTGGTTGGGCATGAAATCCTGCCGGACGGTCATGAGCATTTCATTTCCATGCGCCGCCGGCCGCGCGGCGGGTGGCTGCCTGAGGAAACGCATTCGCTTCATGAGGTGGCCGATGCGGGATTATTTGAAAAACGGCTCGAGCGCACCGGCCACTGCCGCGTCGATGCGGGCTGCGCGGGTTTCCGGCGACGCGCCCTTGACCACGTCGCCTTTGGCGAGGTTGCGATAGACAAGTTTGTTGGTGCGGGCGTCCACCACGTCGATGAGGATGCCGGCCTGGCGGAAAGAATCCGGGCTCTTGTTTTTCTCCACACCACGCGCATGGGCGATGGTGGCGATCTCGCCTGCATCGCGGCCATAGCCGAAATAGTCGCGGTAGTCGGCGGTCATTCCCGGCTCCTGATAGATCACCATGTAGGCGACGGCCAGGTCCGCGCCGCCCTTGCCATAAGTCATGCCTTTGGAACTGAATTCTTTAGCGATGGATTTCTGGATCATGCCATGCACCTGCTTTTCCGTGGCGTTGGTGATGGGGCGCAGGCCGGGGTCGCGCTGGATGAGCCGGGCGGACGTGTAGCCCTTGTTGGTGCCCTTGGGCATGTCAACATTCGGCACGCATGAAACGAAAACGAGGGCTGCGACGGCGGAGAGGATGAAGCAAGGATTTCTGAACATGGCGTGAGTGTGGTGCGGGGTGTTTCAAGTGACAATCGGATTGTGGCGGATGTGGTGTTTTTGCAGGATGGCGGCGACTGTCTGGTCCGCCACCACCGGGCCGTAATGTTTCTCGAAACCGCCGCGGCGCAGCGCCTCGCGCACCACGCCATGGGTTTCGGCAAGGCGCAGTTCGATGCCGCGCTTTTTCAGGTTTTCATGGAGTTCGGCGAGGAACTCGACGCCGGCCATGTCGATCATCGGCACGGTTCCCATGAAGAACACGGCGAGCTTGATTTCATCCGTGCGTGCCGCGAGCAACTCGAAGAAGCGGTCGTGAACATGCTCGGTGTTGAAGTAGAACATGCCGCCGTTGCAGCGGAAAATGAAGACGCCGGGGATGCGCTCGTTGCCGGCGTGGCGGATGCGGTCTGCGAAATAGTCGGTGCCCGGAACGCGGCCGAGTTCGGTGGCGGGCGGCTGCATCGCGCGGCGCAGCAACAGCGCGAGCGAGAGCACCGCGCCGATGAGCACGCCCATCAGCAGGCCGGAAAACAACACTCCCGCCAGCGCGGCCGCCGCCACGGCGAAGTCGCCGCGGCTGAAACGCCACATGTCTTTCAACGCGGAGAAATTGAACAGCCCGGCCACGGCGGCCAGCACGATGGCGGCGAGCACCGGCTGCGGCAGGTGTTTCAGCAGGCCTGATAGAAACAGGATCACCAGCAGGATCAGGATGGAGGAAATGAACCCGGACAGCGGCGTGCGCGCGCCGCTCGACTCGTTGACCAGAGATTGCGACATGCCGCCGCTGGTCGGGAATCCCTGGCCGATCCCGGCGGCGAGGTTCGCTCCGGCAAGCGCGAGGAACTCCTGGTTGCTGTCGAGCCGGTAGCCGTGCTTGCGGGAGAACATGCGGCCGATGGCGGCTGTCTCCACCGCGCCTAACAGGAAACAGGCCATCGCCAGCGGCAGCAGCGTGTTGAGGTCCTCGCGGCCCAGCATGCCACAGCGGAATTGCGGAAGCCCCTGCGGAACCTCGCCGAGCATTTTGACGCCGCGCGCCGCGAGATCGGCATTCGCGCCTAGCAGAAGTCCGCCGATCACCACGAAAAGGGCCGCCGGTTTGCCGGGCAGGAAGTGTTTTCCTGCCAGCAGAAGCACCAGCGCCACGCCGCCCATCAGCAGTGAGGCGTGGTTTGTTTCGCCTGCATGGCGGATGAAATCGGCGGACTTTTCCCAGAAGTCGCCGTGTCCGCCCTTGATGCCGCAGAGTTTGGGCACTTGCGAGCTGGCGAGATACAGCGCGACCCCGCACTTGAAGCCGACGAGCACCGGCTCCGAGATGAAGTTCACGACAGCGCCCGCCCTGAACAATCTGGCGATCAGCGCCAGCGCCGCGACCATCACCGCGGTGGCCGAGGCCATCGCCGCATAATGCGCGGGATTACCGTTGGCGAGGGGTGCGAGGGTCGATCCGACCAGCAGCGAGATCGCCGAGGTCACCGTGACCGTCGTCTGCATGGAACTGGTGAAAAGCCAGAAGACGAGGCCGGAAAACAGGCAGGCGTAAAGCCCGGCCTCGGGCGGCAGTCCGGCCAGCGAGGCATCGCCGATGGCGGCGGGCATCAGATAGGCCGCCAGCGTGATGCCGGCCACCACATCGCCACGCAGCCAGCCAAGTCGATAGCCGCGCAGCCAGTCGAGCGCGGGAATGACAGAGGCAATGCCGGATGAGGTGCTGCGACTCATGACACAAGTGGCGGCAGAGCCGTGGGTGTGTTAGAAATACCAACTGAAGCCGGTGGCGAGTTTGAACTCGAAGTTTTCCGATGTCAGCGGAACCTCGGTGCCGATTGACCAGGCGTATTGCCTGTCGGCCCCCCAGACGCGGGTGGCGCCGAGTTCGAGGCGCTGGCGCTCGCTCTCTGCGAGCAGATCCCAGCGGGGGTTGTAACTGAGGTATGCGGACCATTCTTCGTTGATGCGGAAGGCTGTGGGAAACTTCACTTCGAGCGCGCTGACATCGTTGGCTTCCTCGTCGAGGGGCGTGACGCTGTATTCGACGTTGATGCCGAGCGTGGTGAAGGCGTTGAAATCCCAGCGCAGCGCGGTGATCGGGCGCAGGATTAAGGCGTTGTCGCCGAGCAGGGAATCGCTTGCGGAATCGATCTGCGCGTTCAAGCCGAGGCCGTATCGCAGTGTGGGCGACAGGCGTCCCACGAAGCCCGCGCGCAACTCCAGATCGCCAAGGCCGAAGGCCTCGTCAGTGGCGGTCTCCCGCCATTTGACCGGCAGCATGAACTGCAAGCCGAAGGCGTGGCCGTCCTGCATGGGGATGCCCCAGCGCGTGGTGTTTTCCATTTTGAAGAGTTCCGAGTCGTCGTCGTAGCTTTCATAAATGAACTCCCCGAAGTAACGGCTGGAGATCAGCGTGGGATCGTAGCGTTCCAGCCAGGCGCGGCTTGGCTCGAACAGGCGGCCGTCCGGTTCTGCTGCGGAGGCGTGGCCGGCCAATGCGATCAAGATCCATGTGGCGCTGATCCATGCGTATGGCGGGCGGCGGTTGTTTGTCGGGTTTTTCATGGCAGTTATGGCGATGGTTTCAGATCAGTTCTGTTTTCAGGAAAACCGTGTCCAAACCCTCACTCCGCAAAAGTGAAGGAAATGGCGGCGGGGAATCCGGCGATGGTCATGATGATGTGGTGGTGTCGGCAATGTAACCCAGCGCTCCGTTTTGCAGGTTTGCGGCGTTGGCTTCATCGGTGTCGATGTGCATGGCGAGCGCGAAGTTCGGGTCCACTCGGATGCGCACGTCGCCGAATACCATCTCGCGGTCGCCGGGGACGCGGACACGCACGGTGGATTTGTCTTTGAGTCCGTAGCGCAGAGCGTCGGCAGGCGTCATGTGGATGTGGCGCAGCGCGCAGATGACGCCTTTGTCAATGGCGACGCTGCCTGCGGGACCTTCCAGCGTGCAGCCGGGCGAGCCATCGATGTCGCCCGATTCGCGGATGGGCGGATGGATGCCCAGTTTGAACTGCTCGGTCATCGAGATCTCGACCTGTGTGGCCTTGCGCGTGGGACCGAGCACGCGCACGCGGTCGATGCGGCCCTTGGGACCGACGATTGCGAGCTGCTCCTTGCAGGCGAACTGGCCGGGCTGTGAGAGATCGGCGTGTTTCGTGAGTTGGTGGCCGGGACCGAAGAGCGCCTCGACATGCTCCTGTGTCAGGTGAATGTGATGCGCGGAGACTTCGATCAGGATGGGTTCGTTGCGACAGGCTTCGCTCGCGCGGGCAAGGAAGTCGCGGCTCACCGCGCGCAAGGTGTCACGCGCGATCATTCGTTCCTCATCCGTTGGCAGAACGAGCACGGTCACGGGTGAATCGTCGGTGGAAATGCGTGCGATCCCGCAGCCTCCGCCCGCCTCGCGGTTGCGCTGTTCATCGAGGTGGATGCCCATGCAGCGCAGGCCCTGCAAGGCCGCCGCGCGCACGCCGGAACTGCCTTGACCGATGCCGGCGGTGAAAACGAGAACATCCAGCCCGCCCATCGCCGCGACGTAGGCACCGATGTATTTCCGCACGCGATAACAAAAGGCTTTAAGTGCCGTGAGGGCATGCGCGTCACCGCCTTCCGCCGCTTGTTCCACCTCGCGCATGTCACTGGAGATGCCGGACATGCCGAGCAGGCCGCTCTGCTTGTTGAGCAATTCATCAAGCCCGGCGGCGGTCATGCCCTCGGTGCGCGACAGGTAGGAAAGCACGCCGGGGTCGAGGTCGCCGCAGCGGGTGCCCATGATGAGTCCCTCACAGGGGGTGAAGCCCATTGTGGTGTCCACGGATCGCCCGTGATCGATGGCGCAGAGCGAGGCGCCGTTGCCGAGATGGCAGCTCACGATTTTCAACTCCAGCGGACGACGATTCAAAAACCGGGCGGCTGCGAGCGCCACGTAGCCATGCGACGAGCCATGGAAGCCGTAACGCCGGATACCCAGCTTTTCATGAAACCTCAGCGGCAGGCCGTAGAGGTAGGCATGGCTCGGCAGAGTGGCATGAAACGCCGTGTCGAAAACCGCGACTTGCGGTGCCGCGGGAAAGACACGGAGCGCTTCGCGAATGCCGGCCACGTTCAACGGATTGTGCAGCGGCGCCAGCGGGCCGAGCGCTTCGATCTCCGCAAGCACGGCATCGTCAATCAGGACCGCATCGGTGAATTTCCCTCCGCCATGCACCACCCGGTGTCCTACGGCGCTGATGTCCGAAGCATCGCGGATCACTCCCGCATCCTTGTCCATGAGTGCTGCGAGCATCGCCTCGAATGCCTCCGCGTGACCGCCCTGCGGAAGATCGCGGGCGTATTCGCCCCTCGCCCCGCGCTGCTTGAGCCGCGTGCCGCCCATGCCGATGCGCTCGATGCTTCCGCGCGCTTCGTTCTCCGGATGCTCTGTGTCAAAGAACGTGTATTTGAGCGATGAAGAGCCACAATTCAGAACGAGAACGCACTCGGGCCGCTCCGCTTTCAGTTCTAACAGACCAGCCGCGTCCTCCTTGCGCGTGAGCGCCGCCGCCTTCACCGGATCGCCCATCACCTGTTGGAAGCGCGTGCCGATCATCTTCGTGATATGCCGAACCGCGCGCGGGTCCGCCATGATGTGCGATTGAAAGAGCGTGAGCGGCACCAGCATCACGCGACTGCGGACCGCTGCGATGAAATCCACCACCGCCGGTTCACCCGACAGCAGCGCCATCTCGCAGAAAGTCTCGCCCGCCCCGAGGACCCCGAGCACCTGCCGCGCGCCGTCCGCTCCCGGCACTGATGCCTCGATCCCGCCCTCCAGCACAATTCCAAGGAAATGCACCTCATCTCCCGCATGGACGATGATGGCACCCGGTTCATACGTTTCAAAACGCGAGCCTTCCGCAATCTCCGCGCGCTGCGCATCGGAAAAACCCGCAAGCAGGGCGACGCTGGTTTTCAGGAAGGCTGGGTCCGTGGTATTCATGATCATGAGGCCCGGCGGGGATTCGTCATGTTTTCCGGCTTGAGGATCTCATCCAACTGCTCCCTGGTGATCCAGCCTTTCTGAAGCAGCAGATCATAGACGCTGCCGCCGGTCTTGAGCGCTTCCTTGGCGATGGCGGCGCTTTTTTCATAACCGATCACCGGCACCATCGCGGTGACGAGGCCGATCGAGTTGCGGACGTATTCAAGGCAACGCTCGCGGTTGGCCTCGATGCCGGCGATGCAGCGGCTGTGGAGGATGATCGCCGCGTTGCGCAGCAGGGTGAGGCCGAAGAGCAGATTGAAGGCGATGACGGGCTCGGCCATGTTGAGTTCAAGTTCGCTCGCCTCGGCGGCCATGGAGACGGTGACGTCGGCACCGATGATCTGATAGCATATCTGGCTCACCACCTCGGGGATCACCGGGTTGACCTTGCCCGGCATGATCGATGAACCGGGCTGCATCGCGGGGAGTCGGATTTCGTAGAGACCACAGCGGGGGCCGGAGGACATCCAACGCAGGTCGTTGCAGATTTTTGAAAGCTGCACGGCTGCGGTTTTCATCGAACTGCTCATCAATGCGAACTCACCGGAATCCTGAGTGGCTTCGACGAGGTTGTCGGCGAGCGTGACAGGAATGCCACTGACTTCGGCGAGCCGCCGCGTGCAGAGCGTGGAATATCCGGGCGGGCTGTTGATGCCGGTGCCGATGGCGGTGGCTCCCATGTTGATGGAAAGGAACTCCTCGCCAGCCCTCGTGAGGTGGCGGATGCCATCGCCGATCATCACGGCGTAGGCGCCGAACTCCTGGCCGAGCGTCATGGGCACGGCGTCCTGGTTTTCCGTGCGGCCCATCTTCAACACATCGGCGAACTCGGCCGCCTTGGCTTCGAGTGCGGTGCGGAGTTCGCGCATGGCGGACAGCGTGTCGCGCAGCGTGAGCAGGACGCCGAGCTTGATGGCGGTGGGATAGGCATCGTTGGTGGACTGGGAGCAGTTCACGTGATCATTCGGATGCAGGTGTTCGTATTGTCCCTTGCGGTATCCCATGATTTCGAGTCCGCGATTGGCGATGACTTCGTTGGCGTTCATGTTGGTGGAGGTGCCGGCTCCGCCCTGGAACATGTCGATGACGAACTGATCGTGGAATTTCCCGGAGGCGATCTCGTCGCACGCCTGTGCGATGGCTTCGGCCTTCGCGGGGTCGAGCACGTTGAGTTCGCGGTTCGCGAGAGCGGCGGCTTTCTTCACATAAGCTAGCGCGCAGATGAAGTGCTTGAAATGATAGAGCCGGATGCCGGAGAGCGGGAAGTTTTCCACTCCGCGGATGGTTTGCACGCCGTAATAGGCGTGGTCCGGCACCTCGCGGTCGCCGAGTGAATCGTGCTCCGTGCGGACTGTGGAAATCAACGTCGCGTTTTTCTCGCCGGCAATGCGCTCGGAGGCGTGGCGGAGGCGCTCGCTGAGCCGCGCGGCGATCCGGCCGACAATGCGGTAGAAAACCTCGGTTTTTTCGGTGCGGGCTTGTTCCAGGGCCGCGCGGGAAATCTGCCAGACAGTCGCTCCCTTCCTGGTCAAGGCGCTTGCCGCGTGGGGCGAATCGTCGAGCATCACGCCCTCGCCGATCAACGCGCCGGAAACCAGTGTGGCCAGCGTGACGCTGCGGGCCTGCGCGCCGCGGACCACCTCCACCTCGCCATCAAGCACGATGCCGAGCCACTGGCGGGGCGTGCTTTCATGGAACAGGTGATCGCCCGCCTGATAGACGACGGCGCCGCCTTGTCCAACGATGGCGGCGAGATCTTCGGTGCTGATGCCGATGCGTTTTGCGGCAGCGGCGATGGTTTCGGGATCGGGAGTCATGGTGTTGTGATGTTATTTGGGAAAGAATGAGGCGATCAGCAGGCCGATGGCCACCGCGCCCACCGTGCAGATGATGCCGGGACGCATGAATGAGTGGTTGAGCAAATATTTGCCGATGCGCGTCGTCTTGCTGCGGTCGAACTGCATCGCTGCGATGAGCGTGCCGTAGTTGGGAATGAAGAAGTATCCATTCACGGCGGGAAACATGCCGATGAGGAACGGGGCGGGGATGCCTAGCGAGAGTCCGAGCGGCATCAGCGCGCGTGTCGTCGCCGCCTGGCTGTAGAGCAGCATCGAGGCGACGAAGAGTCCGATGGCGAAGGTCCATGGCGCGGCCTTCGTCATGTCGCCCAGACCGCCGATGATCACCTCGCGGTTCGCATTGATGAAGGTGTCGCCGAGCCATGCCAGTCCCAGAATGCCGATGATGGCGGTGATGCCGGACTGGCAGGTCGGGGACTTCGGTACTTCCGCGACGGGCAGTTTCGTCACCGCGATGATCAGCGCGGCGATCGCCAGCATGACAATGGCGATGGCGATCGGCATGGAAAGCACGGTAGGTTTGTCCGCGGTGCCGGCGACCGTCCGCAGCGCGGGAAAAACGCCCGCCAACACCACCAGTACAACTCCGCAAAGAAAGATGAGCGCGCTCGTCTTGGCGCCCTTTTTCAGTGGCGGCGGCGCGGTTCCCGATACTTTGCCGGGCGCTTTGATTTCTCCCGCCGCAAGCATCCGCTGGTATTCCGGATCATCCTTCAACTCCTTGCCCGCGCGCAGTTGCGCGCATGCCGCGATCAACACGGCCAGCAGGGTGGAAGGCACGCAGATCAGGAGGATTTGAACGAGCCCGATGCCATGGGACGCGAGCAGGCCGATCATCGCCGCCGTCGCCGCAGACACCGGACTGGCGGTGATGGCCTGTTGCGATGCGATGGTGGCCACCGCCATCGGGCGTTCGGGGCGGATGCCGTTTTCGTATGCGACTTCGTAAATCACGGGCAGTAGCGGATAGACGATGTGGCCGGTGCCCGCCGCGAACGTGAACCCGTAGGTGACCAAGGGCGCGACGATGGTGACCTGTTTCGGGTTTTTGCGGATGATTTTTTCCGCAATGCGCACGAGGAAATCGATCCCGCCCGCCACCTCCATCGCCGATGCCGCCATGATGACCGTCAATACGATGAGCAACACCTCGCCGGGAATCGCCGCCGGCGCGATGCCGAAGCCCACCACCAGAACCAGCAGGCCGACCGCACCCCACAAGCCGAGGCCGACGCCGCCGGTCCGGGCCCCCATGGCGAGCGCGCCGATGATGACGAGGAATTCCAGAATGATTTTGAGGTCCATGGTATGGTTTGTTAGAAAACAACGAGATAATTGCACATCACGCGGAAATCCGTGAGATCATCCGAGTTTCCGCCGTGCTGCCGGACGAACGCGTAACGCAACCTCAGCGACAGCCCCTTGAGGCATCCCCCGGTTGCCGCCCATTGCAGGTTGAGGTCATACTCGTCCTGCCGGTATTCTCCGGCCGCGTCCGGTTCCGAGCCGAACACTGCCAGCGCATAAGCGCCGAGTCCCTTGACCGCTGCGAAATCGTATGCGGCCCGGAGCATTACGGCGCTTTCGCCATTCCGGTTGAAATCCTGCACCTGCACGGCCGTGTAGCCCGGATAGCCGCTCCATGGGTTCTGCATGTTGGAATCGCCACCGGCGGTCGTGTAGGCCACCGAATACAGCGCACGCCCCACCGGCACTTCGGCTTTCAATCCTAATTGTCGGGCGGAGAAATCGCCGCCGGTCAGCAGCTCGTCGCCAACACTCCGTTGGTCCGTGAATTGCGCCGCCAGCCTCAGCCGCAGATCGTCAGCGAGCGGGCATTCCATTTTCGCTTCGACGTATCCGATGTTGATGACATCCGCACAGTGGTAATCGATCACGCCCAGCGAGAAATCGCCTTTCTGATAGAGACCGCCCGCCGCGAACACCCCCCGCTCGGCGGTGGCTCCCGCATCGACGGACATCGAGATGAATTCATCGGAATTCCTCTCCTTGATGGCGTCGAAGTAACCGGCTCCATATTTGAAAACGCCACCTTCATCACCGAGTTCGGCGCGGCCCTGCAGGACCACCGCTTCGAAGGTGTTGGGTGTCATCCGCGTGTCGTTGCGGTTGATGTATGGAGTGTCGAACTCCCTGCGGCCGGCCAGCAGATGCAAGTCATCGGTAATGCGGATGTCCGTGTAGAGCTCGCCCAGCACGGAATAACCCTCCTGTCCCGGCGCAAGCAACGAGGTGCCATCCTTGTCGTCCGGCGCGTAAAGCGGCTGGGAAGTGTAACCTGTCAGTCCCAGCGCGATGTGGTCGAGAAAGTAGCCGGTTTTCATTCCGGCCCAGCCGCCGGCGGCCCACGCCTCGTTCTCCGAACCATCGAACTTGTCGCGGTCCATATACATCGTGCGCAGGTTGAAGGTGAACTTGGTGTCCTCAAGCGCCTTCCGCCGCTTTTCAAGCCGCCACGCCTGCCAGTTGAATGCCTCGTCCAAGGCGGTGCGGCCCTGCTCGACGGAGGATAATGAAACCTCCTCATCCGCCGTTTGCATCCCGAGCGCAGGTGGTTTTGTTTCCGCATGTTGTCCGCAAACCGCAACGACCCCTCCGAGCAGTGAGATTAATACCGGCACGAAGACGGCGTGTTCACGAGCTGGGTTTCCCGGGATCATCAGACAGGCGAGTGGTTTTCAAAATGAGCGGAACCATCCCATTCGCGCCTCGCTTGGGATGGCTTTTTCATGCTGGGGGATGTGACGGGTGGACCGGACAACCTGAAACTTCATTCCCCGGTCGTTTCGTCGTTCTTGTTTTTCTCCAGTTTCGCGCGGGCTTCGGCGATCCGCGCCATCTTCGCTTCCGTGACTTCCGGGTATTTCAGTTTCAAATCCTGAATCGCGGTGACGATGATGTCAGCGACCAGCGCGCGGGCGACGTATTTGCGGTCGGCGGGAATGACGTGCCATGGCGCGCGCTTGGTGCTGGTGGCGGTGAGCGCGTCCTCGAAGGCATTCTGATAGTCCTTCCAGTGCTCGCGTTCCGCCATGTCCGCCTCGGAGAATTTCCAGTGTTTTTCCGGGTTGGTCAGGCGTTCGAGGAAACGGCGCTTCTGCTCGCCTTTGGAAACATGCAGGAAGAATTTGAGCACGAGCGTGCCGTTTCTCGTCAGGTGCTTCTCGAAGTTGTTGATGTCCTCGTAACGCTTTTCCCAGAAGCTCTTGTCCGGTTTCGCGGGAGCGCCGGGGCCGAGCCACTCGGGGTGGACTTTGACGACGAGCACGTCTTCATAGTAAGAGCGGTTGAAGATGCCGATGCGGCCGCGCTCCGGCAGCGACTTCATATATCTCCAGAGGAAATTGTGATCCAACTCCTCGGCGGAGGGTTTCTTGAAACTGAAGACCTGGCAGCCCTGCGGGTTCACGCCGGCCATGACGTGGCGGATGGTGCCGTCCTTGCCGGCGGCGTCCATCGCCTGCAGGATGATGAGCACCGAGTGGGTGTCGCTCGCGTAGAGCAGTTCCTGAGCTTCGGCCAAATGCTTGCGGCTTTCGTCGAGGATTTCCGCGGCGCGTTCCTTGATGAAGTCCTTGCCGAGTTCCTTGGCCTCGTCGGTTTCGGTCCAGTCGGTGACGTATTCCTTGAGGTTCACCTCGGAGCCGGGTTCGACGAGGAACTGTTTGAGTAATTTCGGTTGGATCATGACGGGAGGGGGTGTTGTCTTTGGTTTGAACTATATGAAACCTGCATGACATGCCATGGCCGCGGCAAGCCAAAGCACCAAGAGGTCCATCGGACCATGGTCCCATCATTCCACCGCGCATGATGGCAGCGAGAAGGTGAAAATCGCGCCACCTGTCCCGCGGTTGGCGGCCTTGAGGGTGCCGCCGTGGGCCTCCGCGATCCGGCGGCAGATGGCAAGGCCCATCCCGAGTCCGTCGCTGCGGGTGGTGTGAAAGGGCTCGAAAATGCGGTCGAGATGCTCCGGCGGAATGCCGTGGCCGTGATCGCGCACGCTAAGCTGGATCATGCCATCGCCGGAGCGGGTCTGGATGAGGATGCGTCTTTGTTCCGGAGCTGTGTCTCTCATGGCATGGCCGGCATTGGTGATGAGGTTCACAAGAAGCTGCTGGATTTCCACGCGAGCCAACTTGATGCGGGGCGGCAGTTGGCCGGGATCGAACCTCAGAATAACGCCGTCGTTGGAGGGATCATTGGCGAACAGCGCGCATGCCTCGGCCACCACTTCATTGAGGCAGAGATATTCCTGATGGATCGGCTTGTCCCCAAACATCTCCCTGAGGTTGCGGATCAACTCGGCGGCGCGTTTGTCCGCCAGGATGATGTCATCAAGGATGGCGATAATCTCACGGGCATCCGCCGATCCCTGGGTGATGAAACGGCGGGCCGCCTGCGCGTTGGCGAGGATGGTGGTGAGCGGTTGGTTGATCTCGTGCGCCAACACCGCGGCGGGTTCGCCAAGCATGGCGGCGCGGGTGGTGCGCCGGATTTCATCGCGCAGTTGATCGGCGCGTTCTTCGGCGAGCCGCTTGCCGATCGCATGACTGAAGATCTGGGCGATGAGTTCCAGGCTGGTGACTTCCTCGTTTGTCCAGTGGTGTTCTGCGGTGAGTGTGGCGAACGCCAGCGCGCCGAACACCCTGCCGTGCGTGACGAGCGGAAACGTGACATTCGACCGGGTGCCGTATTGGCCGAGGATTTGCCGGTCCCGTTCCGCCTCCGTCGGCAGCTCGGACAGACTTGAGAAGTGGAAGTGCCTGCCATCGCGGATTTGCCGGTCGGCCCACGGAAGATTGCCCCTTGTCACGAAATTCCGGCGCAAGGGGGGGCTTCCCGGGCGCTGCCAGTAACAAGTCAGGGCCATTTCAACATCATCACCGGAGAACAGCCACAGGGTCGAGCGGTCCAGGTCGAGCGCTTCACAAATCATGCGCTGTGCGGACTCGATGATGTCCGTCGTATCCGTTTCCAGGCTGGTGATGAAACGTGTGGAGATTTCCGTCAGTAGCCGTTGCAACCGCAGGGCGGAAGCCAGTTTGTCCCGCGCCGCGCCGCGGAGCATGCTGCATACGGGGGGGCTTTCGTGAGTGTGATTCATCATGGCACCGTGTGAGGATGGTGGTGCTGCACATTGCCTGCGGTTTCGATCAGCCTCATCAAATCCGGCACCGATGCCACAGCGGTTTTTTTCATCACACGCCCGCGGTGGATCTTGACGGTTTTTTCGGCGATGCCGAGATCGGCGGCGATCTGTTTGTTGAGCATGCCGGCGATCACCCTCTGCATGACTTCGGTTTCACGCGCGGTGAGCGAATGCAGCAACTTGCGGGCCTTTTCCTGTTCGGCATTGTTGCGGCCGTGCCGGCGGGCCCTGTCGAGCGCCAGTTGGACTGCCGATAGCAGGATTTCATCATCCACCGGCTTGATCAGGAAATCGGCGGCTCCCGCTTTCATGCCCCTGGCACACATCGGCACATCACCATGACCGGTGAGAAAAACGATCTCCTCGCAACGTCCTGCGAGCGCCTGTTGGAGACCGAAGCCATCCATTTGCGGCATGCTTACGTCAAGGACCAGGCAGACGGGGCCGGCATGCATCCGGCGCGCGAGGTATGCCGCGGCCGATGCATAGGTTTCCACGTTGAATCGTGCGGAGCGAAACAGGCGCTCCAGACAGTCCCGCACGGCTTTGTCATTGTCCACCACGCAGACCAGCGCGTCGGGTTGTGCCGGAGTGGCTGGGGCAGCGGAAAATTCGGAAATCATCGCATGCGGGGGTTATGCGACAAGATTCCCTCCAGACCGGACGGGGTCAAGCGTCCAGAAGTCTGGAATATGTGACAATATGCCTTGGTAATTGAGGTCCCGGCCGTGTTAGGGGGTGCCGGTTTTCTTTGTATCGTTTTCCAGCAGCCACGCCTTGCGGGCGGCCAGGTTTTCTTTGAGGCCTTCCAGATAATGGCGTCCGCGGACGAATTGGTCGTAGGAGCGGAAAAGTCTTGCCGCATCCTCGCGCAGATCGGTCCGTGCGTCCTTGATCATGTTCTCGATGTCTTGCGCCTGTTCGAGGCCGATGGCACGCCCGCCTGCCGAGCCGCCGCCGGCGATGACGTCGCCCTGCAGCGACTGAAGGTGTGCTTCATAGGCATCGATCTGGCCGAGTTCCGCGACATACAGGGTCTTTGCGGACTCCGTCAGTCCGCCCTCCGCCAGCTGGCTCTTGAGGGACCGGCGGCGTTCTTCGAGCCGCTTGATGGCTTTTTCCAATGCCTCCGCGGTATCCTTGCGTTGTTTGTCGGACGCCGAGGAGTCCCTGCGGTTCTGTTTCCATTCCTCGCTCACCCGGCCGCCGTCGTAGTAGCCGTTCCAATACGAACCTCCGTCGGACTCGTATTTCTCCACATCCTCATGGGCTGGAATGGACTTGGTGAGTTCCGCGATCTGATCGATGCGCTTGATGATGTGTTCATCGATCTTGCCGAGGTCGCCGAGCGCCTCGTCGCTGCCGGTGCGAACCATCTCGCGGATTTCCTTGCGTTTGCTCCGATACCGCTCGATGCCTTTCTCAAGTCCCTCGATCGCCTCCTTCTTGATCTGGGTCACACGCCGGCGTGAATCCTGTGAGTCGCGGAGTCCCGCAAGCAGATTGACCAGTTCGTCCACACGCTTCTCGATGCGCGCGTTGAGTTCCACGATGTCCTTGCCCCACTCGGCGAGGCGTTGTTCGCGCTGGGCGATGTGGCTCTCGAGATCCACCACCGACTGCCTGCGCGCCTCGATGTCTGTGACAGCGGGTGCGGCTTCCTCCGCGATGATTCCGGTGACAGGAATGACGATCATCAATCCTCCTACGAGCAGGTTTTTAATCATGATGAAGATATGGCCAGGGCCGGTTCCTCCGACAAGTACGGAATGCAACAGGAGGCCGATGGATTGTCGGACCTTGGTCTTATGGACGTTTCCGGACGATCCTGATTTATTGAAACTGTATCCGTTTCACATTCCCCCAGATGCCATGAAAACCATGCTCACCTTCCTCTCGTTAGCCGTGATGGCGAACTTCTCCGCCCATGCCCAGGAGGCTGCCAAACCAAGCGATATGCCTGCGGGCATGAAAGCCGTTCTCGCCCAGGCAAAAGCCTATGAGGAAGCTTATGCCAAGGGCGACGTGTCCGCGCTTGCCGCTTTCTTCACGGAGGACGCCGAATACACCTCCGACGCCGGCAGCACCTTCAGCGGCCGCCCCGCCATCGAGGCCTGCCTGCGCGACGCCTTCCGCATCAACAAGGGTGCGAAACTCTCCATCCGCGTGGATTCGGTGAAACCACTCTCGCCCGATGTCGCCGTGGAAAAAGGTTCGACCATTGTGGTGATGAAAAACGGTGACGAGGTCGAGTCGCTCTACACCGCCGTGCATGTCAAAAAGGATGACAAGTGGAAAGTCAGTCAACTCATCGAGACACCGGTGCCTGAAACGACCGCCGCCGACCGGCTTGCGGAGCTTTCATGGCTGATCGGAAGTTGGGAGGAGACCGACAAGGAGGCGGGCCTTTCCATTCGCAGCAAATATGAATGGGCGCGCGGCGGCGGTTTCATCACCCGCAACGTGACGGTGAAACGCGGCGACGAGCCGGTGATGGAGGGATGGCAGATCATCGGTTGGGATCCGGTGCAAGAGGGGATCCGCTCATGGACATTCGACGACCAGGGCGGCTATTCCGAAGGCCGCTGGACGCGAGAGGGCAAGCGCTGGCTGGATCGTGAAACCGGTTATGCCGCGGATGGCGGCCGCACCAGCGCGGATCACACCATCACCAAGGTGAATGACGACAAATTCCTCTGGGAATCCGGCAACCGCACTCTCGACGGCGATCCGCAGCCCGGCATCGGCCGCATCGAAATCAACCGCGCGAAAGGAGAATAAGGCCATGAAAGCCCGATTCAAAATCCATCTATCCGTCATGGCGGTGCTGGCCATGTTGATTCAAACCACGCCCATCGCGGAAGCCCGCGGCGGCGGGCGTGGAGGCGGCGGCGGGGGAGGCGGAGGTCGCGGCGGCGGGGGAGGCGGCGGAAGTTTTTCACGCGGAGGTGGTGGCTCGTCGCGCAGCAGCAGTTACTCCCGGCCGTCCAGTGGCAGTTACTCGCGACCTTCCGGCGGGAGTTATTCCCGTCCATCCACGGGAAGCGTATCGCGGCCATCGACCGGTGCGGTCACCAAACCGTCCGGGGGGCGGGTGCCAACCAAACCCTCCACGCTTCCATCAGGTGTGAGCCGCCCGTCCTTGGGAAACAGCGCCTCGCAACTTCCCTCGGGCAACCGCCCCGGTGCAGGTGTTGTCAACCGGCCCTCCCAGCTTCCCTCCACCCGCCCCGGCTCGGGTTCCATCACTCGTCCCAGCGCGGGTGATGTGGGGAATTTTCTCGGGGTGGCTGGCGGCGCGGCAGCCGGTGGGGCGCTGGCCAACCGCCCTTCGCAGTTGCCGGCAAGCCGACCGGGGGCGGGCAATCGACCGGGGGCGGGCAATCGGCCGGGGGCGGGCAATCGGCCGGGGGCGGGCAATCGGCCGGGCGCGGATACCCTGCCTGCGCAGCGTCCGCAGGATCGCGCCAACTGGGGTGACCGCTCGCAGGGGCGCGACCAGACATGGAACAACCGCGTCAACAACCGCAGCGAGTCTTGGAACCAGCGGAAGGAAAACCGCGGCAGCCGTCGCGATGATTTCCAACAGAACCGCGAAGAACGCTGGGACAAACTGCAAGGCAACCGCGAGGACCGCCAGCAGAACCGCGAGGAAAGGTGGGACTACCGCCATGATCGCGCCGACGAAATATGGGACAACTGCGGGGATTTTTATGACGATTGTTTCGACGACCGCTGGTGGGGTGCCTGCGGCTGGGGATATGGCTACATCGGCCATTACCCCGCCAATCCCTGGTGGTGGTGGGCGCCCGTCACATGGGCGGCTCTCACGAACTTCGTGTATGTCAGCTCGCCGCCGCAACCCGTCTATATCGACTACGGCACGAACGTGGTTTACGAAAATGAAACCGTCTATGTGGACAACAAGCCGCTGCCTGCGGAACAATACGACGAGCCGGTCAAGGAACTCGCGACCACCGTGATGCAACCCCCGCCGCCGATGCCGCCTGAGGAAGGCAAACAGGCCGAGTGGATGCCGCTCGGAGTCTTCGCCCTCGCCCAGGAAAAACAGGGCGATCCGGTGATGTTCTTCCAGCTGTCCCTGAGCCGCGATGGCAGGGTCAGCGGTGGTTTTGAAAGCACTCTAACGGGTGACCGGAAACCCGTCGCAGGCCAGGTGGACAAGGAAACGCAGAATGTGGCATGGCGGGTTGGCGAGAACACCGAAACGGTCTTCGCCACCACGCTCGCCAACCTGACGATGGATGTGAGCACCGTCGCCGTGCACTTCGGCAAGGAGCGCGTGCAGGAATGGCTGCTCGTGCGCATGCCGGAGCCGCCGCCCGGGGACGCGCCGCCCAAGGCGCCTGAACTCAGGCGCGAGGTGCCGCCCGCCACACCGGTCCCGGTGAAAACCAAGCCATGATCGTGCTTGTCATCACCGCTAACAAAACGGTTCACTCACATCATGTCAGCAAACCTCACTTACGATCCCGCAACCCGGATGGCGGAAATCCACATCAGCGGCATTCTCCAGCGCGCCGACATGGCGGCAATTGAAAAAACCATCGCACAACGCATGGATGCCGGCGAGCGGCCGCGTGTTCTCGTGCTGCTGGAAAACTTCGGCGGCTGGCAGAAGGGCGACAGCTGGGCGGAGGCGGACTTCATGTTTTCCTACGGCGAAAGGATCGCCAAAATCGCCATCGTCGGCGCGGGCGACCGGCAAGCCGAGGTCAAAGCCTTCACCGGCGCAGGGCTGCGTCCCACGCCGGTGATGTTCTATGCGGCGGAGGAAACCGATGCCGCCCGCGCCTGGCTGTTAGAGTGAACGCCTGCCGGGCTGGCGCGAAAGTCAGACCATCATGCTGCCGGCCGTTTTCATCATCCTGCTCTTCGCCTACAGTCTTGTCTCGGCCAGGCTCGAGAAAACCGTTGTCACGGCGCCGATTGTTTTCACGCTGGCGGGCATCGGGGTGTTTTTCATCATGGAGCCCGTGTCCGGGCGCATGCAAACCGGCGCGTTTCTCATGCTGGCTGAAATCGGGCTGGTGCTGCTGCTTTTCACCGATGCCAGCCGCACGGATCTCAGGATCCTGCGAAACATCCGCGAGCTGCCCGTGCGTTTGTTGAGCGCGGGCATGCTGCTCACGATCCTGTTAGGCGCGCTTGCCGCCAAGCTGGTGTTTCCACAGCTCTCATGGCGGGAGGCGGGAATCCTCTCCTCCATTCTCGCGCCCACCGATGCCGGGCTCGGCCAGATCATCGTCAACAGTCCGCTGGTGCCGATGCGCGTGCGCCAGGCGCTCAATGTCGAGGCCGGCCTCAACGACGGGCTCTCGGTGCCGTTTCTCCTGTTCTTCATCGCGATGGCGGCCGCCGGCGAGGGCGGGGCGAGCTTCGCCCGGTTCATCGGCGAGCAACTCGGGCTGGGGCTGTTGGTTGGCGCGGGCATCGGCCTCGCGGGAGGCTGGTTGCTGGAAACCGCGCGCCGTCATGAATGGATGGCGGAGTCCTTCCTGCAACTCGCCGTGGTGGCGCTGCCGGTGTTGTGTTTGCTGCTGTCCCATCATGTCGGAGCGAGTCCGTTCATCGCCGCGTTTGTCGCCGGGTTGTTCGTGCAGGTGCCCTTCAAGCATGCTGGCAAACACAGTGTGGGGTTCACCGAGGAATGGGGACAGGTTTTCAACTTGGCGGTGTTCTTCCTGTTCGGCCTGATCATTGCCCGCGAATCCGGCGGCTTCGGATTGGCTTGCTTCCTCTATGCGCTGCTCAGCCTGACGGTGGTGCGCATGTTGCCGGTGGCGATCTCGCTGATTGGCAGCGGCCTTGATAAAACAACCATCGCCTTCATGGGCTGGTTCGGCCCGCGAGGACTGGCCTCCATCGTGCTCGGTCTCGTCTATCTCGAACAGGAAAAACACCTGCCCGGAGAGCAGGTCACCCGCCTTGCGGTAATGGCCACCGTGCTCCTGAGCATCTTCGCCCACGGCTTGAGCGCCCAACCAGGCATCCGTTTTCTTTCCCGTAAAAACAACCCCATAAAACCATGAGCTACGACGATGAATGGCCGGACAACACGATGGAAAACCGCCGCGCGATGGTCCGCAAAACCATCCGCCCCGCGACACTGGAGGAACTCAAACAACTTGGCGCGAAACGTTTCCCGATCGCCACCGATCCGTGGTGCGAGCGTTTCCATGCGTTCCTCGCGGAACACCCCGGCGGGAAATTCTATCTGGCGGAGACCCCCGAGGGCGCCGAGATCGCATATTGCCGCGATGCCAATCAAGGCATCTGGTTCCTGCCCGGCAAGGGCATGGGCATCATCCAGCCCAAAGGACTGCAAATACTGGCTGATACGGTGGATTCGCTGTAAGGAGCGTGGTCATCCGCATTTTTGTCCGACGACGGGTTGCCGGATGTCCCCGGAGATGCGCAAGCCCTGGTGGCGAATGAGGTCATGAGTTCCGTTCACGAGTTGATAGAGGAGCTGGCGCTTGCTGGCGATCCTTGAAGCGGGTCTGCAGATGATTGACCACGGCGAACAACACTCCCGTGCTCCAGCCAAACATCAGGATGCCGGTGACGGCTTCCACGGCGCCCAGAATGCGCCAGTTTCCCGGTGGGATCACATCACCATAACCGACCGTGGAGTAACTGGTGGCGGAGTAGTAAAAGGCCGTGATGAAGTCCTCAAAACAACCGAACCACTGATAACACGCCGCCCAGACGACGATCTGAATCAAGTGAAGTATCAGCAAGCCGTATACCAGGCTGATCAGTATCCAGAAACTCTCCCACAGGCTGAAATGGTGGCCATGTTTGCCCCGCGTGTTTTTGATCAAGCGCAAACCCAGCACCATTCCCAATCCATGGATCACCACACATGCGGTAGCCAGCAGGAGCAGCAGCAGTAGCAGCTTGAGCATGGGTGGTTCACTTCCAGCCGCCGCCAAGCGCGCGATAGGCCTGCACCACGGCGAGCAACCTGTCGCGGCGCGCGTCGGCGAGCGTGAGTTCGGAATCGAACAGGCTGCGCTCGGCGTCGAGCACCTCGAGATAACTCGATTCACCGCCCTGGAAGCGGTCGTTGGCGACGGAGGCGACTTTGCGGTTGGCTTCCACGAGACGTGAAAGTTCGGTGATGATTTCACCGGCTTTCATGTGGTTGTTGATGGCGTCCGCCGCTTCGCGGAAAGCCTGTTTCGCCGCCCGGTCGTGTGCGGCGAGGGCCTCGCCCGCCAGAGCCTTTGCGGCGTCCACACGGGCCTTGCCGCGGCCTGCGTCGAAGATCGGGCCGGCGAGGCGCGGGCCGATGCTGTAGGCGGCGGAATTGCCTTCAAGCAGGTTGTCGAGCTGGCCGCTGAGCACGCCGCCACTTCCTGTTAGTGAAAGCGATGGCAGGCGCAGGGCCTCGGCCACGCCGATGTCGGCGACGGCGGCCTGATAGGCCTGGCTGGCCGCCGCGATGTCAGGCCGGCGCTCCAGCAGCGTGGAGGTGAGGCCGCCCTTGATGCGCAGCGAGCTGTCGAGGCGGTCGAGACTGCCGCCGCGCGCCACGCCGGACGGGTATTCGCCTAACAGAAAACGGATTTCATTTTCCCTGGCGGCGATCGCCTGCTCGGTGATCGGGATGGCGGTGCGCGCCTGGCCTAACAGCGCCTCGGCCTGGCCGACTTCGAGATCGGAACTGACTCCGCCGTCGCGGCGCGAGGTGACGAGTTCGAGCGCCGACTGGCGGCTTTCCGCGGTGCGTTTGGAAATGGCGAGGCGTTCGTCGAGATTCTTGAGTTCGATGTATGCCGCGGCGACCGAGGCGACGAGACTGGTTTGCACCGCGTCGCGCCGGTATTCGGCTTCGAGCAGTCTGGAACGCGCCGCCTCGTTGCCGCGGCGGATGCCGCCCCAGAGATCGATTTCCCAACTGAGCAAGGCTGTTAGATCGTAAGACTCGGAATCGCGGTCCGCGCCGGGAGGAACCTGGCCCGCGTTGCGCGAGCCGTAGTTCGCAGTCGCGCCGCCGCTGCCCCCGACCTGTGGAAACCAGTCGGAGCGCGCGGAATTGGCGCGCGCGCGCGCTTGTTCGATGCGGTAGGTGGCGGCCACCAGATCCGGGTTGTTGGCCAGCGCGTCTTCGATGAGCGAGCGCAGCGTGGCATCGGTGAAAACCTGCCGCCATGCCTTGTCTCCGAAGGAAGCGCCGTGCGGCGCGCTGTCACCGCGGATCGAGCCGGGTGCTTGCGCGTCGGGTGCGCCGGGTTGCGGTCCGAGCACGCAGGAACTGATCAACAAGCAACCGGGTAGCAGAACAGGTAATCGCATCACGCACGGGTGTGGCTGCAAACGCCGCGGTTTGCAAGCCAAAGGAAAGCCTAAGACCAAGGTTGTAGTTGACATCAGAGCGCTCGATCCGATAGCCCTCACACGTGTTCAAGCAGCGATTCGCAAGACGAAGGATTGGGGTCTGTGACCCAGTGGTTTTACCCATGTTGGCGTTTTTGGCCCTCAGCGCCTGCAAGAAACCCGAGACCGCTCCGCCACCGCCGCCCGTGGTTGAAGTGATGGAGATATCGACCACCGACGTGCCGCTTTCCACCACGCTGATCGGCCAACTCGACTCGCCCGGCAACGTCGAAGTCCGCGCCCGCGTCGAAGGTTTTGTGGACAAGATGCTCTTTACCGAGGGCACTGAAGTAGCCCAGGGCGACATGCTTTTCGAACTCGACAAGAAACCCTTCATCGAGCGCCTCGCCGCAGCCAAGGGCATGCTTGCGGAAGCCGAGGCCGCCCTCCAGAAATATGAAAGGGATGTCGCCCGCCTGACCCCGCTGGTGGCCAACCGCGCGGTGCCGCAACAAGATCTCGACAATGCGCTGGCCTCGGTGGACGTCGGCAAGGCCGGTGTGGAATCCGCGAAAGCCCGTGTCGAATCCGCCCAACTCGACCTCGGCTATACCGACATCAAGGCACCGGTTTCCGGACTCATCGGCGCGAAGCAGGTCTCGATCGGCGAACTCGTCGGCAAAGGCGAACCGACCTTGATGGCCACCATTTCAGCGCTCGATCCGATCTGGTTTTACTGCAACGTGAGCGAGGTCGAATATTTTCAGGCGAAGGAGAAAAGCAAGCTGACAGGCAAGCAGGTGGAGGACGTTCCGCTCACCTTGATTCTCCCCAACGGCAAGGAGCATTCCGACCCCGGTAAATTCGTTTTCATCGACCGGGCGGTGGACACCAAGACCGGCACGTTGCGGGTGCGCGCCGAATTTCCCAACAAGGAGAAACTGCTGCGCCCCGGCATGTTCGCCCGTGTCAGGGTGGATCTCGGCACGCGTCCCAACACCATCACCGTGCCCGAGCGCGCGATCATTTCGATACAAGGCAAGACCTTCGTCTGGGTGGTCGGCGGTGATGGCAAGGTCATCCAGCGGCCGGTGATCACCGCCGAGCAGGTCGGAAGCGTTTTCATCATCAACGAGGGACTCAAGGCAGGTGAGAAGATCGTGGTTGAGGGAGTCAACAAACTCCGCGAGGGAATTCCGGTGAATGCGAGTGCGGCAGTTGCCAAAGCCGCCGCTTCCGACAAACCCGCCAAGGAATAACATCACCATGGCCGACTTCTTCATTCGCCGTCCCATCGTGGCGATGGTCATTGCCATCCTCACGGTCATCGTGGGCGCCATTTCGCTCTCGCGGCTGCCGATTTCGGAATATCCGAACGTCAGCCCGACCATGATCCAGGCTACCACGACCTATCGTGGCGCCGCCGCCGAGGCGGTCATGGAATCCGTGGCCACGCCCATCGAAACCAAGGTCAACGGCGTGGACAAGCTGCTCTACATGCAGTCGTTCAACGCCAACGACGGCAAGATGACGCTCAACGTCTATTTCGATGTCGGCACGGATGTGGACATCATGCAGGTCAACACGCAGAACCGCGTGACCCAGGCCGAGGCCCAGCTACCTGAAGCGGTGAAACGCGAGGGAGTGGTGGTCAACCGTTCAAGCCCGGACATCCTGATGGTCATCGGCCTCGCGTCGCCGAAAGGCACCTACGACGCCGTTTTCCTCAGCAACTACCTCGATCTCAACCTGGTGGACGCGATCAAGCGGGTGAAGGGCGTGGGTGATGTGAAAAACTTCACCGCGCAGGACTACACCATGCGGATGTGGTTGCAGCCGGACAAGCTCGCCTCGCTCGGCATCACGCCGGACGACATCAAGAAGGCGCTGCAGGAACAGAACGCCCAGTCGCCCGCGGGACGGATCGGTGCGGAGCCCGCTCCACCCGGCCAGGAAGGCCAATACAACGTGCGCGCACTCGGCTTGCTCAAAGACCCCAAGGAGTTCGAAGAAGTCATCATCCGCTCCAGCAGCGATGGCTCGCAGGTGAAAATCAAGGACGTGGCCCGCGTTGACCTCGGTGCGCAGACCTACGACCTGCGCGCACGCCTCAACAAGTCGCCGGCCGGCGCCTTCGCCATCTATCTGGCACCCGGAGCCAACGCGCTCGAGACCGCTGAAAACGTCAAGGCCATCCTCGAAAAAGCAAAGGCCAGGTTTCCGGCGGACATGATCTATGAAGTCGCGCTCGACTCGACGCTGCCGATCAAGGCCTCGATCGAAGCCATCGTGCACACGCTTTTCGAGGCGGTGATCCTGGTGTTGATCGTCGTTTATATATTCCTGCAAAGTTTCCGCGCCACCATCATTCCGATGCTGACGGTGCCGGTTTCATTGTTAGGCGCCTTCATCATGTTCCCTGTGATGGGCTTCAGCGTGAACGTGCTCACCATGTTCGGCCTGGTGCTCGCGATCGGCATCGTGGTGGATGACGCCATCGTTGTTGTCGAGGCGGTGCAGCACCACATCGAGCACGGGCTCTCACCCAGGGAAGCCACGCGCAAGGCAATGCAGGAAGTGTCCGGCCCGGTGGTGGCCATCGGCCTGGTGTTGTGCGCGGTGTTCGTGCCCGTCGCCTTCATGGGCGGGGTGACCGGCCAGCTTTACAGCCAGTTCGCGCTGACGATTGCCATCGCGGTGGTCTTCTCGGTGATCAACGCGCTCACGCTCAGCCCGGCGCTCTCAGCCATGCTGTTGCGCAAACCGACGCCCGGCAAGGGACCCATCGCCTGGTTCTTCAGGAAGTTCAACGCCGCCTTTGATTGGATCATCGAGCGCTATGGCAAGGTGGTCGGCGGTCTTGTGCGCAAGGCGACGATTTCCATGGTGATGCTGGTGCTGGTTATCGTCGGCATCAACCGGATCGGCAAGCACGTGCCCGGCGGATTCATTCCGGACGAGGACAAGGGCTATCTGTTTGTGGCGATCGAACTTCCGGAGGGCGCCGCGCTTCAGCGGACAGATGAGGTGCTCAAGCAGGTTGAGGAAATCGTTGGCAATACCGAAGGCGTGGAATCCGCCGTCGGTCTGGCAGGCATGAACATCCTTAACTCGCTCAACGTTCCGAACGCCGCGCTGATGTTCGTGGGCCTCAAGCCATGGGAGGAACGCCACGAACCGCGCCTCCATTCCAAGGCCATCGCCGCGGAGTGGACAAAAAAATTCGCCGCCATTCCCGGTGCCCGTGCATTTGCGTTCGGTCCGCCGCCGCTACCGGGGTATGGCAACGTATCCGGTTTCACCATGCAGCTCCAGGACCGCTCCGGCGGCAGCATCGGCGATCTCGCCGGTTATGTACAACAACTCCAGGCGGCCGCCGCCAAGCGCCCTGAAATCGCCCGCCTCACCACCACTTTCAATCCCTTCACACCGCAGGTGAAGGTGGAACTGGACCGGGAAAAAGCCCGCACTCTCAACGTGCCGGTGGACAGCGTGTTCGCCACACTGCAAACCTACCTGAGCGGACTTTATGTGAACGACTTCGTGAAGTTCGGAAAAGTGTACAAGGTCTTCCTGCAAGCCGAGCCGGAGTTCACCAGCAAGCCGGACGATATCGGCAAATTCTATGTTCGCAGCAATGATGGCAACATGATCCCGCTGAGCACGCTGGTCAAGGTCACCAAAATGTCCGGCCCCAACCTGGTCACGCGTTTCAATCTCTACAATTCCGCCGAAATCATCGGTGCCACCGCGCCAGGTTACAGCTCGGGCCAGGCGATCAAGGCGATTGAGGAAGTAATGAAGGAAATGCCATCGGAGACCGGCTACGAATGGTCCGGTCTCACGCTTCAGGAAAAGAAATCCGAAGGGCAGGCCGGCCTCATTTTCGGCATGGCTGTCCTCTTCGTCTTCCTGCTGCTTGCCGCGCAGTATGAAAGCTGGTCTCTGCCCTTCGCAGTGCTGCTATCCGTGCCCACGGTCATTCTCGGCACGATGGTGGGCCTGCTTCTGCGCAGGTTCGACATGAACGTCTATGCCCAGGTGGGCCTCGTCATGCTCATCGGCCTCGCTGCGAAAAACGCCATCCTCATCATCGAGTTCGCCAAGATGAAACGCGAAGAGGGCGTGCCCACCATCGATGCCGCCATCGAGGGAGCGAAGCTCCGGCTGCGCCCGATTTTGATGACCTCCTTCGCCTTCATCCTCGGCTGCGTGCCGCTCATGCTCGCCAGCGGCTCCGGCGCCGCCTCCCGCAGCACCATGGGCACCGGCGTGGTTTTCGGCATGACGATTTCAACCGCCATCGGCTTGTTCCTGATCCCGGTGTGTTATGTCTTCGTGCAGAAGTTCGCGGACCGGAAGGAGAAGAAAGCGCCGCCTGTTCATCCGTCATCGGAATCGTTATAACTTCCGCCATAGCCGGGGCGGTATAATAACAGTCCGCTATGTCTGGCGATTTCTTGAAAGTGAGCGTCGATCGCATACAGACGCACTCCGTCATGGATGGCGATCGAGGCGATAAGGACATCGAGCCACGGAACGGTGAGTCCCCGGTCGCGCAACCTCCACGCCAGAACCATCGCGCGGTCCCAATCGTCCTCGTGACAGGGGCGGTAGGGAATGACCGAAAAACGTTTTCCGAGATACGCCCTTTCCTCCTTGCGGGCTCCGCCGAGCACCTCCAGTCGGACCGGCGAGCACCATTGGGCCTCGTAGGCTTCGAGCAGTCCCTCGATGGCGAGTTTCACCCTCATGTCGCCGTTGCGGCGGAGGCCTTCAATCCAGGCGGATGAATCCACGAGCACCATGGCCGGTCAATCGGGGTAGAGGGGTGGAACCGGATTGGCGGCATCGTGTTCCGCATCCGTTGCGGCAGATGGATAGTCAAAGACCCCTTCGCGAATCATCCGGCCGAACTCCCGGGCCTGTTTGCGGCGCACGAATTCCGTGACCGCCCGGGCCACGGCTGGACTCTTGTTTTTGTCTCCGGTGATCTTCATCAATTCACTCAAAATGCTGTCTTCAATGTCCACTGTGATTCTCATGTTGGTGAAATTAGAGTCATCAAGCATCATTTCAAGATCAATTTTGCATCATTCGGATTCTGAGTCAGGAGGTATTTGAGGGCTGGGTTCTGTTGATCTGCAGCTGCTGGTCCAGCATGTTGATTCAGATTAGGAAGGATCTGGAAAAGCCCGAAGTTACTCAATGAAGAGACGGCAAGCTTGGCAGCATTGGTTTTGTCCTGATCCACCCTTGGTCGTCTTTAACTGAAGATCACGTACCAATGGGAAAATCAAAACCTCGGAATAAAGAGACAGATTGCGCCCCGGCGGGTTTTAAGCGACAAGACGTCCGCCGCCCATGACCCAGCTTTTGATCGAACCCGCCCGCCGCTCAGGTTGTGAGGATATTCCCGCGCTCTCCGAGGTCCTGAAATCCGCCGCCCAGCGCCAGCGCTCGCCGATTGACGACGTGCTCGATGCCGGAGTCGTCGATGAGGAGCCCTACATGCGTGAACTTGCCGGCGAATTGGGCATGGAGTGGCTCGACATCATTCCGGTGGCCGAGGTTCCCCTGCCTTTGCGTGAGGCTTGCGGGCCGCGGATCGCCCTGCGCCACCGTCTGCTGCCGGTGGAAATCACCGGCGAGGGCGATAAAAAGCGCCTGAAACTCGCCACCTTCGATCCCTTCAACCTCGTCGCCCGCCAGGCCGCCGCCCAAGAACTCACGCTGCCCATCGACTGGTGCATGACTTCCCGCAAGCGACTGCATGAGGCGCTGCGCCGCCTCTACGGTGTGGGCGCCGACACCTTCGAACAGATCCTCGAAGGCCGCGACTTCGATTACGACCATCTCGAGTCCGGCGAGGACGAAGCCAACGTCATCGACCAGGACGACGATGAGGAGGCCAGCGTCGTCAAGTTCGTCAACCAGATCATTCGTGAAGCACTCGACCAGCGCGCGACCGACATTCACGTCGAGCCGCTCGCCACCAATCTGCGCATCCGCTACCGCATCGACGGCCGCCTGATCGAAGTCGCCGTGCCGGAAAACATCAAAGCCCTGCAAAGCTCGGTCATCGCGCGCTTGAAGATCATGGCGCGCCTCGACATCGCCGAGCGCCGCGTGCCGCAGGACGGCCGCATCAACCTCCAGTTCGAGGGCGCGACCATCGACGTCCGTGTCGCCACCGTGCCGACCGTCGAGGGCGAGAGCGTTTCGCTGCGTCTCCTCAACCAGGAGAAATTCAACCTCGCCAAGCTCTCGATGGAACCCTTCGTGCAGCGTAAAATCGAAGCGCTGCTCCATTTGCCCAACGGCATCATCCTCATCACCGGTCCCACCGGCTCCGGCAAATCCACCAGCCTTTATTCCTTCCTCAGCGAGGTGAACCACCCCGAGCGGCGGATCGTCACCGTCGAGGATCCGGTGGAAAACAAACTCACCGGCGTGATGCAGATCGCCGTGAAGAGCGAGATCGGCCTGACCTTCGCCAACGCCCTTCGCTCCATCCTGCGTGCCGACCCCAACATCGTAATGATCGGGGAAATCCGCGACCTTGAGACTGCGGAAATCGCCATCCGCGCGTCTCTCACAGGTCACCTGGTTTTCTCCACCCTCCACACCAACGACGCGATGGGCGGCATCAGCCGTCTGGTGGACATGGGCGTGGAACCTTTCCTCGTCTCCGCCGCCGTGCGCGCCTTCCTTGCCCAGCGCCTCGTCCGCCGCCTCTGCCCGAACTGCAAGGTGCCGCGCGAAATTTCCGACGAAGACAAACGCAACCTCGGCATCCCGCTTGATATTCCCGGCATGCCCTGCGCCACCAAAGGCTGCGACCGCTGCCGCAACACCGGTTTCTCCGGCCGTCTCGCCATTTATGAAGTCGTCCTTCTAACACCCGCCATGCAGGAACTCGTCGCCCACAGCGCGCCCGCGCCGAAGCTGCGCGAGCAGGCCTTCCGCGACGGCTACGTGCCCATGCGCACCTACGGCTGGTTCAAGGTGATGCAGGGCATGACCACCATCGAGGAAGTCATCTCCGTCACCTCGTCCGACATCGGGGGAGGAGAGTGAATTGATTATTGAAAATTGAATATTGTATAATCATCCAACAGCTCCGCCATCCGTTCATCAATATCCAATACTCAATACTAAATTCGCGCCGTGCCCGTCTTCACCTACAAAGCCCTCTCCAACAAAGGCTCCGTCACCACCGGGGAGATCGATGCCGCAGACCGGCCGGAGGCGCTTCGCATGTTGGACAAGAAGGGCCTTCAACCGGTCAATCTCAAGGAAACCTCCTCCGCCGTTCCCGCGCGCAAGACCAATGTCAAAGCGAAGGAAGGCGAGCCGCTGCGCCAAACCGGCAAGCCCGAAGCCGCCGAAGCCGCGATCCCCGAAGGGCCCATCAAGCTCAAGCGCCACGAGGTCGTGCTCTTCACCGAAGAACTCTCCGACATGCTCGGCGCAGGCCTCCAGCTCGAACCCGCCCTCAAGTCGATGGAAAGCCGCCAGGAACTCGGCAACCTCAAGGCTGTTTCCTACAAGATCCGCCAGATTGTCAGGGACGGTGTCAACTTCTCCGCCGCGCTCAAAAAAGTCAGCCCGAGTTTCGGGCCGCTTTATTGTTCGCTTGCCGCCGCGGGCGAGGCCTCCGGCGCGCTCGACACCATTCTCAAGCGCCAGGCGCACTATCTCAAGACACTCGCCGAACTTCAAAGCCGCCTGATCCTCGCCATGATCTATCCGGCCTTCCTCGTGCTGGCCGGCATCGGCGTCTCCATCGTTTTCGTCACCACCCTCATTCCGCAGCTCACCGCGCTCATCGAGAGCACGCCCGGCGGCAAGATCCCGCTCGGCGCGGCCATCCTGATCGCCGCGTCCGATTTCATGGCCAAGTGGTGGCTCGTCGTCGTGCTTGTTTTCGTTGCGGCCGGCATCTTCTTCAAGGCATGGAAGGACAACGACGCCAACAAGCCCGCATGGGACCGCATGAAACTCCGGCTCCCGCTCATCGGCCGCGTCATCACCAGCCGCTTCTACGTCCAGTTCCTTGAAACCATGGCCAACCTCGTCGGCAACGGCCTGCCGCTTCTGCGCGCCCTCGAACTCTCCCGCGACGCCACTCAGAACCGCTCGCTGCGTGCAGCGCTCGACCAGGTGATCGACCAGGTCGGCGACGGCCGTTCGTTTTCCAAAGCCCTCATCCGCAACGGCTCCTTCCCGCCGCTGCTCATCGACATGATCGCCGTCGGCGAACAAACCGGAAAGATCGACCAATCGCTGCGCCGCTCCGCCGAGCGCTATGACAAGGAACTCGACAAGGACTTGCAGCGCATCATGGCGCTCATCATGCCCACCGTGCTCATCATCATGGCCGGCCTCATCGGCACCATGGCCTATCTGATGATCACCGCCATCTTCCAGACGATCTCGAATCTCAGTTGATTTCCGATTTCTGGATGCCGCGCGTGTCATTTGCGAAATCATGAATTTCGATCAAGGCCAGTTCAACTTCGATGCGCCCGGCAGTGATGCCGGATGGCGGCGTTGGCGCGAGGAACTGGATGAAAAGCGGCGGGCCTTCGAGGCGCGCTGGGGCGTGGTGCTCGGCAAGCGGGTGACGGTTTGGCTGGCGGATCATGCGAAACCGCTGTCGGGCATGCTCGAATGGCTGGAGCCGGCGAAGGCGGATCGCAACGCGCCGCCGCGTTTCAAATTGCGCGGTTTGGAGTTCGGCGTGGGGGAGATTGAGAGCATCGTGCAGGAGGAGTGATAAGTTTCCCGCAGAAAGGCATGGCGGAGGCAATCCACCGCCACTTAGGATGCAGCCCATGAACGACTCCATCCGCGACCTGACTTCACGCATTCAAACATTCGTCGATGCCCGCGATTGGCGGCAGTTTCACAATCCCAAGGATCTGGCGGTGGCCATCGCCGCGGAGGCGGGTGAGTTGATGCAGCACTTCGTCTGGCAGCAGGAAGACCAGATCGGGGAACGCGTGAAGAGGAAGCGCGAGGAGATCGCTTCGGAAGTCGCGGATGTGGGGATTCTGTTGTTTGAGTTCGCCGACAACCTCGGGTTCAACCTCGGGGAGGTGATGGCGGAGAAGATGGCGCGCAACGAGCAGCGCTATCCGGTGGCGAAGTCGAAGGGGAACAATTTGAAGTATTCGGAGCTATGATCCTGCCTCGGGCGGAATGAAGTCCGCGCTCCTTTGCCAGTCAGGGCGGCGGGACGACGCGCGGGCGCGGCTGGCGCGGTGGCATGATGCGGCTGTCGAGGGCGTGATCGAGGCCGCGGCGCAGGGCGTGGATCCTGGGTTTCCAGGACGCGGGGATCTTGTCGGAAGCCGCATCGGCGCTTAGTTCGCCTTCGTAGATGATGTCGTCGCCGGGGCCGGTGATTTTCACCTGATAGGTCGTGCCCTCGCGGCGGACTTCGGCGCGGCCTTCGTCGTTGGCATAACTTGCGAGTTTTTCCGCGACGTTGACGACGCGCATCGGGCCGCCGCATTCGCCGGGCAGGAGCGCGGAATCAACCCACGCATCGGGCAGGCCTTTGACGGTGGCGGGCGCTTCGACAAGCTTCGCGGTGACGTTGAGCGGCTTGCCGCCGCGGAAGGCTCCGAGGGAGATTTCATCGCCGGGTTTGGCGAGTCGCAACAAGGCGGCCATCTGGCCTTCGTTGACGAGCATTTGATCGCCGATTTTCCAGAGAATGTCGAATTCGCGCAGGCCGGCGGTGTCGGCCGGGCCGCCGGCATCGACGGAGCGGATGACAAAGCCGATGCCGGGCGGCAGGGAAGGCAGGTGCGCGGTGATGCTGGCGTCCGGTTTGGCGACTTTGAGGCCGAGCCATGCGCGAGGCGCCAACTGCGGCAGTGCCGGCAGCGGTGGAGTCTGCGGCGGTGCCGGAGTTTGTTGCGGTGGCGGTGTTGGTTGTGGCGATGGCGCGGGTACCGACACCGGCGTTTCATTCGCCATGGTGGAAAATGCCGCCAACAGGAAAACAAGTGCCGGTTTCATGATCAGAACGCGCTTACCGGCATCAGCAACAACTCGTCGCGCGGCTCGGTGATGAGCATGACGATGCCTGTTTCATGATCTAACAATTTGTTTTCCTCGACCACGCGCAGCCTTGTGGCGCGCATGGCGGAGCCATCCGGGCTTTCCAGCCAGCCATCATCTTTGACGGCTTCGACACGGTCGGATTCGCCGACGAGTTCGAAGAGTGGTTCATCCGATGCCACCGCGCGGGCGATGACGGACGGAGCTTCGGGATTGAAGGCTTGGGAAATCACGGCAATCGCGACAATGGCGGCGGCGATGCCAACGATGCGTCGCCAGTAACGCGGACGCGGTTGTTCGGCGGGTGTCTCGGCTGCAGTGGGGCCGGCGAGTTCGTCGAGCATCTCTTCGATGTCTTGCTGGCCCTGCTCGCTGAGTGCGGGCGGCATCAGGCGCGAGAGGATGGTTTCGATGGATTGGGTGTCATGCATGACGCACCTCCTTCAATTTGCGCAGTTCCTGCGCGAGTTGTTCCAATGCGTATCGGTAGCGTGAAGCCGCGGTGTTGGGAGAGATGGCGAGGGTTTCGGAGATTTGCGCGAAAGTCAGGCCGCCCCAGAATTTCATGACGACGACCTCGCGCAATTTTTGACTGAGGCGCTGGACGGCGTCGCGCATGATAAGGGCTTCCTCGTCCTCTTCCATGACGGGATCGAGCCAGACGTCCTGGAAGTCGTGGAGGTAGATGACGGATTCCTCGCGCTTGCGGCGGCGGGTTTCGCTGCGGTGGTGGTTGAGGCCGCAGAAGCGGATGGTGGAGAAAACCAGCGGCAGGTCGGGCGGCGTGTGGCCTTTGTCCGCCTGGTGGTGCCACATGCGCAGGATGGCGTCCTGCACGAGGTCTTCGGCGTCCTCGCGGTTCTGGCTCCAGCCGCGGGCGAAAAGCAGCAGTCGCGGGCCGTTTTCGGCCAGCCATTGCTTCCATGCGGTAGCGGGTGATTCCATTGTGTGTTTGGAAAATGCCTCAACCCGGGGCTTTTGTCTGGAAAAAATGCCTCGCCACACGCTTGGGGGAAATTAATCGAGGAAGCGGATTTTCCCCGGAACCGGCAGGCGGCCTAGGGCCATGGCCTCGTGCTGTTCATCGGTGCAGGCGGAATTGATCGGGGCGTCAGGCTCGGCGTGGTTTTTCTGGAGGTAGCCGTTGGCGAGCATCCACTTTTCGACTTCCTCGCCGCTGATGTCGGCGAGCATGTGGCCGTCGATCTCGACACAGGGCGAGAGCGGCTGGCCGCTGCGCTGCTCCATTTCCCAGCGGAAGGCCGGGTTCTTGATGATGTCCTTTTCCTCATAGGGGAGGTCGTATTTGCGCATGATGGCGCGCACGCCCTCGCTCCAGCCACAGAAGGTTTTGAGGTAGGCGGTGATTTGCGGAGATGATTGACTCATGGGGTGTCGGTGTTTGCGGGTAGAGCCATAAACGCGGATCGGTTCCTTCGCAAGACCCGGTATGGTCCTTGTGATCGGCAATGCGCGATGTTCTGATGCCTGCCGCCGCCGATGCCTTCTCCCGCACGAATTCTGATCGCTTGCGACAAGTTCAAGGGCTCGCTGGACGCGCAGGCCGTCTGTGCGGCGCTGGCACGCGGGTTTGCGGCCCGGTTTCCGGATGCGGCCATTCAAACCCATCCCATCGCCGATGGCGGCGAGGGCTTCGCCACATCATTGAAAACCCCTCTGGGCGGGCGCTGGATCGAAGCGCCCGCCCACGACGCACTGGGGCGTCCGGTCCGTGCGCGCTATCTGTTGGCGGATGGCCCGCTGGCGCTGATTGAGATGGCGGAGGCGTCGGGCATGTGGCGGATCCGGCCGGAGGAACGCGACATCCTGCGCGCCTCGACCCTCGGCACAGGGGAAATGATGCGGCATGCCATCGAACAAAGCGGAGCCGCGCGCCTCGTGATCGGTCTCGGCGGCAGCGCCACCAACGACGGTGGTGCGGGCATGGCCGCAGCGCTCGGCGTGCGATTTCTTGATGAACATGGGCACGAACTCAACTCCACTCCCGCGGATCTGTTAGGCAGGTTGTCCCGCATCGACATGTCCGGCCGGATAGCGCTGCCGCAGATCACCGCCGCTTGTGACGTCGGCAGTCCGTTGTTGGGGAATCATGGAGCAACCCGCATCTTCGGTCCGCAGAAGGGAGCGGATGCCGCTTCCATTCCCATGCTGGAAAAAGTGCTGGAAAGCATGGTGCGGGTATCCGGCGGAGAGGAAACCGCGCGATGCCCGGGCGCGGGGGCCGCCGGTGGTCTGGGCTTCGGGCTGATGCATTTCGCAGGGGCCCGGCTGGTGCCGGGGTTCGAGTTGCTCGCCTCTCTAACAGGATTGGTGGAGCGCATCGTGGCGGCCGACCTGGTCGTCACCGGAGAGGGTTCGCTGGATGCGCAGAGCCTAAACGGCAAGGGCCCGGTCGCCATCGCCCGGCTTGCGCGCGGCCATGGCAGGCGGGTGATCGCGTTTTGCGGCAAGGCCGATGCCTCGGTGCGCGCAAGCGGGCTCTTCGACCGCATCACCGAACTCGCCGCCACCGGCCTGCCACTGGATCAACTCATGTCGCGGGCGGCGGAGTTGTTGGAGCAGGCGGCGCTCACGGATTCACCACGTTGACCGGCTTGTTTGTTAGAAAAGCGGCGATATTGCCGGCAGTGATGTCCATCAGGCGGCGGCGAGCCTCCAAAGCGGCCCACGCGATGTGGGGAGTGAGGGTGAGGTTTCCGGCGCGCAGCAACGGGTTGTCCGCGCGGATCGGCTCGACCGAGACCACATCGCAGGCGGCGCCGGCGATGGTTCCGGAATTGAGCGCGTCGCAGAGATCCTGTTCGACGACAAGCGGGCCACGGGCGGTGTTGATGAGAAAGGCTCCGGGTTTCATTCGCGCGAGCCGCTGCTTGTTGACCATGCCCAAGGTTTCATCGGTGAGCGGACAATGCAGCGAGATGATGTCGGCGCGGGCAAAGAGGTCGTCGGTTTCCGCCCACTCGAAAGGGTAGGAGACATCCGCCTGGCGCGAACGGCTGCTGGCAAGCACCTTCATTCGGAAGGCGGTGGCGAGTTCTCCAAGGCGTTGGCCGATCGTGCCGAAGCCAACGATGCCGATGTTTTTTCCGGCGAGTTCGTTGAAATGCTGGTTCTGCCAGAAACAGAAATCCGGGCAGCGCTGCCATTCGCCCTGGAAGACGAGTTCGCTGTGGAAACGCGGTTTTTTGTAAAAATCGAGGATCAGCGCCATGACAAACTCCGCCACGGCGTCGGTGCTGTAGCCCGGCACGTTGCAGACGGGTATGCCGCGTGCGCGTGCCGCGGCGCAATCGACGACGTTGTAGCCGGTGGCCAGCACGGAAATCATCCGCAGTTTCGGCAGCCGGGCGAGTGTCTCGGAGGAAAGCGGCGTCTTGTTCGTCAGCAGGATATCGGCATCCGCGGCACGGCTGGCGATGAGGTCTTCCGGCGTGCGGTCATGGACTGTGAGGCTGCCCATGGTTTCGAGCGCGGTCCACGGATTGTCACCGCGGTTGAGCGTGTACCCATCGAGGACGACGATGTTCATGCGCTTTGCTAGTTCATCCCGCCTGCGATGACAATATGGCGTTTCCGCTTCACACGGCCATGGCTGTTCCTTAAACAGCGCTCCGACATGAATGACATCGTTTTGCTGTTTTCCGGACAAGGGGCCCAGAAAGTGGGCATGGGCGGGGATTTTGCGGAGCATTCCGCCATGTGCCGGGAAATGGCGGTGAAGGCGGACAAGGCTCTGGGTTTTCCCATTTCGGAAATCATGTTCGATGGACCGGATGAGGAACTCACGAAAACCTCGCGCTGCCAGCCCGCGCTCTATCTTCACGGCTTGATGGCGCTGGCTCTGATCCGCGAACGCCTGCCGGATCTAAAACCGGTGGCCGCGGCCGGGCTTTCGCTCGGCGAGTTTACCGCCCATGCCGCGGCCGGCACGTTTTCGCTGGAGGATGGATTGAAAATCGTCGGCCAGCGCGGGGCTTTCATGGAGGAAGCCTGCAATGCCACCGAGGGCTCGATGGCCGCGCTGATCGGTGGCGAGGAAGAGCAGGTGTACGCGCTGGCCGCCGCCGCGGATGTGGATGTTGCGAACTTCAACGCGCCCGGCCAGATCGTGCTCTCCGGAACCGTTGCAGGCATTGATGCGGCGGTTGCGAAGGCCAGGGAATTCGGCATCCGCCGCGCGATCAAACTCAACGTCGCCGGCGCCTATCACTCGCGCCTGATGCAAAGCGCCCAGGAAAAACTGGCGGTCGAGCTCGCAAAGATGGAATTCCAAACGCCTTCGGTGCCGGTGATCTGCAACTACGCGGCCACCGCCGTTTCCGAGGCTTCTGAAATCCGTTCGATGCTCGAAAAACAAGTCACCGGCTCGGTGCGTTGGACGGCTTCGATCCAGGCGCTCATTGCCATGGGCCACCGCCATTTCCTCGAACTCGGCCCCGGCAAAATCATCGCCGGCCTCGTTGCCAAAATCGACAAGGACGCGGTGGTCCACTCGGTTGAGGATCTAACAAGCCTGGAGGCGGCCGTAGAGGCGCTGGGTTGATCAGCGTTGGATGACAGGTCCGCGCCGCGGCGTGGCGCGCCAGTCGAGGAGGCCCTTGCTCCATGCCCATAACAATCCTTCCGCGAGCAGCAGCAGGAACAGCATGGCCACAAGGAACGCGCCTGTCGAGAGTTCGAGAAACGCCACGGCGAAGGGCAGCAGGAAGATCGTCTCCACATCAAACAGCAGGAACAGCAGGCCGAAGAGATAATACTTCGAGTGGAAGCGCGCCTGCGGTTCGGCCAGCGGCTTGACGCCGCATTCGTAAAGTTCGTTCTTGTCCGCGCTGCGTTTGACGGGCGTGAAAAAATTCATCCACACGCGGGCGAGCACCAGGGCGCCGATGGGAACCACGAGCGCCACCACGAAAAACAGCAGGACCGGAAGATAGGGATGGTTCATGATAACGCGTGTCGGGTTTCGTGTTCGTAGGCGAGCACATCAGCCAGGGTCATGGACGCGAGTTGCTCGCGATACGACTGATGGAATGCCTCCCAGAAACTGTCAGGTCGAGCGGAATCCACCGCCGCATCATAAGATCTTCCGCTGTCCGCGGCGGCGTCGATTTGCAGAAGGGTGATTTTTTCAGGCGGCGCGGTGAGCCTGACACCGCCCTTGTAGCCGCGTTTGGACACGACGATGCCGGCCTCGGCGAGACGCTGGATGATCTTTGCCAGATAGGGCGGGGGGATTTCCGTGAGTCCGGCGATCTCGCGCACCAGCATCGATTGCGGCCGCCGCCGCGCAAGGCAGGCGAGCGCCTCGATGGCATAGCCGGTGGTTTGCGACCAGTAGCTCACTTCGGTTTCTATCAGACTTTCCAAAGCTGCAGGACGCGCAGGTAGTTGGCGCGTTCGAAGGCGGACGGGTCCGGGCAATGGCGCAGGCTCATGCTGCCGCGCATTTGATCGACGGATTCATAATCGTGTTCCTCCAGCCAGCGGCCCAGTCCGCTGATCAGATCCCCGATGTGGGACGGTCCGTATTTCAAAAGGCTGGAAACCACCTGCGTGACGGTCGCGCCGCACATGATGGCCTTGATGATGTCCTCAACGGTGTGGATGCCGCCGCCGACGGCGATGTCCGCCTTGATGCGGTCGTGAAGGATGGCGGCCCAGCGCAGGCGCAGGCGCAGCTCGGTGGAGTTGGAGAGTTCAAGCCGTGGCGCGGCTTCGAGTTCCTCTATGTCGATGTCCGGCTGATAGAAGCGGTTGAAGAGCACAAGACCCGCCGCGCCCATGGCGTCGAGCTGCTTGGCAAAATGACCCGGCGATGAGAAATAAGGCGAGAGTTTCACCGAGATCGGAATGCCCACCGCATCCCTGACGGCCTGCAGGATGTAGAGCGTGCGGCTTTCCACCGAAGTGCCCGGCTCGTCCGGATCGGTGGCGATGTAATAGACGTTGAGTTCCAGCGCGTCGGCGCCGGCCTGCTCGATGAGGCGCGCATGCTCGGTCCAGCCGCCGAGGCTTGTGCCGTTGATCGAGCCGATCACCGGTATGTCCACCATGCTTTTGATTTTGCCAATCTGTTCGAGGTAGCGGTCCGGTCCGAGCGCGTAGTCCTCCATCTGCGGAAAGTAGCTGGTGGCTTCTGAAAAGGACTCGGCGGGATTTTCGGTATGATAAAACTCGGAGATCTGCTCGCTGGTGATCTGCTCCTCGAAAAGCGAGTGCATGACGATGGCCGCCGCGCCCGCATCTTCAAGACGGCGGACGTTGTCGAGTTGGTCAACGAGCGGCGAGGCACCCGGCATGACCGGGTTGTTGAGCTTGAGACCGAGATAGGTGGTGCTGAGGTTCATGGTGGGTCTTGTTGGGGCTGATCAATCGGATTGGACGGATCCGTCCGCTCCGTTGACTTTATTCGCGGCCATTTGCTGATAGAGGGCGAAGCGCTCTCTAACCGAATCCGCGGCCATCTGCTGGAGCATGGCGGAGCGTTCCGGGTTGATGCGTTCGAGCATCTGGAAGCGCGTTTCGTTTTTGGTGAACTCCGCGAGTGTGGCCTTGGGTGCGGCGGAATCGAGTTTCATCGGGTTCTCGCCCTTGTCCGCCCGGCGCGGGTCGTAGCGGAAGAGCGGCCAGTAGCCGCAGTTGACGGCGCGTTTCTGTTGTTCGAGTCCCTGCGACAGGCTGTAGCCGTGGGCCACGCAGTGGCTGTAGGCGATGATGAGCGATGGGCCGTCATAACTCTCCGCCTCGCGGAAGACCGAGACAGTGTGGCCGTCCTTCGCGCCGAGCGAAACGCGGGCGACATAGACCGTGCCGTAGGATGCGGCGATCAGGCCGAGGTCTTTCTTGGGCACCGCCTTGCCGGCCATGCTGAACTTGGCGACCGCGCCGAGCGGCGTGGACTTGGACTGCTGGCCGCCGGTGTTGGAGTAAACCTCGGTGTCCAACACGAGGATGTTGACGTTGCGTCCTGTGGCGATGACATGGTCGAGCCCGCCGAAGCCGATGTCGTAGGCCCAGCCGTCGCCGCCGACGATCCATACGCTCTTGTGGACGAGGTAGTCGGCGATCTGCGTGAGTGTGCGTGCCTCGACGGAAGCTTGCCCGGCAAGTGCCTTGCGCACGGCGAGAACCCGCCCGCGCTGGGCTTCGATGCCTGGTTCGTTCGACTGATCCGCCGCGATGATGGCGGAGACCAGATCATCACCTAGCAGACTTGCCTGGGTTTGCAGCAGCGTTTCCGCGAAGGATTTTGATTGATCGATGCTGGCGCGGAAACCGAGGCCGAACTCCGCGTTGTCCTCGAAGAGCGAGTTGGCCCATGCCGGACCGCGGCCGCAGTCGTTGGTGGTGTAGGGCGTGGTCGGCAGGTTGCCGCCGTAGATCGAGGAGCAACCGGTGGCGTTGGAGATCAGCAAGCGGTCGCCGAACAGTTGGGTGAGTAGTTTGAGATAGGGCGTTTCCCCGCAGCCGGCGCAGGCGCCGGAGAACTCGAAAAGCGGCTTCATGAACTGCGTGGTCTTCACGTCGTCCTTGAGCATCGCGCGGTCCGGGTCGGGCAGCTTGAGGAAGAAGTCGAAGTTCGCCCGCTCGGTTTCTCGCAGCGGGAGCTGCGGTGTCATGTTGACTGCCTTGCGGCTCGGGTTGGACTTGTCCTTGGCCGGGCAGACCTCGACGCAGAGGCGGCAGCCGGTGCAGTCCTCGGCGGCGACTTGCAGCGTGTATTTCATGCCGGGGAATTCGCGCATCTTGAAGTCGGTGGACTTGAAGGTGGCGGGCGCGTTGGCGAGCATCTCGGGCTGATAGATTTTCGGCCGGATGGCGGCGTGCGGGCAGACGATGGCGCATTTGTTGCACTGGATGCAGAGGTCGGTTTCCCAAACCGGGATTTCCTCGGCGATGTTGCGCTTCTCCCACTTGGTGGTGCCGGTGGGCCAGGTGCCGTCCACGGGGAATGCGCTGACAGGAAGCAGATCGCCCTTGCCGGCAAGCATGAGCGCGGTGACACGCTTTACGAAATCCGGAGCATCCTCCGGCACGACCGGATGCAAATGATGTGTCGAGGTCGGCGCGTCGGGATAGTTCACCTGGATGAGGTTGGCGAGCGTGCCATCGACGGCTTCGTAGTTCTTCTGGACCACGGCCTCGCCGCGTTTGCCGTAGGTTTTCTTGATCGCGTATTTGATGGCGGCGATGGCCTCGTCCTTGGGCAATACTCCGGAGATGGCGAAATAACACGTCTGCATGATCGTGTTGATGCGGCCGGGCATGCCGACGTTGCGGGCGACGGTGCTGGCGTCGATGGCGTAGAACGAGAGGTTTTTCAGGATGATCTGTTCCTGGATCTCGCGCGGCAAGCGGCTCCATGCCTCATGGGGGTCGCCTGGCGAGTTGAGCAGGAAGATGCCGCCGGGTTTGGCGTAGGACAGCACATCCACCTGGTGCATCAGATCGAAGCGGTGGCAGGCCACGAACTCGGCCTGGCGTATGAGATAAGTCGAGCGTATCGGCTGCGGTCCGAAACGCAGGTGTGAGACGGTCATGGCGCCGGCTTTCTTGGAGTCGTAAACGAAATATCCCTGCGCGAAGTTATCAGTTCCCTCGCCGATGATCTTGATGGAGTTTTTGTTGGCGCCGACGGTGCCGTCGGAGCCGAGACCGAAGAACACCGCCTGTTTCATGCCTGCGGGCACGACTTCGAATTCCGGATCGTAGTCGAGCGAGAGGCCGGTGACGTCGTCGTTGATTCCGACGGTGAACACGGGCCTGGGCGAGGGTTTCGACAGCTCATCAAACACCGCCTTGACCATTGCCGGAGTGAATTCCTTCGAGCCGAGACCGTAACGCCCGCCGATGACGCGGATGTTTTGCGTGTCCGTGAGAAGTCCCATGGTTTCCGCCTGGCGTAGCGCGCCGATGACATCGAGGTAGAGCGGTTCGCCGAGCGCGCCGGGTTCCTTGGTGCGGTCGAGCACCGCGATGGACTTCACTGCCTTTGGCAAGACCGCGGCGAAGTCCTCCACCGAGAACGGGCGATACAGGCGCGCCTTGACGACGCCGGTCTTGTGGCCGTTTTCATTGAGCCAGCCCACTGTTTCCCCGACCGCTTCCGCGCCGGAACCCATGATGACGATCACGCGGTCTGCGTCCGGCGCGCCTTCGTAGTCGAAGGGCTGATAGAAACGGCCCGTTCGTTTTCCAAATGCGTCCATCGCCTCCTTCACCAGGCCGGGCAGTTTCTGATAGAAAACGTTCCCCGCCTCGCGCGCTTGGAAGAACGCGTCCGGGTTCTGGGCGGTGCCGCGGATTTTCGGCGCGTCCGGAGTGAGCGCGCGGTCGCGGTGGGCGAGCACGGCGTCCTGGTCGATGAGCGCGTTGAGATCGTCGTCGCCGAGCAGCGAGATTTTCGAAACTTCATGCGATGTGCGGAAGCCATCGAAGAAATGAAGGAAGGGCACCCTCGATTTGAGCGTGACCATTTGCGAAATCACCGCCGTGTCCTGAGCCTCCTGCACCGAGCCGCCGCAGAGCATGGCGAAACCCGTCTGGCGCACCGCCATTACATCCGAGTGATCGCCGAAGATGCTCAACGCGTGGGTGGCCAGAGCGCGAGCGGTGACATGAAGGCAGAAGGGTGTGAGTTCTCCGGCGATCTTGAACATGTTGGGGATCATCAGCAGCAGACCCTGCGAGGCGGTGAACGAGGCGCTCAGAGATCCGGCTTGCAGGGCTCCGTGCAGCGCCCCGGCGGCTCCGCCTTCCGATTGCATCTCCAGCACGCTTGGCACGGCACCCCAGAGATTCTTTTTGCCCGCGGCCGACCATTCGTCCGCGAACTCCGCCATCGGCGAGGAGGGTGTGATCGGATAGATCGCGAAAAACTCATTGAGGCGGTAGGCGACTGAGGCGACCGCTTCGTTCGCATCGAGAGTGCCCATGGCGGGTTTCGGTTCAGCATTCACGCTGATTGCTAAACACTTTTCGGATGACGAGGTCCACAAAGTGCATGGATATGGCGCTTAAATGGCAATTTGCGCGCAGCCGCAAGCCTCTGCGGAGAACGACGGGCTGAAATTTGAGGTTGCCAAGGGCTGGCCTCTGCCGCAATCTGCGCCCGTTGGAACGACCTGCGCGGTGTTTCGAGGAGAAATCCGAAACACCCACCATGTCAGACGTTTTCCTGGCCTTCCGGCCCTCCTTTGCCCCAGGCGGGCATGCGTATCCGGTCGCCGCCCAGGGTGCCATTTCCACTCCGTCCCGCGGCTGTGCGAGTGAAACCACTCAAGCATCACCGCGTTTCCCCTTACACCCAAATCCACCCCATCCAGATTCCATGGCCGGTCACAACAAGTGGTCCAAGGTCAAACACATCAAAGCCAGAGTCGATGCCGTCAAAGGCCGGGTCTTCAGCAAATGCGCCCATGAAATCGCGCTTGCTGCCCGTGCCGGTGGCGGCGACCCGGCCGCCAACGCCCGTCTCCGCACCGCCATCGATAATGCCAAGGCCGTCTCCATGCCCAAGGACAACATCGAGCGCGCCATCAAGAAAGGCACCGGCGAACTCGGCGGCGCATCCATCCAGGAAGTCACCTACGAAGGCTACGGCCCGGCCGGCATCGCCTTCATCATTGAAATGGCCACCGACAATCTGAACCGCTCCGCCGCGGACATGCGCACGATTTTCACCCGGAACAACGGCAGCGTCGCCACCCAGGGCAGCGTTTCCTATCAGTTCGACCGCAAGGGCGAGATCCGCATACCCGCGGGCGCCATCGATGAGGACCGCCTCATGGAAACCGCCATCGAATGCGGTGCCGACGACGTCCAGAGCGATGACGAAGAGCACATCGTCTTCACCGCGCCCAACGAACTCGGCACTGTCGCCAACGCCCTGCGCGCCGCGGGCCTGCCGCTTCTCTCCGAGAAACTCGTTTCCATTTCCCAAAACCCGTCCGTTGTCGCCGATGCCGGCATCGCCCGGCAGATTCTCAAACTCCACGACCAGTTGGACGAATATCCCGATACCGTGAACGTCTTCACCAACTTCGAAGTCGCCGATGAGATTCTCGAACAACTCGGAGCCTGACGCGCTCCATCTAACAATTTTCCCAGACTCCTGATGAGCGAACCAACCAACGAGGAACATACAGCCGCAAGCACCGATGCTGGCGATGAAGCCGCACCCGCACGCAAGCGCGCCGCGAAAAAAACCGCTGCCAAAAAAGTCGCCAAGAAGGCCGCGAAAAAAACCGCCGCCAAAAAAACCGCGACCCGGAAAAAGGCGGATGCACCGGTGGAACCGGCGACTGTCGAACCGGTGGTTGTCAGCCAGGCCGCCGCAGAAACCATCAGCCCGCACGATGAAAGTCCGCGTTTCGGCCGCGTGCCGGGTGGAGGGCCGCTTGTCCCGCGCACTACAAACGAAGCTCCCGCTTCAGCACCGGTCGCCGCGGACAATCCATCAACTCCATCCCAGCCCCAGCAACAACAGAACCGCGAAGGCCAGCCGCGCGAAAGCCGCAGCAAGCGCAGACGCGAAAAGCGCAAGCGCCGCAACAGCGAGCGCCAGGGTCAACAACAACAGGGTGGGGGACATCGTCACGAGCAACGCCACGAACCATCATCCGACCAGGGTTCCGAGCGCCCGCAAGCCCTGTCCGGACCCAAGCTCGAATGCAACGGCATGCTGGAACTCGCGCCCAAGGGTTTCGGTTTCCTGCGCGTCCCCTCCAAGAATTTCGAGCAGGTGCGCGATGATGTTTTTGTCAGCCCGGAAACCATCCGCAAGTTCCACCTGCGTCTCGGCCAGTGGATCCACGGCCTCTATCAGACCGGCCCGCGCGGCGCGCAACTCGTCGAGGTGTCCGCGATCAACGGCATGCCGCCCGAGGAAGCGTCCAAGCTGCCTCACTTCGATGAACTCAAAGCCGTCAACCCGTCCAAGCGCATCAGTTTCGAAACCACTCCCGAGCGCTTCACCACCCGCGTGGTGGACATCATGGCACCCGTCGGCCGCGGCCAGCGCGGACTGATCGTTTCTCCACCACGCTCCGGCAAGACCACGCTGCTGCTCCACATGGCCGAGGCCATCCGCGAGAAATACGAGGAATCCATCCACCTCATGGTTCTGTTGGTCGATGAGCGGCCCGAGGAAGTCACCGAATTCCGCCGCGCGCTGCCCGGCGCGGAAATCTACGCCAGTTCCAACGACGAGCAGCCGCGCAACCATTGCCGCATCGCCGAGCTTGCCATCGAGCGCGCCAAGCGCCTCGTCGAGGCCGGCAAGGACGTGTTCCTGTTGATGGATTCCATCACCCGCCTGGCCCGCGCATACAACAACACCATGGGCAACCGCGGACGCGGCACCGGCTCGGGCGGCATCACCATCGGCGCGCTCGAAGTCCCGCGCCGCCTCTTCGCCGCCGCCCGCAACACCCGCGGCGGAGGCTCGCTCACCATCATGGCCACCGCCCTCATCCAGACCAACTCCCGCGCCGACGAGGCCATCTTCATGGAGTTCAAGGGCACCGGCAACATGGAGCTGGTTCTCGACCGCAAGATCGCGGAAAATTATATTTATCCCGCAGTTGATATCTTCAAATCCGGCACCCGCCGCGAGGAACTGCTCATTCCTGATCACATGCTCCACAAGATCCACCTCATCCGCCGCGGCCTCTCCGGCCACCGCCCGGTCGAGGCCATGGAGCGCTTGTTGTTCTTTCTGAAAAAATTTCCGAACAACCCGCAGATGCTGCTCGAGATCAAGGGCTGACCTGAGTGGCGCGCCTGCGGCCGCCATGCCTACTTTGGAGTTGGCAATCGTTTCGAGCCTTGCCAATATTCGTCACTATGAAGTTGCTCAAACGCATTTCCCCCCCCACTTGTGTCGCGGCCGCCTTGATCACCGGGTTGCAGGCCACGGATTACAATGTGACCTCGCAGACCGGATTCAACAGCCTGAGCAACAACACAAACTTCAAGCCGGGTGATCGTATTTTTCTTCAAAGCGGCCAGACTTTCTCGGGCAGCCTGAAATTCACTGCCGAGGACGACGGCACCGATGTCAGCCCGATCGTTGTGACCAGCACCGGCACCGGGCGCGCCACCATCAACGCCGGCAACGGGGTAGGTATCGACGCACTCAATACCGGAGGTTTCGTGATTTCAAATCTCAATCTCATCGGGTCCGGCGTGGCGGAAGACGGTTTCACCACCAGTTTGGAACCGGGGATTAACTTCTACGCCAGCACGAGAAACACCAAATACCCGCGGGTGTATCTCGATCAATTGACGGTGACGGGATTTGGCAGTCGCGGCGTCGTCATCGGAGGATTCAACGGGACCGCCGGATACAATGACGTCCGCATCACCAACGTCGTCTCGCACGGCAACCTTCGCAGCGGGATCGAGATTTACGGGGACACCAATGTCATCAATGCCAACACCAATGTCTATATCGCGGACTGCAAGTCTTACCACAACGTGGGAAACGTTTTGCGTGCCGCCCACGGGATCGTCCTCGGTGGTGTGACCGGTGGAATCGTCGAGCGCTGTCTTGCGTATGACAACGGACAGAACAACAGTTCGACAGGAATCCAGGCCTACAATTCGACCAATATCACGATCCAGCACAACGAGGTCCATTCCAACAAAACCGCGGGCACCAATGGCGCAACGGCCTTCGTGCTCGACCTTGGAGTCACGGGCTCGGTGATCCAGTACAACTACAGCCATGACAATGATGGATCCGGTTACCTTCTGTTCAGCGACGCCGGTCAAAGAAACGATGTCATCGAGAATGCAGGCAACGTTGTGCGGTTCAACATCTCCGAGAACGACGGACGAGAGGCGAACCACGATGCGGCCAGCGGGATTCAGGTCGGCGGCCAGGTCAACGCCGCGAAGATCTACGGCAACACGGTCTTCATGGACGGGCCGGACACCAACACGATCTCCCCTGCCGTCTTCGTTTATGGCGCCAACTGGTATGATCCCGACGATCTGCTGCTCGCCAACAACCTTTTCGTCACGGCGGACAATTCAACGTTGGTCCGGTATGTTTCCTTCTTCGGTGGAGTCACGACCTTTGCTGGCAACAACTACTGGCCCGGCGGGGGATCCTTCGCGATCGATTATGAGGGCACGACCTACGCCACGCTGGCGGAGTGGAGGACCGCTACCGGGCAGGAAACCACCGGCGGCAGCAGCGGCTTTTCCGTCAATCCGCAGTTGGTGAATCCGGGCAACGGCGGCACGGTGGGCGATCCCGCGCTGTTGCCCTCCCTTGCGGCCTACAAACTCCAAGCCACTTCCCCGCTGATCAACCAGGGGCTGAACCTGTTGACGCTTTACTCAATCAACGTGGGGCCGCGGGACTTCCACGGCAACACCCTGCCGCAGGGAGCG
>Ga0315904_10000637_pt1 | contig 55992 bp, 40 predicted proteins | sample LakEriMetagenome_6_FD_203529 | JGI IMG/M metagenome (GOLD analysis project Ga0315904, IMG submission 203529) | Freshwater fungal communities from buoy surface, Lake Erie, Ohio, United States - Buoy 12 MA120 | ecosystem: Environmental > Aquatic > Freshwater > Lake | place: USA: Lake Erie, Ohio...
GAGCCAAAAGGAAACGATTGACGGCGTGGAAGTCATCCGCGTGTGGACGTTTCTCGCTCCCAACGCTGGGTTCTTGAAACGGACGCTGAACTATGTCTCGTATATGATGTCCGCGTTCTGGACCTCGCTGTTTGTCGCTCGACCCGATGTGATCATCGCGACCAGCCCCCAGTTCTTCTGCGGGTGGGCCGGAGTTGTAAGCCAATTCTTTCGTCGAAAGCCGTTTGTCCTCGAGATCCGTGATATCTGGCCTGAATCAATCACTGCCGTTGGTGCCATGCGAAAAAGCACACTCACAAAGATCCTCGAGTGGCTTGAAAAAAAGATGTACCTCGCCGCCGACCATATCGTCGCCGTCGGACAAGGCTACCGGGACAACGTTGTCTCCAAAGTGAATGTCCAGGACCGGATCAGCGTCATCTACAACGGGGTGGATGGCTCTCACTTCTCTCCCGGCTCGCCCGATCGGGACTTCCTGGATCGCTTTGGGATGTCGGATCGATTTGTTGTCTCGTACGTAGGAACGATCGGGATGGCACACGGTTTGGAAACGGTGCTCGATGCCGCCGAGATCTTGAAGCGCGAGCGCCAGGAAGGAATCGGTTTTCTGCTCGTCGGCGATGGGGCCAACCGCAAGGAGTTGGAACGCCAATGCCATGAGCGCGGATTGGATGACATTGTTCGCTTCACCGGGCGGCTGGATAAATCGGAAATGCCTAAGGTGATCGCCAGTTCCGATGCGCTGCTCGTACACTTGCGGGCCTGCGAGCTGTTTGAGACCGTGATTCCTTCGAAGATCTTTGAAGCGATGGCGATGAAACGCCCCATCATCCTGGGGGTGCGAGGCGAGTCGGCGGAGATTGTGCGGCAATCCGGGTCCGGGATCGAGATGGAGCCGTCCAATCCCAGCGATCTGGTCGCTTGCGTTCAACGATTGAGGAATGATCGGGATCTGTATGAACGGTTGTCGGAGAGCGGCCGCGACTTTGTTCTGACCCGATTTAGCCGCGACCGTTTCGCGGAGGATTTTCTGCAATTGCTGCATCTGGTGGTTGAAAAAAAGAAGGCTGGAATTTAGCCGATGCTACATTCCGTGGGACAGCTTTATCGCTCCACCCGCTCGGTTCCCAAGAGGCAACTCTATCGTCGGCTTCAATTGAATATCCGACGATGGTGGATGCCCAAAGTCGGGCGCCATCTGGTCGGCAGTTCCCGTCCGGCAGCCGTTCGATTGGCGTCGGTCTTGCCGGCGTCGCTGTTTGCGCCGCGCGAGCATCTGGTCCGGAGAACACTCGACGGTCCCTGCCTGTCCCATTTGGGAACCGAGTTGCCTCTCACGCCACCGGTCGATTGGCTCTGTCGGAGTCGACCTGGGACGCGGCATTTGGATCGACTGGCACTGCATTATCATGAGTTCCTGGAGAGCGTGACCTTCGAGGAGGGGTGGGCATTGGTAGAGGATTGGATCCACCAAAATCCACCCTGGCAACCGGGATACTGGTTGGATTCCTGGAACAGCTACGCGATTTCGATTCGATGCGTCTGTTGGTTTCAATGGTGGGAGAAGCATCGAAGCCGGCTGAGTCCGGAACAGCAAGAGCAGTTGCGAGATTCACTCATCGACCAATTGATTTTTCTGGAATCCAATTTGGAAACCGATATCTGTGGGAACCACTTGATCAAGAACATTCGCTGCCTGCTGTGGGGTGCTGCGTTCTTTGATGGATCTGAATCGAAACGATGGAAGTCTCTCGCGCGCGGGCTATTGGACAAGGAACTGCGGAGACAATGGCTCTCCGATGGTATGCATTACGAGTTATCGCCCGCGTACCACTGCCAGGTGCTCGCGGATTTGCTGGAGTGCGCGGCCGTGATGGATGATCACGAGCGCGCGGTACTGCTTGCTGCCGTGGAACCGATGTTGCAAGCGATGCGCGTCGTGACACATCCCGATGGAAAGATCAGTTTGTTTAGCGATGGCGGCTTGAGCATGGCCTACTCGCCAAGGGAAATCGAAGAGGTCGCGGCAAAAATCGCTCGTGGATCCCACCCAGCCAGCACCCCGAGCACTCGCTCATTCCGCGAGCTTCCTGCGGCGGGTTATTTCCAATGGCAATCGGATCGCCAATGGCTGTTGATCGATTGCGGCCCCGTGTGCGAAGATTCTTTGCCGGCGCATGGCCATGCCGACATGCTCGCGCTCGAGTGGGACGTCGACGGCCAGCGGATCCTGGTGGATAACGGTGTCTACGAGTATCAATCGGGCGAGAATCGCAGGTTCGACCGGTCGGTTGCGAGTCACAACACCCTGCAGGTGGATTCGCTGGATCAGGCGGAGTTCATCGGATCGTTTCGGACGGGGTGGAGGTATCGTGCAAAATGCGAATCGGTGTGGAATCGGGAAGGAACCTTCGAATTGGTCGGTTCACATGACGCCTTTGCTAGCGCGCTTCGAAATCTGCGATACCAACGACGCTTTTTTGCAAGCCCGGATCGTCTGGTGATTGAGGATGTCCTCCGCTCGCATGATCGAAAGGCCACTTTTGGTGCAGAAGACATCGGCGTTACTGCCACGGCGCGATTTCTCTTTCATGACGGATGCCATCTGGAGAGGAGTACCGATTCCTCGATTCGGATTCGGAGAGGCTCGACAAGGATTGAGATGCGATCCAGCGTTCCGCTCCGCGTGGTATCTGCACACTGGTCGCCGGATTTCGGCATACGCGTCGCAACCCGCCGAGTGGAGGCGACCTGGACGGTCGCACCCGGGTCGGTTTCCTTTGAGTTTGTACTGGAGCCTTAATTGACCAAGCGATTTGCCTGCATCGTTGGAGCTCGTCCCAATTTCATGAAAATGGCGCCGATCTTGCGCGCTTTTCGAGAGTATCCCGATGTCGATCCCGTGTTGATCCATACCGGTCAGCATTACGATGCGAAGCTGTCCGATGTCTTTTTCTCCGAACTCGGAATCAAAGCCCCGGAGATTTCGCTCGGCGTCGGCAGCGGTTCCCATGCGGAACAGACCGGCAAGCTGCTGGTTGAACTCGAGCGATGTTTCCTGGAGGCGGACAAACTAAGTCGCCCATTTGATCGGGTTGTGGTCGTCGGCGATGTGAATTCAACGATGGCTGCGGCGCTGGCCGCGGCCAAGCTCCATCTGCCGATCGCGCACGTCGAAGCGGGGCTGCGCAGTCGCGATCGGACCATGCCGGAGGAAATCAATCGGATCGTTACCGATAGCCTGTCTGACCTGCTGTTGGTTTCTGAGCCCGAGGGAGTGGAGAATCTCATCCGAGAAGGACATCCTGCAGAACGTATCCATTTGGTTGGCAACGTCATGATCGATACGTTGATCGCCCAGGTTCGAGATGCCAAACAACGTTCCATCCTCGACGAATTGGGGATCGAGCCAAGCGGATATGCGGTTGTGACCTTGCATCGACCGTCCAATGTCGACCAGGATGAAACCCTACGCAACCTGATGCAAGTCTTGGTCGACGTCTCGGAACGGATTCCGATCGTGTTTCCGGTCCATCCGAGAACGCGATCGAAACTCGAACGGCTCGGAGGATGGCTCTCGCGGGCTTCCGAAGGAGGTCGGTTTCGGCTACTGGAACCTCTCGGGTACAACGACTTTCTCTGCTTGACATCGCAAAGCAAGGTGATCGTTACCGATTCGGGTGGACTGCAGGAAGAATCGACCGCGCTGGGGATCCCATGCTTGACGATGCGTGAAAACACCGAACGTCCCATCACCGTGACGGAAGGGACCAGCACGCTGTGCGGATCGGATTCCCGGGAGCTCGCAAAGTATCTTTCTCAGATCGAGGCGGGGACGTACAAGCAGGGGAAGTGTCCCGAGTTGTGGGACGGCAACGCCGCGGTTCGGATTGTGAAAGAGATTGTGGGTGGGCGGTGAGTAGGTTGAGGGTTGGTTTTTTGTTAGCCGAGATGCGCGAGCATCCGGGTTGAAGTGCGTACGACGTGGCGATGTTTACCTCAGTTCAAACCCGAGGGCTCGCGCCCATTCGGCTAACATGAAAACGGAACAGCCAACCGCGACTAACTCCCAGCGGCTGATGAAGACAACTCTCAACTCTCACGCTTCTATCTTCGTCCCTAGCAATTTCAGGAACGCGGCCATCCACGCGGGATGAGCCGGCCAGGCAGCCGCTGTCACCAGGTTGCCTTCTTCATGCGCGGTATCGAATCCTTCGCCGGGCGCGATGTATTTTCCGCCGGTGCTTAGGACCTCAAACGATACCGCCGGGTAGCAACTGCACTCGCGGCCGCGCAGGACACCTGCTGCCGCCAGAATCTGCGGGCCATGGCAGATCGCGGCAATCGGTTTGTTGTCGGCGGCCATCCGGCGCACGATCGACAGGACGCGCTCGTCCATTCTCAAATACTCGGGTGCCCGTCCCCCAGGCAACACCAGCGCGTCGTAGCCAGCAGGATCCACTTGGTCAAAATCCACCGTCAGCGAGAATCGGTGGCCAGGTTTCTCGCTGTAGGTTTGATGTCCCTCGAAATCGTGAATCGCGGTGGCGACGAAGTCACCTGATTTTTTATCAGGGCAAGCCACATCGCAACGATGGCCCACCATCAACAGCATCTGATAAGGGACCATGATCTCATAGTCTTCAACGAAATCACCCACCAAAAATAATATCCGCTTCGATGCCATCGATACTCCCCCATAAACGTTGTCGTGCGTGGATAAGAGCATATCCGAAAACCGAAAACCGTGGCAGCGAATGGCTATCTGTCCCCAGGAAGATGGGTGGCACAACGGTTCTACCGCACGCCGATACGGCTATTTTTTCGTTTGTTTCGGGGTTGCGGTGCCGTCAATCAAGGGGAGCGAACCCAGCATCAGCCCACGGATCACGCGCGTCATGTGGGGGATCTCCAACCGATCCCATTCGTCATCCACTTGATGATAATCTTCATGCAGCGATCCGGCAGAAAAGCTGTGGGCCACCACACCGCGCTGGACGAAGGACCAGTTGTCACTGGCCCGATAGAGCATCGAACTGAACTTGGGATGCTCAAAAATCTCGGTTCCCCAACGCGCGGCTGACTGGCGCATGATCGTTCCGAGATCGGACTCCTGCCAACCGGTCATCCAGATCTTGCCGCGAGCTCCCCCTTCCGGACGGCCAATCATTTCAATGTTGACGTTGGCAACGATATTCTCCAGGGGCCACGTCGGGGTTTCGACAAATTGCTTGGAGCCCAGCAAACCGGATTCTTCTCCCCAAAACGTCATGAAGATCAAGGAACGGGCCGGTTTCTCAGGCATGGCGGCAAATGCATCGGCCAATGTCAAAACCGCAGTGACTCCCGACGCGTCGTCATCGGCGCCGTTGTAAATTCTGTCCCCTTGGAGATTGGGGTTCGATCCCAGGTGATCGAGATGGGCGCTGAACAGGATCGCTTGCTTGGCCATGGCGGGATCGCTGCCTCGCAGGATGCCGATCGCGTTGCGCATGACTTTCTCTTCGCGCAGTACCGCTGGGATCTCTGCACGCAATTGATCGGGCAACTTGGTGGCTGGAGAGACCAAGACAACCGGGATCGAAAAGGTGCTTTTCGCGGAGACTCGAGGGCGAGCCCGCAGCAGTTCGCTTTGACGTACCCAATCGCTCTCTGAGTCCACATCCAACAGCAAGAGTTGGGCGCCGGCGGATTGCAGGTGATCCACAACTCGAACGAGCTGCGACATGGCTCGGGAACCCTTGGCTTCGGTATTGAAACTGCCCCGGACGATCGGGCTGAGCGCGACGCCTGCAACCGGTCCCTCTCGCCACATGTCCAGAGGGGCCGATTGAACCATTCCTTCGATCGATTGGGACTCTTCTCCAGCGGCGAGCAACCCCCAATGGGCGATCGGAGCTCCATCCGGAGCGACCAATTTGGAACCGGACGGTAGCCGGGTCTGGGTGGTTCGCGTTTCGTGAAAAAAACTTCCATTGTCACCGCCACCCTCAAGTCCCGCGCCGCGAAATCGCGACGCGACATAGGCTGCCGCGATTTCAAATTCGGGCGTCCCGGTGCCTCGACCACCCAATTCGTCGCTTGCAAGAAACGCGATCGTACTCGTTACACGCTGTTCGGTGATCTGCTCGATTCCGACCGGAAGCGCGACTGCGGGATCCTCGCCCAGGACGGTCGTCCCGAAGAGAGAGAATACCGTCGCCAGGATCAGCCAACTGGAAATCCGCGATGAGTAGATAATTCTTGGAGACATAGGTGCGTTTGCAGTGCAGAAGTTTTGGATGGATCGATCGAGCCCGTCGCCGGCGAGGAGGCGCATATTCCATTCGATAGTAGACCGCAAAAATGAGATTCCGGAAACTGCATCATTCGCAGAAACGTCATAACCGGAACAACGGGATCCAATGTTCGTCGACCAAGGTTTCCGACTCGCGAAATTCACGGCTTTTTCGGGATATCCCCGGTGCAATCGCTCTCGATTCGAAACAGACTGAAAGGAACGGACACGTCAGGTTTTGCTGGGACTCCTATCCGGTTATCGACATCATGATCCTCTCACGCTTTCGCACGTTGCTGTGCAAGTTCTGCGTTCCTGGCGTATTGGCTAGCGCGATGCTACTCGCTTTCCATTCATCGTCGATGGCTCAGCAGAAGAAACGTTCCGAAGAGGAACCCGCATCTCCGGTGGCCGGTATCGAGCTATCCGCACCTCGCAAATTGGACATGCAGTTTGGCATGCGATTTCAAGCCAACGACAACCTGTGTTCGCAAATTGTTGCCACCATTGCATTCCCAACCAATTGGCCCGAGCAACAGGTGACGATCGTCCAATCCCAGATTCCTCCGAATGCGGCATGGCAATTCCGAGACTTGCCCATCAACGCTTCGCCTACTGCCAGGCAATTGGTGATGCAGATCCCCGCATTGCAGCCAGGCGGCGAACTCGAGTTTCTATTCCAAGTCGAGGTTGAAAAGTACTTCATCGATCCCCCCGAAGACACTACCGTATTCGTGATTCCGAAAAAGCCAGGCCGCGAATTGAATTGGGCGATGGGCAGTAGTCCAATGATCGACGTGTCCACCTCGGAGATCAAACGATTGGCAAAAACCATCGTGGCGTCGGAGCCTCCGGATGCCTGGACGCATGTCGAACGCATCTACGACTGGGTTCGGGAGAACATCCAGTACGTCAACGGACCCATTCGCAATACGCGCGAGGCGATGAAGGACAAAAAAGGGGATTGCGAAGAGATGACCGGAATCTTTGTTGCGATCTGCCGAGCCAGTGGCATTCCCGCACGGTGCGTTTGGATCCCAGATCATTGCTATCCTGAGTTTTATCTCGAGGACAAGAACGGCAAGGGGCATTGGTTTCCATGCCAAGTCGCGGGGGATCGTCAATTCGGCAAAATGCACGACTACCGACCCATCCTACAGAAAGGGGACCGATTCAAGGTCCCTGAGAAACAAGGGATGCAGCACTACCTATCCGAATTCTTTACATGCAAGCAGCGATCGATGGGGCCACGGGAACCCGAAGTGACCCCTATTCTCGATCTTGGACCGCTCAAGGAAGAGATCGAGCAGTTACAACAGACGACTGCCCCCCAGGAAGCTCGCTAAGACACAGCCGACAAAAATGAGCCTGAGGCGCTAGCCGAGTTCGTTCGACGTGCAAAAATCGGCTAGCGCCTCAGGCTCATGGAAACGAAGATCGACTTACATCGCTCGCCACGTGTTCCCTCATGCGTCCCTCGCTGACGCGTCTGGTTATGAAAATCCCGGGGGAACCAGCGTCTCACGGGCTCAAAAAGTGTCGAAAGCGCAAATCCAAAAATCACCAGGCGGTGGATTTCTGGGCTTTGCGTTCCGGGTGAATGCTCCTATTCTTCGATCGGTGTTTCTTTTTCACCGTTGCGCAGGAATGGCTTGCGGACTTGTTTTCCGACAACTGGATTTAACGGGCGAACCCAGATATTGCGGAACCGGACTGGGTCGCCGTGATCCTGGAGCGTCAAGGGTCCTTTGTCTGGATGCTTGTTGTATCTGGGCGGGCGACTGTAGGGAGTGTCTCCCTTCAACTCAAAATGGTTGAGGGTCACGACGCCGTTATGAAGGACGGTCATGTAGGCAGGGGACTTGAGGGATCCATCGTCGTTGAAGCGAGGCGCGGTCCAAAGGATGTCGTAAGTGTTCCACTCTCCGGGCTTGCGCATGGCATTGACCATGGGAGGTGTTTGTTTGTAGATCGCGCTGGCTTGCCCGTCGTAGTAGGTGGTGTTGTCGAAGGAGTCGAGGACTTGCACTTCATAAATACCCATGAGAAACACGCCGCTGTTCCCTCGTCCTTGCCCGGATCCCTTGGGAGGCGTGGGGGCCGACCATTCGATGTGCACCTGGCAGTCGCCGAATTCGTCGGTACTGGTGATCGCTCCGCGGCCGACAACCATGGCGCCGTCGGCAATTGTCCACCGGTCTGCGTTCTTCCAATGCGACAGGTCTTTTCCGTCGAACAACACGATCGCATCGGAGGGAGGCGCGTCGTTCGTGGCTCCTGGGGTGACGATCTCCGGCGCTTTCCACTCGATCCCGTTCAGGTACTCCTGAGCGCGAAGCGAAGAACCGGTCGCCAGGAGGATTGCAAATCCGCAAGCTCGCATCCAAAGGCTACCGAAACGTTCGTACCGTGCCGGAGAGAAATCAAACTGTGATCGCATCCCACCGCTCCTGAATATCCGAAATGAAATGAATTGGTGTTGAAACATTCCACCATGGTACTCGGTTCGGTCTTTGGGGAAAGAGTCTCCACTGCCTGCGGGCTTAATGCGTGCGGGATCGATCGCCCAGAGACGTCATCGGAATTAGGGGTTTGGCAAGCGACTTTCCGAGCGAAAATCAAGTACAATCGAGGTCTCTCGTTTGTCAGCGCCCACCCATTCCTGATTTCACCTTTGATGTCCGCATGATGACTCCATCCTCGATCGACCAAACAGCTTCACGATTCCCGCAATGTACACTCTGGCGCATCGGGACGGTTCTAATCGCGATGTGCTTTCTCATGGGGCTGCATAGTTCGAGTTGGGGACAATCCATTTCCTCTCAGTCTGGTTCGTCAGCATGGGTGAAGCCCGGCGACCGCGTCGTGCTGGTCGGCAGCGGGTGGGTGGAGCGGATGCATCATCACCCTTGGCTGGAGACGATGCTGACGATGCAGGTCCCAGGGTTGACGTTTCGCAATATCGGCTGGAGCGGCGATACCGTGTTCGGCGACGCGCGAGCGGTGTTCGGCGCGAGGGCGGATGGTTACCAGCGCCTGAACCGAGACATGGATTACGCGGCACCGAAGCTGGCGATTCTCTGCTATGGCGAGAATGAAGCGTTCGGCAACGCGCAAGAGCGCGGTGCGTTCATTGAAGGGTATCGCAAACTGATCCAGGACATGCGCCGTCACGAGTGTCGCACCGTGTTGGTAATCCCTCGGCTGCGAGAGAACGCGGGGGCTGGGTTTCCCGATCCCACACGCTACAACCAGAACCTATCCTCGATGGCCGCGAGCATTCGCACGCTCGCCCAGGAACTGCAATGCGGGCTGATCGATCTGGAAAAATTCGCGCCCGATCAGCGATTCACCTCGGACGGAGTGGATTGGAGCAACGAGGGATACCGGCAGAGCGCTCGCGAGATCATGAAGCAACTCGGATTTTCGTCGCTGGCGATCGATCGGGTCGATAGCGCCAATTCCAACACAACGCAGGAGTTGCAGCGATTGATCCGCGCGAAGAACGAATGGTTCTTCCATCGCTATCGCCCTCAAAACGAAACGTACCTGTTCTTGTTCCGCAAACACGAGCAAGGGAACAACGCGGTGGAAGTCGAACAGATGGAACGCCATGTCGCGGAAGGTGAGCAAGCCATCGCAGCGTGGCTGGCAAAAACCAATACCCTTCCGAAAAACTAACCTCACGAGAGAAAAGGCTACCCATGATGTTTCGAGAATACTCGTTCCTGCCCCGTCGGTTTCGGTCGGTATACCTTGCAGCGATCAGCCTGGTCTGCTTCCAACCCACCATTCGGGGAGATGATCCGTCGAGCCCGGAAAAACCCCTATCGATTCGGTGGCAAATCGAACCACTGGCCCTCGACGCCAACGAAGGGTGCGCCATCGGCGACATGGATGGAAATGGGTCACTCGATATCGTGGCAGGCCGATCCTGGTATCCGAGCCCTCACTTCACCCCGCGGCCGCTTCGCGTCATCGAGGATTGGAACGGTTACGTCCAAAGCAACGGCGATTTCCTCCTCGACGTCAATCGGGATGGGAGGCTCGACGTCATTGCGGGCTCGTTCATCCCGACCGAGTTGGCTTGGTACGAAAACCCAGGCCCGGAAGGATTGCGGCTTGGCCATACTTGGCCCAAGCACGTTTGGGTGGACACGCAGGCTACGGAGAATGAAGCGCAGTTGATGGCCGATGTCGACCGCGATGGAATTTTAGACTGGGTCGTCAACAGCTGGAACCCGAAGAACCCGATGACCGTCTGGCGACTGGTCGACAACGGCAATCGCGATGGAAAGGGAGCATCGTACGAACTCAAAAAGCATGTGATCGGTAAGGCTGGAAACCAACACGGGATGGGCGTTGGAGACATCAACGGAGACGGTCGGCCCGATATTTTGTGCGGCCACGGTTGGTACGAACAACCGGAGCGGTGCTGGGAGACCGATTGGGTGTTTCATTCCAACTGGAATATTCAGGGGAGTATTCCCATGTTGGTGGTGGACCTCGATCGAGACGGCAAGAACGACATCCTCGTCGGTCAGGGGCATAACTATGGGCTCTATTGGTGGCGCCAAACCGGACTCGCTCCTGACGGAGCTATCCAATACGAGGAAAAAGTGATCGACAAATCGTTTTCGCAACCCCATGCGTTGGCGATGGCTGACCTCGATGGGGATGGCCGCGCCGAGTTGATCACGGGCAAACGCTACTACGCGCACAACGGCGGCGATCCCGGTGGCCAGGATATGCCGGAGATCAATGCGTATTCCTACGTCGATGGCAAATTCACCAAATCCACCATCGAGCGAGGACATGTCGGGATTGGTTTGCAGATCGCGACCGGGGATCTGGATGGGGATGGACGGGTCGACATCGCAGTGGCTGGCAAGAGCGGGACATACGCGCTGCTCAATCGACTGCCATGACCACGGTCGTCTACGAAACGTCAAAGAAGATCATCACCAACGTCGAAAGCTGCATCGTCGGCAAACGCAAGCAGTTGGTGCTGTCCCTGGTCTCCTGGTTCTCCGGTGGACACATCCTGCTCGAGGATGTGCCCGGGGTTGCCAAGACGATGCTGGCGCGAGCGTTGGCAGCGAGCGTCGGCGGCCGATTCAAGCGGATTCAGTGCACCCCCGATCTGTTGCCCGGTGACATCACGGGCACCTCGATCTTCAACCAAAAGACCAGCGAATTTGAATTTCGACCTGGCCCAGTTTTCGCCAATATTCTTCTGGCGGATGAAATCAATCGGACAACACCTCGAGCGCAAGCGGCGCTCCTGGAGGCGATGGCCGAGGCGAGTGTCACGGTCGATGGCACCACGCATGTACTCGCCCCACCCTTTCTTGTGATCGCGACCCAAAATCCGATCGACCACGAGGGCACATTCCCCTTGCCCGAGGCCCAGCTCGATCGTTTCTTCATGAAATTCTCCCTCGGTTATCCTTCGATGGAGGAGGAACTGCGAATGATCCAGCTCCTGGAAACCGAGCACCCGATTCAACGGCTCTCCTCGGTCGTGACCATGCAGGACATGCTCAACGCCCAGGAGCATGTTCAGCGCGTGTATGTCGATCCCAAAGTGCGACAGTACATCCTTCAGATCGTGCATGAGACTCGCGGGCATTCCGAATTGGCGCTGGGGGGCGGCCCGAGGGCGACCATCGCGTTGTTTCGCGCGTCGCAGGCCATGGCCGCAATCCGAGGCCGCGCCTTCGCCCAGCCCGATGATGTCAAACGGATCGTCGGACCGGTTTTGGCCCATCGGTTGATCCTGAGACCGGAAAGTCGCCTGCGGCGGCAAACCGCCGAGCAGATCCTCGACGCGATCGTCGCTGAAATCTCGGTGCCGACACTGGAAGAACCAGCGCGGTGACCGATGGCAATTATCCCGATCGTCGCGGTACTGTTGATCTTGGGGATGCTGACCGGGACAAGCTTGTTCTCGCTCGGCGCGAGTACGTTTCTGATCGTCATCGAAATCTCTAGATTCCTATCCAAGCGGTGGGCGGAAGCCGTCGCGGTGGAACGCCATCAGCAACTCTCGGAAATTCCAGTCGGGGAATCGCTGACGATTGGGCTGCAGATCAAGAACCAAAGCAACTATTGGATTCCGTGGATGATCCTCGAGGATCGGTTGCCCCGCGTCGCGATCCACGCTCCTCCACAGGCTCTCGAAATTGTCGGCAAAACGGTTCGTTTGCAATCGCTTGCCTCCCAACAAAATGGACTTTTTACCTACACCCTCCGAAGCAAGCGGCGAGGGTATTTTCAAATTGGGCCGACCATTCTCGAGACCGGCGATCTGCTCGGGTTGCATCGCAGTTATCGCGTTGTCAATCAGCCGCAATACATCTCCGTGCTGCCGCGAATCGTGGCGATGGAGGGCCTCGAGATCGCCAGTCGCCGTCCCATGGGGGAGATGCGAGTCGAGGATCGGGGCATGGAAGATCCAACACTCATGGCTGGGATTCGACAGTATCAAGCGGGAGACCCAATCAATCGTGTCCACTGGAAAGCTACCGCGCGAACCGGGGTATTGCACACTCGAATTTTTCAGCCGACCTGTTTGCAAGGAGCCATGCTGCTGGTCGATTTGCATGAAGCCTCCAATCCTCAGCACCATGAACCGGTTCGCTCGGACCTGGCGGTAACGGCCGCTGCGTCGATCGCGCACCTGCTCTACACACTGGGGCAACCGTTCGGTTTGGTCAGCAACGGACGCGATGCGGCCGATCGGGTTCGGGCGGCTGTTGCACAAACAACCTATACCGATCACCAGGAGGCGGTAAAGAACATCGACATGCGCGCTAAGAGCGAACGATTGCGGCCAGTGGTGATGCAGGCCAATCGCGGTCCCGAGCACTTCGCAGACCTCCACCGATTGCTCGCCCGACTGGAACGGACCGATGGATTGCCCCTGCCGCAACTTGTTTCGGAAACCGAGAGTCGTTTGCCGAGGATGTTGTCCTTATTAGCGATCGTGCAGCAAGTCGACGATGAGGGCGCGTTGGCGTTGGCCATGTTGAGGCGTCGAGGCTTTGCAGTCACGGTGATTGTCAATCAGCCAGCCGAGGAATACCGAGAAAGCGCTGCGCGTCTGGCGAGGCATCATTTGGCCACGTCGCCTCTTCCAAACGAAGAAGCGCTTGCCGCGTTTTCAAAGCTTTGGCTCGCGGATCGCATTGCCCGATGATCGATCACTCGCCCGCTTGGCCAAGTTAGCCGGGGAAAAGAGCAACGCGTTATCAGGAGAGGCTTATTTGTCCGCTTCGACGATCTCCGAACCTGCGATCGAAGCCAGTGCTCTCATGGTCACCATATCCGCATTGAAGCTGAAGGTGCGGAGGGATCCGTCCGCCATCGCGCCATTCCAGCCGGCAGAGTGCGAACTGCCGAACTCATGGCAGGATGTGCAACTGTCGGCGAGGTCGATGTGATTGTTGCGACCACCCACGAAGCGGACATACGAATTGGCCACTCCGGGATATTGTGGGAAACCAGCAATGGGTGCTCGGTCGCCGTAGTCGGTCCCGGTTTTGAATCGAAGCGTGCTCATCGCCTTCTCACCGAGGAACAAGGTCGTACTCGCTCCATCGGTAATCCCTCGCATCCCAACTTTGTTGCCAAAAGTCCACACGCCTGCTTTTTCAAGACGAATCACCGCGCTGTTGGGATCCGGCTGAACTGCTGAACCGCCAGACATCGCGTAGTCGGTGCGAGCTCCTAGAGGTCCAAACTTTTCGAGGAATGGCTCGACAAGTGGATACGCTTTGGCGTCCCGCCGGCTGGGGCAATTGAATACCGAAACCGCCGATTCGATTTGTGCGTATTCAGACGTCGGGATAGGCGTTGCGCCTGGATAGAGCTCACAGATTTTGATCAAGCTCATTCCCAACTGTCGTTGTTCCAGGAATGGCATGACCTGAACCATCCATGGCACACCATGTCCGTTCGCGCTGGGAGTGCCAATAACATCAACAGCCAGAGGGGCATGTTCCCCTGCATAGCCCGGAAATCGATTGCTGGTTGACTCGTAATTGTGAGCAGCCAAGATGATTTGTCGCATTCGATTTTGGCATTCGGTTCGCCTGGCAGCTTCGCGAGCCGCTTGAACCGCCGGCAACAACAAACCAACCAAGACGCCGATGATGGCAATGACCACCAAAAGTTCAACCAGTGTGAAGCCTCGCAAGCTTCGAGCACCAAGGGTTTGTCGGCTCTTGACGAAAGATAGATGATGATCCAGGGGAAGCGTCATTGCCAAACTCCAGCAGTTAAGATCAGAAAAAAAGCATATGCAGAAAAAATAAAAGTTCTTATATCTGCCGCGAGCAAAGGACATGCGTCGGGCACTTTAAGATCACCTCGTTGCGACGTGTAGAAAAGTCATCCTGCACCAAATGTTTTTCTTAAAACTCATGAAGAATTAAAAAAACAGTTGATACCCTTTCATCGCCTTATTATCCCTGCGGGGTCACACAAGTCGACGCCGTAGACCCCAGATTGTTAAAATTTCCCGCGAAAGTTGTGGGCCAAAGGGAACGGCCGAGGTTAAGGGATCGTCAGTTTTTCCCAACGACATGAACCCGGCCATGGTTGTCGCAATGGCCTTGATGCGGGTGGTGAAGGTGTCCATCGACGAGATAATCGACGTGGTCTCCGTGAGGGACCGCAGGATGTCCACATCCCGGCCCATGCACATGGTCTTTTTCGTGCCCGGCGCATGCATGCCCCCCAGTGCATGTATCCGGATTCACCCCTGTCACCCCGAGGGCATGCTCTTCGACACCCCCATCGGGGGTCTGATGATGCAGATGGCCGTCGTGCAGGTAGTCGATATGGCCATCGTGTTCAATCGCGGTGTGCCCGCATTGGGATCCATGAATATGTTCATGATGTTCGTGTTTTTGCGACATTGCTGGTCTCCTAAAAGTTTCTGCGGTTTTCGTAAGTTCATGAATTCGGGAATCAGTCACCCGGTCTTTTCCGAGCCATGGGCAAGACCGTTGGCGATCAACTGAGCGATGTGATCGTCAGCCAGCGAGTAAAAAACATGCTTTCCATTCCGTCTCGCAACCACGATCCGCTCGGAGCGGAGCAGTTTGAGACGCTGGGAAATCGCCGGCAAATTGTCCCTCAGTCGCTCGGTTAACTCCGAGACACACATTTCTCGGTGCGCCAGCAGAACCAGAAGGCACAGCCGTCGTTCGTCCCCCAGAGCGCGAAAGATGGCGGCCGTCCTGGCACAAGCATCCGGACCCGGAACCGCAAGGGGTTGCGATACCCCGCCGTGTTCATCCCCGTAGCATTCCGCGTCCGTATCGTGAGCCATGCACTTCTCGCCAAGCAACAATCTATCGCTCAATAAATCAATCATTCAATTGAATGAACAACTGTAAGGATAGGCTTGGGAGCGATCGCGTCAAGGGGAACCCACGGTATTTCCTGAGTTCGCCCCTCATTTCGAAATGGTCGCCGCATTGCCTGCAGCGGTGAACCGGGTTGATTCCTCTTTGAGCAGATCGTCTTCGCTTCCTTGGCAACGGACCGAGGCGCGGAATCGATGGTTCCCCGACTTGGATGCTTCCGCCGTGATGGTGAGGGTGCGCTGCTCGCCGGGTTCGATTTTCGGAATGGGGTCGAAGAGGACTTGTCCCGGGACGAGTTTTCCGGCGTGTCCGTCGACGCGCGTTGGTTCGATCCCGTCGGAGAACTGAGCGATGACGAAGACGTCCTCGGCGGTCTTTTTGCCCCGGTTGGTGATGATCATTTCGTAGACGACCGGTTTTCCGATCGGGGCCGGTGAGATCGGATCGTTGACGGACAGAGCAAGGTCAGCCACTGCATCGACGCGGGTTTGGAGTGTTGCTTGGGTTCCTTCGCCCGTGGAGGAATCCGCTTCGAACGTGAAGAGATTTTCTCCTGGCCCGTTCATGACGACTTGGAAATTCCAATCGATTTTTTCACCGATAGCGAGTCGAGGCAGTTCCCAGTGAAGCTGGTTTTTGGTGCGAGAGATACCCTTGGGGAGTTTTGCAAGCTCCGCGCCGATCGGCAGGGTAACGCGGCATTTGTTCCCGAGGGCATCGATCCCCCCGCGGTTTTCCAATGTCAGGGTATAGTCCGCAGTGTTCCCTTGGTAGAAATCCGCCGGGCCTTCCCAAGCAGCGTGCAGTTGCGATTGCCGCACATCGACATCGATACTCCGGGACACTTCTAAATTCGACCCAACGCTGACAGCGTTAGCGACGATCGAAGTTTTGCCTGCGCGTTCGAAGGTCAATTCGACTTCGACGATACGTTCGGTACCGGGAGGCAGATCTCCGAGGACTTCCTCGTGGCTTGCTTCATGATCGGCTTGAAGTCCGATTCGAATCCCTTCGGCGGTTGCGTTGCCGGGGTTGCGTACACGCAGGCGGTATGTCTGTGGTTTTCCGAGGTTGGCTTCGGAGGCACCTTCCAGGGCGAGGATCAGTTGCGGTTGCTGGACACGCAACGGGACAAGGACGGCAGGATTTTCAATTTTCCAGTCGAGTCGCGCGGCGAAGTGTTCTGGCTTTTCAGTGCGGACGGCAATTTTGAGCGATTGCTTTGTTTTCGCCGGCAATTCCTTCAATTCCCACACCACCCCGCTTCCATGATCCTCCGAGATCGATTGCGTGACTCCGTCGCTTGCAGACGATTCTTCGATGGCAACATTCGCAGGAACCACAATACGAACGGCAAGGCCGCGAACTGGTTCGTTGCTTTCATTTGCTGCGATGAGGACATAGGGAACCGACTTGCCGACCAAGATCGAATCGGGGCCGATCATGTTGATGCTGACCCCAGGAGTGTGCAGATTGAGTCGGACTTTCGATTCCGGCGAGTTTTTGGCCCCCGGAGCCGTTGAGTTGTTGTTGGCAAGTTGGGCGCGGACCGAATCCTGTTTTTTGGTGACTGGTTTTGCGGAGGATGTGACGATGGGTGTTTCCGTCTGGGGCTTGGGGCTAGCCTTGGGATCGCTGATGGGTTTTGGTTCGGTCGAATCGTTTGATTCGGTTGTCTTCTCGGATGTCTTCGCAGCGTCTTCCTTTGGAGTCTTGGAAGACCGCTTGAGGGGCGCGGAGCTTTTGCTTCGCCGGGAGGTTCCAATCGGATCCAGGTTTTCGGACTTGGGGTTTGCTGCGTAGCTTTTGTTGGCTTCGTTTTGGGCGGCGGGGTCGAGACCTGCGGTGGGATCTTTGCCTGGGATGAAAGTGATAGGCTCTTTCGATTTGGCTGCGGATGGTTGGGGTCGTGGGTTGGATTCGACGGCGGGCAGATTCTTGAGGTCGGCCTGTTGATCTGAGGGGGGTGCGAATTCTGGATTGGTGCGCTGGGTCCGGTCGGTACCAGCGAATGGCTCGCGGTATGGTTTTTCGGACCGTCCAGGTTGAGCATCGGAGGAATCCTCCGACGTGCGCCCCTTGCTGCTAAACGGATTCGAGAACGACTTCAAGGGCATGAAAAATCCGCCAAGGCCCTTGGCATCGCGGGGCGAGGTTTCGTCGAGGGTGCGCGACGGAGTGGGCGGTTTAACGTACCTATCGACGTCTTGACCAATCGCGACTGCGGGGAGAAAGATCGCTGCGAGGAGAAATGCGAGCGATGTTTCGCTCGAGTAATGTCTGTGGGGTGCCATCCGTCGCTCCTTGATCCATCGGGACCGGCGCAGGAATGGAACAGGAAGCGCGCCGGTTTCGGTTTGATCGGTCGGAAAAACCGTGCGGGATAAGGAGAATCTGCGGCTTTTGCGGACTTTGCCGACCTCTCTCCCCCAGTCTTCCTGGGATGAGGGTGTTTGAAATTGCCACCTTTGCCCCACGTGGATGTTCGAAAATGCATGGTCGATTCGATGGCGGAAAGCCCGCCCGAGAGGAGTCTCGGCCTGCGAACTGCACCGTTTTGCGGCAGTATTGGGAAAGACGGACTGATTTCCAGGCTGCGGTGCAATTGGCCCGGTTTTTGCTCCAGTATGGTCGTTGGTCGATGTTCTTCGGTTTTGTGGGGTGACTTCCAGGGAATGCTGGGCCGTCCCCCGCAGCGATGGGATCGAACCGTTAGTTTTCTCTGCCATTTGCCTGTTTTTTGATGGCAACGAAAATGGTGGAGAAATAGGATTAGTGGTATGTGTTTGGACACGGCGGGTTAACCTGCCATGTCCTCGACCTGATGACCCTGACAGAGATTCTTCGAGCCCTATCGGAGCGATTCGCTATGCGGATTCAATGTGTGATGCGAGCAGGAAACGCGTTAAGCCGTTCCCTTGTTGCCGGTTTTGCCCTCGGCTTGTTGGTGTCTGCAAGCCATGCTTGGGAGTCAACCTCGGCTCAAACAAGTCGTCTTGCGACTTACGACGACTCGGGCAAGTCTTTATTTGCGTTGAGCATTGTGCCCGATGGCGTCTTGGCTGAATCGAAGGCTCCGAACCTCGCAATCATCGTCGATACGTCAGCGTCTCAAAACGGAGATTTCCGGCGCGAGTCGATTGAGATCGCGCGGGGAATTGTGGAGGCATTGCCCGACACGGCGAAGGTGTCGTTGTTCGCTTGCGATTTGAAGCCAGCCCAACTGCTTGCTGCTGGCGATCCGAGCGCGTCGCGAACAGCGAACGGTTTCGAGCAGTTGGAGCGTCGTCTTCCCTTGGGGACATCCGACATCGCAGCGGCGTTGCGTGCTGCAGCGTCCTCCTTACCGGATTCAGGCGATCGCAATTTGATTTACATCGGCGACGGTGTCCACTTGAGCAATTTGATGAATACCCAGGAGTTCGCCGACCTGGTATCGGAGTTGGTTGAGGGTCGATGTGTTGTCCATTCGATGGCGATCGGTCCTCGAACCGACTGTGAGTTCCTGTCGACTCTTGCCAACCACACCGGAGGTCGCGTCTTTGTCCGGCAACAGATTCAGGGGCTCACGACCCAGCAAATGGGTACGGAGTTGTCCATGGTTGCAATGCGACCCGTGTTTTGGCCGAACCAATCTCGTTGGCCGGCTGGGATTGCATCCCGGTACCCGGAGCGAGTTCCTCCTTTGCGGTGGGATCGGGATACGATTCTGATCGGCTCTCTGAGCGCCCCGTCGATTCAAGGCTCATTGCAGCTCGACGGGACGGTATCCGGTGAAGCAAAGACGTTGGAATGGAAGTTGCAAAGCGAGGGGAGCAATCCGGACTTGGCTTTCCTGGGCATTTTGGTTTCGAAATCGACCGCCAACGGTGGGTTGCTCCTGCCAACCGCCGGTTCGGACGCGTTGCGTGAACTCGGGGAGAGCCTGATGCATTCCTCGGATCACTTGATCAAAGAAGCGAAGTTCGCATTGCACGTTGGAGACTACAAGGCGGCCGCGACGATTGCGGAAGAAGCCTTGCGGCGGTCACCCAACAACCTGGCAGCGCTGTCGCTGCTCGAAGCCGCTGAGGCGTTGGCCCGAGAAGGCGAAACCTCGACCGAGGAACCTGCTGCCGATGCTCAAAAGCCGACCCAAGAGCGGGGAGCTATGCCGAAGATCGCGAAGTTCGTCATGTTCCGACAACCACCCGCCGATGAACCACCCGCCGCCGGTAGCGACCCGTTTGGGGATGAGCCTGCCTCGGATGCTCCCGTTGCCGATGCGCCCGTGGATGTGGGACAGGAAGGGATCATCGCACCAAATGATCGTGTCGAAATGAAGTCTGTTCCGGCGAGAAATGCTCCCCCATCGTTTGATCCTTACAGCGAACTGGCTACGGCTGGCGATCTGCTGGCCCGCGATGCCGAGATGCGTCGCGTATCGGCCCAAGCGCTCGAACGACAGGTCATGGCAGAACTCAGCCGAGCCCGTACCTCCGGCGATCCTTTGGCTTCCAAGGTCGCATTAAAAGGGGTTCTGGATCAGGTACGACGTTCTCCTGAATTGGACCCATCGAGCCGTGTCCAATTGGAGGGAAGGCTGACGGCAGGTATCCAAGCAGCGGCACGCGCCGAATCAGAAGCCAGAGAACGAGTTGCCCGGTCGGAAGCCGTGCAATCGAGCGCTTCGGCGGCCCGGAGACTGCTGGCGGATCGCGATCGTCGTGAGGCAACGATTCAGCAATTGGTGGAACGATTCAACTCGCTGATGGATCAGCAACTCTACTCGGCGGCGAACAATGAAATCGCTCCTGAGGTTCATCAATTGGATCCCGATTCCGTGATCGACACGGTCGTCAATACCGAATCCAACAGCCTCGCGAACTATCGCTTGATCACCGATGCAGTCAACCAGCGAAATCGTGGTTTTGTGGATAGCTTGTATCTCTGCGAGTTGGCTTGCGTCCCCTTTGTCGATGAGCCGCCAATTCGATATCCGCCTGCAGATGTTTGGCAAGCCTTGAGTGCACGTCGGCTGGAGAGGTACGGGACCATTGACTTGTCCGGTGGCAACGAAACGGAGCGAAAGATCTTCCGCGCGCTTCGAGAACGAGGCGAGATGCAGTTCAACAACCAACCGCTGAGCAGTGTCATGAAGTTCCTGTCCGACCAGTACGGGATTCCGATCGTCATCGACACCAAAGGGCTGGAAGACGAGACGTTGACCCCCGAAGAACCCGTGACGCTGGAAGTCCCCGAGATTTCTCTCCGTTCCGCCTTGAAGCTGATTCTCGAGCCGATGGGGTTGACCTACGTGATCCAAGACGAAGTGATGAAGATCACCAACAAGAAGGGGTCGTCCAACGTCGTACGCGTGTACCCGGTAGGTGACTTGGTGGTGCCCATTATGAATTTAGGTGGCATGGGCGGCATGGGTGGCATGATGGGTGGCATGGGAGGCGGCATGGGAGGCGGCATGGGTGGTATGGGAGGCGGCATGGGCGGCATGGGAGGCGGCATGGGTGGCATGGGTGGCATGGGTGGCATGGGAGGTATGGGCGGAGGCATGGGAGGCATGGGTGGCATGATGGCCGTTGCCGACGATCCAAAGAAAGAAGGCTCCCAACCCAAGGCTGCTCCTCAAGCAAGGGCTGAGAAATTGGATCCCAAAGCGATCGTCGAAACTCTAGTGAACAGCGAGGGGGACGCGCGAGCTGACGCGGAAGCCGCATTGGCACGCTGGGTAAAGGCAACCATGGACGTGGCCAAAAAGGCCGCTGACGCCAAAGAAGACGCCGCCTGCAAGGCCCACTTCCAGTCGATCGTAGTCCACCTCAGCGATGTTGTCCGCGAGTCCCTCCCAGCGCCGTGGATGTACGAAGCCTTAAGCATCGCGATGCAAGGAGCAGAGTACCCCTCAGAAGAAATACAACGCGTGCTGATGTCGAGCGTCGACTTCGGCGCCGATGTGACGGCCGCGATCAAGATCGCGCGCTATTTGGAAACCCAAGGAATGAAGCAAGAGGCCTTGGCGATCTACCGCGACGCCCATCGAGCGAGTCCCATGGAACGCTTACCCCTCGAGGCAGGTTTGAATCTCGCCCTGGAGTTGGAAGACCGTCAAGCGGTTGTCTGGGCGGCAACGGGCATTCTCAGCCGGGCGTGGACCGATGATCAAATGCCACTCATCGAAAAAGCGATCCTGGCTGCCAAAGCTGCATACATTCGCCTCAAAAATGAGAAACGAACCATGGAAGCGTATGCTTTGGAGCAAGCCCTCAAACAGGCTCAAGGACGAGACATCGTGGTTCGAGTTTCTTGGACTGGCAATGCCGATATCGACATCGCCGTCGAAGAACCGACCGGTACCATTTGCGACGTTACCAATCCCGCCACGATCTCCGGTGGCCTGCTGCTAGGCGATAGTTCTTCGATGGATAAAGCGAGCAAAGGCGGTTATTCCGAAACCTATGCATGTGCCCGCGGATACGCAGGCCAGTACCGAATCGCAATCCGAAAAATCTGGGGAGATGTCGTCGGTGGCAAGGTGACAGTTCAAATGGTAACCGACTACGGCACCGAACATCAGCGATACGTCGAGCAACAGATCCCTATCGAACGGGATGCATTGATGATCACTGAGGTGAAAAATGGCCGTCGCACCGAACCGTTTGTGGAAGCACAGCGCGCGAAGGTTACTGCTGAGAAATCATTTGCGAGCAATGCAGTCTTGGCTCAAATGAACAACGGAGATGTCGATCCCCAAATCGCCGCAGAGTATGAATTCCAACGACGATTGCAGAGTTTTTCGTCAGGAGCGAATTCACCGGGTCCATGGATTCCCGGACGTCTCCCTCCGTTTTTCCGCGGTGCTGTTGGTTATCGTCCAATCACCACATTCATTCCCGTTGGAACCAATTTTTTCGCGAATGCCGTGATTTCTGGAGATCGCCGCTATGTGCGAGTGAGCGCCGCTCCAAACTTCACCGACATCCTCGCCGTGGACACCTTCAACATCGTTACCGGTGCGGGTGGTAACCAAGGAGCTGGAGGTGGAGCAGGTGGTGGATTTGGAGGAGGAGGTGGTGGTGGTGGATTTGGAGGTGGGGGTGGTGGATTCGGTGGCGGTTTCTAAGGTCGCAGCTAGAAAAACCCCCAATTGCTCGCTCCGATGACGCGAATGCCCTATAATCGAATGCGAGGCTGAAAACGCCTCGTTTGTTCAGGCAGGCGTTGGCTGTAAGGAGACCAGGAAATGGGAATCACTCTTGTCCGTGTCGTCACGTTGCTCTTAGCGTCGTGGACCCTGTCATCGGTCAATGTAGCCCTCGGTCAATTCGCGGTTCGATCGCATTGCCACCTCCGCTCGGTTTGCCCGCCCCCTCTGGCTTTGGGACGAGTTTGTTATCCGAGTCCATTTAGCTACCCTTATTTCAACGTAGGGATTTGGGGGCATTCCTTCCATCGGGTCTATTATCCCATTCAGGGTTGGTGCTGGCCAAGCTATTCGTACTCAAGTTGCGCGCCGATCGTTGTAGCACCCGTTTGCTATCGCCCGGTTGTCTACACACCGGTCTACTACGACCCTTTCCCCTACACATCCATAAGCACGTGGTCCGTATCCCGTGCCAATTCCATCGCTTCCCGCAATAATCGGCTTGCAACTTCGGTGCAGCCTGTTGTTCAAAGCAGGGTGCCGGCGAGCTCCCGCGTGAAACAGCAAGCCTTTGATCCACCTCTTACCACCTACTCGCCGATTTGGACTGAGTCCGCCATCGGATTGATCGACGAGATGGTCCAGCGAGGCGAGATTGAATTGGCTCAACAGTCGCTCGAACGCATGGAAAAGATCTCCACACCCTTGAGCCATCGCGTACTGATCCGCCAAGCTTTGATCGAATTGGTCGCCAATCGAGATGCGATCGATGTCCCTCGATTGGATCGCGTGATGGATTTGTTTGCCAAAGCCGCGCAGGCTGGGAATGGGTTCTCCCCCGAGGAGTTTCGTGGAGCATCGCTCACCGCCTACCTGCGAGCCTCAGATGTCGACTTGACGGCGATTCTCGATCAACTCGCGAAGCGAGCACTTGAGCAACCGGACCGATCGGGCCGCGAAATGCTTCTTCTGGCGGTTCTGCTGAAGCTCGATGGACAGCGGGATCGCGCGTCGCTTTTCGCTGACGAATCGCGAACCCTTGCAGCTCGCTCCGATGCTTTTCGATGGAAATCAGTTTTGCGATCCCTCGATCGGCAACGGGACGACGACTCTCTCCTGGCCGCCAAGGATTGATCTCCACCCGAAACGTACGTGCGGGATGGAATGGCGACGCTGTTGCGGTCTTCCCTCGTGCGTCCTTCGCTGACGCGTCGGGTTATGAAAAACCCAAGTGAATCAGCGTCTCACGAGCTCTAAAAACCACCAAGATCGCAACTTCGAAACCTGCGATTCCAGTTGGCTTGTCATCGAGTACGATGATGCATGTGAGTTCGCTTGACGCTCCGTAGGACGTAGGACGAGAGAAAGCGTTGCTGCAAACCAACCTACCATGAATATCTTTGAATTGGCTTCGTCGTTGGGACTGACTAACGAAGATGTCGAGCCTCGAGGTTGGCTCGTCGGAAAATTCTCTGAGGGATTGGCCACGCGCCTTCGGGATCGTCCTGCTGGGCGCTATATCGGCGTTACTGCGATCAACCCCACCCCTTTCGGTGAAGGCAAAACCGTCGTGACGATCGGCTTGGCCATGGGTTTGTGCAAGCTAGGCAAACGAGCTATCTGCACCTTGAGGGAGCCCTCGCTGGCTCCCGTTTTCGGCATCAAAGGGGGAGGGGCTGGAGGAGGCCAAGCCACTTTGGTTCCTTTGACTGAAATCAACCTTCACTTCACGGGTGACTTGCATGCGGTGGCATCGGCAAACAATTTGTTGGCTGCCTTGATCGACAATCACACGCGTCGAGCGCGAGAGCCATCGATCGATCCAACCACGCTTTCTTGGCGACGGTGCATCGACATGTGCGACAAGGGGCTCTCCCAAATCGTGAGCGGTCTGGGGGGGCATCCCCAAGCTCCGCTGCGCGAGACGGGCTTCGATTTGACCGCCGCGTCGGAGGTCATGGCGATCCTGGCCCTGTCCGAAGACTTGGTCGATCTTCGCCAACGCATCGGTGCGATCCTCGTCGGATCAACACCGCAAGGGGATCCAATCCGCGTCGACGAACTCGGTGGCGCAGGAGCGATGACTGCGTTGCTGAAGGAGGCGATCCGCCCAAACCTCGTCCAAACATGCGAGGGAACACCGGCCATTGTTCATGCGGGCCCGTTCGCGAATATTGCCCACGGGAACAGTTCCATCCTCGCAGATCGCATCGCGCTGCGTTTGGCCGATTACGTCGTCACGGAAAGTGGATTTGGCTCCGATCTCGGAGCGGAGAAATTGATCCATATCAAATGCCGAGATCGCGGCTTTTCACCAGGAGTGGAAGTGATCGTCTGCACCGTGCGCGGGATCAAATACCACAGTGGACGATTCGATGTACGGCCGGGAAAATCGCTGCCCTCCGAATTATTGCGAGAGGATTTCGACGCGCTGCAAGCGGGAATCATCAACCTGGAAGCGCATTTGGACATCGTTCGAACGTTCGGCATCCCAGCCGTGGTTGCCATCAATCGGCATCCATCAGATACGGATGCAGAGATCGCCCTCCTCAAGCAACTGGCGATCGAAAAAGGGGCCTCGCAGGTGGCGGTCACTCACGCCTTTGCACAAGGGGGCGAGGGAAGCCGCGAGTTGGCCGAAGCGGTGGTCCAGGCGTGCGAGTCTCCGGGCACCGCAATTCCGCTGTATCCCCTGTCAGCTTCGCTCGAAGAAAAGCTCGACACCGTGGCTCGCCGAGTCTACGGGGCCGATGGCATCGAATTGTCGCCGCTTGCTGCACGGCAGCTACAGCGATTCAAGCAACTGGGCTATGGCCACTTGCCGATCTGTTTTGCCAAGACGCAGTATTCGTTATCCCACGATCCGCATCGTCTGGGGCGGCCGAAAGGCTTTAGCGTTCCGATCCAGGAGGCACGCGTTGCGGCTGGCGCGGGTTTCGTCTACGTCCTGGCAGGCGACATCATGACCATGCCAGGTCTGCCGTCTCAACCCGCCGCACTCCGTATCGATATCGATGCCAACGGATCGATCCAAGGGGTGTAGGGCCCAGTCTGCTCGCATCGCATACTCCGATGGCTCAATAGAGAAAATCGATCGCGTCCTGAACGCATCGATTGTCCTGCATCAAAAATGCATGTACCACAGGATGGACGATGAATTCCGACATCGCCTCGAGCTTGGTTTCTTCCACGGTGACGATTCCATCACTGGGACCAGCGAGCCATGGGTTCCCGATGGGGTGTTTGGAGATATCGCCCGCGATGATGGCGAATGGACATGGGGGAACTCCGAGGTGAGCTTGGAATTCGCTCCAGCGAGGCCCCAATTGCATCCCCGATGTTCCGGTCACGGTTTCAAAGAGCCCAAGCTGAGACAACTTGCGCGCAAAGGAGGAACCTTGGTTGGGCGGACCGAGCATGACCACGCGATCCAATCGCTCCAAGCAACCTTTCGGATCCCCCTCGGATTGCCACTGGGCGATAGCGACTCGAAGGACGATGTTTCCAAGGCTGTGACCAGCCGCTTTCCATCGCGGGTTCCCGGGCAGGTGCTCCATCAATTCGCGAAACGCGGTTGCATGGGCTGCGACCGAATCGCGACTGCTGGCGTAGTTGAAGTAGATGATTTCCGGAGATGGGGACCTGCGGTTCCTGATTTCGGTAGCCAGTGGTTTCATGCAGGCAGAGGATCGCATCAGTCCGTGAAGCAGGACGACGACTTCCGTGGGAGGGGCCACGGAACTGTCGCCCGCTTGTTGGGCTCGCTCCAGTTCCTCAAGCACTGCCTGTTTGCTACCCCAGGCGCGGCGAATCGCTTTGGGGTCGAGCAATCGCCAATGACCAAACGTGTTGTTGTACTGGATCCGCCAACCGTTCCAGTAGCGATGATCCGTCCAGAGCTGCTTGCCTCCCAGCGTTGGGAGAGCCAGGTTCCAATTCGACAAAAGATCCTCCGAACTTACTTGATTCTCATTCGATATCTCATCTTGCTGTGCTCCCGCGGTCCCAAGGCTTGAAACGAACGAGAACAGGGCAACGACGCATTGTTTCCATCGCGCTTCCATGCTCGCGCGCTCCTTAAAAATTAGGGGTCAAATGCTTCGGCAACGGATCACGAGATGGTTCTCTTTGATTGCGACAATTTCGATCGGGGAGTCTTCGTCGATCCAGGCATGTTCGGTGACCACATCGACTATTTGATCGCCGACGCGGGCTTTGCCGAACGGGTTGCACCGGGTGATCGTGGCGCCGTAACTCCCCAGCAGCGATCGACGCTCTTCGTCGAGTTCCTCCATCTTGACGAGAAAACGGTCCGATGTTGGCGGTTGCAGCGCGAACCAGCGGAACATCGGTGTCCTCGCCAATTGCTTTCGAAAGACGATCAGAAGTCCGATCACTGCAAAGAAGGCGAACCCGAGTTGGCCGAAGCCATGGATCATGCGTTGGGTTTGATACGGATTGGTCGGGAAGACGTAGGTCTGTCCCGCCAACATCAACCCCACCGCCAACATGATCAGACCGATCACGCCAAACACTCCAAACCCTGGAAGTAGAAAAATTTCGACAGCCAGGCAGCCAACCCCACCCAAGATCAAGAGAATCTCGAGCCACTCGACGGTCCCTTGAAATAGGTTCATCCAGAAGAACAGTAGAAAGCAGACGACGGCGATGGCACCCGGGACTCCGATCCCTGGCGCATTGAGTTCGAACACCAGGCATAGCACACCGATGAAAAACAGGAACATGGCGAGCCATCGTTGGGAAGCAATCCACTCGACGATTTGTTCCGTCGTATTGGTCTGCTTTTCCTCGGGAAGCGATTCCAAACCAAACTGGTTCGCGACCGCGACCAGGGAAGGGAGCCGGTCGTTTGCCAGTCCCATCTCGATCGCTCGGGCGGGATCGATCCCGTCGCGGTAATCCAGTTCCTTGCCTTTGGTCCACAGAGGAATCTTTGCGTTATCCTCGATCCAATTCTCCGGGGCTCGGGTTCGCGGGCCGTTCGCAGCCTGGAACTCATACACGGGAACGTCAGGGCACAAGCATCCGACCACGTCTCCAGGATTGCGGCTGGTCAGCTTTGCGAACTCGAGCAGATTCTCTTTGCGGCGTTCGATTTCGGCCGGAGTGATGGTGGCTTCTCCAGCGCTCCCGAGCGATGAGTTCGGGGCCATGTACACGGTGTCGGCAGCCAAGGCGATCAATGCAGCATCCCCGCGTGCCTGCCCCTTGATCCAGACAACGACCTCGGCTTTGTCGGGTGGGACATTCCCGAGATAGAAAGCCAACCGCAGGCTCTCGGACAGATTCCCTCCGGGGGTGTCCAACTCGATCAGAAGAAGGTTTGCTTGTTGGTTGACCATGGCATCTTCGATCGCGCGAATCGTACGGTCAACCTGTCGAGCGTTCACAATGCCACGGATATGGGAACGCATGGCTTTGCGAGGCTCGGCAAACGCTGGTCGCTCCCGGACATCGGAGTCGAGTTTCAGGATCGTCCCCAGTTGGCTCGGATCGGGAACAAGGTGCGTGACCCATCTCCACGACCTCAGCTCTTGCCCAGCGAATGTCGCTCGTTGATTGGAAGGGACGAGCTGGGTTTCCGACCACGCTTTTTCTGGGCGCAATCGCCGTTCGAGCTCTGGCAAGGTCGCGTATTCCACGCCTCCTCCCTCCATTTCCAGTTTCACCAAGCTCTCCGTTGGATCCAGCATGGAACGAACCGCAGCCGGTGGAAACATCCCGCGTCGCGCCGCAACATCCTTGTACGCTTGCGAGATCGTTGCTTCCTGCGCTGCCTCGTCGATGCCTGCCAAGCCGATCTCAGCCGCGGGATGGATGGCGATCTCTTCGCAGGCCAGTGCGATCAGTACTGCGTGGCCGGCAATCGACTCGGGAAGATACGCAACGCTGCGAACGCGGTTGCCTTTGGTGCCGCTCAGCCATCGAGCAACGGCGAGCGCTCGCTCGAACGAGGTCCCTCGGCCGAGTCGTCCTGCAGGATCCGCAGCAACCGCTTTGCTATCAGCAAAGGTGAATTCTAGAACAACAACCGGGCGGTCACCTCCCTTGGAATTCGACGCGATCGATTCCAGCGACGCCAAAACGCGCATCTCGGATTCCGCCGAGAGAGGCAGGGGCAATTTGAGGAGTGCTCCCTGGCGGCGCGGTGCGTCGGGCTGTCGATCCTGAGCCATCGCATTCGGATCCGCCCAACCGCAAACCCCAACAAACCCGATCCACCAGGCAATCATTATGGAACAAGGGTTTCTCATAAGCAGTCCATCGAAGGGAAGGTTGCGGTCCGTGGTGCCGTAGCCGATCGTCAACCAAGCAAGTGCTGCATGCGAGGTTGCGTCTGTCATGCTAAGCCATTCGTTGGCAAACGCCAACTTCTTGGCCGGGAATTCCACCAAACCGGGGCGCTTTATCGCTCCCTTTTTTCGATGCGTCGGTCCGACCGCTACAGAACCTCGTCGAGCAGTTCCTGGGCTCCGAATCTCACCACGTCGTCGGCCGGGAGTCCCGTTTCGGATCGGACGCGATCAATTTCATAACGGGCTTCGGAATCGCTCAAACCATGAGTATTGAGCACGATGCAGCCCACCCGAACCGGGGCCAGGGCGCCTCCAGCGCTGGCAACACTCTCGAGCATGGTCACAACCTGGCTGAGGTGGGGAATCCGCACCCAACGAAAATCGCGGAGATGATGCATCTGGGCCCGATGGCAGAGAACCAGTTTGGTCGGTTGTGAACCGCGCATCAGAGGCAGCGTCGCCGTCGATGCAGGGTTGAGCAAGGAGCCTTGCCCTTCGATGAATACAACTTCGCGATCCTTGCCGCACGCGATCACTTCCTGCTGCACGGCCCCCGAGGCAAAGTCGACTCGGATCGCGTCCAGGGGAATGCCGTCACCCTCGAGCATGATCCCCGTCTGGCCGGTCGCCATGAATTTCGATCGCTTTCCTTGGGAGACAGCCGCCCGATGGAAGGCGATCGCGGCTGACATTTTGCCGATCGACATATCGGTACCTACGAACAAAACTCGTTTGCAACTAAGCAATCGCGCGGAGCCATCGCCGGAAACCAGTCCCGGCGGTTCCTGACGAATATCCCAGATCCATCGTCCGCTCTGCAGGCTACTCTGAAGATTGGGATCTTCTGCGAGCCGAGTGTGCAATCCATTCAGGAGGTTCAATCCTCCTCGCAGTGCATGGTTGATGTCCTGATGCCACTCCGGAGGCAATCGGCCACCCAAAGGAGCGATCCCGATCGCCAACGTTTGGGGCTGATAGTACAAGGCCTCGCTAGCATTTTCGACGATCGGGATATCTTGTCGAAGGGGAATACCGGTCAAGTCCGCGAGCGAACCGTTGGCATTTTGTCGGTCGATCACCACCGAAACCCGTTCGGGGGCGAATCGAATCAGCGCGAGCCCCGTTTTCCCATGTTTGCCCAAGATCCCGTCATGCAAAAGTATGGCGAGGCGGTCTTGGGCGTTGTATTGAGGATGCCTAGGCATGGGTGACTCCTAATCCGGGAAGATCTCGATTGTGCAAATATCCATCCTCAAATCGGCAACCTGAGTAGGGATCGTTCTTTAGGTTCAAGTGGCTGTCGAGATCGACATAATCCACGAGCGAGGCGAGTTGATTTGCTGCTGAGTTTCCTAGCGAGGTTTGCGAATAGCATCCGAGCATGACTTTCATCCCATGGGCCCGGGCCGTGGCAATCATGCGCATTGCTTCAGAAATGCCGCCGCATTTCAAAAGCTTGATATTGATCCCGCTGCACGCGCCCGCCAGGGGTGGGATATCGCGGCTGGTCAAACAAGCCTCGTCGACGAGAATGGGAATCGGCGACCCGTAGTGAACGCTGCGTATCGCATTAAAATCCCCCGGTGCAGTGGGTTGTTCAATGTGATCAACCCCTCGCTCGGCTAGCCAGCGACACATGATCAACGCATCCGAAGTGGACCAGCCGCCATTGGCATCTACTCCGACACGTGTCGAATCGGGAAGAAGTTTCTTGACCGCCTCGAACCGGGCTTGATCATCGGCGATCCCTTCCTTGCAACCCATTTTGATTTTCACGGCTCGGATCACCCCCATCTCGAGCCATCGAACCAGCCGCTGTTGGGCCGATTCGGGAGAAGAAATACCGATCGTGACCGAATTGGCAACGACCGAATTGGCAACATGGACTCCAGAAGCCAGTCCGAGAAGACGCCATAACGGCTGATGCGTTGCCTTGCCCATCCAATCGTGAAGTGCCAGATCGATTCCATGGATCACCGCCGATGGGAACGCGAGTCGGCGCAACAAGGACTCAACTTCAAATCGTTGCCATGGCGTCATGCCTTGAAGCAACGGGATAGCCCGATCCAAGCCGGCTTGAATCGTTTCCGGCGATTGCTCGAGACCGGGAATCGAGAATTCCGAGGATTCTCCCAACCCCTCGATGCCATCGTACAGGATTCGGACTTCCCAACCTCGAGAGGTCGATTGCGTCCCACGGCTGATCGCCAGCGGGACACTCTTGTGTACTTCGAAAGGATGAAAGGTCAGCTTCACTCGCGAGGCTCCCAGGACATTGCGAAATGGGTTCCAATTCTCGGAATATCAAAAGGTGGTCCTTGAACACACCACCCGTTCCTGGCATAAAACGGCACCGCGGTTTCGCGAGCATTGCACCACAGATGCCAAGCGTCGCGAACCGCGAGTTTGTGCACTTCCGTGAGCAATCGGCCCCCGATCCCCTTGCTCTGCAGTTGACGCGAGACCGCCATGCCGCGCAATTGTACTGGGATCCTCGAATCTGCGGATACGATCTTGGTGGAATCCGGCATCAGCAATGTCAAACATCCAACCGGTGTATCTCCCAATAGCGCGATCCAATGCTGTGTGCTGGGCAGTTCGTCACCTGCGAACAACGTTTCCTCGAATGGCATCTTCAGCGGTCGACGCAATACTTCATAGCGCAATTGGCGGACTACATCGAGACGCTCCGCACCGTGCGTCACGATAATTTGGATTTCATGCGGTTTCATGAAACAACGCTACGGGCGAGAAACAGGACGCCATTGATTGGATCGGGATGGATCTCCCTTGAGATCCGCACCACCATTGTAACTCCCCGACGTAAACCTGCCGGGGGTGGGAGGCGTGGCGTCGGGGAGCCCCGAGCCGGAAAGCCTTTTGGTGGGGGAGGACGAGGGTGAGGTGCCCAGATCCGTCAGCATTCGCTCCTTCGATCGGTCCGCCGCACGCGAGGAGGGGCGGCCTTGCAGCTTGGCGATCATCCGTTCGCTCTCTCCCAGACGTTTTTCGAGCTGCTGGTTCCGTTGTTCGAGCTCTTCGGCTCGTTTCTTCTGGGAACGAAATTCGGAGAGCAAGCGGTCGCTCTCCAACTGATACTGCTTCATCGCCTGGGTTCCGGGCCATTGCTGGCAGCCTGCGAACAACGAGGCAAGCCCGCAGCACATCATCCACATTCGCAGGATGTTGAACGACTTTTCGAGCGAGGTTCGAGCCGGTTGCTTAGCCATAGCGATGAACGAGTCATCCTTGTTTGTGGCAGGGTCGATCCATGATCCCGCCGGGTTCCTTGCACGGAATAGCAAAAAGCGACTGCTGGTGGAAGAGCATTTGCATCCCGCACCGCTAAGCGAGCGATTCGCCTCGCCCATGCTGCACCCTGGAATTTTGGTAGAGCTGCATTGCTTCGGGAAGCTTTGCCGCTAAATCGGCAGCGCGGCGATCGTCGCTCGGATGGGTGGACGCCCACTCCGGTGGAGCCTCTGCCCCTTGTTTCGCACTCCCAAATCGTTCCCAAAATGAGGGAGCTTCGGCAGGATCGTATCCGGCTCGCGCCATCAAGTGCAGACCGATTTCATCCGCTTCGCTCTCATGCTTTCGGCTGTACGGCAGGAGCACTCCGTACTGTGCTCCGGTCCCGAAGGCTCGCATCGCAAGCTCGCGGGTCGCGGGGGAGGTATCGCTCATCGCCCAACCAATCACCGACCCCACACCCTTGACGCCCGCCTGCTGACTCATCCGTTCCGCACCGTGGTGCGCCAGCGCATGGGCGATCTCATGGCTCATGACGACAGCCAAGCCCGCTTCGTTTTGGCAATAGGGGATAATCCCTTCATAAATGGCAACTTTCCCTCCCGGAAGACAGAACGCATTTTTTGTTTCGGATGCCAGCAATCGAAACTCCCACTGGAAATCGGGCGCGTTGGCGACTTCGGCGATGCGGCTCCCGGCGCGTTGGACCGCTGCCGTCCAGGCCGAGTTCTCCGACGGTTTTGCTTGGCTAACCACTTCGGAATAGCTTTGCTCGCCGAGGGACATTTCCATGGATTTGGGAATGAATCGAAGCTGTTTGCGTCCCGTGACGGGTGTCGTGCGACACCCGCAACAGACTGCGATCGGAGTCGCGATCGCGGCTGCGATCCATGCGCGTCGATTCCAGGAAGGGTAGGTCTTCATACCGGGACGGGATAACAAATTTTCATCCGGTATCCCAAGAGCAATTCGCGCGGAAATTTCGTTCGCAATTCTCCTCGTCTCTCCAGTTTCCCCAGGTTGGATTGCTGGAAACGATCGGAAACCGCTACATGCGTATCGATATCGAGTGGAAACAGGTCCAGGGAACCCATTGTCATGCCGAGTTCGAGGCCAATCAATTTCGCATCGATCGCAGCTGTCCTGCTCGGGATGGTTACCGGTTGCCAAATGACCGCTCCGATCCATGTCTGGAAACCTCCAACCGTCGTCCAGCCAGGACCGGTGCGCGTGGCTATTTCTCCGATCGCGGGCGAGCCCGATGTCGCCCAGCAGTTGCAGCAAGCCCTGGAGTTATCTCGCCCTCAGAGCATGTCCCAGTTGGCGGTGATCCTGCCAAATGAGTTGGAACGACTCGGGGGAATCCAACTGGCAGCTTACGATGGCCAGCCGAGCGAGATGGCATCCCTCGGAGCGGCCCGACAAGCTGGAGCAAACTATTTGTTGGCCGGGCATGTGATCTCGCATCGCTTGACGGCCCCCCCACCGCGTCCCAAACGACCGAGCTTGTTTTCCTTCGTTCGCAAATCGCCCACGTCGGAAAATCTTTCCGTTCGATGGATCGTTTACGACGTGGAGAGCGGGCAACGACTGGGAGAGCAAACATTGACGACAACCCGGCGCGATGTCGACAAGCAATTTCCGGACCTCGCGTTTCAGAGCGATGGAGGAGCCAAGGTGATGGCGGCATCGGCGAGGCGTTCCTGGGAGCTGGTGGTTCCGACAACGCGCGCAACGGATGTACTGCTCGATCTGCCGTGGTTCGCTCCCGGTTCCTCCGCCGTCCGAAAAGGGAACGCGTATGCACGGCTAGGGCAATGGGAGACTGCGGAGAGAACATGGCAGGATGCCGCGGACGCACACAACTGGAATACCGCAGCTTGGAAGAATCTCGCCATCGCTGCTGTCGCTCGCGAAGATTTTACCCTCGCGCGCAGTCGTCTTCAGCACGCCGACTGGAAGTATTGGCCGGGCGATAGCTCGCGCGGCACACTGGAATGGATCGAGAAGCAGCAGCGGCAGTATCACGAAGCTTTCCGTCTTCCCGATCCAGAGGGTGGTTGGTCCTTCACCGCTCCTTCTCGGGAAGTAGTCCCGGCATCGTTCGAGACAACGCTCGGGCCCAACGATCCGGTCTCACTCGACGATCAGCCTTGGTACACCGCGGTTCCATTCCTACCACCTCCCGGTTGGAGCTGGACGCAATGGTGGTCGCAACCTTGGGTGTGGTAGCTTTCACCCTGGCGCGTGAAGAATTCATGATTCTCAAGAATGCAGCGCCTCAAAAACGGTATCCAAAGTGCGCGCTCCTGGTATAACGGTTCGCGTTTTCCAAGTACCGTTTCCTCGACATCCTGCTCAATACCATCATGCGTTTGACTCCTTCTCGAACTGGCCTCGCGCTGTGTGCCATCCCCGCGATTCTTTTCGTCACAATATTCCAGGGAGCCAGCGCGCGTGCGCTTCATGCCCAGGATCCGGGGACTCGACCCGCAACGCAGTTCCCTGGATTTCAGGGACGAGGTGAGACGTTGCTGCCAAACGGCTGGAGCTTAAAGCCAGTTGGCAAACAAGTGGAACTCGGGGACTTTCCAACCCGCATGAAATTGTCCCCCGATGGACGCTTTGCCGCTGTTCTCCACACGGGCTGGGGAACCCATGAAGTACGCATGGTCTCCATCGCGGAGGGAACGGTGCTATCGAGCGTGGCGCTCGATCAAGCGTATCAAGGTTTGTGCTTTTCTCCGGACGGGAAAAAGCTGTATGTCAGCCGCGGCGAGGACGAAGCGGTCTTTGTCTACGAGCATCGCGAGGGCTATCTGACGCTAATCGATACCATGCAATTGATCGACTCGGATCAGAAGTCGGTGGTTGCTGGTTTGGCCACCACGCGCGACGGCAGCAAGTTGCTGGTCTGCGGACTGCTGTCGAACCAACTGGAGATTGTCGACTTGCAAGGACGCAAGCCCGAGATTCAGTCGCGCAACCGAACCCCAAATGAATCGCAGCCCGATCGCAATGCACGTCTGCGCACCCCCGTGACTCCGAAGAACGTCGTCGACAGCGTTCGTGTCGCGCTCCCTGAAGACAGTTTTCCGGTCGATGTTGTCGTAACACCTGACGGTGCACGGGCCATGGTCAGTTTATGGGGGAAAGCCTCGGTCGCGGTCGTCGATCTGGAATCGAAGTCCCTCTCGGCGATTTGGTCGGTCCGGAGCCATCCGACCGAGATGCTGTTCTTGGATGAAGGCAAGTACCTCATGGTCGGTTGTACGGACGACAACGCCGTCGTCATGCTCGATGCGGCAAACGGTTCTGCCAAAGAAGTGATCACCACTTCGTTGTATGCGACACACAAGAACGGGAGCACTCCGAATAGCCTCGCCGTGTCTCCCGATGGAAACGTGCTGATTGCCGCCAATGCGGACAACAACAATATCGCCGTGTTCGATATTCGCGAGCGAGGACAATCGAAATCGCTCGGTTTTATCCCTGTCGGTTGGTATCCGACTGCGGTCGCGATGACTCAGGACGGAGAGCAAATTCTGGTCGCCAACGGAAAAGGACTCACCTCGCGAGACAACCGCAAGGGTCCGAACCCGCTGGTCGAACCGCCGCGTTCGACCCGCGAATACATCGGCGGCTTGTTCCGAGGTTCGTTGAGCATCATCCCCAACCCCGACCCCGCGACGATGGCCGACTGGACCAGGGATGCGTACGCGTGCTCTCCGTTCAAGCACGATTCCGACCCGAATCTCAAACCCGCGGCGGCCGATTCGGTAATTCCCTCACGCGTCGGCGACGCGTGTCCGATCAAGCATTGCTTCTACATCATCAAGGAGAATCGGACGTACGATCAAGTCTTCGGCGATATGGATCGTGGGAATGGCGATCGCGATTTGTGCATCTTCCCAGAGCGGATTACGCCCAATCACCACGCGCTCGCGCGCGAGTTTGTGATCCTCGATAACTTCTACGTCGAGAGCGAAGTCAGCGCCGACGGCCATGAATGGACGATGGCTGCCTATGCCACCGATTTCGTCGAACGCGGATGGCCACTCAGTTACCGTGGTGGACGGAGCAAGATCGGCTACCCGTCCGAAGGGGCCTATGAAATCGCCGCACCTTCGAGCGGGTATTTCTGGGACCTGTGCAAGAAAGCCGGGGTCAGCTACTACAGCTTCGGTGAATTCATCGCCAACGGCCCGACCCCGAGAGATCCGGGACGCGCCAAGGTCGCAACCCTCGAAGGGCATTTCGATCCAATGTATCGATCGTACGATCTCGATTACATGGACATCGATCGAGCCAAACAATTCGCGGAGCGATTTGCTCAATTCGAACGCGAAAACAATCTGCCGCAATTCATGGTTCTTCGAGTCAGCAACGATCACACCTCCGGCACGCGGGTTGGCAAGAAAACCCCGACCGCCATGGTCGCCGATAACGACTTGGCGCTCGGACAAATCGTCGAAATCATTTCGAAGAGTCGCTACTGGAACGAGTCCGCGATATTTGTCGTCGAGGATGATGCGCAGAACGGGTCGGACCATGTCGATGCCCATCGAACCGTCGCGCTAGCCATCAGCCCCTACATCCGCAAAGGAACGGTCGACTCCACGTTGTACACGACATCGAGCATGCTGCGAACGATGGAGTTGATTCTCGGTCTCGAACCCATGACCCAGTTCGATGCTGCCGCCAATCCCATGTACGCCAGTTTCGGCAAGACCGCCGATCTCACCCCGTTCACGGCGAGACCAGCCCAAGTCGATTTGTACGAGACCAACCACGCCCTCGCGTGGGGAGCGGACATGTCGGAAAAACTCGACTTCAGCACGGAGGACGCGGCCGACGATTTGCTCCTGGGAGACATCGTCTGGCGCAGCGTTCGCGGGGCGGATTGCCCCATGCCCCCTCCGGTCCGGGCCGCATTCGTCTTCGCAGACGCGCAGGAGGAGGACGAAGATGACAACGACGCCGATGAGGAACACTTCGACGAGGCTCCGAAGTCTGGCGAACGTTCCGCGGGAAATCCTTAGCCGGTTCTCGTCGGCACGAACGCTACAGGCGGACGCTAGCGTGACGCTGGCCACCGGAACCAAGTTGCCAAGGGCGGAATTCGCGAGCTAGTCTTTCCAAGGGGAGACTGCTTCTCGGGGATTCTCGTCATGGTTCGCTCATCAACACCCTTTCGCCTTTCCAAAATTCTCATTCCAACAACGGGGATCGGTGTTCTCGCCACCCTCGCGGCGGTGGGGTTGTGGCAATGGGAGTTGTATCGCGACGCGTCAGACCGTCAAAACGTCGATCGGCTCAATCGCATGGTGAGCGAATACCGCCAGCGGACGGGACGCTGTCCGGATTTGAATATGCTCGAATTGTTCCGCGCGGGGCTCTCGGACAAACGGTTGCACAGCACGCCCTACGGCGGGACCTACCAGATCGACCCAGGGAAAATGCTGGTCTATAATCCGCACCGCAACGCGCGATAGGGCGGTTGCCATCCGCTCCATTTCGCGAGACGATGGTGCGCATGCCAAAAAAGTCCACCTCCTCCACGCGACAACCGATGCTGTTCCTTTTCGACGAGGAGGAACCCCAAGCGTCGACCGTGCCCACTGCGTCGACCGTGCCCACTGCGTCGACCGTGCCCACTGCGTCGACCGTGCCCACTGCGTCGACCGTGCCCACTGCGTCCAGCTCGGTCACTGAGCCTTCTGCTGCCGCGCATCCGAAACCGGACGATCTCATCGTCGTCGTCGATTCCCATTCGCTGATCTACCAGGTCTTCCATGCGCTGCCAGCGATGACCAGCCCCCATGGGGTCGAGGTAGGTGCAGTTCACGGATTCTTGCGAGACATCGCCAATCTTCTGCAGCAATGGAAGCCGGAATACTTGGTTTGCGCATTCGATGAATCGGAAATCACATTCCGAAATGAAATGTTCGATCAGTACAAGGCTCATCGCGAGGAGATGCCCGAAGCGCTGCGCGCGCAAATGGGATTGATCGTCGACGCCCTGCGCGTTCTTGGTATCCCGCGAGTCTCGGTCGCCGGTTTCGAAGCCGATGATATCCTGGCAACCATCGCGCACCGAGCCTCCAGTTATGGAGCCCGCGTTCTGCTCGTCACCAGCGACAAGGATTGCCGCCAGTTGATCACACCCAAGGTAAAGATGCTTAACGTCCGAAAGAATGAACTCTTCGGCGAAGACGAATTGATGGCGACTTGGTCGATTCGCCCCGAGCAAGTGGTCGACTTTCAGGCTTTGGTCGGGGACTCGGTCGACAATGTCCCTGGAGTGCCTAGCATTGGCCCCAAGGCCGCGCAGCAACTGCTCGAGCAATTCGGTTCGCTCGACGAGATCTACGCCCACCTGGATCAAGTGGCCGGGGATAAGAAACGGGAAAAGCTTGCTGAACATCGCGGCGATGCTTACTTGAGCCGCGATCTTGTTCGTCTCAAGGCGGATGTTCCTCTGCCGATCGATTGGAACGATATGCGTCCGGGAAGACCGGACGCTGTGGAATTGGAAAAGCTGTTTCGTGAACTCGGTTTTCGTCGCTTGGGCGAGGTGTTCCTGGCACCATCAGGAGAGGCTTCGGGATCGGAGTCTCCCACCGCTGCGCCTACTCATCGTTTGGCCGCAGATGGGTATCGATTGATTCAATCGATCGATGCCCTGGATGCCTTGTGCCGCGAACTCGACGCGGCGAATAGCATCGCCATCGATACCGAAACCACATCGACCCGGCCTCGCGATACGTCGCTGGTCGGCGTCAGTCTGTGTTGGGCCCCGGGCCAAGCAGCCTACATTCCCATCCTCGGTCCGCCTGGGTCACCCTGCATCGATCTGGAGCACGTCCGGAACCGGTTGGAGCCTCTCTTATCCGATCCCAACAAGCGTTGGATCGGACAGAACATCAAGTTCGATGCAATTGTGTTGCGAGCCCATGGCATGCGTATCGCCAACATCGCCTTCGATACGATGGTAGCCGATTACTTGCTCGATGCAGGAGGGCGAAATCACGACCTGGGTGACATCGCCAAACGGTGGTTGGGCGTCGACTCGGTTGCGATCGAGAACTTGATCGGGAGCGGCAAGAACCAAAAGACGATGGATCAAGTGCCGGTGCAGGAGGTAGGTATTTATGCGGCCGAGGATGTCGATATTCCGATGCGTTGCCGCGAACCGATGCGAGAGCGGTTGATTGCCGAGTCGCTCCTCGGGCTGATGGAATCGCTCGAATTGCCGCTAATCGACGTGTTGGCCGACATGGAATTCCTAGGCATCCGGATCGACACCGAGCGCCTCGCAGTGTTGCAATCCCAGTTCGCTTCCCAATTGGAATTGCTTCGGTCCCAAGTCATGGAAATCGCGGGTGAGGAATTCAATCCCGACAGTCCCAAGCAACTGGGACATATCCTGTTCGAACGTCTCGGCCTGCGGGTCGTCAAGAAGACCAAGACCGGACCGAGCACCGATGCCGAGGTTCTCGAGGAACTGGCCGCCGAACATCCTTTGCCCGCGAAGATTATCGAATATCGGCAACTCGCCAAGTTGCTCAGCACCTATGTCGAATCCCTCCCGAAGTTGGTCAGTCCAAAAACAGGTCGCGTCCATACTTCGTATCGGCAAGACATTGCAGCGACCGGTCGACTCAGCAGCGTCGAACCGAACCTTCAAAACATCCCGGTGCGGACTCTGGAAGGTCGGTCGATCCGGTCGGCTTTTGTTGCCGGCGAGCCGGATTGGCTCCTCCTGACCGCCGACTACTCGCAGATCGAATTGCGAGTCTTGGCCCATTGCTGCGGCGATCCAAACTTGACGAAGGCCTTTGAGGACGATGTCGATATCCACACCGCCGTGGCAGCCCAAGTGCACGGCGTTCCGCTCGAGCAAGTCACCTCCGGTATGCGGCGCAATGCGAAAGCGGTCAGCTTTGGGATCCTATATGGCCAAAGCCCGTTTGGTCTTGCGAAAGGCTTGGGAATCTCGCGGGGGGAAGCCGGGGCCTTCATCGATGAGTACTTTGCCCGCTACCCCAACGTGCGGGAATTCATCGCGAGAACGCTCATCGAATGCCGCGCTCGCGGGTTCGTGACCACCATGTCGGGACGGCGACGGTACCTCAAAGGGATTCGCGATTTCGAAACACTCGACGAAGCGAAAAAGAAACAACTCCTCGAACCGGAGCGGATGGCAGTCAATACCGTGATCCAGGGATCCGCCGCTGACATGATCAAGATGGCGATGATCCAAGTGGCCAAGCGGTTGCGGGAGTCCGAACTCCGGGCAAAGATGCTCCTGCAGATCCACGATGAACTCCTGTTCGAAGTGCATCCCGACGATCGGACCCCCTTGGCGGAGATGGTTCGCAGGGAGATGACGCAAGTGATGCCGCTGCGAGTTCCACTCAAGGTCGATGTCAAAAGCGGTCGCAATTGGTCGGAATGCGAGCCGCTATGAAACAGCCCACCGTGGTAGGAATCGTTGGTGGAGTGGCCAGCGGCAAGAGCGAAGTGACGCGGCATCTCGAACGGCTCGGAGCGCGGGTGATCCATGCCGATACGCTCGGGCATGAGGTACTTCAGGAAACCGATGTGGTCGAGATACTCAAGAGCCGATTCGGCAACGAGATACTCGATCCAGCGACCGGACAAATCGATCGCTCGAACGTCGCCAAACTCGTCTTCGGCAACCAGCCTCCGGCAATAGCGAACCGCAGATTCCTCGAAAGCGCGGTGCATCCTCGCATTCGCAACCGCATTCGCGACGCGTTGGATTCCGCGTTAGCGGATCCCACGCTTGAGATGGTGGTTCTCGATGTTCCCCTGCTGATCGAATCGGGTTGGATCGATTCGTGCGATCGAGTCGTTTTCGTCGATGCGCCTCTTGAGATGCGACTCGCTCGAGGAAGACAGCGTGGATGGAGCGAAGAACAATTTCGGGCGAGAGAAGCCTCGCAAGTCGATATCGACAAAAAACGCGAAGCAGCCACAGACCGGATCGACAACGCGGGGACGATCGAAGAGCTTCTCGATCAAGTGGAACGCTGGTGGAACGCCCTGATTGCATCGAGACGCGCTTAAAGAAGACCGTTCGCGAGCGGGCGGAATCGCTACTTGATCTTGCTGGCGTTTCCGGCTTGACCGAATGAAACCATGCGAGCCACACAGACTTCTTTCATGGCGGTTCGTGCAGGCTTCAGAAAATCGCGAGGATCAAATTTTTCCGGTGACTCGACGAGCACCTTGCGGATCGCGCCGGTGATCGCCAGTCGACAGTCGGTGTCGACATTGATTTTGCGCACGCCGCTCTTGATGCCGCGCTGGATTTCTTCGACCGGGACACCCCAAGTCTGTTTGATTTTGCCGCCGTACTTGTTGATGATGTCTTGCAGTTCCTGTGGCACCGAACTGCTACCGTGCATCACCAGGTGGGTGTTCGGGATCTTCTTGTGAATTTCTTCGATGCGCGACATGGCGAGGACCTCGCCATCGGGCTTGCGTGTGAATTTGTAAGCGCCATGGCTCGTTCCGATTGCGACTGCCAGGGCGTCGACGCCGGTCTCTTCGACAAAGCGTTTTGCTTCGTCCGGATCCGTAAGCAGTTGATCGTGACTGAGAGTTCCTTCGGCTCCGTGGCCATCCTCCGCCTCACCGTGTCCCGACTCCAGCGATCCCAGACATCCCAGTTCTCCTTCGACCGAGACACCGCGGGCGTGCGCCATCTGGACTACCTTGCGAGTGACGTTGACGTTGTATTCGTAATCGGCTGGTGTCTTGCCGTCTTCTTGCAGAGAACCATCCATCATCACCGACGTGAATCCATTTTCGATGGCCGACAAGCAAGTAGCTGGCGAATTGCCGTGGTCTTGGTGCATGACGATTGGAATCTGCGGATAGAGTTCAACCGCTGCGAGCATCAGGTGGCGCAGAAACGCGTCTTGCGAATACGACCGTGCGCCGCGCGAGGCTTGGATGATGACGGGGGAATCGGTCTCCTTGGCCGCTTCCATGATGGCCTGGATCTGCTCCATGTTGTTGACGTTGAACGCAGCCACTCCGTAGTGGTTTTCCGCAGCGTGATCAAGAACTTTCCGAAGCGGTACGAGAGCCATGAGAGCGAAACTCCCTGAAAATCAGAGGTAAGCGATGCTTGCAGAAACCCGACGCGCCCATCCTCTACTTGGATCGACGCCATCCGAAGTCTAGGATTATGAAGCAAATCGAATCTTCATCAATGCGTGTTTGGCGAGCGAGTGGGCGATGGATGATCTTGAACAGAAGTCGGCACGATCGATCAAAAATCTTCAGCCCGTTGATCATTATCTTCACGGTAGCTGGGAAGCGCTGGGCGCAGGTGCTCCGATACTGGTCGCGCTGGCTCAACTGTGCAGTCAGGCTATGGTTAATCTACCTGCCGCTAATGAGCTGACAGCGGAAGGACTGTCGCCAGAAGCCCGAGCGATCCTGGTGGCGGCATCCCAACGCGGGGTGATTGAAATCAAAGCGGTTAATACTGCGTTTGATCCGGCGGCGAGGTTGCTGGCGGTGTATGTCGAGTTGTCGGACACCCAAACGATCGCATTTCGGGATCCTGCGGACCCGGAAGTCACCGTCTCTTTTTTGGAAGGTTTTCGGCAACTGTGCCGCGCGGGGCTGGTCATGCACCACATCCATCGCGATTTCTCTCTCACGCATTTCGGGTTTCAGATCGCCCGTCGCATCGACCCTCAGGAGGTACAGGAATGGCTGGCCAAAGGAACCGAGTTTGGCCTGCACGATTGATCGTCGGGATCGTAGTGCTGGCGACCCCTCTCGCTGCTGCGATCGTCGTGGGCAGGGCTTGGTGGTTGTCATCGACCACGGAGAGCGATTCCGAATCGCACGTTGCACCGGCGCTGGTACCTCGGGAAACCGTTTCGGACGCACCGCGCGGGCCCCATCCCTTAGATCCCGTTCTGGAGATGGCTCACAAGTCGCTGGACTTGCACCGATCGCGGGATCGAGATTACACGGCCATCTTGACCAAGCGGCAACGGTTCGGGCGCAAACTCTCCGAACCGGAGGTCATGCGACTGAAACTGCGCAGCCGCGAGGGCGAATCGGCGTCGGAACCCCGTCCCATCGACGTGTACCTCGGGTTTGAGCAACCGAAATCCCTGGCGGGCAGGGAGGTCCTTTGGCGGCAAGGGTTGAATGACGACCAGATGACGGTCCACGAGGCGGGGTTTCTCAATTTGGCGCGAGTTCGGTTGGCTCCTACGAGCCGCCTGGCGATGCTGGGAAACCGCTATCCGATTTCCGACATCGGGATTGAACGGCTGCTCCTCAAACTGATCGAGATCGGGACTCGCGATCGATTGCTCGGCGATTGCCAGGTATCGATTCGCGAGGGGGTGGAGGTTGCTGGCCGACCCTGTCGACGAATCGAAGTGGTGCACCCACAAAAAATCGCGGAAATCGATGGCCAAAAGTTCGAATTCGCTTATTATCGAGCAGAAATCGATATCGATATGGAGAACGAGCTTCCGATTCATTACGCTAGTTATCTGTGGCCGGAGCAACCGGATTCGGATCCCTTGCTCGACGAGGAGTTCACCTACCAGGAACTCCGATTAAACTGCGATTTGAGCGATCTGGATTTCGATCCTGACAACCCCGAATACCGTTACCCATCGCGCTGAGTGTTTGCAGATGCCTAACGAAATGCAATTCACGGATTGTCCCAACTGCGGCAAGCGGATCCGTACTGACGCGCCGCGTTGCCATCGCTGCGGGGAGGTGCCAGTTTTGGCGTTCAACCGGGTTCGCGATGTCGATGGCCCCGACGCTTCGGAAGACGATCAATCCGAATCGCACCACGCGGTCCGTTGGGGTGGCCATCGCGTCGAGGAGGACGACTTCGATTACGAGACGTTCGTCGAGGATGAATTCGGCGAAACGAGCGCGGTGCGAGCTCGACCTTGGTGGTGGTATGTTGCGTGGGTTGTTCTCTTGGTTTTCGGTCTCGGGATTTTGATCGATGCCTGGCTCATGTTTCTGAACACCTAGTAGGATTCCAGAGGGGTAAGATCGCAGTGAATGCGTCGGCGCTGGGATCAATCATGTTGTGGGGTGGGAATTGAATCAGGAGATCGGCCCAAAGTCAGGGGTCTCACCCCTGCTTCGCAATCTCCTTGTGATGATTTCGTTTGCGATCGCGTTTTTCATCCTTCAGCGGTTGACATTCCTTCTTCGATTTCCCCCGTATGAAAGGACGACGCTGTGGGTACCGGGCGCGTTGACGTTTACCGCCTTGTTGGTTTCTCCCATGGCGGGTTGGTGGCGATTGTATGGGGGGTTGTGTGTGGCTGCTTATGCAGCGTACCACAACGATCGGGAGATTTCCGGTCCGGTCGCGTTGCTCTCAGCGCAGTTTCACTTCGCTGCATCCGCAATGGGAGCTTGGGTAATACAGCGACTGACAAACGGCGCTCCATTCGCCACGGTTGTATCCATGCTGGTGTTTGTTTTGGCGGCTGGGCTTCTGGTCCCTTTGGCGACATCGACTCCCGCGGATCTGCTCCGTTGGGTGCGAGGGGATGTCGACACGTGGCCGATCGCGGTCCGCTCGTTTTTATGCGTCTCACTCGGAATGCTCATTGCCACTCCGGCCCTGACCACCACGATGGTCCATGGGCGCGATTGGTTGCGTTCGTCTGGGTTTCGACAGCGACTCGAAGTGGTTGCCCTGGCCGTTTGTATCCTCGCGGTGGGTCTGTGGGTCTTCGCAACTTCGGCGGATTCGCCAGTGATTTCGGCCATGGTCTATGCGCCGATTCCATTCTTGCTTTGGGCGGCACTCCGATTCGAAGTCGCAGGCGCGAGTTGGGCCTTGTTGGCGATCGCTTATCTGTCCACGTGGAATGCGATCAACGGGCGTGGTCCCTTCGTCGGTGGTTCGACGGACGACCATGTACTGCAGCTCCAACTTTTCTTGATGTCCATTTCCCTTCCTCTGCTGTTCATGGCGGCCGGGATCGGGGAGCGACGACGCGCTTTTTCCCTGCTGGTGGATGAGATGAACGAGCGACGACGCATGGAGGAACGTTTTCGCTTGGTGGTCGAATCGACTCCGAATGCCATGCTGATGATCGATCCCGCGGGACGGATCGTTTCGGTCAACCGACAAACAGAGACACTTTTCGGCTACTCGTCCCAGGAACTGATTGGTCGGCCGTGGAGCAACCTGTTTCCGGATCGATTCCGCGCCCGCTCAACGGCGCGTGTCGGGGAATTTTTCGCGACTCCGATCGCAACGGGCCCAGGCAATGGCTTCGAACTCTACGGACGACGTCGCGACTCCACCGAGTTCCCGCTCGAGATTGGGCTCACTCCCATCGATTCGGCCGATGGAACCTTAGCCTTGGTCGCGGTGACCGATAACACCGAGCGTCAAAGAGCCGAGGAGGCTAGACGCGAACTCATCCATGCATCCCGCCTCGCTGCCCTCAGCGAGTTCACGGCTTCGATCGCGCATGAGATCAATCAGCCCTTGGGTGCCATCCTCAGCAACGCCGATGCCGCGGAGATGTTGCTCGAATCCCCATCGCCCCCCCTTGATGAGGTCAGACGGATCCTCGTCGATATCCGAAACGATGATCTGCGAGCCAGCGATGTGATCCGTAGCCTGAGAGCCCTTCTTCGGCGCGGCGAAGTCGAGCGCAATCCCGTCGAGATCAATCGATTGGTACGAGAGGTCGCCACCATCCTGCGGGCAGAAGCCCTGCGGCGCGGAATCGAGGTCCGAGTGGAACTTGCAGCCACGGATCTTGAGGTCCTGGGAGATCGGGTGCATCTGCAGCAGGTGCTTCTCAACCTGATCATCAATGGAATGGAAGCGATGCAGGATAGCCACGAGGAAAAACAACTGAAGATTTCCACCGTCCAGCAAGACGACGAAGTCCTTGTTTCCGTGGCCGATCGCGGCTGCGGAGTTTCCCCCGAGACGATGCCCCGTCTCTTCGACCGATTTTTTTCTACCAAGAAAGAAGGCATGGGATTAGGCTTGGCCATTTCGAGATCGCTGGTCGAAGAACATGGAGGCCGGATTTGGGTGGAGAACGCGCCCGACCGCGGAGCGATCGTTCGATTTAGCTTGCCGCTCGAAACCTCCCTCGCAGCAATCGACGAAGAACCCTCGGCATCGATCGCTGAGGCTACACCATGACGGAACCCACCCCGATCATTCATGTGGTCGACGACGACCACTCGGTACGCAAAGCGGTCTCTCGTCTCCTGACCGCCGCTGGCTATGAAACCAAGGGCTATGCCGATGCAGGAGAATTCCTTCTTGCATTGCCGATCACCAATCCAGGCTGCATCGTCTTGGATGTCCGAATGCCAGGCCCCAGCGGGCTTGAGCTTCATAGTGCCCTCAAGCGGCAAAGCAACCATTTGCCCATCATCTTTTTGACCGGGCACGGAGATATTCCGATGAGTGTGCAAGCCATGAAGGCTGGGGCCGTGGACTTCCTCACCAAACCCGTGCAGCGACAAACGCTGCTCGCCGCTGTCGCCAACGCCTTGGAGATGCAACGACAAAACCTCGACAAGCATCGGAGAATCGAGCATCTTCGTCACTGCTACCAATCTCTGACCGAACGCGAGCGGGAGATCTTTCGACTGGTGATCCAGGGGAAGCTCAACAAGCAAATCGGCGCCCTGCTTGGGATCGCCGAGCGGACGGTCAAGGCGCATCGGTCTCAGGTGATGGAAAAGATGGAGGTACCATCCCTGGCCGATCTAGTCCGGGTCGCCGGGGACTTGGAGATCGATACGGACGATGCGTAACGTGAACGCTTTTCTCCGCGACATTGGTTGAGCAACGTATCCTCGCTCGCCGGTCGTACCCGCTCGACGGATCGCCATGCACCGAAGGGCATTTCGCCACTGCCCCTCTGACCACATTGGGCATTCACTTCGGCGCCCGACAATGTCTCGCTCAACGCTCAGGAATACGCAGAACGGTTTCTAGTAACTCGTAACGAAAGATGCAATGAACAAAAGAGCGATATCACGATTGCGACCGCTCTCAAGGCCCAAGGTTACACGACCGGCCAATTTGGCAAGAACCATCAGGGAGACCGGGAAGAATCTGCCAACCACGCTCGGTTTCGATGAATTCAATGCCATTGTCTTCAATGCCATTGTCAAGGAATGGATCGCCACCGCGAAGCATCCCGTTTACCAACGACACTACACCGAGTGTGTTTACCAGCCGATGCTCGACCTGCTTCTGTACCTTCGGTTGAACGAGTTCAAAACCTTCATCGTCTCCGGCGGAGGCATCGAGTGCATGCAACCCTGGGTCGAAGAGGTATACGGCATTCCTCCCGAACAAGTCATCGGCTGCAGCATCCAAGTAAAGTACGAACAGCGAGACGGAAAGCCTGTGCCTGTTCGCTTGCCCGAAAAGGAATCAATTGCTGAGGAATCGGGCACACGCGGACGGAGTCTCGGTCCTGCTCCCATGCGACTTCCGTTGCGAAAGATCCCTGAAAAAGTTCATTTCGCTGTTTCGGAAAAGAGTTTCGCCAAGCTTCTGCTCCTTGGCACAACGATTGCTCTATTGGTTTGTCACGGTCGAGTTGCTTCTTTGTTGGGCAACGCTTCCGTTCTACCCAAACGTCGAAAGCATTGTGAGGGTCCGATGGTAACCCCGTCGGGCCTTCGCACTTTCGATCGGATACTTTGCACAACCACAAGCCGCTTTTTGCGTCGGGTTGCCGATCGCAGAAGTACCCCAACGGCCTGTTCGTGGTGTCCGCCTCACCACCAGGCCGGGGTATTCTCTCCATCGAAAGAAAGGATGGCACTCGCTGGTTTCTGATCAAGGCCCGAGGCGATCGAGTTGCCACGATCCATCGCTTTGCTTCGCGTAGCGGAAACGATCGTGCAGGCGTGAAGGTCGTCCTTGCCAGAACTCCATTTTCTCAGCGACGACCCGAAACCCGCCCCAGTGCGAAGGGCGGGGAACATCGCCTCCTGCGAGTTCCTTGTCCAATGCCTCCACCATGTCAGCCAAGAGCGAGTCATGCTCGATGACGTCGGACTGGGGCGAGATGTTGGCGCTCAGCTGGCTCGAGCGAGGGCGTGATCGAAAGTACCGCTCCGAGGTCGCTTCGTCGGTCTTTTCCGCAACTCCCTCCATGCGAACTTGTCGATCGAGGATCGGCCAGTAGAACCCCAACGCCACCCGCGGGTTGGCCGCTATCTCGCGCCCCTTGTCGGAAAGATAATTCGTGAAGAACAGGAATGCATCGTGCTGAATCTCTTTTAGGAGGACGATACGGCATGCGGTACCACCGTCCAAACGATGGGTCGATAGACTCATGGCATTGACCTCAAACCACTCGGGCAGCTCGAGCCCCCGCAGTTCCGCGAACCATGCGTGAAACAACTCCATCGGGTCGTGGGGCATGTCCTCCCGTTTCAAGGATCCGTACCGGTAATCGCGCCGCAAATGATGAATCGTCACTTCAAAATCCTTCTGGATCGATTGTCTTTGAGCCTGAGGCGCTAGCCGATTTTTGCAGGTCGAACGAACTCGGCTAGCGCCTCAGGCTCACTTTCGTAGGCGGTGTTTTTATTGTAGCGAGGCTGAAAGGGGGCCGAGTCGGGTCATTTACCCTCCTTCGCGAACCAACTACCATGATTGGTCTGGGTTCGCGTTTCCTCCCCAACTACCCACCAAGAGCATTCTATGCCTAATTCTTTTCGAACTCCATCCTCGTGTGTCGCTATCCTCGGTCTCGTCCTCTCGATGGGGATGGTCGTTTTCGGCGACGAGCCTGCGAAGCGGATTGTATTCATCGCAGGTGGTCCCAGCCATGGTTTTGGTTCGCATGAGCACTACGCAGGGTGTCGCGTCCTGGCCGATACGGTGAAACGAACGGTCCCCGGCGCTCAGTGCGAAATCGTCCGCAATGGCTGGCCTGCTGATGATGCGTTGCTCGATACCGCCGACACGATCGTCATCTATTCCGACGGAGGAGGCAGGCACCCATCGCTGGATCATCTCGATCGGCTCAAGAAGCAAATGGATCGCGGTGCGGGGTTGGTGTGCATTCACTATGCGGTGGAAGTTCCTAAAGAACGCGGTGGGCCGGAGTTTCTTCAATGGCTCGGCGGCTACTTTGAAACGCATTGGTCGGTGAACCCGCATTGGAAAGCGCGCTTCGATCCGCTCCCCAAACATCCGATCACTGCGGGTGTGAAGCCGTTCGAGACCAATGATGAATGGTATTTCCACATGCGATTTCGGGAGGGGATGAAGGACGTCACTCCCATTCTCTCAGCAATCGCTCCCGACAGCACCATGGAACGACCCGATGGTCCCCACAGCGGCAACCCCGACGTGCGACGGGCGGTCGCGAACAAGGAGCCACAGCACGTGGCTTGGGCCAGCGAGCGCCCCAACGGAGGACGAGCTTTTGGCTATACAGGAGGGCATTACCATTGGAACTGGGGACGCACCGAACCGACACGGCTGGTTGCAAACGCCATCCTCTGGACAGCCCACATCGATGTCCCCGAGTCAGGCGCGACCGTGGAACCGATCGAGGCAACCAAACTCATCGAGAATCAGGATGAGCCACCTCCTGCGAACTTCAGTCCCGCCGATGTCTCGAAGGAATTCGGCATCCCCGTCGGCCAAAGCGTTGGTGTCAAGAATCCCGGCAGGATTCTGTTCTCTTCCAAAACGGTCACTGCGCAAACCTCGCGCCACCAGATCGAAATCGACATCGATGTGCGCGGTGTCAAGAAACTGTACTTGATCGTTACTCCCGGCGAAGATGGTTTCTCTTGCGATTGGGCCGACTGGATCGCACCGACCTTGATCGATGAAAAAGGAACCAAGTCGCTTTTGGATCTCCCTTGGTTCACCGCATCTGCCGAGTGGGGACAAGTGCGCAAGAACGCAAACGCCGCAGGAGGCCCGCTCAAAGTCAACGGCGAAACGGTCCAAGGAATCGGGACCCATGCGACGAGCGTTATCGGTTTCGATCTGCCGGAGGGAACTCAACGTTTCCAAGCTGGCTGCGGACTCGATGAAGGAGCCGTCTTGCAGAACGGAGGTGCATCGACCTCGGTCCGCTTTCATGTCGCTGCCGAAGGAGTACCCACTGGACTCAACGCATGGGGGAACGCAGGCCAAGATCGCTCTCCGGACAATGCCGTCGCGGGCTTGAAGGTCGCCGAAGGAGTCGAAGCCACGTTGGCAGCATCGGAACCAGTCCTCAAAAGCCTAACCAACCTCGATATCGATCATCGCGGCCGCGTCTGGGTTTGCGAGGTGGTCAATTACCGTCGCCACAACGGCGAACGCCCCGAAGGAGACCGCATCCTCATCCTCGAAGATACCGATCAAGACGGCGTTATGGACCAGTCGAAGGTTTTCTATCAAGGACGCGATATCGACTCGGCAATCGGGCTATGTGTCCTGGGCAATCGGGTGCTGGTGAGCGCCTCTCCCTACGTGATCGAACTGATCGATGAGAACGGCGACGACGTTCCTGATCGCAAGCGGGCGATCCTCACCAAGACCGGTGACCCGCAGCACGATCACTCGGTCCACTCATTTGTGTTCGGTCCCGATGGCAAACTCTATTTCAACTTTGGAAACACGGGACATCGATTGTGCGATGCCGATGGGAACCCGATTCGAGATCGATGGGGTCGCGAAATCAACGACTCAGGCAAACCCTATCGCCAAGGTATGGTTTTTCGTTGCAACGAAGATCTCAGCGACATGGAGGTCCTGGGCCATAACTTCCGCAACAACTACGAAGTCTCGGTCGATTCGTTCGGTGCCCTGTGGCAATCGGACAACGACGACGATGGCAATCGCGCAACTCGCATCAATTTTGTGATGGAGTTTGGGAACTACGGGTATGTCGACGAGATGACCGGAGCCGGGTGGCAAGCCGAACGGACCAACTGGGAAAAAGAGATTCCCGAACGCCATTGGCACCTGAACGACCCCGGCGTGGTACCAACCATGCTGATCACCGGCGCGGGGTCGCCGACCGGTATCACGGTCTACGAAGGGAATCTCCTTCCCGAAAAGTTCCGCAACCAAGTTATCCATTGCGATGCCGGTCCGAATGTGGTTCGCGCGTACATCGCAACCAACGACGGAGCAGGATACCGTGCATCGATCGAAGATCTCGCGGTCGGCGAATACGATCGCTGGTTTCGACCTGCCGATGTAGCGGTCGCACCCGATGGCTCGCTGTTTGTGACCGACTGGTACGATCCGGGAGTCGGTGGCCACAACATGCAAGACATGGAACGGGGTCGTTTGTTCCGCTTGGCCCCGCCGGGCGCGAAATACATCGTTCCCAAGTTCGATGTCTCCACTCCCGAGGGTGCCGTCGCGGCGCTTGCGAGCCCGAGTCAATCGGTGCGGTACATGGCCTACCAGGCACTGCAGCAGATGGGACCAAAATCGGTGGCAGCACTTGGCAAAATGGCTCAGGACTCCAATCCCCGGATGCGGGCCCGCGCCTTGTGGCTGATGGCTCGTGGGGGGGACGCAAAATCGGTTTTCCAAACCGCAGCGACGGATAAAGAGGAAAATATACGAGCCGCTTCGATCCGCATTGCTCGCCAGAGCAAACTCCCGACACGCATCTATCTCCCAATACTCCTAAACGATCCGAGCCCCGTGGTGCTGCGGGAACTGGCGATCGCCCTTCGCGAAGATACCTCGAAAGAGATGCCTGAGTATTGGGCTCAACTCGCGAAGCGTTTCGATGGCCGCGATCGCTGGTATCTCGAAGCCCTCGGCATCGCCGCGACCGATCGATGGGACGAATGCCTCACCGCCTATCGCAAACTCCTTCCGTTCGATCGCTCGAGCGCCGCTCAGCGTCTGATCGCGTGGCGAGGCCGAGGTCCCATCGCCGCCGAACTGCAATCGAAGTGGTTGGCCTCCGACAAACTCGATGCCGACGCGGTCATGGCCTTGTTCCGCGCGGTCGATTTCCTCTCCGCCGAACAACGCCAGACAGCGCTCCAACCGGTCCTCGATACCGATTCGAGTCCCGAGCGAGTGACCGAAGCCCTGATGAAGTTGGAGGGAGTGGATCTGGAAAACTCTCCACGCTTGTCCAAACTGGTGCGCGATTACATCGAACGCCTCGGAAACGATCCGAGACAGCTCAAAATCTTGCAAAAGCTGCGAGTATCGGGACTGACCGATCGGCTTCTCGAGCGAGCAGCCGCGTGGGGGCCCTCCACCCAGGCGGTCCAAGCCATCGATATGGCGCTCGAGTCGGGAGGTACAGCAAAACTTTGGGAATGGCTCTCGGTCCCTGAACCCAACGACGCAGCGCAGGCCCTGTCGAAAAATCTCTCGCTCAGCAATCGCCGCGAAGCGATCGAGCTGCAGCGCAAGCTATTGGAGGATACCTCGGTGGCCAAGAGCGTGCGCGTGGAATCGGCTGTTGGACTCGCTCGCAACAAAACCAATCACGCAACCTTGATCGACTTGGCCCGCGCGGAAAAGCTCCCTGCCGAAGCGAAGGCCCTGATCGGTTCCGCTTTGCGGGCTTCGGAGGATGGCGAACTTCGCAAAGCCGCCGAGCAACTCTTCCCGATGCTCAAATCGAACCAGAACCCGCTTCCCCCGATCGATGTTCTCGCTAAGAAAAAGGGAAATGCCGATAACGGACGCAAGCTCTACTTCGGCGCATCGACTTGTTCGCAATGCCACATGGTAGGCAAGGAGGGGCAAAATGTCGGTCCGAGTTTGACAGAGATCGGTGATAAATTGACTCGCGAGGCGATGTATGTGTCGATCCTATCCCCCAGCGCCGGAATCAGCCACAACTACGAAGCGTATACGGCGCGGAATGCCGATGGAGAAGTCGTCACCGGATTGCTGGTCTCCAAGACCGAGTCGGGGGTGACGCTCAAGGACGCCAAGGGGATCGAGCGAACGATTCCCGCAGCGGAACTGGAAGAGTTCCGCAAGATGGAGAAATCCCTCATGCCGGAAAATCTTCAAGAGACCATGAGCGAATCGGATCTCGTCGACCTCGTGGAGTACCTGACGACGCTGCGGAAGTGATCAGCACGACCTCGCGAGAGTCCCGGACTCTGTGGATTTATAGCTGTATGGGCACTAGCCCCCGGTTCGGAACTGCGGCAAACATCGCCATGTTCAGCGCGATTCCACCCGGATGCTTTTCGTTTCGATGGGGCTTGTCCCCATCGGACGGCAATCGCAACCAGCACGCGACCGCACCGCGATGGGCCTCGCGTGCTGGTTGTGATCATGGCTCCCTGCGGACGAGCCGCATGGTGGCCTTTTCGTTACATCGACTCACCAAGCGGCGTGAGCGGACAAGACCCCGGTGGCCTTGTGCCACCTGGTGAATCAGTTTTTTCAGCTATTTGTACGAGGGACTGGGAAGTCCGTCGTACGAAAAACAAGGACAGGCATTGCGTTTTGGACGGCGAAGAATTGCAAGCAGTGCGTCGGTAGTTTATCCGGGGACGAGTCAGGGGTAGATGGGCATCGTCCCGGCCTCGTTCTTCTATCGGAAGTGTCGCTCGCAGAGCCGCTGGGACGCAGAGTCGGAGCAAAGCCCCAAACGGATGGCTACTAGGGATCGAGCCTCCTCTTTTCTCCGCGTCTTTGTGTCTCCGCGAGTGCTTTGGCTGATACGGCTGCTGCTCGTCGGCTGAGGGTGGTTTAACGGAGCCGATTAGCTAGCCTTCGGCGGTCAAGCGTGTGAAACAATGCATGTCCTAGTTCTTCTGTTAGTTCTTCTGACAAGCGGATGTGGCGGCGCGGAGTGCGGTTTAACCCGGATGCTCGCGCATCTCGGCTATCACCGATCCTAGCGATTGTCGTCGACGATCTTCAGCAACTCGGTATCGGTTCGCAGATACATGCCGGTTCCGTCAAAGGCGGGTGTTGCGAACGTGCGGCCGGAGATTTCATTGATGCGAACAACTTCGTATTGTTTGCTGGCACGCACCCATGTCGCCACCCCGTCCTCGCTGAGGAACAAGATGCGACTGTCGGCGTATACCGGAGACGCGGAGTAGTTTCCACCAAGCCGCTCCATCCACTGTTGTTCGCCCGTCTTGGCGTCCAAACACGTTGCGATCCCTTTGTCGGAGACGGTGTACAGTAGCCCGTCGACCAGGATCGGCGTGGGGGTGCTGGGGGCCGAACGTTCGCGACGCCAAACGACATGCGTCCCGGTTACATCCCCCTTGCCACCCAATCGAACCGCCATCAACTCGGGATTGTCGTAGTCGTGATTGTAGATCACCATGCCTTCAAACACGATCGGCTGCGGTACCACCGACCAACCCGGGGCCAGCACGCGAAAGACCTCGGAGCCGTCGGCTAGGTCGTAGGCTGCGAAATGCTCTGGGCCGGGCGCGAGCACCAGAGACTTGCCGTCGACATGGGTGATCGATGGCGTGACGAACGAGTGGCTGATTCTTGCCGGGACACCGCGTTGAGTCTTCCAAGCGATCCTGCCAGTGTTGGCATCAAGCGCGGCGACGAAGGGATCTTTGCTCCCGTCACAAACGATCGCCAGGCGACCGTCGTGCAGCACCGGCGAACCACCGGAACCGTGCACCGGCGGATAGATCAGTTCCGTGCATAGCCATTGGACCGAGCCATCGGTGCAGGCCAAGCGGGCGGTGCCGAGCGTTCCGAAATGAACGAACACGGAGCCGTCGTGCACGATGGGTGTGGGGCTGGCATGACTGTTCTTGGCGTGGATCGATGGAACGGAATCCACGCTCCGTACCTCGCGCTTCCAAAGTAGCTTGCCCGTAGAGGCATCGAGCGAGATCGCCACCAGTACTAGTCCCTTATCCTTTGGTACTGCGGTCGTGAGGTAAATCGAACCATCGACGACAACCGGAGAGGACCAACCCAAGCCTTCGATCGGTGCTCGCCAAACGATGTTGGTTGTGTCCGACCACACGACCGGCACATTGTCCATGGCGACATGGCCATCGGACGCTGGTCCTCGAAACTGGGGCCAGTCACCAAAATAGCCGAGGGCAATCAGCAGCAGCAAGGATTTCATAGGAAGGATTCGGGGCAAGAGGATGAATCAGAGGCGACGCCATCATAATTCGTTGCTACCCAGATTGCACCCCTACAGAAGGCGTGAACGCCTTCACCCCAGCGGGGTGATCCATGGGTAGCACATGCTATCACGCCTTCGAAAATACGTCGGTTGCAAGCGTGCCAGTGCTGTCGGCAAAACCTGACGCATCAATCCCCATGGATTGCAGGATGCTCAGATACAGATTTGCCATCTTCCCCTCGTTCTGACGCCAATAGGTTCCATGACGCAACCCGAGATTGTTCCCGCCAACCACCAGCGTCGGAAGATTGCGCGGCCAATGCGTGGTGCTCGCCCCACTACCGTAGAGCACGATGGTGTTGTCGAGCACACTCCCTGTCGGATCCCGAAGGGCACTGAGCCTCGCAAAAAATCCCGCCAGCTGCTGGCTGAGGAACAAGTCGTACTTGGCAAACTCAAGCTGCCCGTCCTTGTCCCCTGCGTGCGACAGATTGTGATGCGTTCG